>Ga0197142_1000027_pt1 | contig 124873 bp, 103 predicted proteins | sample GBS60_MetaG_FD_148614 | JGI IMG/M metagenome (GOLD analysis project Ga0197142, IMG submission 148614) | Sediment microbial communities from Great Boiling Springs, Gerlach, Nevada, United States - GBS 60_MetaG | ecosystem: Environmental > Aquatic > Thermal springs > Hot (42-90C) > Sediment... | reverse complement strand
CTGGAAGAACTGCTGTTGCAATCTTTTCCCGCAAGAATGAGCGTCACATAACCCGAACCCGAACCTTCTTGGATATTGCCATTGACAGTTGTGTTGACCGTTGCGCCTGCACGGTTGTTTATGATAAGCACTGTATTGGCGCGAATGGGAGTTGATGGTGCTCCATTTCCAATAATCGAGCTCGCCGTGCTACCAAGTGTGATATTGGAAATCGTGCGCGTAAAAGTGCCTGTCCCTGTAACTGGCGAGAGATACACCAAACCGCTATCGAGCGTGAAGTTGTTGATGGTCATGTTAGTATGCCCAAAGTGAAGCGGGTTGTTGTATGAAAGAGAGGTAGGAAGCACCAGTTCGGTGCGGCTGTTCTGTTTGCTGACCACGATGTTTCCAAATGTAACGGTGCCTGACCCGCTCACGGCTTGGGTATTTTCGTTACCTGCAAAGCGCACGGTGCTGGTGCTGTTCGCGCTCAAAGTGCCGTTGATAGTAAAATCTCCGTTAATGATAGTTGTGAAAGAAGCAGGGAGCGAAAGCGTGCTACTGGCATTGACCGTGATGTTATGGAATGTTGGAGTTGCTGAGCCGCTTAGCGTCTGTGTAGAACTGCCAGCAAAGGTTACCGTGCTGGTGCCTGCGTTCAGCGTGCCGTCGATTCTAAAATGCCCGTTGGCGGTGAGGGCGTTGGCATGATTGGAAAGTGTCAGCGTGCCGCCCGAAGCAATGGCGATACTGTCGTTCACGATGCAAGAGCCGGTGTTCGAGCCAAAATTCACGGTGCCTTGATAGATGCGCAACGCACCGTTAATCGTCCAACTTGAGCCGTCGCTGGTGCGCGTGATGGAGCGGCTTGCGGTGTTCATGGTGAAGTCATAAACCGTAATTGAACCAAAGTTCGTGATGTCCGATGTGCTGTTGAAGACATAACTATTGCGCGAGAAGGGCTTCGTGCTTGTTGAGTTTTCTGTGTTATTGACGATGTAATACCGTGAGTAGCGTGCGCTTGTGCCAATGTTACCGCCCGCATTTTCTACTGGAACTTGCCCGTAGACAAATCCACTCGAACTTGTTACATACCCGAACCACGCAAACGACGCAGGTCGCCCACCAACCTCTGACCAAGGAAAAGAAAACTCCCGATTGTTTCCACCTGTCTCTTCAAATGCTCCAAACCCCGTTACATTCGTTCCCCATCCGCCAGAGCCATTGGAAAGCCGATACTCACGATATGGAAACCCTCCACCTTTTACATACATCGCAACATTTGCTCGGAATGGCAATTCAGCGAAGTTTGTGTTGTCATAAGCTTGTCCAACGATTGTGCCGTCTGCGTTGTCGCCGCCGTTGATGGGTATGATTGGGTTTGTATCAATGTAGATGACTGCCGCCTCATTTGTGTTGGCATTTGTAATCCCAAAGTAAAGGTTGTTGTCATCCCAAGTAACATACCAAGTCTGACCGCCGCTTTGTTGTTGGTTTTCGCCGTTGGTATGAACACCATATTCATTCGAACCAATTGTGCCGTCAATGGTTGGGGTTGTCCATTGTGCGTGTAGCGCATTGGCAAAGAGACAGAAAAGCAAGGCAAGAGCAGGGGCAGCAGATTTTTTGAAGCAGGATAGGTGGTGTTGCATTGTGTTCTACAGTGTTGATTTTTTTTTGTTGCTCAATATATCACGAGTCTAATTTTAAAGCAAACCAAGCGAGTTTTTTAAGGCGAAGTGGTAGCTTGGAATTACTGGGAATTACTGAATATACGGCTGTCTCTGATTTTCTCAAAGTGCGTTACAAAATTAAGTATCCGCCCTTGTTTTTTTCGTGGGCGAATCGCTGAAAAAGTCAGCCAGCTGGTTTCACATTTGGTATTGCTGTGTTTTGGTGCTATTTCACCAACAGCATTTTCTTTGTGGCGACAAATTCACCTGCCTGTAAGCGATAGAAATACACGCCGCTGGCAAGCTGGCTTGCATTAAAACTGACACTGTATTTGCCTGCGGCTTGGCGCGCATTGACAAGCGTTGCAACTATTCTACCAAGCACATCAAAGACTTCCAACTTGACCTTGCTCGGCGAAGCAATCGCATAACTTATAGTCGTGGTTGGGTTAAACGGATTCGGGTAGTTTTGTTCGAGAGCAAAGGTTGTGGGGATTGTGCTACCGCGCTCGGTTGAAGAAAGTCGTCTGAAATCAAAACGCGTCCAGACAGGGTAGTGGTCGGAAGTCGTTGAAAGATAACTGCCGATGTAAGAAGGGTTTTCAACGCGTTCGGTGCTGTCCATGTGCACGGCATAAAGTTCGTTGGAAATCATGATGTGGTCAATCATTTCGCCAGCAGTGTGCGATTGCAATCGGCGTAAGCTGAGCGATTTGGTAACGACTTTGTATCGAAGGGAATCGTTTACAAAGTTTGCGTAAGGCGAAGGCAGATTATTAACGGTTGAAACATCAACGTCATCGTTGTAATCGCCGAGGATAATCAGGTTTTGCGTTGGGCGATTGGCATCAGCCCATGCTTTAAGTTGCTGTGAATCGGCAAGGCGGCGGTTGTAATCGTCTAAGGGATTATCCTGCGTGGCTTTGCCGTGAATGTTTATGGCATGAAGACGTCGGGTAATGCCGCTGACCGTGGCATCAAAGACGAACTCGTAAGGCCAGCGTCCATTTGCCCAGTCGCCTATTGTGAAGGTAAAGCCTGCCGAGACGCTATCAATCGTTGCGGTTTTGTAGATATAAGCCGTGCGCTGGGTTTGAACAATCGGCGCAATAAAGCCTTTCCAACCAGGGCCGAGTGTATCAAGCAAGCCTCTAAAGTAGGCATTGTCGCTGATTTCTTGAAGCGCATAAAGGTCAGCATCAATGGTGCGAATCACACGTGCCGCATTGCGCAGTTGCAAGTCGCGGTCTTGCGGACCGTTGGTTGGACTGCCAAACCATTCAATGTTCCAAGTAACGGTCTCGAAGGTCAGGGAGCGCGGAATATCTTCGTAGGGAATTACGAAGCTGATAACGCTGGGAATATCCTGCACAAAGCGCGGTAGAACTTGCCGTGTGCCACGAAACTCACTCACTACGCCGGTCACTGTAACCGGATTGACGGGCGCCGTTGCCCCAATAAGCGAGGTAACATTATTATCAATGCGGAGTTGAATTTCGCCGGTGGCATCGCTGAAGCGGTAATTCGTATTGCCTTGAAAGGCAAAGGGGGTCGCATTGCTGTTGAGTTGTCGAATCGTGGCATTTTCAACCACGACAAGTGTGCCTTCAAGGGCTTCATTGATTTGGCTAATGGTGACCACACGCGGCTGAACGAGAACTTGTCCGCCCGGGATAATTTGAAATGTGGGCGTGATGTTATTGACTGCGGAAATTTGGAACAAGCCCGTGCCGGGTTGTCCTGGCAAGGGTTGAAATTCGGTAGTGGCACCTGTAATCACGACGGAATCGCCGAGTTGGGCTTGTGCGTGAAGGGCAGGGATGAACGCCGCCATGCCGCCTGTTGCATCTTGGAAGTAGGCCGGTCCGCCAAATTGATTGGCAACTGTAATGCGTCCGCCAACAGTAACAACTGAGCCAAGTGGCAACGCTCGCGCCGCCGCAATCGAAATCAAATTGCCCACGCCTTGTGCTCGCCCGCAAATCGTGGCAGTATAAGGGTCGTTTTGTGGGTCGTTGGTATCAATCAAAAGTCCTGCCGTGAAAAGACCTGTATCCGTTGGCGAGAAGGAAAGTTGCACGGTCAATTGCTCGCTCTGCAAGAGCGTATCAGGAAATGACGGCAACCCAGACACCGAAAATGTGCCTATTGGATTTAACAACAAGGATTCAATAATCAACGGGGCTTGACCTGTATTTCTGACGACAAGATTGCGATTTAAAGTTGTGTTGACTGTAACCGTTGGAAACGAAAAACTGCTATCCTTCGGAATCGGAACGCCATCAATAACGATTTGAAGCGATGCGTTTGGATTTGCATTACGAATTGAATTGATGAAGGCTGTGTTGTTTGGATTATTGCCTTGACCAAAGATTAGCCCTTGCAAGTTGCCTGTGGCATCCGTGCCGTTGAAATCTGCCAGCGATTGTGTGGAGTTATTGGCGGCGACAAACCGCTGTGTGCCTGCGATTTGCGAGGCAATCAGTTTTGGCGGAGCGGTTGCCGTGAACTGCGCGCCCGCTGTGCCTGACGCAAGCGCGTGAATACTGCCACTTACGCCTGCTATGCCGCTTCCTGCCGCTTTAATCATCACCATATCGGTTGTAGCAATGTCAAAGACCCCGCCCCCGCTTGTAAAATAAGTGGTGTTCTGAAGCCCAACATCAAGCACAAAGTCCGAAGGGTCAATATCCGCCGCCGTGTTATTATTGCGCAAGATAATCAGCGTTCCTGACCGCACACTGCTCCAAAGGGGATTGTTCGTAAAAGTGAACTTACCCCCACCATCGTTATCCATGTTGGATGTAAAATCTTTCACAATCATGCCGCGCATATCGAGGTTGTTTTGAATGACGAGCAATTCAACGACATCGCCCGCCGCACCAGGTGCCGCAGTGCCCTGATTGTAAAACTTATTGACAACCACGCTTTGAGCGAAAAGGGGAAGTGAAAAAGATGCAGAGACTAAGAGCAAAAGAAGTTTTTTCATCGTGTTTTGAGAATCAGGTTTGAAAAAAATTTGAGACGCAATATAAGCGTTGGAAAAAATCGAGAAAGTTAAGTTTCTGTAACCCTTCGCAATTTTTGCATTACCACAAAGCACGCAAAGTTTACCTCACCCTGTTTTGGCATTGCCAAAACGTCCCTCTCCTTTCGCAAGGCTAATCTTGTCGCATATTTTTTTGAGTTAAAGCAAGAGAAAACCCCATCGTGAGAAACTGCAGGGCGTAAAGTCCTCTCCAAATGACCTTTACACTCGGCGGCGCGTGGCTTTGACGCCAACCCCCTAACTTGGCAATTTCCAGCACGGCTTCTCCCACACTTTGCACCAAACCTTTGGCTTTTGCCGACAGTGCCCGATGCGCTTCTACCGAGAGAATCTCACTGCAAGGACGACTCGCATACAAGCGTGCATAGTAGGTCATCAACATCAGTCGCCACGCCACCAGACTGTATGCCGACACCGCGTTCATCAGCGTGCGGGCATCGTCAACTTGCAACCGCTCAACTTTTAAGCCTTGTTTGAGCGTGTCATGAAATCGCTCCACGCGCCAACGCAACACATAATCGTCTAAACGACGCATCGCATCAGACACACTTTCGGTGCGCTCGGTGCAAAGTAAAGTCCAACGGATAAGTTGCGCTTGTCCTGTGTCGACTGCTGAGCTCCCTCGTGTCTTGGGCGACGACCACCGTTTTGCCCGCACGGCGTTGTGTCGTCTGCTCGTCGTGTCCGTGTTGAAGTCCTTCGCCTGTGGTCTTCTTATTGGCAAATAACTGCCCGCCACTCTGACGCAAACTCCCCGCACACGCCGCTGAAAACGATGTGCCGCGGTTTGCTTTCAGTGCCGCACCTATCCGACTGAAACTCTCTCTGGCGCGCTCATCATAAGGTGCGCCCCCTATACTCGTTTCTCCAAAACTCAATGCGCTCCATCGCTTGCTCCTCTCTTTTATGTCAAATGCTAATCTCGCATTTTTATGCGACAAGATTAGAGCCAAAAGGAGAGGGTCATTCTGTGATGCCAAACAGGGGGAGGGTCTAGCTCGGTGCGTATGTTCGTGTCAGTGCTTGCTAATGTTTGGTCGTCTTTCCTTAATAGTGCCTCAAATTGTTGTTTGGACTATTTCCAATGTAGTCTATTGCCAATAGATTTGAAGTTGAGTGTTGAAGCCGTCAAGCGTATTTGGTAACGGTTGTTGTATGTTCTTTGAGCGTGAAAAAACTCACGACTGTTGTGCCAAAGTTTTTTTGGAACGCAAAGTGTTTGTGTGTTGAGAACGTGTGCCTTTCGTGATGCTCCAAGACAAGGTAGCCGTTTGGCAAAAGCAAACCTCGCTCAAAAATTTTTCGCAGAAATTTATCGTAGAGATGAAAGTCGTAAGGCGGGTCAGCGAAGATGAGGTGATACGGTTCTGTGGCTTCAGCAATGAAGCGGATTGCGTCGGTTAAGTGCAAGGTGGCTTGTGTTTCAACTTTCAGGAGACGAATGGAATCAGAAATGCATGCTGCGACTTTCGGGTTTTGCTCCACGAACGCGACTTGTGCCGCACCTCTGCTGATGGCTTCAAAGCCCAAAAGTCCGCTTCCTGCAAAGCAATCCAAGACTGTTGTACCTTCAAAATCCATTCTGACTGTTAGCACATCAAAAATGGTTTGGCGCACGCGGTCAGTGGTTGGTCGCACGATGTTTGATTCAATCGTTTTTAATTGACGACGCTTAAATTTTCCCGCAATTATTCTCATTTTATTTAGCGCGATAAAATTCTTTGAGCCAATTTGGCGACACGCCCAGTTTGTAAAGCCCAACAATGCTGATGTTCACGAGCATCTGCCAAAGGTATCCGTTTTTCTCAAATCGCCGTGCTGATGTAATCACGTGTGCGCTGTCAATTAAGTAAGGTTTGGCGTGTTGTGCAGCGCGTTGAAGAAACTCGACATCTTCAAGGAAGTCTTGTTCAGGAAATTTTCCAATCTGCTCAAAAAAACTGCGCCTTGCGAAAATGCCTGAATCGCCGTAGTGCGTCAGGAGCGAATTGATGTTAGTCAGTGAGGCATAATACTTGGCGATGGGATTATCGGAATCGAACTCCATTCTGAAGTAGCCGAATTGCACTGTTGGGTTTTCTAATGCTCGTGCCAGTTCCACCAGTGCGTTCTCGCCGAGTTGGGTATCGGCGTGCAGAAAAAGAAGCACGTCGCCGCTTGCGAAGTGTGTGCCGCAGTTCATTTGTTTGGCGCGCCCTCGTTCAGAGAGAAACATTCTGACAGGAAGCGTGTCATTGTGTTTAAAAAACTCAATGACGCGGTCTGTTGTGCCATCCGTTGAGCCACCGTCGACAATTAAGAGTTCGATTTTCAATCCCTCCAGAAGCGTCTGTGAAGCAATTGCATTGAGCGTGCGCGTGATGTATGTTGCCTCATTGAGCGTCGGAATCACAATGGAGATTTTCATGGCCTGCTAAAAAGAAATTTCGTTTTCAATCACGATTTGAAATCGCCCTTGCTGATTGAAGGCAAAATCAAACCGTGCCGTGGCTTCATAACCGCCCACGACTACAATCCCCAATCCATAGCCATACTTATTCTTGCTGAAATCATACTGCACTTGACGAAGCCCAAAGCCTATTGAGCGAGAGTTATACCACACATTGCCTGCATCAAGAAATGCGGTGAGAAACACGCCATACTGAAAAATCTTAAAGCGCTCAAAGGGAATAAAACTCAACTTCACGGCTTGAAGTGGAATAATCGGGTAGCGCAGTTCGAGCGTGTTGAGTTGCAAGTTATCGCCTTCTAAAATTCTATCCGTGTAGCCACGCAAGAGAATATCGTATCCGAAGAAGAGCCGTTGATGGTTCGGCACAGGTTGATTGAGCGAAAGAATGCTCAAATTGTAGAAGCCAAGTGAAAGGTCGCCAAGAATTTTTCGGTAAATGCGAAAGTCTAAAAGTGCACGCGTGATGTTGATTTTGTTTTGAGTGTTCGGCAATCCAACCTTCACAAGGCGCGTGGAAAAATAAAGCCCATCGGTTGGGCATTGATTGAAGTCTAATCGGCTGTGTATGTAAGTGAAAGAGAGTGTTGGAAACGTATCCACACCATCAGGCGAAACCGTTGCGGAGGGTTGTGTTCGTTTGATTTCTTCACTGACACGAAGCGTGGTGTAGCCGAAACTTGCGCTGATGAAATCAAAGGTAGAGAGCCTCTGGCTGATTGACATCAATGCGCTGAAGGTGCGCTGAATAAAACGAGCAACTTCTCCCGTGCGCGTGTCGAGAGCAAGGTTATTCAAATCGCGCAAAACCAGCGACATGCCAAATCCAACACGCGTCTCGCTCCACAAATATGGCGTGAAGTATGAAAGGCGAAAAAATGGGTCGAAGCCCACACCGAACCCCATCGTTAATCGGTCTTTATAGCCGGTTAAATTCGTGTGAAACACGGCCACCCCTGCATTCACATTCGCCATCGTTGGATTCTTGAACCACTGCGTTAGGCTAATGCCGCGCAAGTCAAAAATCGGTTGTGGAAAAATAAACCATCGCTCATAGACCTCGACAAACACAAGCGTATAAGGCCGACCCAGTTCATCCGCCTTACTTTGACCTAACTCATAGACGCTCATTAACACGGTATCGGACGAGCTAATCTGCACGGGCGAAAACGGCGTAAATCGCTTCGCCGAGACATTGACCAAGTTGAAGAGTTGAAGGTTATAGGTGAGTTGTTGTGCTATGGTGAGTTTTTCCATCGTGAGCGTATCACCTTCTTGAAAGGGAAACTCTTGGCGAATGACAAACGGCTTTGTGTGTGCGTTGCCCGCAATGAAAATTGTGTCGACGACTGTGCCGCATGCGTCAATGGTTTCTTCTTTGGCGAACATTCGCCCAATCTTGCTTTCTTTTGGTTGTGCAAAGAGCAGAACAGGGCTGAAAAGAAACACAAGCGTAAGCGTCCAAGTTGAACAAATGCGCATGCCGATTGGGGAAAGATTATGAGAAACAACGCTGATGCTCAACCGAAATGCACCGATTTTGAACCACTACAATTCCATGCTGACGTGCTTTCTCTGCCGCTTCTTCGTGCGTGATGCCAAGTTGTAGCCAAATTACCTTCGCACCAATCGCAATTGATTCATCCACCACAGGTGGCACATCAGCAGGCTTGCGAAACACATTGACAATGTCAACCGTCGCCTTCACTTTATCAGGCAAGTCTAAAAGGCTTGGGTAGCATTTCAGCCCCAACACCTCATTGTGCATTGGGTTGATAGGAATGATTGTGTAGCCAGCCTCCAGCATATATCTTGAAACGCTGTAGCTAGGCTTTTCAGGCTTAGCCGATAGCCCAACAACGGCAATCGTTCTGAATGCGGTAAGAATCTCTGGAATGGTCATTGATGCATTGCGCTCTATTGGCAAAGTCGCACATCTTTACTTCGCTTCGTTCAAACTCCAATCGTAATCCAGATACTCAATTTTGAACTCCTTGTTCAGCAACATCTGCTTGATATTCTCGTCGTCGATGTAGCCTGCAAGATAATGTTCAATTGAGCCTGCAGACTTCGTGAAGTCGTCTTTATACCAATCAAAAATTTTGGAAAGGTAAATTGTTTTGGTCTTTAAGTCGATGCGGTTGCGGAGCGTGTCTTTGAGAAATTGTTTGGCTTGTTCATGTAGTTGTTCGCTCAATTTTTCGGCGGTGTAGGGCTCGTTGCGCAGAATCGGACAAGAAGATGAAGCACAATTGACGGCAAAGTGAATGCGTTCTTCTTTGAAGGTTGCGCGCAAAATTTCGTGCTCAATTTTATCGAGCGACATTTTCCTGCCGTTGATGGTGAAAAATTCTCGCTTCCAAGGGCTATCGCCAATGAATGCCGTCAGTTTCCCCAGAGCACTGATTTCCGTAATGCTTTTCACAGGATAGTTATCCACAATAAGTTTGAGCGTAAAGGCGTTGTAGGCGTTTATCCAAAAGGCAATTTTTTCTTCACGTGTCGGCAATGCGTCAGGATTGGCTTTAGAGAGTTGCTCGAGATAAGTCGCAAAGTCTTTATCGGCTTTGAGCGATTTGTAATCTACCTTACCATTTTTGACATGGCGCTTCAGCACGCTGTCGTAGAGGCTGTGGTCGAAGGATTGTGAAGATGTCGTTTCGTTCATAAAGAGCAAGAGAGAAGCTATGATTATCGGTTTCATGTTTCAAGGTTCAGTGTGCAAGTATAGGGCTGAATCATATTTGGGAAAGGCCGTTAGTTTATCTCTTCGTTTAGCCTTAGGGCTTCGATTTTATCGGCGGCGCGCTCGAGATAAAGTCCTGTGTCTTTGTAGCTCGGCTCTATGAGGCTGAAGAGCGAATAAGCCTTAAGGTAGTCTTTCTTCTCGAAGGCTTGCTTGGCTTCGGTATAAATTTTTTCGCGATCGAGCTCGTAAGGCGAATCAGCACTTTGCATGGCTTTTCTGAGCGCTTGTTGACGGCGTTTGTTTTGTTGGTCCTTTTGCATGTTGATGAATGAGAGCGTGCTATCGATGTCAGGGCTGTAAGCAATCAGGCGCAAGCGTTCAAAGACTTTCTTGGCTTTGACATATTGTTTCTTTTTCAGATATGCATCGCCTATTGCGCGAATGTCTTGAAGTTGTTTCTCAATATCATCTTTGTTTTTTTCGAGAAATTCAGTGGCAACGGTTTGAGAAGCATCGAAGCGAAGAAGCAGTTTGTAGTAGCCTGCGGCGTCGGCAAGTTGATTTTTAGCGATGGCTTCTTGGGCGGCACTTTTGTAGTAAGCAATCACATTCTGCTCGTATTGGTCCAGTTCTTGAAGGCGTTGCATGGCAAGCGTGTCGCCAAATGCCTCTTTTAGGAATTGGAAGTCGTCTCGTGCTTTTTCAAGATGCTCTCGGCTGGTTAGTTGCTTGGCTTCTTGGAAAAAACGCAGTCCGCGTTCATGGAGCAGTTGGATTTTTTCTTCATTGGAAAAGCGTTTTGCCCATTGTTCATCAAGAGAAATTTGCGGCTCGTAGGTTATTGGCTTACTTGAAGAACAGCCCATTAGCATCAAAACAATCAGGGCAACGCAAATTTGCTTCATGACTCTTTAACGGTTTCGGTCTGATAGATGACACGATACAGATTTAACGTAGTTTGTTTGCCTTTGAGCGGCAAAGTAAATGGCTCGCTGAACTCGAAGTCTTTCTGTAAGAGATTTTCTTTGACGGTTTCAGAAATGAGAATTTCACCGGCTTTGGCATGGCTACACAGGCGTGCCGCAGTATTGACCGCATCACCAATTGCCGTGTAGTCCATTCGGTCTCGACTGCCAATGTTGCCCACAACCACTATGCCTGTATTGATTCCAATGCCAATTTGCAATGTCTTGAAAACGCTTTCTTGCTCGGCGAGTTTCGTCATAGCTTGCTGAATTTCAATCGCAGCTTGAACGGCACGCTGTTCTTTATCTCCTTCACGAAAGACTGCCATCACTTCATCGCCGATAAACTTATCAATATCGCCGTGATGCTTCTTGATAATTTCAACTTGTAGGTTTAATAGTTGGTTCAGGTATCGCACCACATCGTCAGGCGGGTTTTGTTCAGAAAAGCTGGTAAATCCACGCACATCCGAAAAGAAGAGGCATAATTCACTGCGCACGCCGCCAAGTTCCAACTCATCAAGTTGTTTTTGTCGAATTTGTTCAATCGTAGAGCCTGACACATAGCGTGCCATCATCAACCGCTCTTTGACCGCCACCGTCATTTCGTTGAAGGATTGCGTCAGTTCTGCCACTTCATCGCGTCCCTTGACTGGCAGTTGATTGAACCTGCCTACGGCAACTTCCCTCGTGGCTTTATTGAGCTTCTTAATGCGTTGAATCAAAATGGCTGTAAGCAGGCTGATGGCTAAAAGCGAAACTGCAAAGCCAATTGCGCCAATTAAGAGTGTTTGTGTTCGCTTGCTCGCAATCAGTGCATTGATATGGTCGAGCGAAAATACCAATCGGCTGTATCCAAGAAATACGGTCTTGCCTGCAGTTTTGTACTCAAGTTTATCCATCAAATAGACTTTGTTGCCCTCAACATAACTGGAATCACCAGCGTGCAAAAGACTATGCCAAAGCAAACTATCGACATCCTCTCCGCTCAAATTTCGCCGCTCTTTGTCGCAATAGGCGTAGTAGTGACGTTTCGCATCAACAAACATTATCACTTCCAGCCCATCAATATCAGCTTCAAAAATCTGTTCAAGCGTTTCTTGAAGCGCTAACCTACCATTTTCACCAACCGACATTGACTCTTCTCCGATTGTGTTGATAATTTTGAACAGCGTCTTGAAGTGCTTATCCGAAAGGTCAATTAAGTCTTGTTCTTCGGATTTGAAGATGTTGAAAAGAATGTAGAGCAAGATGATGAGGAAAATAATTGCAAACGAGATACTGTATTTCTTTTGAAGCGTCAGCCTTGTCAGTTGCTGAACCCACGATGCCGGTTCAAAATGGAGATTTCTGTCCGATAGATGTATCATAGCGAAGCAGAAATTTACATTCGAAGGGCGTATGAATATACGGGATTCGACTTGCAAAAAGCCTAAATTATTTTTAGGCACGCTTTTCATCCTGTCATTAAAAAACAGAGACCATGATTTACTTTTTTATACTGCTCTTTGTTTTTTTTCCACCTATCAGCGAGGCACAAACACTGCTTGTACTTCAAGTCAAAGGCACGGTTGAGCGCACGACAGCGGCCAATCAATGGGTAGCGGCAAAGCGTGCCGATACGCTTCGCTTTGGGCACAGGCTCAAAACAGCACGTGCGGCGCAAGCCCTTGTACGCTTCGAAGACGGCTCAATTTTGCGCATTGCAGAACGCACCGAAGTCGCCTTCGTTGAGCCAAAAGACAAATCTTCGCGTGAAGTCAGTGTCACGAGAGGATTGCTCATCTACGATGTGAAAGCTAATCCCAATGCACCGTTCCGATTCAAATCTCCAACTGCTGCCGCCGCAATTAAAGGCACAACGGGCTCTTTTGAAACCGACGGCCGAGCTACAACCTTCATCGTTGAAAACAGCGACGCCAAAGAAGATGTTGCAGACTTCGAAAGCGCACGTGGCGAAAAGCAATCGCTTGATGTGGGTCAAGTCGCCGTTCTCAATCGTGCTGGCAAACTCACGCTTCGCCAAATTCTTGAAGAAGAACGCCGCGCCATTCAGAACGAAATCAACAAGATGCGCAAAGCCACCGAAGAAGAACTGCGCACAATCAAAGAGGCAGTCGAGCAAATGCGCCGCAACACTCAAGAGCAACTTCAACGCGACGCCGATAGTCTCCGGAAAAACCTCGACGAAATGAAGCAAGAACAACAAAGAGACGCTGACGACACCAGACGCGAACTTGAAAAACTTAAAGAAGAAATGCAGAGAGAGAAAGATAAAATCAGGCGGCTCTTCGAGCGATAAGCCCCTTTTAAGAGCGCAATGTGTCGTTTTGGCTGTAGCAATTGTGCACCGAGCCTTTTATCGCCTTTCGCCTCATGAGATTTCCTCGTTTTGAATGAGTTGCTTGTAGGTTTCGCGCTTGCGAATGAGTGTGGCCTTTTTTCCACTCACCATCACTTCAGCGGGTTTGAGCCGTGCATTATAGTTGCTTGACATTACTATGCCGTAGGCCCCTACGGAAAAAATTGCCAACCTTTCACCTTCCTTGACTTCGGCAATTTCCCTATCAAGGGCAAAAAAATCACCTGATTCACACACGCCGCCAACAATATCGGCAATGATAATCTCGCGCTCCTTTTGCTCAACAGGTAAAATTTCATGATAGGCTTCGTAGAGCATTGGGCGCATCAGTTCCGTCATGGCTGCATCAACAATCACAAAGTTCTTTCCCCGATGATTCTGCTTGCGATAAAGCACTTCTGTTACCAACACTGATGCATTTCCAACGATAAATCGTCCTGGCTCAAAGAGAATTTGCACCGATTGATTTTTCAACAGCGGAATAAGTTTTTCCGCAAAGATTTCAATATCGGGGGCAGGTTGTTCTGTGCGATAGGTGATTGGAAAGCCGCCGCCAATGTCGAGATATTTCACCTGAAAGCCTTTGGATTCAGCAATTGCCTTCACACCTAACAGTTTGAACAAGGCTTCAAGGTAGAACTGCGTGTCAAGAATCTGTGAGCCAATGTGCATTTGCAACCCAACAAATTTCAGGTATTTCAGCTTATCGAGTGTTTCAAAGGCTTCTTCTGCGAGCCTTTCATCTATGCCGAATTTCTTTTCGTCGTTGCCTGTGGTGATGTAGGGATGTGTTTCGGCGGTAACATTGGGGTTGATGCGAATCGCAATTGGCGCAACCCTTTTCAGCTTCTTTGCCAGTTTGTTAATTAGATGCAGTTCCGAGAGCGATTCAACTTTTTGAAATAAGACCTTGGATTCAATTGCAAACTCAATTTCATCTTTTGTTTTTCCGACACCCGCAAAGATGATTCTCTTCGGCTTTGCGCCAGCCTTCAATGCTCGGAACAATTCGCCACCTGAATTGACATCAAAGCCACTTCCTTCGCGCACCAACGTGCGAAGCACCGCAAGCGTATAGTTGGCTTTGACAGAATAGCAGGTCAGATGGTTAAGTGATTTGAAGGCTTTTTCAAATCGCTGATACTGCGACACGATGGCGTTTTTGCTTGTTACATACAAGGGCGTTCCGAATTTCTCGACAAGGTCTCGAACCTTGACACCTTCGCAATAAAGTTGGTCTTTTTTGTAGTAGAAAAAATCGTCGGTCGGCACGTCTGTTTAGGGTTTAGTGTCGCCCTTTTGAGGCATTTTTCTTGAGGGCAAAGTTACAAAAAGCGAGACGATTAGAGTGCGCTTGAAAGAAAATGACGAAGCAAGACAACATTATCCTTTTGCACCACCACAAAATTGTATGACTTGGCTGATTCGCAAAGAATCTGACTTGTTTTTCTGAACAGAGCCTTAGCAGTTCAGTTATTGAGTAAATAAAGTTACCTTACCCATTTTTCTTGGATACGTCCGGTTGCCCAGAGGTAATCGCTGATGGCGCGCAGGTAATCGGCGCGGGCTTCGATGAGTTTATTTTGGGCTTCGGCTGTAGCGCGCTCGCGCAGGTTCAAAATTAAGATAGTGCTTTCGCCGAGTTGAAATTTTCGTCGCTCGCCTTCTTGCACCAAATAGGCATACTGCACTTCGCGCTCGGCCACTTCCACGCGCTCTTTGGCGCGCTCAATTGCAGAGACAGCATCATCAATGCTGGCTAAAATTTTTCGCTCAATCTCCATGCGTTTGAGTTCCGTGCGTCGGACTTTGATTTCAGCCAGTTGCACATTTGCATTGGCTTCACGGAAGAACAGTGGTTGTGAGATGTTTATGCCCAGTCGGTAATCATTGATGCCGAAGCTTGAAAATTTATACTGCATGGCTTCTGCGCTGAGTTCAACAAATGGGCGCTGAAATTCGGAATTGAATGCCAAGTCGACATTTGCCGCACGTTGTTCGAACTCGATTTGACCAATTTCTGGGCGTTGAACAAGGGCAATGCGTTTATCAATCTGAATTTGAGATGGAGAAATTGTGGGCAGTGGCGGCAAGGCGGCGGGCACCGCGGTCAATCGTTTCGGCGTGCCATCTTGATTCCACAGGAAAACTGAGAGTTTGATGGTTGCTGATTCGGCTTTTCGCTCGGCTTTGAGCAGGTCGCCGCGTCGTCTTTCGACTTCGAGCAAGGCTTCCACTGAATCAATGGGTGCGGCCTCGCCGCGTCGGGCGCGTTCTGCAATGCCCTCATATCGTGCCATGGCAAGGTTTAGCACAGCCCTTGCAATGTTCATTTGTCCGTAGGCCTCTGCCCAACCCCAATACGCCATTGAAGCTTCGCGCAGGAGTTCGTTTTGCTGTTCGCGTTGATTGGCTTTGGCGAGATCGAGTCTAAAACTGGCTTTGGCAAGTGCCGCACGGCGCTTGTCAGTAAAAATGCCTTGTAGAAGTGGCACTTTGAAACCCAGACTGGCTTCGCCATCTTCAGCGGTGCGGTCGACATTGTTCACGCGCGTGCCTTCGCCACGTTTATACTTAGCGATGAATTTTGGACCGAAGAGCGTTGAAAACGGCAGTTCCACACCTGCATTGAACACATTCACCGTTGGCAGGCCATCTTTGGTCTTGTATTCATACTCGAGATTGAACATTGGGTCAAATCCACCAAGCGCATTGCGGAGTGAAGCGGAAGCCACATCGTTTTCTAACTCTGCTGAAAGTGCCGTCGGATTGGCTTGAAGCACGTCATCAAGAAATTGTTCAATGGTGATAGAATCGCCTGACATTACATAAAAGCGCTGTGATTGCGCCGAAAGCGGGTTCACCAGAAACAGCATTAACAATGAACCAATGGACACTGTGCCGACAAAGCCCTTTGACACTGATTTCGGTGATGAAGTTTAAAATGAGGGTTGAGCGTCGTCAGAGCCTTTTCTATGCATGCTTCTTCAACTTCTCACTTCACTTTTGAAAGCGGTGGTTTGGTTTTTGCATCGTTTCTTTTTCCTGATTTAACAGGAATGATTGGCGGGAAGCCGTTGAGTTGGCGCCAGAGTTCATATCCAAGCGGCACTTCATTGAGGAGAATCCAGCCCGTTACTTCTGTGCCTTGACGCAAGTATGCGCGCGATGGCCATGGCTTATCGTCGGGGTCGGGCACAATTAGCACGCGATACCTGCCACTGCCGTCATCGACAGCATCAATGACTTTAACAATGCCTCCGAAAGTGCCAATAGCAAAGTCGGGAAGTCCTCCACCTGGGGCTTGAATGGCAGGGAAACCCGCAAATTGCAAGCGTGCCTTTCGGCCTGTGTCCACAATCGCCGCATCCAAACTGCCAATGTAAATCTCTGCCGCGATGTCGTCGGTTTCAGGCACCACGATAGCGAGTTTATCATTTTTCTTGACGGCTTGACCATCCCCGACCTGCATAATACGCGTGACATAGCCATTGATTGGAGAACGCATGATACTGAACTCACGGCGGCTTGCAACATTACCCAGTTCTAAATCGGCTTTGGCAATTTTGGCTTCGGCTAAGCGTTCTTTGGCTTGCAGTTCGGTATTGGCGTTGACCAAGGCTTGGATTTCGAATTCTAAACTGGTTCGTGCTCTAACGGAGTCGTTGAGTGCTTTTTGAAGTGCTAGGAGATTCGTTTCCAATTCGCGCCTTGACGCCAGCCCTTGTGCATAGAGCGATTCGGCACGTTCATAGCGTGCACGTGCTGTTGCAACATCAAAATTTGCATTTGTAACGTTGGCCTCGGCGGCCAGCACCCTTTGCTTTGCCTGAAGCACTTTTTGTTTTGCCATCAGCACTTCCAACTGCGCTTCGGCAACTTCATTGTCGCGAATGACTTGTTGGCGCTCACGAAATTTGGGGTCTAAAAATTTCGTATCAATATCACGCAAGACAACAATTGTGTCGCCTTCTTTGACATAGTCGCCTTCTTTGACATACCACTTTTCAATCCGTCCATCAATCAAGGCATCAATCGTTTGTGGGCGCTGGTCAGGTGAAAACGACGTCACAACCCCCGACCCTGCAACGTTCTGAATCCAAGGAACCGTGATTAGTGTAATCAAGAAACCGACAAGCGTTAGAGTAATCCCGCAAGCCAGTGCCACTGCGTTGTTCGGTGTTCTTACCAATCGAAGAGCCGTTGTGTAGTAGTGCGGAATCGGCACCCCGGGGAAGTAGTGTGATACCATTTCGCTCGGTTCTCTCTTTGCAAGCGTGACTTCTGCATGGCTGTTTTGCAAGGCTGTCGTCGCAATCTTGTGGCTATCTTTAGTTATCATAACGTTCAAGGCTTAGTAATGCTGAATGGATTTCACCGCCATCTCTATGGCTTCTTTTTCCGCACGTGTCTGACGAACCAGTTCAGGAAAGAGTTCCGAAAAGAGAGACCTTTCTCTTGCGGCCAATTCGAACGGTGCCCCGCTCTCTGCAATTTCACCGTTTTTTAACACATAAACCATTTCAGAGCGACGAATGAGTTCAGCATCGTGGGCAATGTCAATAATTGTCCAGCCTTTTTCTTGATAGAGCGCACGAATTAAATCGAGTTTGATGCTTTCTTCAACCCCACCAAAACATTCGTCAAGAATCAGCAGACGCGGCTTTCCAATAATAGCACGCGCAAACATGATACGACGCCGTATGCCGATGGATACATTCTGCCCCATCGGCACAAGATGTGTTTTCAACCCGTCAGGAAGAGCCTGAAGTTCGTCGTAAAGCTGTGCCGTTTTTAGTGCCCAAACAAGTTGTTCGTAGGGAAAGTCGCGCCCCATCGTGATGTTCTCTTCAATCGTGCCGTCGAAGAGTTCATTAGCTTCTAACACGATGCTGACGGTTTTGCGAATGTCTTCCAAACTCATGCGGCTGATGTCAAAGTCGTTAATCAAAATTTTCCCACGTGAGGGTTCATAGAGCCCCAAGAGCAAGTTGGCCAGTGTAGTTTTGCCTGAACCACTTGTGCCCACCAGGCTGATGCGTGAGCCTTTCTCGATATGTAGCGTGATGCCTTTCAAAACTTTTTGCTCGTCATATCCGAACTCCACATTTTTCAGGTCAATAGAAACTGCTCCATCGAAGTTCGGTGCCGGTTCACCGCCGCTGGGTTCAAGCGGCCTATCAACGAGGTGAGAGATCTTGTCGATGGCTGTAAAGAGGTCGTAATGATGTTCGAACTGCTCGACGAGTTTTTCAATTGCGCCCAGCATAGCAATTACCACAAGTTCTGCGGCAACCAGTTCGCCAATGGTTAATTGCTCGCTCAAAACCAATGTGCCTCCGAGCCCGAGCACCCCGACCGTTGCCGCCGCCCGAAAAATCGCCGACCCAATCATCTGACGCGCCAAAACTAAAAAGTGCTTGTGCCGCGCTTCCACATAATTGACCGCAATCCTATCAACCCGCTGATAAACAAATTCAGGCTTTGCATACAACTTAAAACTCGTTTGGCATCGCGCAATCTCTTCAAACCATGACACCAGCGCATATTTTTTCTTCGACTCCTTGATGCTCGTCTCCAACCCTCCATGCCCCAAAACAAAAATCACCATGGGTACAAACATCAAGAGCGCAAGGTCAAATAGAACAAAGAATGGATGATAGACTGCCAGCAAAATCAAGCCAATGATAACCACCAGCCCTGACCCTGTGCCATCGAGCAAGAATTTTCCAATTGTTTTCTGAATCGTCAGCACATCAAAAAACCGATTGACCACTTCAGGTGCATATTCTTTCTTGAATGCTGACTGAGTCATGCGCGGCAATCGATACGCAATCTCAAACGATGTGCGCACAAAAATCCGACGCTGCAGCACATCCGCCACATAGCGCTTCATCACATCGAAGGCCCCGACAATCAACAACCCAATTGCCACCAACACACACAATACGACCAATTGAGATGACAGCCCTAACATGACAGAATTGACAATCGCTGAGGCAGAAAGCGGCACCACCAGCGATGTCAGTCCGACAATCATCGCATATACAAACACCACCGTGAAGTCTTTCTTCTCCTCTTCAAAGAGCTTGAACAATTTTGACAAGATATACTTCACATCAATTTCGTGATGACGCCTATAATCATGACGATATCTTCGTCCATTCCGATGGTGTTCGCTATGGTCACGCTCGTCATCGCTTTTTTTGTTGCGAAGTGGCGTCTCATGCTCTTCCGTTGCCAAAAAGGAATCTATTTGACCATCGAAGACAAGCGTTACAATCTCTTTCTCCTTTTGAAACAAGTCATCGGTTGTGAGAAAATCCTGTTTTCCTGTCGCAAAATTTTTAATTCTTACTCCCTTACGCCGCTCGTCAAAGTCCTCCACGAAGCACAGGTCATCTTCGAGCATAAAGAAAAAGTGTTTGACTTTCTCTTTGAGCAGATGTGTCTTTGAAAGGCGCATCAAACGAAGCGACATGTGAAAGGCTTGACCGATGCGCTCCATTTGAAACAGCACCTTTTCTCGTGGCAGGTCTTGATGACGAATGAAGCTGTGAATGTCTTCGGTAGGAACGAAAATGCCCGTTATTTCGCGCAGATAATCAAACGCATCGTCAACTTGTTGCTCAAACTGTGCGAACTGACTGTCATGTGGTTGATAGGTCATCGTGCAAAGTATTTTGAAAAAGTTCAAAACCGATTTGTAGCTTTGCAAGCCCTTGATAGCAACAACCTGCCGGGCAAAAAGCAGAAGTTGCGAAAAATCCAATCCAAAAACTGCACCTAGGACAAATAAGTTTCGTTGAGGATAATTTAGACCAAAACAGTTCGCAAAGTTAGGATGAGACTCTCTACATCAAAAGGCTTGGAGAGAAAGGCTGTTTTCCCCTTCGCCAGCAGGGCATCAGGTTGAATTTCTCGTTCATAACCTGAAATGAACACGATAGGAAGCGACGAACAGTGCTCGCGTATTTTCTCGGCCAGCACATCGCCGCGCATTCGTGGCATAACTAAATCAGTAATGATCAGCACAACTTCATCCCTATGTTGCTCAAACAGTCTAAGTGCCGCTTCACCGTCTTGTGCTTGAAGAACATTGAAATCGTCGCTTAGCGCATCAGCCACCAACTCACGAATCAAATCCTCATCATCAGCAATCAGAACGGTCTTTTTCTGTAACGCCATTATGCCTTTTTCTCAAAATTTCATCAAAGATAGGAAAACTAACGCAAATAACGCAAATACACACGCAGTTGGGGCAAGCCGACTGCTAAAAGCACGAAGACTGCCGTAATTAGTTTGAAATCAATCGGGTCTAAGCCAATTTGAAGCGCAAACGCTACAAGCATTCGGAACACGATTGCACCAACCACTACAAGTAGAAGCAATCCCGTCACTCCAACCCTACGCCGCGCACCGAAGACGAGCGACTCGCCGATAATCACGCTCGCCAAGCCAAACACAATAATCCCAATCCCCATGCCAATATCTGCAAAGCCTTGATACTGCGCCACCAGCGAGCCTGAAAGCGCAATCAGCGCGTTGGAAAGCCCAATGCCAATGATTTTCATAAAATCGGTATCTACGCCTTGTGCGGCAATCATAAGCTCGTTATCGCCTGTTGCTCGCATCGCCAATCCGAAATTGGTTTTGAAGAGCAAGGCTAATAACACCCAAATCAGCAGAATCACAACTGAAAAGAATGTAATTGCCACAACATATTTCGGCAATGCTGAAAGCGATTTTTCAAACGGTGTAAGAATTGTCTGAACAGTCAGGAGCGGCACATTTGCGCGCCCCATGATGCGCAGGTTGATGGAATAGAGTGCCGTCGTCACCAAAATGCCTGACAGCAGGCCATTAACACGTAACTTCGTGTGAATGACCCCCGTGAGCGTGCCTGCCACAAAGCCCATTGCACTGGCAACAATAATGGCAAGTATGGGCGGTGCTCCAGAAACCAGCATCGTCGCCGTTACGCTTGCGCCGAGCGTCAGACTGCCATCAGCCGTAATGTCAGGGAAATTGTAAATGCGCATGGTGATATAGACCCCCATCGCCAAAAAGCCATAACATAAGCCCAATGCGATGGAGCCAAGCCAAGATTCCATTGATGTTTGAGCGGTATGTGTCACATGCAAAAGTGCGACTTCGCCGCCACTCTCGCAAGTTTTAATTGCTAAAATACTTTGTTGCTCCTTACTTTTGAGTCCGAATCTTCTCAATCCAAAATATCGAAGTATGATGAGACTATTTCTTCTGCTGCTCACACTGCTTATGGCGCACCGCACCTTCGCTCAAACCGAAAAGGAGGTTACGATTCTCCAACACAACGGCGAAGAAGTTGATGGATACATCAAGATTCGCGGTGAGGTGAAAAACACTTATTCCAACGCGCTTGCTTCGGTTAGAATCGAGATTGAATATCTCGACCAAAACGGCAAGCCACTCGGCGTTGAACGCTTTGCCGCAAAAGACGCGGGCGTGATGGCAAAAGATGAAGTCATGGCATTGCGCGATGTCATTCCGCCTGGAGAAATTTCCCCGTTCGAGCGTGTGCGTGATATTGGCAAACTCAAAGGACAGTTCGGCTCATACAATATCAAAGCCTCTGGATTGCTTCTGAAAGAAAATCTCACTTCTGCCACGATTTCCGATGTCAAAACCACACCCGACGGCAAAGGCTTCCGAGTTACAGGCACTTATCAAGCCACAGGCAAAGAGCCGTGCAAAAACCCAATGGTCATTGTCGCAGGATACGATGCGTCAGGCAAAATCCAAGAAATTCAGACGCTTTCGCTGACTGACGACGGCACCTACAAAGGCAAACCCCTCAACGAAGTTGCGCCTGGCAAATCGCAACTCTTTTCACTTTTGCTTCCAAACATATCTGGCACAGTAACTTCTGTGAAAGTCTTTGCCTCACATTCGTGGCATTGACATTGTGGCGTGAGTTGCTTAGTCCAAAATTTCCCAATTCACGCCCAAACGAAATGAGCGCTTGTAGGCAGGAAAAAACGGCGCACGAAAAATCGGCGTGTTAAACACATTCTCAATGAAAAAGAAAATCATGCCGCTCCCGATGCCCGCCCAAAGTTGCGCGTCCAATGTAGCTTTTGGGCGAAGCGTGCCGAATTGCAAGTTGTTATCGCGCAGCGCGCCGTTTTGCTCAATGAGGTTGAAGAAAAATGTGGCATGTCGCTCACTGTTTTGAAGTGCGGCAGAAAGGTCAGTTTGAAAGTAGCCTGCAATGCCAAGTTTCAAATCGAGTGCGCCGTCGAACAGTTTACTGCGAAAATAAATTCCACTGCTGGCATAAAAGCGTGGCACGTAGAAGACGCGTCGACTTCTCGCCTCAACCGAATCGCCTTGCAGTTGCAATCCACCTTCAAACGCCTTATCAGGATTTGAAAGCAAGGTGTAATTCAGCACCAGCGTAGCGTTGAGCGTTGATTCAATCACGCCGATTCTGCTTTGCAAAGCCAGTCCCAATCCTGAATATGAGAGCGACTCCTCCTGAAGCGGTTGATAACGCCGTTCCAGTGTTGTGTCGCTCGTGCGGCGTTGCACAACGGCGTAAGGATTGGCAACGATTGTCGTCAGCGAAGTGAGGCGCAGTTTGAGTACATCGGCATAGCGAAACTCTGCACCGAGTTCAGCTTGGCTCACGCGCTCGTTCTGCCAAGTTTGTGCCCCGAGAATGTCGGTCGCTGAAAAGACTTCGCGTAGCGATGGCACACGGCTTGTCGTAGAAAGTAAGGCAAAAATTTTCAACACGGCTTTACGCAATGGTCCCAGTGGAAAATTCACTTCACCGCCGATTCCCGTTGAAAGAAAACTGCTGAGAATGTTCTGCCCAAACGTGTTTGAAATGGTTTTCGTGGTCAAACCCAGCGATGCACACACTTCCAACGCTTCGCCAAGGATGAGCTTCTCAAAGCGTGTTTTTGCGCTTGCCATGAGTTCAAGCGTGCTAAGGTTCGGTGTGATATTTTGAGATAACTTGTTGGAGAGCGTGTTGTTTTTGCCAACAGATTCCAACGAATACGTGCCACGCAAGCCGAGTGAAAAGAAGAAAAGTTTGAGCGATTGCGTTGCCCCGAAAGAAAGCCGCGACGAGGTTTCAACATCTCTGAATCCACTGCCAATAGTTTTTTGAAACGTGTTAGAAAATTCTGTAAGTGCAATCCATGCCTTGAACAAATTGAGCGAATCGGCTTGAAAGCGTTTTGGGATAAAGGGAAGCGCGGTTTGTAGTTCGGCTTTGTAGAGCGAGAGCGTGTTTCTCCGTTGAGCAAATTCGTTCTCAATGATGGTGTTCAGTGGCGAGAAGATATCGCCGTTGAGCCGTGTGGTTTCAAGCAGATTTGCGCCGCCGAAGGGTTTGAGGTTGAGCGAGTTGCGCTCGAGCGCAAAGTTGAAATAGGTTTTGATGCTGTATTGATAGCGCAGGCGTAGACGCAGTTTATTGGCTTCGCTTGATGAGCCGAAGCGTTCTGCCCCAAATCCGCCCGAATTGCGAAAGAGACCTTCCGCGCCTTCACGCACATAGCCGCCATAGAAACTCCACCGCTCCGAGAGATTTAGCGCAAACGTGATGTCCATTTTGTTCGTTGAGCCTGAAAATTGGTAATAGTGCGCTTTGGTGTAGCCTTTCGCTGCCACAATCGTTTGCGTCTTGGATTCAAGTGCAATCGGTGAAGCAGAAAATTGAAATGCGCCATAGCCACTCAAGAGCTTGAGTTCCGAGAACGATTCGCTCGAGAGGTGATTGTAAAACGCTTGCGAGGAAATCACATCGTTGAGTAGAATGTCATCAAGGTAAATCGCTTGATAGCGCGTGCCCAACCCGCCAATGAGCAATTCATTTTGCTGACCGAGTTCGACTTTATCGCGCAAAAAAAAATTTGGCGTGAACGCAAAGTAATCTTCGAGGTGGCGATGGTAAATGAAATCGCGGGTGCTGTCGACAATGTGATGTGCCGAAGCAAAGAGCGACGGCACAGGCGGAAGAATCTTGTAGAACACGACGCTGTCCTTCAATGTGGCGAAATTGAACGTCCGAGAGTTCTTTGCGGTTAAAACAGTCTCAACGGCTTGCTTTGTCGTTGAAGATTCACCTACGGCAAGTGAATCCGCTGTCTGTGAAGTAACCGTTTGTGCGGCAAGCCAAGCAGGAAGAACTGAAGTGAAGCCAATCACAACAGCCCAGACGAGCATTGAGTTTTTTTTCATTTGTAAAGATTCGGCATTCCACCTATTATTCGCTCATGATAAAGCACAGCGGAGTTACGACGATGAAATTACGGAAAACGCTTAACGGTAAATGGTGTAACACCATGTAGCGGTCTCACGAACAAACACGAGATAACGCATTATTCTCACTCTAAAAGGTGCAAACTATGTCAGAGAACAATTTTTTTGATGAGTTTAACAGTCAAGATCGGGGAAAGAAGAACAACAAGCCCAAATTTACTGCTATCTACTATGTGCTTGCGATTATCATTCTGATAGGTATCCAACTGACGTTTTTTTGGTCAAGCACAACGCGAGAGATTTCTTACAGCGAGTTCAAAAAAATGCTCGATGAGGGCAAAATTGAATCTGTTCAGATTTCTCCGTCGCGCATTTACATCACTCTGAAGCCAGACTATCAGGTTGAGACTCGGTCGCCAAATTCTTTTCTGCGTTCAAGGCAAGAGACGCGCAAGCTTTACACGTTGCTGACGTTTCGGGATGATAAACTTATTGAAAAGCTGGAAGCACAAGGCGTAAAAATTCAAGGAATTTCTGACAGCAATTGGTTTACTGAACTCTTGCAATGGATATTTCCGATTGCATTGCTGGTGGTGGTGTATCTCTTCATTTTTAGGCGCATGAATCCGAATTCACAAGTGATGAACATTGGCAAGAACCGCGCCGCTTTGTATGAGCACGATGAGAACAGTCCCCGCATTACCTTCAAAGATGTAGCCGGTCTGGATGAAGCCAAAGAAGAAGTGATGGAGATTGTCGAGTTTCTCAAAGACCCGAAGAAGTTCACGAAACTTGGGGGCAAGTTACCTAAGGGTGTCTTGTTAGTCGGGCCGCCGGGGGCTGGTAAAACTTTGATGGCGAAGGCGGTGGCAGGCGAGGCGGGTGTGCCGTTTTTTTCGCTTTCGGGTTCTGACTTTGTGGAAATGTTTGTTGGAGTTGGGGCTGCACGCGTGCGCGACTTGTTTAAAACAGCAAAGGAAAAAGCCCCGTGCATCATTTTCATTGATGAAATCGATGCGGTTGGTCGCTCGCGCGGTCGAGGCATTATGATGGGCGTCAATGATGAACGCGAGAACACGCTCAACCAATTGCTTGTGGAAATGGACGGGTTTTCAACCGACAAGGGCGTCATTATGATGGCCGCTACCAACCGACCTGATGTGTTAGACCCTGCACTTTTGCGCCCTGGACGCTTCGATCGCCAAATTGTTATTGATAAACCTGACCTTAAAGGACGCATTGATATTCTTAAAGTCCACACGAAAAATATGCCGCTCGCTCCAGATGTCGACATCAAGATGATTGCGTCCCAGACTCCAGGCTTTGCGGGCGCAGAGTTGGCCAACATTTGTAATGAAGCGGCTCTGCTTGCTTCTCGGCGCAATAAAGACGCCGTTGAAATGGTTGATTTCCAAGATGCTATTGAACGCGTTATTGCTGGCTTGGAAAAGAAAAATAAGGTCATCAACCCAAAAGAAAAGAAAGTCGTGGCATATCACGAATGCGGACATGCCATTGTCAGCTGGCTCATGGAAGGCAACGACCCACCGCAAAAAGTTACGATTGTTCCGCGCGGCGTCAGCGCACTGGGCTATACGCTTAACATGCCACTCGAAGACCGATACCTCATGACCAAAGAAGAACTCTTTGCTCGTATCTGTGGCCTACTGGGCGGACGAGTTGCCGAAGAAATTGTCTTCAATTCCATTTCCACTGGCGCACAGAACGACTTAGAACGCGTTACTGACATTGCTTACAGCATGGTTGCCATCTACGGCATGAGTGAAAAACTCGGCTACCTATCATATGCAGATTCCAGCAACATGTATCTGCAAGGACTGGGCATTGAAAAACGATATGGGGAAGAAACCGCACGGCTTATTGATGAAGAAGTTAAACGCATTGTTAACGAAGCCCGCCTTGCTACACGAGAACTGCTTCTTGCCAATCGCGATAAGCTCGAGCAGATGGCAACGGAACTCCTCAAACGCGAAGTGCTTACCTACAAAGACATTGAGGATATTCTTGGCAAACGCCCCAACATGGACGATGCGAACATGCATCTTCATTACGATTTGGCTGAATCGCAAGCGACATCGACAATGAGCGATGCAGAACGGCGCGAATTGGAAGCAGCTGTTGAAAAGTTGAAAAGCACACGCGAATCCAATAAAAACTAACACAGCGCAATTCATACACAAACATGCTCCAATCTCTTCATGCCATTGCTGAAGGACGTGTTCAGGGCGTTGGCTATCGATGGTTCGTTCAAAAAGTTGCCACCCAACTTGGTATCAACGGCTATGTGCGCAACCTGCCTGATGGCACTGTAGAACTTGAAGCCGAAGGCAGTCCCGAAAGCCTGAACGCCCTCATAGACGAGATGAAGAAGGGTCCTATCGGGGCTCGAGTTCAAGCCATCAGAGAACACCGCACTTGGCTTCGAAGCGAATCAGAACGCCGATTTACGAAATTTGAGATTCGACCGTAGCTCATATTTTTTGCTGTAACATTTAACCTTAACTTCTGATACCATTGGCAAAAGACTCAACGACAGCGAAAAAGGCCTCTTCAACTGCGCGTAAGTCAAAATCGACAAAGGCCAAATCTCCGACTCCAAAGAAGTCTTCGCAGTTGACCAAATCACCAGCATCCCCAAAAACCGTCACCTCGTCGTCTATCGTTGTTCACATTGATGAGGGCGAACTGCTTGCGCGACGCATTGCCGAACTTATGTTCACGAAAAAGGCATATGATGTTACCATCATCGATGTGCGCGGGCTCAGCGACATTACGGACTACTTTGTCATCTGTTCTGCCGACTCGGATAAGCAGGTCAAAGCCATCTCGGATGCCGTGCGCGATGGCCTGCTTTTGGATGATGAACAACCTATCTATGTCGACGATAGAGAAATGACTTGGATTGTGCTTGATTACGTCAATGTCATCGTTCATATTTTTCAGAAAGAACGCCGAGCCTTCTACGGACTTGAAAAGCTCTGGGGAGACGCTAAAATCACACATCTTAAAGATGAAAAAGATCTCCAACTTGTTTCACCTCAAAAAACACGCAAACCCAAATCGGCACGTGCCTGATTTGAGCGCTTGTTTCCCAAAAGCCATTTTTTGCCTTCAGCATGAAGGTATGCGAACCAGGATTTAGAAGATTGACTTTTCTAACATAATCCACCTAACCATGGAACATAAACTAACCGACGGTTCTCGCCGGGACTTTTTGAAAACAGCGGCACTCGGAAGTCTTGCAGTTGTGGCAAGTCCTTCCCTTTTGACTCTTCTTACTGGTTGCGGCCAAGACTCTCCAACTGCCCCACGCACAGGTGAACGCGTATCCGTGAATTTGAACGATAGTGGCTTTGAAGCCTTGCGCGAAGTTGGTGGAATCTTGCGGCGCAACTTTGGGAGCAATCGCAACGGCGGAAAAGACGTCATTATTCGCCGAATCTCACAAACGGAATTCCGTGCCGTGTCGGTCGTTTGTCCGCATCAGCAATGCGATGTCGGCACGCCAAATCCAACCAGCGTTACTTGCCTATGTCATAACTCTGTATTCAGCATGCAAGCGGGAAATTTTGGAGCCAGACTTTCAGGTCCAGCACCTCGCGGCTTGGATTCGTTCGAGACTTCTTTTGACCCGAACACCCAAATTTTAACTATCATTCTTTGATGAAGTTCACGCTTGCCCTCGCTGTGCTGTGGTTTTGCTTGGATGCGCTCTGGGCGCAGGTTGCCTTTCGTGATGCGCATCTCAACCCATTTCCACAACAAGCATACAAACCAGCATTTTTAGAACATCATGAAGCACTCGAACTTGAAGCCGATTCAATGGCAGAGGTGCGAAAACGCCGACTGCTTCCGAAAAACATTAGTTTGATAGAGCGTGCCTTTTGGGGCGAAAGCGGGTTGTTCAGAGCCACTGGTATTGCGCCGCTCACGCCCGAGTCGCGCAAAGCAGAATTGGAAGTGCGCCGCCTGATGCTCACGGCTCATCAAACCGCCGGCCTTGTTACGCTCGGCTTGATGATGGCAACGGTTGTCGCCGGTCAGCGTTACCTTGATGGCGACTTCACACTTTACGACACCAAGCGAACATTGGGCAACGCCACCGTGATTGCCTACATGACCACTGCGGCGTTTTCGCTTTTCTCGCCGCCTCCTGCCGTGCGCCGAGATGAGTGGAACAGCATTTCAACCCACAAGCTCTTTGCTGTTATTCACTTTACAGGTATGATTTTGACGCCGATTTTAGCCAATCGCATCGCCAGCCCCAGTGGCGACTACAACCAAAAAGTCCGCATGCATCAAACGGCGGCATACATCACCACCGCCGCATTTAGCGCATCCATCATTTCACTTGCGTTTTGAACCATGCTACATCTTCTTCTTATCGGATTGCTTTTCTTTGCCACGACCAACCGCGATACAAAAAAATTTTCCGCTATCAAGGGCGAGTCGCGCCTCATGTATTCGCTCTCACACCCGCTTCACAAAGTTGAAGCCATCTGCAAAGACTTCATTTGTGAGGTTGCAGTTAACGACGCAAAAGAAATTCAATCGGTCAAAGTCTCTGCCGATGTGATGAACTTCGATAGCGGAAACTCCAATCGCGACTCGCACGCCATGGAAGTGATTGATGCTTTCACTTATCCCGAAGTCTCCTTCGTAAGCGATACCATTACTACGCAATCCAACGAATTGAGCGTAACTGGCAAACTGACCTTTCATGGTGTTACAAAGCGCATTTCATTTTCGGCAAAAGCCCAATCGCAGAACGGCAGAACAACCGTTGAAGGTAAAGTGACTATCAAACTTGAAGACTTCAAAGTCGAGCGACCGAAATTAGCCCTGATTCCAACGGATGAATTTCTCTACATTTCATTTGTTGTTGTTTTCCCATTTTGAAACAGTTTGAGACTATGCGCTCGATTCTTATTGGAGTGTTTCTTCTTCTTTCTGCGCTACCGATTAGCGCGCAAGAGTTGCTTGTGGATGTTAGAGTGAATGTTGAGCAGTTGCCTGCCGAAGCCCGTGTTCGTTTAGTAAATTTTCGACAGACTGTGATGGACTACATGAACCGATACCGTTGGACAAACAACCCTGAATTTGAAACTGATGAGGATAGGATTCAGTGTCAGATTGAGTTCACGTTTCTTTCGGCGAATGTGAATGTTGCGCCTGCGCAGTATAGCGCGCAGATGTTTGTCGGTGCCTCGCGTCCCATTTACCGCTCGCTTCGTGCTTCGTCGCTTTTAAGAACTTTGGACGTGAATGTGACTTTTTTCTATGATGAGCGGCAAAGCGTTCTGATTCACAACGAACTTGTTTTCACGCCGCTGGCAAGTTTGCTTGATTATTATGCGTATCTCATTCTCGCCTTTGATGCGGATACCTTTGATAGGCAAGGCGGAACGCAACTCTTTACCAAAGCCTTTAACATTCGGCAACTGGCACAATCGCAAGCCAGCGGAAATTTTGCACGTGGTTGGCGTGCAGACGATGGCGGCGGCGATAACCGCGCACAGATGATTCAAGAATATCTCGACCCTCGTTTTCTGCCGTTCCGTGATGAGTTCTACAACTACCACTACAACGGATTGGATGAGTTTCACAAAGACCCCGACAAAGCCCGCAGGCGCATTGCCGATTCGCTCAAAAAAATCGCCGAGATTGATGCACGCTTTCCGCGCAGTTTGGTGATTAAGCGCTTCTTCGAAGCCAAGGCGATTGAAATCGGAGAGATATTCAAAAACGCTTCGCCTGAATTGAAGCAAGAAGTTTATGCCATTTTGCGACGCGTCGACCCTTCACGCGGGAGCATCTATGAACCCTATTTTACAGGCACAAGTGGCGAATCCGCAGGTGGTAGAAAGTAATCTATTCCTCCTGAAATCGTATCGCAAAGTTTTGCGAAGCCTCTGACACTCGATTGAAGATGTCTTGCGTCTGGAGCAACAGTTTTTCTCGTGCTTCGTTCAAAATGCCTGATGAGTCGGCGGCTTGCAAAGCACGTTCCTTATTGCGTTTGAGTGCGACTTCTTGAATGGCTTGCTTTGCCGTCTTTTTCCACAAAAGTTCAAGCGTGCCACCTTCGTCCATGATGTTGTAATCCACTAACTCAATGGAAAGAATTTCTGGCGCTGGGAATTCTGCCAAAACGCCATGCTCCGTTAGCGTGAGGCGAAAACGCTTTCGCAAATCATAGCCTGCCTTCACCACATAATTGCCTCTGACAATCACGCTGTATGATGTCATGGCGTCTCTTTCGCCATAGCCTGTTTCAGCCGTAATTGGTTTTGAGACCGTAGCCAGTTCAAGAATTGGTGATGATGCCCCTACAACTACGCAATCTCGCACCAGCACTTCGGGTGTGAAGCCAAAGATGTTCTGAAATTCCGCCGCAATTTTACGTGCAGTTTCTTGACTTGCCAGAAAGACTTTCTGCGAACTTTCTTGTGGGAGTTTGAAAAGAAAGTAATACACACAAACCGCCGCTAAGGCAATTGCAAGAGAGAGTATCGTGAGACGTGTTGTGAATTTCATTTAAGCCCTGCGATACGAGTTCCAAAAAGGCTGAACGAAAGTCCCATTTTGATAAGCTTTCCAAAGGAAAAACGCTCCTGCCAGTGTGCAAATGATAAGCGTGATGAGTGAAGACTCTGCGCCGAATGCGCCGCCCGAAAAAAGTTCATGGCCTTCCAAGTGCGATGAAATCAAGCCTTTGACTTCGCTACCTGAAACAGCAATGCCGAACACTGCACCTTGCACATAATTCCAAGCAATGTGAATGCCTACCGCAAACCACACGCGCCGCGTGAGCATATAGGCCGCACCAAGCAAAATGCCTGCTTCAATTGCAATCGCAATTGCGCTGAACAGCGTCGCGTTTGGGTTGCCTAAATGCGCCACGCCGAAAAAGAGCGAAGAGATGATGAGCGCAATCCATGAGCCGAGTTTCTCTTCAACAATGCGAAAGAGAATCGCCCGAAAGATAAGTTCTTCAAAGAAGCCCGCACCAAGCGAGAGCGGCAAGTGTCGCACCGCAAAGAGTTCGGATACATCATTGACTGCATCAACCTTGTAAAAGCCAAACAGCCACAGCATCAACGTTGAGAGCGTCAGCAATCCTGCGCCAACACCCAACCCACCGATGAGTTCAAGCAGTGCATCATTGAGCGACAACTCCGCCACCGGATTGCGTCTCTCCATCACACGCACCAATCCGTAATAGACAAGGTAAGTTGCACTAAGCGTTAAAAGCATGCCAAGCAGTTTGAGAAATGGCTGTTGCAACCGTTCGGCAAGTATGGTCGTATGGCTAAGCCCTGCTGAATAGACCGCTGTAACGGCAATGAACATCACAAAAACGCGGAGAAAAGAATTGCGAAGCACAAGTTGCCATAAAGGCACTGGCGATACTGTTTCAAACATTTTGTTTGTGAATTGATTTATTGGCAATGCGAATTAAGAAAAAACACATTGAAGATTTATCTTGAACTGAACATTACACACTCCACCATGACAATGAGACCTTTTGCAACCATATTGCCTATCTGCATGTTGCTAAGCCTTTCGAGTTCGTTGCTGTTTGCACAAGAAAAAAAGTATGATTGGCGTGCGCACAAAGCGCAATTAGAGCGAGAGCGCAAACAAGCCGAGCCGTTCATTGGCACATACAAGCGCGCTGAAGATGAGTTTGTTGAATTTTACATTTCCAAAGAGTCAAAATATACTTGGTTTCGTGGTCGCTTTTTTGGCATTGGAAAATACGACTACGAATTTGCCGCCTCTGATATTGACTTCAACGACGATGGCACGATTTCTTTCAAAATCAAAGGCAGGCCTTACCGCGCACGGCGCATTGATGAATCGCTTGAACTTACGATGCCCGACGGCACAAAACGCTACTGTCCACGCGTGCAAAATCGCTCATCGCAAGCCTTACGCTCCCCATAAGCCTTTTCAATTTATTTTTCAACCTTGTTCTGCCTGAACTATGCCAATCTCGTCGCTCAAATCTTTTCAACGTGCCTGTCAAGCAGAGGCACTTGCCTTAGCCCTTCTTGAAGACATTGGAGAAGATGACATTACCACTGCCGCTACCATTCCTAAAACACATTACAGTAAGGCTGTGCTTCTTGCGAAGTCGGATGGCGTTGTGGCTGGCTTGCGCGCAGCGCGTCTTATTCTTTCATCTTGGCCTGAACCGCCAAAACTTGTCTTGAAGAAGAAAGATGGTGAGCGGGTTTCGAGAGGCGACATCATCGGTGAAATTTTTGGCAAAACGGCACACTTACTTATGCTCGAGCGCACGTTGCTTAATTTGCTTCAACGCATGTCGGGCATTGCGACCAAGACCGCCGCATTTGTTGAGGCTGTTCAGGGCACAAAAGCCAAAATTTTAGATACACGCAAGACTGCGCCTGCACTCCGCTACTTCGACAAAGAAGCCGTTAGAATCGGCGGCGGCGCCAACCATCGTTTCGGACTTTACGACATGGTGCTGATTAAGGATAATCACATTGAGGCGGCTGGTGGGATTGGCGTAGCGATTCAACGCGCTCGAGACTATCTCAAACGAAAATCACTTAAAGCCAAAATTGAGGTTGAGGTTCGCACGCTTGATGAACTGCGCGAGGCGATTGCACATCAACCCCACATCATTTTGCTCGATAATTTCTCTATTTCTCAACTGCGCACTGCCGTTGAACTGGCACGACAACTCAATGCACACATCAAACTTGAAGCTTCGGGCGGCGTCACGCTAAAAACCGTCAGAAAAATTGCAGAAACGGGCGTCGATTTCATCTCCGTTGGCGAACTTACACACAGCGTCACGGCAATGGATATTTCCATGAAGCTTCAAGCGGCAAAGTAATCAGTCTCAACTTGCCATGACGGTCAGCGCGTTTGGCACACATTCAACACGAATTTCGCCCGATATATTCTCGAACACTTCACCGTCCAAGTGCAAGTGCATCGGTTCTGAGAGCAAAATTGTTGCCGATGAAATTTTGTGATAGTGAACTTGTTTGTGTTGGATGTGATTGCCTCGCAAGTAACGTAACACCCAAAGCGGTAAGTGCCATTTTGGAAATGCCGTGAGCGCAGCGAGATTCAAGAAGCCGTCGTTGAGCGAAGCATCAGGCGCAATTTTGAATTTTCCACCTTCTACTTTTCCATTTCCGATAGTTAGTGCAAAGATAGATTCTTCTGAAATCAGTTTCGCGCCGTTTTCTGTATTGAGCGAAAGGTTTATTGGAGTTGCTGAATAAGTTTTTCCGACTTTGCTTAATGCGTCAAGATAGATGAGGTCGCCCTTGCGTGTAGAAGTGCGCGCTTCTTTGGCGATTGCACCTGTGAAGCCTATTCCGAGTGAGTTGAGAAAATATCGCGTGTAAGTTTGATTGTTATACTGAAAGGTCACTTTGCCCACATCGATTTTACACTCCTTGCCTTGTGTTGCAAGCCGAAACGCATCGCTTAATTTTTTCTTCGGCGATAAGTTTTTGAAGAAGTCATTGCCTGTGCCCATAGGAAGAACCGCCAACCGCGTCTCTGTGCCAATAAGCGACTGCGCTACCTCGTTGACCGTGCCATCGCCGCCACAAGCCACAATCAATTTTGACTTCACCTTTGCAGATTGTGAAAACTCTATTGCATCGCCGGGTTGCGTTGTCAGCTGAATAACACTTTCCTCATTCCTTTCAAGCAACGCTTTTTTCAGCCATTTCAGATATTGCTTTGCTTTTCCCTTGTTGGCTGCTGGATTGAATATGAACCATATAATAGGCGTTTCCTTGTGAGCACATGCTTCAAAAGCTTCAAGGGCTATCATTTCGGGCGTAGTAGGCGCAGACGAGATACGTTTCAAATCACTTGCTATCGTTTTCATTCGAGGATGAAACTACGCTTAAACTAAAGTAAGGAAATTGTGCGCAAAAATACATCCAAGCGCACGGCTTAAGTGTGATTTCGGCAACACTTTTGCCACATGAACGCTTTGGCTGTTTTATAGGCTATGGTATTACGACTCAACAACTCCACCCAACTCAAATTCTTACCGATTTCCCCCATAGAAACTTGAAGTAGAAAAGAACGTTCTACTAAATTGCAATGGTTTCAGTAGTGCCTGTAATTTGTTAGCATTTTTTGAAGTTTTAAGTTCATTCAAACAACTTAAATCCACAATGCCATGAATAACTCATCCTTGAAACTTGCAGGTGCCGTTGTTCTTGGGGTGCTTGCTTTATTCCTTTTGTATGCTCTATCGGGGGCAGTGTTGGGCGTGCCTGTTTCAAAAGTAGGGTACACATTTATTCGCTATGTTGCACTCTTCTTGGTCGCCAGCCTGATTGTTTGGGTTGCGGGCAAATTTGTTGCACAATACAATTCTGGGTGGTTTTTACAAATCATTTTGGTTGGCATGGCGTCCGTCTTTTTTGCATGGATTGGCTTGGTTGCTTCATCAGGCAATCGCACGCAAACGGTTGCAGGACAGCCACCTGCACCACGCACGGTCAAGCAATTAGAAAACTTCGGCGCAGAAACATCCGAACCATCAGCCAAAGCCGAGCCCACTGCTGCCAGTGTCCTAACTGGCGAAAGCGCCAAGACCGAGTTCGACTTCATCATGGAAAAGTATAACCTACCCGAAGAACTCGCCAAGTTTGACGAAGGACTTTACACTTCTCAAACCAAAATTTATGAAGTGGTGCCGCCCAAGTTCATGAACGCTAAGAACAAGAATGGCGAAGCCGTGAAGATTAGCGATGAAGACATGTTCAAAATCATCAACCACTTCATCAATGAATTCCGCAAGCGCGAAGAAGCTAAAGCTTCTAAGGAAGCTTCAGTAGCCCCTGCGCCTACTGCGCCACCTGTTGCACAGCCTGAGCCCCCTACGGTTCAAGCGCCACCTGCAGCGCCTGAACCTGCCGCGCCCGCTGCCGCTGTTGTGGCCGTCAGTGGCGACCCCTCTCAATATGAAGGCGTCTATAGAAAACGATGCTCAAGCTGTCACTCGCTTACTGCCAACGCAGGCAAAATGAAGCAAAAATGGATGCGCTCGGAAGAAAAGACACGCGAACTTGTGGCTTGGATGCAACGCCTTGCAAAACAAGACCGTTCAAAAGCTTTCAGCGACCAAGAAGCCGCTCAAATTGTGGCCTACATCCGTTCAGGCAACAAACTCTACTAATGCCCTGTCTTGAAAAAGAAAGCCCGATACACATCGGGCTTTTTTATTGCCTATGCAACAGATTCTCACTCTTGCGCCGCAAATCCGACGCGCGTCTTTTGCGACTTGCCACGATACTCCGCCGTTACGGTTTCGGTAATTCCGCCCCGTGCCTTCCATTCGGTCTTGACCATAATTTCACGCGGCTTGAGCTTCTCAATCAAGTGGTCGAGAATCGTATTCGTTACATTCTCATAGAAAATCCCCACATTGCGAAATTCTAAAAAGTAATACTTGAGCGATTTCAGCTCAACACAAACCTTGTCAGGAACATAGCGTATCGTCACTGTGCCAAAGTCAGGCAAGCCTGTTTTCGGACAAACGGAAGTAAATTCAGGATTGACGATTTCAATCGTGTAATCGCGTTCAGGAAATTTGTTTTCAAAAGTTTCAAGCAGTTCGGGCTTCATTGGTTTGATAAAATTGATTGAAAGAGTGCAAAGATATACCAACAAAAACAAAACTCTTTGCGATATTTAGTTCAATCTAACTGCCTTAATTTTTCTGACATTCAAACTCATGCGTCTTCTTGTTTTTACTTCAACATTTCTGCTTTTTGCATCGCATCTTTTTTCCGCCACCTACACCACCCCAAACACGGGCGTCGATTGGACAATGAGCGACCTTGTCTCAAACTCCAACGGCACGGTTACAGGCACTTTCCCGAATTACAACATTCTTGATTCAGTCATCATTGCACCAAACGATAGGCTCTCGATTCCCGCTGGAAGCATTCTTACTTTCACGCTCAACGGCATTGTGGTGCGCGGCAAACTTTTAGCGATAGGCACACCGACATCGCGCATTGTTTTCACAGGCGCAACTCCTTCGCCTGGCTCATGGCGCAACATTCGTATCGAAGACTCCGCTATCGACACGGCTTGCATCTTCCGACATTGCATCATTGAATACTCAACGGGCGGAATTGCGTGCATCAGTTCAAGCCCCACGATTGAATTTTCAACCTTGCGCTTTAATGGCAGTCTGACCGTCGTTGGCGGTAGCACAGCAATCCAATGCTTTAACTCCAATGCTATTATCCGACACGATAGCCTCTACAACAACTCGCAAAACACCATCACGATTAGCAACAACTCAAATCCCATCATTGAGCATAATTACATCGCCAATAACAATGTGCGCAATCAAAGTCCCGTTAATCCCATCACGATTTCGTTTCAGGGCAATAACAATCCCATCATTCGTTTCAATGAAATTCACAGTGCCGATATTCCGCAACCGGTGCGGGCAGGCGGCATCAGCGTTGGCTTGGGAAGCAACACGACGGTTCAAAATCCACTCATTGAGTTTAACTACATTCACGACTGCGCCTTTGGCATTGTGATTGCCGGCGCAACGCAATGTGTCGTGCGCAATAATCGCATTGAAAACAACACGCGCAATCCGAATCCGCTTCAAGCAGGAAGTGGCATCAATGTCAATTCATCGGGAAGTGCAGTCGCCGCGCCAATCATCACGGGCAATTTTATCAAAGGCAACTTGTGGGGCGTTACCATTCAAGGCACGGCACAACCGAACTTGGGCGACCTTTCAAACACAAATCCCGATGATGACGGACGCAACACTTTCATCGATAACCTTCAAGGCACAACCAATTACGCGCTCTACAACAACACCTCGAACACCATTCGCGCACAAAACAACTTTTGGGGGACGACCGATTTAGCCTTGATTCAAGAGCGCATTTGGGGCGCAGGCGACGTTCAAAATCCGCCTACGGTTATCTTTACGCCGTTTGCACTTGGCGATATTTCCTTGCCTGTTGAACTCGTGGAATTTCTTGGACGCAAAACGCACAACGCCATCTTGCTCTCGTGGAAAACCGCATCAGAATTGAACAACGCAGGCTTTGAAGTGCAGAGAAAAAGCGAGAATCGGGGAGCAAGTGCAGAATGGCAAGTCTTGGGCTTCATCAGAGGCAGAGGCACAACGACCGATATGCAGTCGTACTCCTTCTTGGATAAAACCGCATCAGGAAAAGTGCAATACCGCTTAAAGCAAATTGATTTTGACGGACGCTTCACATACTCTGCTGTGATTGAAGTCGACGCAGGAACACCGAAAGAGTTTGTGCTTGAACAAAACTATCCGAACCCGTTTAATCCAACAACAACTTTCACGTATCAACTGCCTGTCGCAAGCCTTGTGAAGTTGGAAGTGTTCGATGTGCTTGGCAGGAAAGTCGCAACGCTTGTCAATGAAGCGCAATCGGCAGGAACGCATCGCGTTGTTTTCAATGCAAGCGGATTTTCAAGTGGTGTGTATTTTTACCGATTGCAAGCAGGCAATTTTTCATCAACTCAAAAAATGATGCTTCTCAAATGAAAAAACTGGGGATTTTGCTTTCGCTCTTACTTTTCACCCTTGACTTATTTGCGCAAGACAGTCTGTATCGCCGCGTCAGGATTGATGTTTCGGGCTATGATGCACTCGTGAAATTAGCCACGTCGGGCGTAGCGATTGACCATGCTTATCGCGAGAAATCGTCGCTCATTGCCGAACTTTCAAGCGATGAACTTTCAGAACTTTCGCGCCTCAACATTCCCTACGAGATTTTAATTAACGATGTCTCGCAGTTTTATGAATCCAGAGCGATTGCGGAAAAAGGTCTGCCACAACTGCGCCTTTCCAGCACGCCGCAGAATTTTCGGCTTGGCGCAATGGGCGGATTTCTCACGCTCTCCGAAGTCTATCAAGTGCTCGATTCCATGCGGCTTTTGTATCCGAACTTGATAACCGAAAAAGATAGCATCGGCGCAAGCATTCAAGGGCGAGCGATTTATGCGGTCAAAATTGGCTCGGCATTATCAACTGGGAAGCCGCAAGTCTTATACACCTCGCTTCATCATAGCCGTGAGCCAAACGGTATGATGGCAGTGATTTACTATATGTGGTGGCTGTTGGAAAACTACGGCACGAATCCCGAAGCGACTTACCTTGTCGATAACCGCGAACAGTGGTTTATTCCTGTGGTCAATCCTGATGGCTACGAACACAACCGCACCACGAATCCCAACGGCGGCGGCATGTGGCGCAAAAACCGTCGACTCAATAGCGACCAAACCTTTGGCGTTGACCTCAATCGCAATTATGGACCATTTGAGTTTTGGGACGCGCCCAACGGCGGTTCAAGCACTACGCCATCGAGCCAAACTTATCGCGGCACTGCCCCATTTAGCGAACCCGAAACACAAGCCATTCGTGCCTTCTGCAACAGCAAACAATTCAAGGCATGTTTGAACTACCACACATACGGCAACTTGCTGATTTATCCTTACGGCTATCTCTCGCAAGAAACGCCCGATTCGCTCATCTACCGACGCTTTGCACGCGATATGACCGCTTTCAACGGCTATGCGTTCGGAACCGATTTGCAAACAGTCGGATACAGCACACGCGGCAATTCAGACGATTGGATGTATGGCGAACAAGATGAGAAACCCAAAATTTTTGCGATGACGCCTGAAGTTGGCTCTGCAAGTGATGGCTTCTGGCCACAGCCATCGCGCATTATTCCGCTTTGCGATGAAAATCTCTTTCCAAACAAATACCTCGCATGGATTGCAGGCGCATACCTCACTGGCGAACAAGCCGATGAACAGATTTTCTTGCCGATTGGCACACCAACCACACTTTCTTTCAAGTTCTTCAACAAAGGTTTGCAAGCCATTAGCGGCGCAACCGCGCAACTGACTTCATCAAATCCACATGTTCAAATTCTCAACGGCTCAATTTCGCTTGGCTCATTAGCCTCACAAGGCGATACGACATTCACGTTTGCAATACAACTTTCGGACTCGGTTGAAGTCGGCTCAACGGTTGAACTCTCGCTCTTGATTGAGCAAGAAAATGTTGTGCGTTCACAGTTGTTTCAATTTGTTGCAGGCACGCCGCAAACCGTGTTCATTGATTCTGCCGAAACGCAAGTTCTGTGGTCGGGCGGCACGTGGGGCAGAACCAGCGCATCTGCTTTTTCAGGCAATTTTTCTTGGACCGATAGCCCAAACGGGAATTACCTCGCAAATGCCAGCAATTACAACATTCTGCAATCCACTCTCAATCTTTCTGATAGCACGATTCGCAAAGTCTATCTCTCTTATCAAGCGCGTTGGGTATCGATTGAGCCGAATTGGGATTGGTGTCAGGTCTACATTTCCACGAACAATGGCAGTTCTTGGCAATGGCTTCGCGCACCGCGAATGACGGACGGGAGCGGACAAGGCAGGCAAACACTTGGGCAATATGGCTATGAAGGCACACAGCAAACTTGGGTCAAAGAAACGATTGACATTTCAGCCTTCAAGGGCTTTCCGCAAGTGCGCTTGCGTTTCGGCTTGCTCGCTGATGGCTCTGTGCAAGGCGACGGCTTTTATTACGACGATGTAAAAATCGAAGTGTTAAGTTCCGCGACCAGTTCTACCTCTGTTGCCTCTCAAAAGCCACTTCACTATCGGCTCGAGCAGAATTATCCGAACCCCTTTAATCCAACAACAATTATTACGTATCAATTACCGACTTCAAGCACTGTGAAGTTGGAAGTCTTTGATGTGCTTGGAAAGAAAGTTGCAACGCTTACAAATGAACGGCAATCGGCGGGAACGCACACCATCACATTCAACGCGAGCGGGCTTTCAAGTGGCGTGTATTTTTATCGATTGCAAGCGGGAACTTTTTCACAGACACGAAAAATGATGCTTGTAAAGTGAGGTTATTAGCAGTTTGTTGTTCGGATTGTAAAAAAACAGTAGTCATAACGAAAAGCATTAACTTTGCCGCCTCAAATTTTCAAAACGCTTGAATTCACTTTGACGTGAACAAAACCAACATTGCTTTCATACTTCCTTTCTTTTTCATACCGATTTCTCTTTTCGCTCAACCTATCTTTTATGAAAACCGCACGATTGATGCCAACGATGCTGTCAGTTTCACACGCTCGCTTTCGCGTAAGGTGCAATCGCTAGCGGGCAAGTGGACAGCGATTTTTTCAGATGAAAAGACCTTTGAAGTCTATGTGCCGTCAGCAACTGATTATGAAGGGGTTGTCAAGTTTGAAAGAACATTTCGTTTGGAGAGGTCTGAAGAGGCGAATGTGTTTGAACTTCATAGCGACGGCGTGGGCGGTGCGTGCAATGTGTTAATCAACGACCAATTTGTCGCACTTCATCTTGGCAGTTATGTGCCGTTCAGCGTGGATATTCCTTCTGAATACTTGCGCTTCGGTGCAGAAAACAAACTGACCATTGAAGTCGATACACGCTTAGATGTCAAGAACACTGTGCCGCTGAAAGCGCAAGCCTTTGAGCCACAGTTTTTCGGCGGATTAGTTCGCCATCTTGCTCTTGTGTCAAAAGCTCCGATTCGCATTGATGAGATTGATTTCAACTATCACCTCACGTCCGATAACACATTGGAACTCACTTTGCAGACGCGATGCAAAACCTCAAATCTCCGAAACTATGCGATTCCGTCAGATTCTACGGGCAAGCGTGCCGTGTCGTTGAAGTTTTCACTTACGAAAGATTCGCTGGTGATTGCGTCAGGCATCATCAGTGAGTTTGTGCCTGAAAGCGATAAGTTTATTACGGGAGAAAAGAAAATTTCTGTTCCGAATATCTCGCGTTGGTCGCCAAAGTCGCCAGAACGCTACACGCTTTCGTTTTCACTTCTTGCGGCAAATGGTGAGATTTTAGACGACCTTTCCTTTCAAACGGGGTTCAGAACGCTTGAAGCCAAAGATGGCGCAATTTTTATCAATGGTGAGCCGGTTGAACTCAAAGGTGTCCACATCGTTGAAGATAATCCTGAAACAGCCTCTGCGATTTTCAAAAAGGAAATTGAAAGCGACCTTGCGTTGCTCAAAAGTCTCGGTGCGAATGCGATTTATTTCAGTCAAATTCCAAATCCGTTGTGGCAACAGTATGCGGATAGTTTGGGCGTGCTTGTGCTTATCAATTTGCCGTTCCGATATGCACCGACTTCGCTTTTGCTGAACCCGAAAATTTTGGAGAACACTGATGCACTGTTACGCGAGACAATTCAAGCGACGAAGTTCTCGCCGAGTGTGATTGGCTATGGGTTTGGCGGCGGCTTGAATGTTTCGACTCCGAATTTAGATGTGTATTTGGAACGGCTTTATGCACTGGCTAAAAAGCAGTCGCAAATGCTCACTTTCTTTTCGCCGAAGTCATTTGCGCCGAGCGACCTTTACCGCTATTGTGATTTTCTTGCTGCCAACGCGCTGAACCTTCGCGTCGAGGAATTTGAGTCGTATCTCAAAGCGGCGCGCACGCTCAAAAAACCCGTCGTGATTACCAGTTACGGCGTCTATGCCGAGCCGAACAATCATAATGGTTACAGCGATGTTCATTCGCTTGAATATCAAGCCAAATTTTTGATGGATTCTTTCAAGATGTTTGAGCGGCTGAATGAATCGGAGCGGTGGATTGCTGGTTCATTTGTCGAGTCGCTGTGCGATTATCGTTTATCCTTTCCGCCGATATTGAACGCTGACAATCCTGACCCATATCTTGCAACAACCGGCTTAGTCTCTTTTACTCGTGAGAAGAAATTAGCGTTTGAAATGGTGAAGTCGCTTTATGCAGGAGAGCGTGTTTACAATCCGCCAATTGGCAAAGCAGCGGTAGAGTTCTCACCGTTTTTAATTTTGAGCAATGTGTTTTTGATTGTCATGTTTGTCTATGTGCTCAACAGAAACAAACGCTTGCGTGAGAATTTTCCCCGTGCTTTGTTTCGCCCGTTCAATCTCTTTGTTGATATTCGTGACTTACGTATCTATGTTCCGCTGGAAACTGTCATGTTGCTTGTGCTTCTATCGCTCATGTGGGGTGCCATGCTCTCGTCGATTTTGCACGTTGCGCGCCAGTCGTTCTTGTTGGACTTTTGGCTGACGCACCTTGTTGGCTCGAGGGTGCTCAAAGAATATCTTAATGTGCTTGTGCTGAAACCTCTGCTCGCTGTTGCAGTTTTCGCTGTTGTTTTTTTTGCCTTGTCTTTGCTTACTGCAGCGTTTGCACAGCTTTGTCTGTTCTTCATTTGCAGTGAGTCCATGCGCTACTCACAGATGTTGAATCTATGGGTATGGTCTTGCGTGCATTGGTTTGTGATGCTTGCGCTTGAGATATTTATTGAGCGAATAGAAAGCCCTCTGTTTATTTACGGTGTGATGGCGATGTCTTTGGTCTTCCTTGTCTTCAGCGTGTTGCGCTTCCTGATGGGTATTGCAACGGTTGCTGAACTGAATCGTTACTCGACCTACTTTTTCGGCTTTGCGATTTTGCTTGTGTTTTGGGGTGGGGCGCTGTGGATTTACAACTACACTACGCATGCCTTTGCCTACTTTGAATACTGGCATGTTCTGAACTGATGGATGCTTCTTGAGCATTACGAAAAAACTTCTCACAACAATACAAATTTGATTTGACTCTGACATGTATCTCTCTAAACTTGAGCTCTTTGGCTTCAAAAGTTTTGCCCAACGCGTTAGCATGAAGTTCGATAGTGGCATTACTGCTATTGTCGGACCTAATGGGTGTGGCAAAACCAACATCGTTGATGCTATTCGCTGGGTATTGGGCGAGCAAAAAACCAGCGTGTTGCGTTCTGACAAAATGGAGAATGTCATCTTTAACGGCACGCGCTCTCGAAAACCGCTCGGCATGAGCGAAGTCAGCATCACGATTGAAAACACGAAAAACATTCTGCCCACCGAATACACCCAAGTTACACTCACGCGTCGACTTTACCGCAATGGCGATAGTGAGTATCTACTCAACAAAGTGCCCTGCCGCCTCAAAGACATCACCGACCTTTTTGCCGATACTGGCATCGGAAGCGATGCTTACTCTGTCATTGAGTTAAAAATGATTGAGCAAATTCTCTCCGAAAATGCCGAGGAACGGCGTCGACTTTTCGAGGAAGCGGCTGGTATTACCAAGTATAAACAACGCCGCAAGCAAACCTTTAAGAAGTTGGAGACCACGGCACAAGACCTCTCACGTGTGAACGACATCGTGATTGAAGTTGAAAAAAAAGTCGCCACGCTCGAACGTCAAGCCAAGAAGGCCGAACAAGCCAGGCAACTTCGCAGCGAGTTGAAGCAATTAGAAATTGCCCTTGCCGAGAGAATTATCGCTGACCTTCACAAACACATTGCTCCGCTTCAAGAAAAATTGCTTCAGCACGAAAACGAAAAAATTGAACTGACAGCCAAAATCGATGCGCTCGATGCCGAAGTGGAACAAAAGCAGGTAGAAATCATTGAGATTGAAAAAAAACTTTCTGCACTTCAGCGCCAATACAATGAAAAAGTTGAGCTTGTTACCGCTACTGAAAAGCAAATCCTCACACACGAAGCCCAACGGAAGGCATTGATGGAAAGCGCCACTCGCGCAACAGGCGAAATAGAACTGCTTCAAAAAAGGTGTCAAGAGCTCGATGCACTTCGCCAAACGCTTGGTGCTGAACTTGCACAAGCGCACCAGCATGTAGAAGCGGCACAACAAGCGCTCAAGTCCGAATCGCAAACCCTTTTGGAGCGTGAAATTTCCCTTAAATCAGCTCGCGAATCGCTCGAGGCTAAACGACGCGAGAGCACGAAACTTTCACAAGAGATTGCTTCTCTGCGGTTGCAATCGGAATCGCTCAAAGCGCGCCTTGAAAATATCAACGCCCAAATTGCCCGCAACGAAGCCAGAAAAGCCATGCTTGCCAGCCAAATCGAGGAGCGCCAACAAAGCATTCAACAAAGCCTGACACAACTGACCGAGTTACAACGCATGCTTGAGACAGCACGTGCCGAACTTTCCGCCGCACAAGCCAAACGCACTGCGCTCTCCGACATCATCACCAAAGCCAAAGAATCGCTTCTTAACCTGCGCACCGAAGAACGCACCAAACACAACCGCATCGCATTCTTACGCGCCCTGCTCAATAGCTACGAAGGACTGCCTGAAGGTGTAAAGTTCTTAGATGCGGAAAAACACAAAGCCTTTGGATTAGGTGTGCTCTCCGATTTAATCGCCACTGACGAACAATATAAACTCGCTATTGATGTTGCACTTGGCGCATCGCTCTCGTTCTACATTTCCCGCACCGAAGCCGAAGCACGAGAGGCTATTGCCGCACTCAAATCTGCTGATAAAGGAAAATTGACTTTTATTGTGCTTGAAAAACTCTCTCACTTACCCCCGCCTGAAACCTCTCCTATTGATGGGCTTCAACGCGCCATAGATGTCGTCAGATGCTCCGATGAACTGCGCCCTGTAATCCATCGACTTCTCGCCAATGTCTTTCTTACTGAATCGCTCGAAGACGCAAAAGCGCTTTCGGAGCAATATCCTCATGTAACATTTGCAACGCTTTCTGGCGAATTGCATGCGCAGGCAATCTTGCGTGGCGGTTCAAACAAAGGTTCGGAGGCGCTTAGAATCGGCAAGCGTGAAGAATTAGAACGCCTTGAATCGGAACGCACAGAATTGCTCTCGCAAATTCAAGCGTTAGAAACAAGCATTGCTACCAACACGGAGACGCTCAATCAAATCAACCTTGCTACATTGGAAGAACGGGTGCGTGAAATTGAGCATCGCATCACATCAGAAGAAAAATGGCTCTCACAACAATCCTTCGAACAAGCCTCATTTAAAAGCGAACTCCTCTCGCTCGATGAGCGCATTGCCCTTGACCAAGCCGAGTGTCAAAAGTTTCACTGCGACTTAACTGCCCTCACCCCAACGCTTTCATCACTTGAAACTCAACTTTCTGAACTCAATCATCAGATTGAACTTGAATGCGAGAAAGTCTCGGCGTCGGAACTCGAAGTGCAACAATTTGTCTCGGCAGTCCGCCAAAAAGAATTAGCTCTTAAAGCGTCGGAGTTTGAGGTAGAGAAAATTGAGGCCAAGCGTAACACGGTTGACACTGAGTTGCGCAACGCACAGCGCCAGATTGAACGATTAAACGATGAAATGAAGCGCGCACAAGAAGAACACTTCCGCCTTGGTTCAGAACTTGAAACGATGCAGTCAAACCTTCAACATCTTTACGCCGAGCGCGCTGAATTGCAAACGGCAATTGCCAAAGTTGAAGCCGATTACACCGTCGTTAAAAGTCACCTCAATCAACACGAATCAGAACTGCGAAACTTGACGCGTCAGCGCGAAGTCGCCTCGCAAATCATCTTGGAACTCCAACAAGCCTTGTCGCAAGCAAAACTCAAAGAAGAACACACACGCACGATGATTCAAACCGAATACGGCGTTGAGTTGGAAGTGAAATCGTTTGATGAGAACCTGCCCTTCAATCTTGAGGAAGCCGAATCGCAAATTGCAACGCTGAAAGCTAAGCTGCGCAATCTTGGTGCGGTCAATGAACTTGCGCTCGAAGAATACGAAGAAGAAAAAAAACGACTCGAATTCCTCACCTCACAGCGTCAAGATTTAATTGATGCCGAAAAACAACTGCGCGATACGATTGAAGAAATCAACACCACTGCGCAAGAACAATTCCAAAAAACCTTCGAGCAAATTCGCCAAAATTTCATCACCATCTTCCGCGAGCTCTTCAACGAAGGCGACGAAGCCGACTTGATTCTAGCAGAAGCCGAAGACAAGTTGGAAGCCAACATTGAGATTATTGCCAAACCCAAAGGCAAACGACCACAATCAATTAACCTGCTTTCAGGTGGCGAAAAAACGCTCACGGCAACGGCACTTCTCTTCGCAATCTATCTTGTTAAACCTAGCCCATTTTGCATTTTAGACGAAGTCGATGCACCGCTTGATGATGCGAATATCGACCGTTTTGTAAGACTGATTAAAAAGTTTTCAAACGACACGCAGTTTCTTATCGTAACACATAACAAGCGCACCATGGAAGCCTGCAACACACTCTACGGTGTTACAATGGAAGAAGAAGGCGTCTCAAAATTGGTTGCTGTCAAGCTCGATAGCCTTCAAAAAGACTAATCGCAACGGTCATCTGCACTAATTAGCTTATCTTTCTTGGTTTAAGCGTATCTCACAAGGCTTCTTCAACTCGCTTGAGAAGTCTCCGCTTAACCCCAAAAATTGGGTCTTCCAGTCTGCTGCGCCCAAAGAATAGAACGAGTGAAGAAATTGAACAACCTGACGTAATCGCAGCAGAGTTGAAGCAAACTCGCACATTCCAAAAAATCCTTTAAGAAGTTAAGGAACAACGAGTGCAGTTCGAGTTTTGAGAAGATTTAGAACGTGATAAAGAAGATTGCAAACAGTTGACCTTTCAATTGAAAAAGTCAAGCGTGCTTGATGCCTAAAAAACTTGTTCTCTTTGATATTGACGGAACGCTCTTACGTGTGCGTGGAATTAGTCGCCAATCGCTCATTGAAGCCTTGCGTGCCGTTTTCGGCACAGCGGGCACTGCCGCAACGCATAACTTTGCCGGCAAACTCGATAGCGTCATTATCAAAGAAGTCATGCGTTCAGCAGGATTCAGCGACAGCGATATTGAGAAAGGCTTTGGCGATGTGAAACGTATCTACATTCAAAACTTCAAACAGCAGGCACAACGCGAGCACATAGAGGTCATGATTGGTATCTATGAACTCATGGAAAAACTTGCTAACGACCCAAATGTGATTCTTGGACTGCTGACGGGCAATTTTGAAGAATCAGGACGACACAAACTCGCCTTATCGGAACTGAACGACTACTTCGCTTTCGGCGCATTTGCTGATGATGCCGACACGCGCAACGCCCTTCCCGCTATCGCTGTTCAGCGTGCGTTTGAACGCACAGGCATTCACTTCACAGGAAAAGATGTCGTGATTATTGGCGACACGGAACACGATGTAAATTGTGCGAAAGTTCTAAATTCAAAGTGCGTCGCCGTTGCAACGGGGCATTACACTGTTTCGCAATTACAATCATTCAATCCTGATTACACCTTTGAAAATTTTGCCAATGTGGACGCGGCATTTGAAGCCATTATGAGTTAGCCTCTGTTCGCGGCGCAGTTTGATTCGTTCAAGTGTTTCGTTCAAAAAACGAACTCCTTTTATGCGTCAATGTTTAGCCGCTTTCGCTCTGCTGTTTCTTTCCTCATTGTTTCATTTTTCCGCTTACGCACAGTCCAACACTTCCCGACCATTTTTCCAACTTGGCGTTGAACTTGCGAAGCATTCCTCTGCACTCATTCAAGTTTCGCTTCAACACAAGCGCGGCGTGTTTTCCGTTCAAGAACTTGAATTTGTGAAATCGGAACTGCAGAAAGTCGGCGGCTCGCTTGGCACAGCACTTGGCAGTGTGATTACTGTTTCAATTCCTGAAACCGCATTAGACATCTTGCAACGCTTTGCTGACTTTGCCACCATCATTATGCAACCGCCCGATGAACCGCTCTCAATGTCCATCAGTCGGAGCAATTCCCAAATCAGCGGGGCGTGGCAAGGCATCAATGTAGATTCCGCGCACGCGCTTGGCTTTACAGGCAAAGGCGTGCTGATTGGCGTGGTTGACGACGGCTTCGATTTCAATCACGGCGATTTCAAAGATGCCAACGGCAAAACACGGATTCTCTTTATGTGGAATCAAATGACCAACACGCCCGCACAATTTCCCACTGCACCTGCCTACGCCTACGGAACCGAATGGGATAGTGCCGCCATCAACGCAGGACTCGCCACGATTCCAAACAACGCACACGGCACAAATTGTCTCGGCATTGCCGCCAGCGACGGCTCACAGAGCGGCGAGAAAGGCATTGCGCCCGACGCTAACATCATTTTAGTTGTGCGAAAAACAGGCACAGGCGCAACGAGCGCAAACATCATCGACGCTTTCAACTACATTCAAAAGAAAGCCCAACTGCTCGGTATGCCCGTTTCCATCAGTTACAGCATTGGCGGACACAGCGGCGCGCACGACGGCACACGCGACCAAGAACTTGCGATTGACTCACTTTCAGGCAATGGCGTTCTGTTTGCAACCGCCGCAGGCAACGACCGAACCACAGGCGTTTATACCAATGTCTTCGTCTCGCAAAACTCAACGACCGATTTAGTCTTCACGGCAATCAACACATCAGGCTTCTTTATCGGCAATGCGTGGATAAGTGGCGCAGATTCCGTTGGCGTTTCGCTCATTACGCCAAGCAACCTCACGCTCTCCACCATTCCAACCGATTCTACAACACCCGTGCTGAGCGTGCCGCAAGGACAGTTTCAACTCTCCAACGAACTCTACACACCCAACGGCGATTGGAATATTCAATTCGGAATTAAACCGACCGCAGGCAATACAGGCACATGGCGACTGCGCTTGCACGGCGGACAGATTAACAGCACAGGCAAAGTCGATGCATGGCGCACCAGCAGTAGCGCAAACGGCGTTTGGCAAAATCCGATTCACGAGAAGACGATTGTAACACCCAGCACGGCGGATTCAACAATTTCAGTTGCCGCGTTTCAAATTTCGGACGGCGCAATTTCTCCCGTTTCCAGCATTGGCAAAACCCGCGATGAGCGCAATAAGCCCGAACTTGCCGCGCCAACCAATGTAACAACCACCGCAGGCATGCTCGGCGGCACATCAGCCAGCGCGCCACACGTCGCAGGCGTTGGCGCATTGCTCTTGCAAGCCGAACCCACGCTTTCTGTTAGTCGCTACAAACAACTCTTGTTGGACAGCGCAAGAACCGACGCACAAACCGGCGTGATTCCACCGTTCAACACCAGTTGGGGCAATGGCAAACTCAACGCGCTGGGCGCATTACAGCGACAAAATCCCTTCGCGCCGCTTTCGCTGAACATCAGCAACATTACGCCCACATCGCTACTGCTCTCTTGGTCTGGTGCTTCAACACACTTTCAAGTGAGACAAAACAACAGCGTGATTTACGACGGCACGAACACCTCGCAACTCATCACAGGGCTTTCGCCAAACACGACCTACACTTTCTCTGTGCGCGGCAAACAGCCCTCAACGAGTGCGCTTTCACCAAGCGAGATTTCGCTCACTTTCACCACGCCTGCTGTGGATACCAATATCGCCTCTCTGGCGCAAACACGCCTTTTCAGAACAGGCGAAGGCACCACGCCCTTCCAACTTGGTAACACAGGTCTTACGCTTCACTTTCCATCAGGCGTGAGCGCAACGACAAGTTTCACCGCAATTCGCCGAACAGGCACGGCAACCATTGTTGGCTCATTGCCCACAGGCATCACCCACATTTCAACCGACGGATTTTGGACGATTACGCCTTCGCATAGCCCAAGCGTTGGCACTTATTCGCTCACGCTTGATGTAACGGGCTTCGGCGGAATCTCAAACTTCAACACGCTCAAAGTTTTGAAACGCACCACTCCTTCAAGCGTTTGGCAAAATGTAGAAGACTTGGGCGCAAGTTTGAGTTACAACGCACCGTTCATCACGATTTCAGGCTTAACCGATTTCAGCGATTTTGTCTTGGCATCAAGCGGCGATAATCCTTTGCCCGTGTCGCTCTCGTCATTTACCGCAACGCAGAATCAGGAACACGCACTCGTGGAATGGACAACACTTAGCGAACAAAACAATCTCGGCTTTGAACTCTTGCGACAAGAATCACATGATTGGATAGCGTGCGCCAGTTATCGCACCCATCAAGCCCTACGCGGACAAGGCACAACGAACCGCGAACACACTTACACTTTCCTCGACCAAACCGTTGAAGTCGGCAAAGCCTATCGATACAAACTTCGCTCGATTGATTTTGACGGCACACTTCACGACTACGCGCCGATTGCAAGCGTGCAAATGAAATCGGAATCGCTCGCAAAGCCTCGTCAATACGCGCTCTATCAAAACTATCCGAACCCGTTTAATCCAATCACCGTGATTCGCTACGCGTTGCCAATCGCAAGCAATGTAAGGTTGGAACTTGTTGATGTGTTGGGGCGACGTGTGGCAACGCTTGTTAATGCACGACAAGAAGCCGGCGAATATGCGTTTCATCTTAACGCTTCCTCGCTGAATCTTTCAAGTGGCGTGTATTTCTACTCGCTCAAAGCCGGCGGGTTTTTAATGACGAAGAAAATGGTATTGATGAAGTGAAGTCAAGCGGTAATCCATTCAACGCCGCTGTGCAAGGCAATGCCTACGGGTTGCGTTTGAATAATCTCGGCTTCTTTTTCGAGCAATTCTTCCCAGCGCGCTTCCACAATGCTTTTGCGGGCGGTTGTCTCTGCGAGTTTGAGAAAGGTTTTGTAGTGTCCGGCTTCGGAAGCAAAGAGGCTTTTGTAAAGATGCTTTAAGTCGGATTCTGATGCCATTTCAGCGAGAATTAAGAACCGTTCACACGAGCGAAGTTCAATCAACGCGGAAACGAGCAAGCGGTCTAACACTTCCAAGTTTCCATTCCCGATTCTCACAAGAGCGCGTAGGTCGTTGGCGTATTGGCACTTGTGCGTGCGTTGAAGTTTGCCACCACGCTCGGCAATGAGTTTCGTTACAGCGTGAAGATGTGCGGATTCGTCTTTGGCAATGTTAGCAAGCGTTAGCACCCACTGTTCCGATGAGCGAACCTCAACCCATCGGTTCATCAAGTCGAGCGCGTTGGTTGCGGCTTTGCGTTCCAAGTAGGCGTGGTCGGAAAGAAGTGCAATCGGGTGTTCAAGCACTTGGCTTGCCCATTCTTTTGGCGTGTGATATTTCAGCGGAAGTGAAATCATGTTAGCGAACAATGGTTTTAATCCCTTTCTTGTTTGATGTTGGGAATGAGACATCGCGATAGACTTCTTTCATCGGCAGTTCAATTCCGATTGAACGCAACGCGATTTTCTCTTTGAGCGATTGATAATCCACAATCCGCCAGTCCTTGCCATCTCGGCTCACTTGCACAACGCTCACCTTTTCGTAATTGATGAAGAGCATCTCTTGCACGCTTGCTTGCGCCGCATAGTAAAGCCGCTTCTCGTTGAAATCGTATTGATAAGTAGAATCCGACAGCACTTCAATCACAACGGTCGGGTTGAGAAGCGTTCTCGGCGTGTCATCAGCAAATTCAGGCGTGCCGCACACCACCGTAACATCGGGATAAAAGTAGCCGAGTTTTCCGCTGGCATTGAGTTCGCTCTTAACGCGCTGGTCGCTCGGATACACACGGCACGGCTTTTTACGCTTGATAATTTGATTTCCTATTTCTCGAATGAGATTTGCGCAAATGGAGTTGTGTTCGGGTTGCGCGCCTGCCATTGCAATCACTTCGCCGTCCAAATACTCATACTTCGTCTCGCGGTTTGCCGTCTCCAACGCAAAGTATTCCGAAAGCGAATACACTTTTTCAGAAGTCGTTTTCAAGAGCGATTTCATCGTTGAATTTCCAACAATTAAACAAACTGTGCGCCGCCAATCACTGCGATTGGAATGGTGAAGTTATCCAATTCTTTTGGGCTAATGCCTTCGGCAACGGTTGCAATCGCCGAGAGAATCAAGATACGATTGAAATTGTATTCTTGCGGAATAATGAACTGAATGAGGAAAAGCGAGCCGATAAAGGCAGAAGCGAACATCGTCAGAGAGCCTTCGAGACTTTTTGGGGAAAGAACTTTGTATTTGATTTTGCCATAGCGCGAGCCGATAACCGGTGCCATACCATCGCCCCAACCGAGAACTGCCATTGCTAAAACGCCTTCAAAGGTTTTGTAGAAGAGCGTGCCGCAAATTGTTGCGACAATCACGAAGTAGAGCGGACCTTTGAGCAGTTCGCGTCGGTCGCCTGTGCGCGTCATGGTTTTCACGGCTTCATCATTGACATCGGCGAAGAGCCCTTTTTGAACGAGCAAGAAAATCCATATCACGAAAATCGATACGTTCAAATACTTGCTCCAATGCGTGTCGTCGAAGAGCGGCAGAAAGGCGATAATCATGCCTGCACCGATGTGTGTGATTTTTCGGCTTAAATCACGCGCCAATCCCAAGCGTGTAACGCAAACCTCCATCAGCGCAACGAGGCTGAACACATAAACGATGGTTAAAAGCGCGGCGAGAAGATTGTTGTAGAGCGGCGACAATCCGAACATAGCGAGTATGGTTTTTTAGGTTTGTTGTTAGAGTGGTTTTTGAGCAATCAGCAATGAGGCGAAAATTACGTTCAAGACATACAAGCCGTTATTGACCACAAGGTACCGCAGGTATGACTTATGCGTCTTGACATCGCTTTTTCCAATTACGTTTTTCAATCCCGTTTTTTGAACCGCGTTTTCAAGTGCGCTCGCGCCGTCTTCGGGGTCAAGATAGAGCATGACTTGTGTGGTGAGAATGATGAGAAACGAGATGAGCGAGAAATAAAACATCGCGGTAAATTCCCACGCCCACATTAAATAGACGAATGTGCCGAAGGCAAGGTCAATGAGCGAGAATGCGACAAGGTAAGTGCCTCTCACACCAATCATCACGGGAAGAGATTTTAGTCCCTTAGCGCGGTCGCCTTCAATCGCTTTGAAGTCGTTGAGGAATATCAGCCCAATAGCGATGAGTGCGTTAATGACCGCCATCCACACGACCTCTGCGCGTAAATCGGCATAGAGCAAGTTTCCCGCAATCCAAGTGATGAGGCTGTAACTAATGCCAACGGCGGGAGCGGAAAGCAGCACATTATTTTTGAGCTTAAACGGCGGCGCGGAATAAATGTAGCCCATGATTAAGCCAAAGACCGATAAGAGAAAAATCATGCCACCGCGCACACCGCCCAAATAGTGCGCAAAGAACCCACTTACCAACAGCACGATAATTCCAACGACAATCCAGTTCCACTTGGCTTCTTTTTCTGACAATCTGCCTGATGGAATCGGGCGCGTTGGTTCGTTGATGCGGTCAAGGTCGCGGTCGTAGTAATCATTGACGGATTGAGAAAAGCCTGTGCCGAGTGGTCCGAACAACAGCGTGAGCAAAGCAAATTCTCCAATGTGACGCACTGTAAACGACATTTGCCCTGATGCAATCGCGCCGCACACAATGCCTTGCAAGACGCCAACCCAAGTAATCGGGTCTAAAAGTTCGATGTGTGCTTTGAGTTTTTCAAGCGGCGAGAATGTTGCACTTGATGCCATTGATAGAAAATGTCATAAACATTCATGGGTTTATGAAGCAAATGTTGATTTTATGAGAAGTTACAACGAAAGTTGCGAGAAAAGAAGCACGACTTTTTCAACCTGCGCCGACAACTGTTAGCGGCTCAATGCGAATGAAGCGAATCGGGTCTTTGCCCTTGAAGTCAGGATTAACACTGCCTAACGGTCCGAAGCACGATGGGTCTGAACTCAAATAGCGTTTGCCGTTATAGGTGTAGATTTCGTCATCGTCATTAGGCACAAGGTCGGGAAGGTGCACAGCGAGCGTGATGTGGTTCGGAAATTCAAGCGCCACAACCTCAAACCCCAACACGCCTCGAATGAGTGCGGCAAGCAAAATCGAGCGGTCTTCACAATCCGAATACTCGCTCACGAGTGTCTCGTGTAGGCTACTAATATGCTGACCGCGTTTGGTTTCTGCATCATCTTTGTAAGCAAATCCATGAAGCACAAAGGCATGCAAAAATGCCACAGCTTGGCGCGAAGAAAATTGCTTTTCGCGAACGATTTTTTTGAGCGGCTCAATGACGGCTTGAACAATCTCGCGCGGCACACTCTCGTTGAAATAATTCGCCACATCAGTCTGCGGACGCTCTTCCAAATACTTCACCATATTTTGATTGAGCGTGTAAGTGAGCGTGTATAACTCGTTCTCAAATTTCCAAGCAATCGTTTTTTTAACGGGCTTAAACGGAAGGTTAGGCAAGCCATCTTGAAAGAGCGCAATCGGTTCTAAATTTTTTCCCAAGTTTTCATTGGCATCATAAAACCCATCCGATTCGCCGGTGGCTTTAATCAGTTCGCCGCGCGTTACATCATACACCGCATATCGTTTTTTTTGGTCCTCAAATAGAGTAACAAAGAAGATTTTTTGGTCAATCTCAACCGCCAGTTGCCACTGCTTCGATAACACAATAATGCCTGCATTATAGCCCATTGCACGAAGCAAGACCATTGCCGTAAAAACTTTTTGATTATGTTTTTTAGACGCACGCTTAGCGATTTCTCCGACAAGTTTCAAGCGGAGCCAGTCAGGAAAGTTGAGCGAATCGCACAGGTCAATCAATCGGCTGGCAAAGGGCGTTGAATGATGAATAGCGGCGTTGACAAGGTCAGTGAAGCGTGGGTCAGTGAGCGCAATGCGTTCCGATTCTTCAAGGTTGCTCAGTTGAAAAATGAAACTGAATGTCGCACCGTAAAGCTCAATCGGCATGGGCGCGCTCTTCTTTTGTGCGAAAAGAACGCATGGCAAAAACATCACCGATAACAAAGCAAGGCGTTTCATGAGGTTCAAAATTCAAGTTTTTACGTGCATCTTTGCGTCTCAAAAATGAAAAACCATTACGGCTATGGAAGGCAAAATTGTGCTGATTACAGGCGCAACCGACGGCATCGGCAAACAAACCGCGTTTGAACTTGCTAAACAAGGCGCAACCGTGCTTCTACACGGACGCAACTCCAAGCGACTCATTGAGACGATGAACGACTGTCGCAAAAAAGTGCCTCACCCAAAGTTAGATTTTTTCAACGCCGATTTCTCATCGCTGAACGCCATTCGCAAAATGGTCGTTGACTTGGAACAAAAATACGACCGACTCGATGTCTTAATTAACAACGCAGGCGTGTATATGAAAACTCGTGAACTTTCGCACGATGGTTTTGAAATGACTTTCGCCGTCAATCACCTTGCGCATTTTTTCTTAACCCATCTTTGTTTGCCGCTTCTGAAAGCCTCGCCGTCGGCGCGCGTCATTACGGTGAGTTCCATTGCACACCTGCGCGCCACGCTCGATTTTGAGAACTTACAAGGCGAAAAAAAGTTTGATGGATACGACGCTTACTCGCGCTCCAAATTAGCCAATGTGCTTTTCGCAGTCGAATTGGCAGAGCGAATGAAAGGAAGCAAACTCACTTCAAACGCCTTGCATCCGGGCGTGATTACAACGAAACTCTTGGAAGCCGGCTTTGCGATGAAAGGCGCGTCGCTCGAAGAAGGCGCGGAAACTTTGGTCTATTTGGCTTCTTCGCCCGAAGTCGAAGGCGTTACAGGAAAATACTTTGTCAAAAAGCGACCGCAACCGTATAACCCGATTGTCGATAACGCCGACCTTCGCAAACGCTTTTGGGAACACTCGTGCCGTTTAGTTGGCATTAGCGAATTTTAACATTCAACTCTTTTGAAGTATGGAAACTGCAATCGCTGACAAGCAACCACTTGCAACGCTTGACCTCTTTGAAGAAATCACACGGCTGAAAAAAGAACTCAACGCTGTGATTCTGGCTCACTACTACCAAGAGCCTGACATTCAAGATATTGCTGATTTTTTGGGCGATAGTCTGCAACTGGCACAAGCGGCAAAAACAACGAATGCCGATGTGATTGTCTTCTGTGGCGTGCATTTCATGGCAGAGACAGCAAAAATTTTGAATCCGACCAAGCAAGTGCTGTTGCCCGATTTAGCCGCTGGCTGTTCGCTTGCCGATTCTTGCCCGCCACATCTTTTTGCACAGTTCAAAGCACAATATCCTGACGCGGTGGTAGTGAGTTATATCAACTGCACAGCGGAAATCAAGGCGATGTCGGATATTATCTGCACATCGTCTAATGCTGAAAAAATTGTGCGCTCTATCCCTGAATCGCAGAGAATCATTTTCGCACCTGATAAAAATCTCGGCGCATACTTACAACAGAAAACCGGGCGAGAAATGATTTTGTGGCAAGGCTCATGCATTGTGCATGAAACCTTTAGCGAGCGAAAACTCATCGCGCTCAAAACACGCCACCCCAACGCCGTTGTGATTGCGCACCCTGAATGCGAGGCACAAGTTTTGGCACATGCAGCGTTCATCGGCTCTACGAAAGCCTTGCTGGAATTCACGATTCAAAGTCCACACACCGAGTTCATTGTAGCCACAGAAGCGGGCATCATTCATGAAATGCAAAAACGTTCGCCACATAAGACCTTTATTGCCGCACCGCCCAACGACGAGAAACACTGTGCTTGCAACGAATGCCCCTACATGAAACTCAACACGCTTGAAAAAGTGTATCTTGCCATGAAACACCGTGCGCCTGAAATCACCATGAGCGAGGAATTGCGCGTGCGTGCCTTAAAGCCTATAGAGCGAATGTTGGAACTCTCAACCTAAACGCACTTTTGCGATGAACGGCTCGCTTGAACGGAATCCAGCCATGGTGATGGGCAAGCCAGTTACCAAAGGGCACGCATTACCGTTGAACATACTTTGTGTGAGATTTAATTGCGCACCTTAAACCGACCAAAGTATCTAACGCACTCAAGATGCCGCCGATGTTTATCGTGGATTGATTCGACTTTGATTTTGCTACAATGGCGTTGCTACGCCTAACCGCGTTCGCTTACGGAATTAAACGCTACACCTGGATGCTCGAAACACCTACCTTTGGCTCGCTTGATGAGTTAATTGAATGGGGCGGCTATGCGCTGTTGTTCTTTATTATCTTTGCTGATACAGGACTGTTCTTTGGTTTCCTTTTTCCAGGCGACGCGCTGATTCTGACGGCGGGATTGGTTGCGGCAACCGGCAAACTTGACATCACAACGGTCATCTTGACCATGATTTCAGCAGCGATTTTGGGCGACTCCACTGGCTATCTTATCGGAAAGCATCTTGGACGTAAGCTCTTTGAGAAAGAAGATTCTCTCTTCTTCAAACGCAAGTATTTACTCCAAGCACAAGCCTTTTACGACAAGCATGGCGGGAAAGCCGTCTTTTTTGCGCGATACTTTCCCGTTGTGCGCAACTTCGCCACTACTGTTGCTGGCATTGCTGAAATGCCCTATCACCGATTTCTCTTCTTCAGCATCAGCGGCGCAACGGTTTGGATTCTCTCGTTTGCGCTTTTAGGCTATTTTGTCGTCAAGCAGTTTCCTGAATTAGAGGATTACATCAACAAAGGGATTGCACTTGTGCTTGCCGTCATTATTGGCACCATTCTCTTTAACTTGTTCAAATCTCGTTCACCAAAACCGCTTTCATGATGGAACTTCTCAAACAGTTCATTGATGTGCTGCTGCACCTCGACCGGTACCTTGTTGCGCTTTCTGCAGAATACGGTGCGTGGATTTATGCGATTCTTTTTCTCATTATTTTTTGCGAGACAGGGCTTGTGGTTACGCCATTTTTACCGGGCGATTCGCTCATTTTTGCCGTTGGCGCATTGGCTTCGACGGGCGCAATTGATTTGTGGCTAATTCTTTTGCTTCTTTCTGCCGCCGCTATTCTGGGCGACACGGTCAATTACTTTGTCGGATACAGGTTCGGCAATTACCTCATTGAGCACCAACCTAAACTGATTAAGAAGGAATATCTTGATAAAACACATGATTTCTATGAACGCTATGGCGGGCGCACGGTTGTCCTTGCACGCTTTGTGCCGATTGTGCGCACCTTTGCACCGTTTGTAGCGGGTCTGGGGAGCATGACTTACTCGCACTTTCTCACTTACAACATTCTGGGTGGCTTGGTCTGGATTTTTTCGCTCTCTTTTCTTGGTTTTTTCTTCGGCGAGTTGCCGATTGTAAAGAAAAATTTTTCATTGGTCATTTTCGGCATTATTCTCATCTCTATTCTGCCGATTCTTTGGGAAGTCTTGAAAGCGAAATTTTTCTTGCCCAAAAGCGCGACTGACGAATAAATGACTGAGACCATCAAAACCGATGTGCTTGTCATTGGAAGCGGCATTGCGGGGCTTTTCTTCGCACTCAAAGCGGCTGATATTGGACAGGTAATTCTTATCACCAAGAAAGAGCGCTCTGACTCCAACACGAACTGGGCACAAGGTGGCATTGCTGCCGTGCTTACACCCGAAGATTCGTTTGAAGCCCATATCGCCGATACGCTCAATGCCGGCGCAGGGCTTTGTAACCGTGAAGCCGTTGAGATACTTGTTAGAGAAGGTCCTGAACATGTCAAGACCCTCATTGAGCTTGGCGTTAATTTCACAAAGAAAGACGGCAAGCTTCACTTCGAGCGCGAAGGCGGACACTCTGCATATCGTATCGTGCACACCGCCGACCTGACCGGCAAAGAAGTCGAGCGCGCCTTGCTTCAAAAAGCCTCTGAAAATTCAAACATCCTCATATTCGAGCACCACATTGCTATTGAACTCATCACTGAACATCATCTTCGCAAGAAAACCAACGACATTACTTGCTACGGCGCATATGCGCTCGACACGAAAACCGGCCGCTTCAAAAAATTTTTAGCCAAGTTCACGATGCTGGCCACAGGCGGATGCGGACATGTTTATCTGCACACCACAAATCCACCAATCGCCACCGGCGATGGTATTGCAATGGCTTACCGCGCTGGGGCAGAAATTCACAACATGGAGTTCATTCAATTTCATCCAACAACGCTCTATCATCCCGAGGGCAAATCGTTTCTCATTACCGAAGCCTTGCGCGGCTTTGGCGGCGTGTTGCGTACCAAAGACGGCCGTGAGTTCATGCACAAGTATGACCCGCGCCAATCGCTTGCCCCACGCGATATCGTCGCCAGAGCCATCGATAACGAAATGAAAAAACGTGGCGACGAATTTGTCTATCTGGACATCACCCACAAGCCTGAAAGCGAAATCAAAGAGCGCTTCCCCAACATCTATGAGCGCTGTCTGATGTATGGCATTGACATTACACGCGAGATGATTCCCGTTGTACCCGCTATGCACTACTCCTGTGGCGGCGTTGCGACCGACTTATTTGCCAGAACAACCATCAACCGCCTTTACGCTTGTGGCGAAGTGGCGTGCACTGGCGTGCACGGCGCCAATCGCTTAGCCAGCAACTCTTTGCTCGAAGCCCTCGTCTTTTCGCATCGCGCTTTCTTGGATATGAAAGACAACTTAAAGCACATCGAGAACAACATCGACTTTCCTGACTGGGATGAAAGCGGCACCGAAAATCCCGAAGAGTGGATTCTCATCTCACACAACCGCAAAGAAGTCCAACAAGTGATGAACGACTACGTGGGCATCGTGCGAAGCGACTTGCGACTCCAACGAGCCAAACGCCGTATTGACTTCCTCAAAGAAGAAACCGAAGCCTACTACAAGAAGACTAAGGTTTCTGCCGAACTCTTGGAACTGCGCAACATTATCAAAGTGGCAAGTTTGATTATTGAAAGCGCCATGAAACGGCGCGAATCCCGCGGCCTGCACTACACCACCGATTATCCCGAAAGAGATGATAAGCACTTCCTCAAAAACACGGTGCTCCGGTCGTTTTAACCATTGTTTCAATTCCCTTGATTCTCTGTATCTTTGAAGCAGTTTTTTGGGAGAACAAGCTTGTAGTTCCATGCTGTTTTTTCGTGCTCAACTTCTTATTCAATGTGTTGTGCTTTGTTTAGCGAGTGCGTGTCAATCGCCACCACCGCAGGTTTCTGCCATTCGAGATTTAATTCAGCCTGTTCAACTTGTTGCTGGTCGGCCTGATACGCTTCTTCTCTCCGACCTTTTTTACGCTGAAACCTACCGTGTTGAATTTGAGCCCAATCCGTTGGTTCAAGTGTCGTGTGATACACTCACCAACACGCTTATACTTATACCAAGCGACAGCGCCGAAGGGCTGATGCTCCTTGCGTTTCGGCATGGCAACGGCTTGTATCAACTTCCTGTGTTCATTCGGCGGTTTCAAAAAGTTTTATTCAGATATGAACCGAAGCCAAACGAAACCCATGTCTTTTTGATGGGGAGTTTCAATAGTTGGAACCGCACCAGCTTGCCTATGACGCTTAAAGACGGGCACTTCGAGCGTGAAGTTGAGCTCGATGCTGGACGCTACGAATACAAATTTGTTGTAGATGGCAAGGAAGTTATTGACGAGAAAAATCCGATAAAACAGCCCAACGGCTTTGGCGGGTTTAACTCAGTTCTTGAAGTGCAACCGCCTCACGCCAAGCGCACCTACTTGCATCCGATTGAATCACGCGTGCGCAACGATATGACCGAACTGCACTTTTTCTATGAAGGCGATTCATCAAAAATTTTAGCGCGCGACGTCATTGCGCTTCAAGGTAATCAGGCCGTGCCGCCACAGCAGTTGCAGATTGTTGAAAATCGTATTGTCATCAAACTCAAACAGCGTGATTTGGTTGGCGAAAAAGTCGTGCGCGTGGCCGTTTCAAAACATGGCCATACAACCCCCCTCCAAACCATCTACCTGCTCAATGGCAGACCCAAAGGCTCCGATGTGATTATGCCTTTTGCTTCAAAAGCACCTGTTAAATCGTGGAGTTGGCACGATGCGGTCATATACTCGATTATGATTGACCGCTTTGCCAATGGCGATAGCACCAACGACCGCCCGGTTCAGCACGATTCACTTCTTGCGCCAGCCAATTGGCATGGTGGTGATTTGGCCGGCATTATTCAAAAGTTAGATGAAGGGTATTTTGATTCGCTCGGCGTCAATGTCTTGTGGCTTTCGCCGGTCAATCGGACTACTGACAAAGCCTTTCGTGAGTATCCGCCGCCACACCGCTACTACACAGGCTACCACGGCTACTGGACCACACATCATGAAGAAGTTGAGCCACGCTTTGGCACCATGGATGATCTCAAACGCCTTGTTGCTAAGGCGCATGCTCGCGGCATTAGAGTTCTACTCGATTTCGTTGCCAACCACACGCACCTTGAGCATCCTTTCTTCCAACAACATCCTGAATGGTTCGGCACATTAGATTTGCCTGATGGCCGAAAAAATTTGCGCCTGTGGGATGAATATCGCTTGACCACTTGGTTTGAGCCCTACCTACCTTCGTTTGATTATTCAAAGCCTGAAGCGCGCAACGCTATGACCAACAACGCCATCTGGTGGCTTAAACAAACAGGCATAGACGGCTTTCGGCACGACGCGGTTAAACATATCCCTCACGATTTTTGGCGCGAACTTACCCGTAAAATCAAATCCGAAATTGACCTTCCCCAAAAACGTAAAGTCTATCAAATCGGGGAAACCTTCGGCAGCTACGACCTCATCAAAAGTTACGTGAACAATGGACAACTTGATGCCCAGTTCAATTTTAATCTCTATGACGTTGCGGTTTATACCTTTGCCTCACCACTTGGCGACTTCAATGCGCTTGCAACAGAACTTGAACGCACGCACCGTATCTATGGCACTTCGCATCTGATGGGGAACATTATGGACAGCCACGATAAGGTGCGATTCCCTGCACTTGCTGAAGGGGATATTCGTTTTGATGAGAATGCCGCAGAACGCGCTTGGAAAAATCCGCCCAAAGTCGACGACATGAAGACTTACGAAAAGCTCAAGCTCTATCAAGCGTATTTGCACACGATTCCGGGCATTCCGGTTGTGTATTATGGCGATGAGATTGGCATGACGGGCGCCGCCGACCCCGATAATCGCCGCATGATGCGCTTCGGCAATCAAGTTACTGACGCCGAAAAATCGGTCTTTGCTGAAGTCAGCCGTTTGATTAAACTACGCCATCAGCATAGCGCACTACGCTACGGCGATTTCCAAGTGCTTGCTGTCTCAAAAGACGTGCTGGCGTATCTACGTTCCGATATGAACGAGCGCATTCTAATTGTGCTCAACAAATCCGAAGCACCTCAAAAAGTTGGTGTGAAATTCCCAAGTTTTTATTACACTAAAAGTATGCAAGACTTGCAAACTGGCGAGACATTCGAAATTACGAACCATGAAGCCTTTGTAAGCCTTGCTCCGCTTCAAGCGAAACTCTTGAAAGTGAACTAATCCACCGTGTTGAGTGCAGACTTCATACAAGCCTTTTTTAACCTTAACTGCGAACATCCATGAGTAACTCTACAACAGCGAAAGCCAAATCGCGAAAGAAAAAGTCAGATACTTCGCCTGCTGATGTCGCAACCGAGGTGAAGAACCCCTGGATTGCCCGTGAAGACTTTAAAGGGGGCGATGTGGAATCGCTCAAAAAAACCTTTATCAATCGCATCCGCTATTCACTTGCCAAAGATGAATACACCGTAACCGAACGCGACTGCTACAAAGCCCTCGCCTATACCGTGCGCGACCGCCTCGTTGACCGTTGGATTAAGACACAACAAACTTACTACAATCAAGATGCCAAGCGCATTTATTACCTTTCAATGGAGTTTCTGACTGGCAGGACATTAGGCAACGCCTTAATCAATCTTGGCATTGAAGAGAACACACGCAAAATGCTCGAAGAACTCGGCTATAACTTAGAAGAATTAGAAGAGCAAGAGTTTGATGCCGGTCTTGGCAACGGCGGGCTAGGTCGGCTTGCTTCATGCTTTTTGGATTCTATGGCTACGATGAGCCTGCCAGGCTACGGCTATGGGATTCGCTATGAATATGGCATTTTCTTCCAACACATTCGCAACGGCTATCAGGTTGAAACCCCCGACAACTGGCTTCGCTACGGTAACCCTTGGGAAATTGAGCGCCCCGAGTCACTTTATCCTGTTAAGTTCTACGGCTATGTGCATCAATACATCGATGCACGCGGGCATTTTCGCGTTGAGTGGAAAGATACTGAAGTTGTCATGGCTATGGCATATGACATGCCCATTCCGGGCTATGGCAATAACACTGTCAACAATCTTCGCCTCTGGTCGGCCAAATCCACACGGGAGTTCAATTTCGATTACTTCAACCATGGCGATTATGCACGTGCCGTAGCCGATAAGGTTCAAACAGAAACGATTTCCAAAGTACTCTATCCTAACGACGCCACAGCCGTAGGCAAAGAGTTGCGCTTGAAACAAGAATTTTTCTTTGTCTCGGCGTCGCTTCAAGATATTATCTATCGCTATAAGAAGACGCACACCACCTTTGATGCTTTTCCTGACAAAGTTGCCGTGCAACTCAACGACACGCATCCCGCCATCGGTGTTGCCGAACTGATGCGCCTGCTCGTCGATGAAGAAGGCTTACCTTGGGAAAAAGCATGGGACATTACCGTGCGCACGATGGGCTATACGAACCATACCGTTCTGCCCGAAGCCTTAGAGCGTTGGTCGGTCAGTTTGTTGGAAAAAGTTCTGCCTCGACATTTGCAAATTATTTATGAAATCAATCGGCGTTTTCTCGAGGAAGTTCGGGCAAAGTTTCCCCATGATCACGACCTGATTCGTCGTGTCTCCATCATCGAAGAAGAGCCTGAGCGCATGGTGCGCATGGCGTATCTGGCTATTGTCGGGTCGCATAGCGTCAATGGCGTCGCAGAATTGCATACCAACATCTTGAAGAAGACCCTGTTCAAAGATTTTTACATGCTCTTTCCTGAACGGTTTAATAACAAAACAAACGGCATCACACAACGGCGCTGGCTTAGACTCTGCAACCCTAAACTCTCTGAACTCATCACCGAACACATCGGCGATGGGTGGATTACCGACCTCTATCAGCTCAAAGGTTTGGAGAAATTTGCAGAAGACCCAGACTTTCAAAAGCGATGGCAAGCCGTTAAACTGGCCAATAAGGAACGTCTTGCAACATATGTCTGGCGCAAGTATAAGTTGAAGTTAAACACAGATGCGATGTTTGATATTCAAGTTAAACGGATTCACGAGTATAAGCGTCAACTGTTGAACGCCCTTCATGCGATTTACCTCTATAACCAGCTCAAGCGGAATCCGAAGAAAGAGGTTGTGCCGCGAGTTATTATATTTGGTGGAAAAGCAGCACCTGGCTACTTCAAGGCGAAGCTCATTATTAAGTTTATCAACTCGGTTGCCGATGTTATCAATAACGACCGCGAAGTTAGCGATAAGCTTAAAGTGCTCTTTCTTGAAAACTACTCGGTGTCGCTGGCAGAAATCATCATTCCAGCAGCAGATTTATCGGAGCAGATTTCTACGGCTGGCATGGAAGCCAGTGGCACGGGCAATATGAAGTTTGCCTTGAATGGCGCACTCACGATTGGCACACTTGACGGCGCAAATGTGGAAATGGCCGAAGAAATCGGCGCCGAAAATATGTTCATTTTTGGACTAACGGCCGATGAGGTCGAGTTTAAGCGGCAAAGCGGTTACAACCCACGTACCTACATTGGCGCGTCGCCTGCCCTCAAAGAAATCCTCGAGATGATTGCCGCGGGCGTTTTTGCACCAACCGAGCGCGGTATCTTTCAACCCATTCTGGATGAACTGCTTAATGTGGACAAATACTTTGTCTGTGCCGACTTTGACGCCTATGTCAAGATGCAACAAGAAGTTGAAAAAGTCTACCGAAATAAGGCAGAGTGGACGCGCCGTGCTATTCTCAATGTTGCTCGCATGGGCAAGTTCTCGACCGACCGCACCATCAGAGAATATGCGGAAGAGATTTGGGGCGTGAAGCCAGTCGTGATCGATGCACCAAGTGAGAAGTAAGCCTCTGCTACCTGATAGTGCAAAAAGTGGGGCGAATTAATCGCCCCTTTCTTTTGGTGATAGTGGACTGACTTTGTCCATGAATGCATCGGCTGGAATCAGCGTCTTGTATTTCTTCTTCGCTGCACGGGCTTCAGCAAATGTGTCGAACTGCCCTACACGCACACGATAGCGAATAGATTTCCCAACTCGTTTCTCCACTACAGTTGCCGCTAATCCAAGTTTGCCGAACTCTTCAACAACTAGCAACGCCGCTTCTCGTGTAGGCTGAGAAGCTACAATGAGGGTGTATCCGCCTTTGCTGAGGTCAATCGTTGTGAGCTCTTTTGGGAGATTTTTGGCAGCTTGGGTTGTGTTTTTCAAGATTGTGCCTGTCTGTTTTATGCTCGAATCCGAGTCGGCCGATTTTCTCGGAATCGTTTTTTCGGCCAAGATGCGCTCGGCTTCAGCACGAGCAGCTGCGGCCTTTTCGGCTTCAATCCTAGCACGGTCAGCCGGCGAAGGGGGCGCAGACGGCCTAAAAGAAATAGAATCATACTTTACAATCACAAACGCAATGATAATCGTAAAGAAAACTATCCCTGTCGCAATCGCAATGTTGCGCAAGACCTGTGTTTCTCTCTCATTCACCGCCTTGTCATCCACAACCGAGTGCTCTTCGGTCGAAGACGATGGAGATGAAGGCGAGAGTTCTTCAACCCATGCGTTGGAACTGCCTGTTGCGGATGATTCGTATCGAAAGGAGGCTTTGTTTTCATAGCCAGCGTTTGTTGCCCTCTGGCTTTTTACACTTCTTCCCGCTTGTCGCTCTGGTTGAGCCTCCGCTGCGGCTGCAAGGAGGACGAAGAGCGGGTCTCTTCCTGACACATCCTGACTTGAAGGAAACACGGCTGGTTCTAAATCCTTCTGTTCCTTGAACGCATCTGGCTCATCCATTGGTGAGCGCACAGGAGATTTTGCTGATGAACCCTCGGCATCAGATTGCGTTCGTTGAGCCGTCCATTCAGTTGTGTCATCAAAATTCTGCCCATCGCGGGCTTCATGTTGCACTGTTGCTGACCATTCAGGCGTGTTAGACGCTTCTGCATCAGTCGGCTGGAGTGTAGCTTGAACAAGCGTTGTCATCTTCTGCCGTTCCGAAATGACCACCGGCAACAGCCCAACAAACGGCTTATCCAAGAGTTCAGATAAGAGCGGTGACTGTTTGAACAGTATGCCACCTTGTTCATGACGCACAAACTGGCCTAATTTGCCCAGTTGCAACGACCCGCGCACTTCCACCACTTTTTCAACCACGCGTGCAAACCCTTTTGAAAACTTCTGCGCCACTTCTTCTTGCAACTGCAATTGTTCAATTCCGACCTCATAGACCAGCCCGTCTTCTGATACCTCTTTTTCCACAAGCCTGACCTCATGGCGCGGCGGCACCAGCACTAATCTCCCGTCTTCCTCACGAGGTTCAGAGGGAATATGCACGCGTTGCAATACGCCTACCCCTGCTAAATAAACCTCACCATTCAAAACCAACTCTTCTGCAATTTTTTGATACACAGCTTCTAACCACTTCACCACTTCCGTTTCAGGATACCCTAAAACAGGCGCCAGCGCTTTTGTAAAAACATCCATTGTCATTCCCACGGTTATTAAGTTCTTGTGAATATACAGCCCACTGCCTATACTTTAATTCAGCACCATGATTTTGCCATAAATTGGCTCTTGCCCTTTGGCTTCAATTGAGTAGAAATATACCCCGTTCGCAACCTTACCACCGAAATCCGTTTTTCCGTTCCAAACATCTTCTTCTTCGCGGTCCGCACGCCGTTGTGCATTCTTGACAGGCGTAGCCACCACATTCATTGAAAAATCCAAAATGCGAATGGTCACTGAAGCATCGGCTGAAAGTTTGTAGCGAATGCGCACTTGTCCATCAAGGTTCGGCGCAAAGGGATTCGGATAAGCATAAGCGCGATTGCCCGAAGTCGGCACCGGCTTATCGGCACGAAGCAGTGACCATGTGTTGCCGCCATCGTCAGAAATCGCCGTGCCATCGGCTGTTCCGACCCACACCCGTTTTCCACCTGTTGAAAGTGATTGCACAAAACAGCCAAAAAATTCTGCTGACGAACTAATGAATCGACGCGGATTCTCTTTATCAACTAAGTTGCGTTTGTTTATCCAAGTTCTGCCCTTGTTTGGTGAGATAAAGAGCCCGTTTGAGCCGACGGCATAAACCGTATCGCCGTTGAAGGCAAAGTCATAGAGCCGTTCATTATCGAGTGCCACTTGCCAAGTTCTGCCGTTGTCGTTGGTGTATGATGCGCCGAAGCGTTCTGCGTTATCTTCGGCACGCCACGACGCAAGCCATATCAGCGTATCGGTTGCGGTTATCTGTTCGCGAATCGCGATAATCCAATTCCCTGAAAGCCCACTGAATTGGCGATTAAATTTTGTCCAAGATGGATAAAGCGAATCGGCTTCGGTTGTTCGGCACACGCCGTCCACAGTGCCACACCAGACCGAGCCGTCAGAGGCACACAGCACCGAAAAGCCCAAGAAGGTCAGTTGCCCCAGTGTGCCGCGTCGAGGCTCAAAGGCGAAGCGGAGCGTATCGGTGGGCGTAATGCGTTGGACGTTATCAGGCGGCAATACGATGCGTTGCCAAGATGTGCCGTTGTTCGTGCTTCGTCGGATTCCGCCTGACCATGTGGCAACCCAAATGCTTCCTTGTGGCTGTGTGGGCGATGCTCTGCGAAGCGACATACTGTAAATCACATTTTGTTGCGGCACAATAATCGGCAAGGCTTTGAGCGTGTTGATGCCGTAGATTTCAATGGTATCGGTTGGTTGGTCGAGCGGTTGTGGGCGTTCCGTCCAAGTTCTGCCGCCGTCGGTTGAAAAAATTAAGCCGTCGCCAGTGGGTTGTCCATCGCGCCGTGTGGAAGTCGCTGCCCAAATCACATCGCCAAGAACGGCAAGGCTCTGCACGCCTTGTTTGTTGAAGCGCGGAAACTCTGTAACCGCACGAAATTGAAGCAAAGTATCCGCAATCACATTCAAGCCGCCGAGCGTGCCAAGCCACAATTCGCGCCGAAGTTCATTGAAGCCAAAGTAACTGATGATGTTCGAACTTGGACTTGACGACGATGCCGAGAGCAAGAGCGATTGCGCCGTGCGCTTCTCATACTTTGATGAAATTTTTGGTTGAGCGACTGCCGTAGACGCAAGTAAAATCAAGGCAAGAGAGACTTTCCAAATCATTCTGGAAAAATTAAGGTTGTAAAATCACGGTTTGACGCACAAGGCTATCGCTTTGCGCACCGAAGCGGTCGCGTGCAAAAAAAGTGTAAGTAAATGTGCCGAGAAGCGTTGATGGCGGCACTTGTGCGCGAAACGAGTAAATGCCATCGCCTGCCACTGCATCGCCGCTAAATGGATTTGCCCCGCCATCATCATACATCTGAATCGGATTGCCTTGATTGGCAAGTTGCCCATCAGGACGGCGCGAGAAGTAAAACACAGAGGCAATATCCGAAAGTCCATCGCTATCATTGACCGTTGCTCTCAAAATCAAAAACTCGCCGACACGCACGGTGTCAGGCGCAAAGGCACTCAACAACTGCGGACGCGCATTGGGCGGACGCACCACCACACGCGCTCGCGCATTCCCACCACTCCGACCAAATTCATCAAACACATTCACGACCAGCGTGAACGGCTCAATCTCACTGCGCCGAAGCAAGAGCGCAAGCGTATCGCTCACTGAAAATTGCCTTGCAGAGTTTTCTGTTGCAATCTCCTTCATCGCCACGCTTTCGCCTTGCGTATTGAGCAACTCCGCACGCATCGTTTTTGCCCGTAAGTCAACTTGTTGGATAGTTACCGTAAAGCCAAACGCCACACGCGCACGCCCTTGCGCATCAGTCGGAAGCACTCCGAAGAAAATCGTATCGGGGCTGACAACCAGCGAGCGAATTTCAGGTGCAATGCCTTTCGGCTCGAGAAGTGCTTTATCGTCGCCACACGACATCACGAAAAGCATCGCAAACACAATGCCCAGAGTGTGTTTCGCCATCATGACAGTTAAAACCTTATGCCAAAAGTGAAAAAGCTTGTCCCTATTGGCGCGTAGGGCTCAAAGAGGATTGCGTAATCAATCGTCGCAAGGTAATCTTGAATGGGATATTCAACTGTGAAGCCCGCGGAGGCACGCGCAATTTCGGTTAGTGCAACGCCTTGCATGCCCAAGCGGTCAAGTCCCACGCGCAGGCGCAGTTCGCGAATCGGTTGAAGCATGATGCCGAGTTTCAAATAAGTTTCCGATTTATTCAACGGCACGATTTCATTTTGAGCTCTTACAATTCCGTTTTCGCTCACAAAGGTTGTTTGCAATCCGTCAAAGGTTTTTGAAAGCAGTTGCAATTCAGAAGCGATTAAGATTGATTTCATGCCGAAGACTTTTTCGCGCGAATACGAAGCGGCAAGCTTGTAGGACAGCGGCAGTTTGTCTTTTGTGGTTGTGCCTTGCTGACCGTAAATCGGCGCGGTGTTCCATTCATACTTTGCGTTGATGTCGCTAATAGCAACGCCGAAATGAAGCGAAGAAACATTGTCGCTATATGCGCAATAGACCGCGCCTACATCGAAGCCAAGGGAGAAAGAATTTTGAATTTCGGCGTAGAGTGAGGCAAGATAGCCGCGCAGTGAAATGCCGAGCGAGAGCTCTTCGGTGAATCGACGTGCGAATGACAGCATCAAGAGATTTTCGGAAGTGGAGAGCGTTTCGGTTGGGTTGCCGTCGCGGTCGCGTCCGTCGATGTTGCTCACGCCGGAGTTTATCCATGCGAAGCCGACTGCCGCATCAGGTCCGATATTGCCTGTGAAGGTTGCGAAGTTCAGCCGTCGGTCGAGCGGCAGGTAGCCATAGGTCGCCGAAGCGGAATAGACCTCGGCAAAGCCCAGCACGGCGGGGTTGTAATAAGGGTGATATTCGCCCTCTTGTGTTACTGCGCCGCCTGCATTGCCAAGCCCAATGCCACGCGCGCCAAAGCCCATACGCGAATACGCCGCTACTGCGCCGCCAATCTGCGCCGATAGCGAACAAGAAGTTCCAAACAAAAGCAAAACGAGAAGTGAAGTGCCACGCATTGATGTGGTTCGTGATTACAAAAGCTCGTAAAGGTCGATAATTTTTAGCCTTGCACAAAGGGCAAAGTCAGGGCTGTAAAACAAAAACGGCAGAACGCATCTCTACATTCTGCCGCTCACACCTTGCGCATTTCAACCTTTTGCTTATTCTTCTCTTGAACCAAACAGGCGCAAGAGCGAGAGGAAGAGGTTGATAAAGTTGAGGTAAAGGCTCAACGCACCCAGCACAGCGATTTTACCTTCCGATTCTCCATCCAACGCCGCCGCTGACATTTCCTTGATGCGTTGGGCATCATATGCCGTTAAACCTGTAAAGACCATCACGCCAATCACGCTGAGGATGAGTGAGAGTATTGAACTGCCAATGAAGATGTTCACCAACCCTGCAATCACGATGCCAATGAGTGCCATGAAGAGCAGGTTGCCGATTCTCGTCAGGTCGGTTTTCGTTGTGATGCCATAAAGGCTCATCACGCCAAAGGTACCAGCAGTGATAAGAAACACGCCTGCGATTGAGCCGAGATTATAGACGAGAAAAATTGACGCCAAAGTTAGCCCATTGAGCGCAGAGTAGAGGAAGAAAAGTCCCGTAGCGGCCGCTGCGGATAGTCGCTCAATTAAGCCGCTGATAACAAAGACAAGTCCTAATTCAGCGATAATCAATCCCCAGAACAAGATTTGATTTCCGAAGATGACCTGCTTAACACTATCAGTGCTTGCTACAAAAAATGCCGTTGCGGCTGTCAGTGCGAGCCCGAGCATCATCCACAAATATACTTGGTTGATGACACGCGTTTGAACGGCTGAAAGTGCCGCCGCTCTGCTACCCACGCTCGTGTAAGATGAGAGTGTTCGTTCCATCATGTTTTCCAAATTTTGTTTAGGTTTAAATTGTCCTTACTCTATACGCAAAAGCGTGTTGAGAAGTTTTCAAGCCCGGAACCTATCGCGTAAAGGTCTTGAGATACTTTAAGCCTTCAAGTGTAATGCCTTTGGTGGTAACCGTAATTTCGCCCTTGTCTTGATAAATCTGCCCGTTCAAAAATCCTGCTCGAACCAAGCTGACAGCGACGTCTTTAATTTTCTTTGCATTTTCTTTTTCTAATCGTGGAAATTTCAAATTGTTGTATCGGTCTGTAAGGAAGAATTCATCGCGCTTGCCATCTGCATAATATTGCAAAAAGATTTTTTCAATATCGCTTTTGCTAACGGTATTGCGGCTCATCTGCACATGTGGATGTTTGTTTTGGAGTTTAAGGGAATATACAATACCCAGTGTGAGCATCAAAAAAGATGTTGAACCGCCCACAGCGCCAATTGAACCGAGAGATTGGCATAGATTCCTGCGGCGACATCGTCTGCCATAATGCCCCAGCCCCTCGGCAATTTCTGAAGTTTATTGATAGGCTCAATTTTGGCTACATCAAAGAACCGAAACAGTAAAAAAGCTAAGGTGAAGGCCAGCATCGTTTTTGGAACGAAAAAAAGCGCTATCCACTGTCCGACAAATTCATCGATTGTAATTTCCTTTGCATCTTTTCCATAATCTTTTTCCACTTCGCCACCTGCCCAGACGCCGATTGCAAAAAATCCAGCAACAGAAGCCAGGAGAATTGGGAGAGTGCTAAACTGCGGCACGAACCAGGCCACAAGCAGCGCCGCTAAACTGCCCCATGTGCCTGGAAAATACGGCAAATAGCCTGTTCCAAATCCTGTTCCGAAGAGTCGTGCAAGTTGGTGCATCTTTATGAAGCGTTAAGCGTGGAGCGCATCCTGAAATAAGCTGCGCGAAGCATCTGCCAATTCTCAAACAAATATGCAACGCCCGTATAAACCGTGTAAAGCGTCAATAACAGCATCGCCCAATACACCCAGTTGTGAGAGAGCAATCGTTCTGCAAAGGCACTCACAGACTCGCTAAACAAGATTCGCTCACGAAACAGCGACAGTAAGAGTAGCAAGTAGGCCAAAAGATTCTGCAGTGCCGTTTTGATTTTGGCAGACTTGCTTGTAATCACAGGCTGATCTTTACACTCTGCGTAAAAGCGCAAGAGTGTAACCATCACATCGCGAAGCGCCACAACCATTACCATCCACAGCGGGAGCAATCCAAGATGCACAAAGTAGATAAATGCCGAAGTGATGAGGATTTTATCAGCCAGCGGGTCCATGAATGCACCCCAGCGTGTTGATTGTCCGTATTTACGCGCATGGTAGCCGTCGTAAAGGTCAGTGAGCGACGCAATAATAAAGACCACAATACCCCAAATACGCAGATGCGGCGCGTCAGAAAGAACCAGCCAAATAAACAGCGGCGTGAGCAAAATCCTTAGAGTCGTTAATTGATTTGGCAAGGTCATCGTCATAATCAATGATGTTGTCGCTTGTGATAGAGCCTCTCTCTTGAAGTTAGAAAAGAGTGAGCTTTTTTGAAGCATTCAGTAGCCTAATTCTTTCAAGCGTGCTTCGCTTAGGCTCGAGCTTGCTTGACGAAGGAACTGCAACTGCTTCTGCACATATTTCCCCAAAATGTCAAACTCCAAATTGACCTTGTCGCCGACTTTCTTTGTGCTCATTGTCGTATGTGTCCAAGTGTATGGAATAATTGCAACCTTGAATTGCTGGCCATCAACTTCTGCCACGGTCAAACTAATCCCATCAACTGCGATAGAACCAACGGGCACAATATTTGCCTCGAAGGCTTTATCAAACGAAATCCACACTTCCCAACTGTTCGAGAGATTGTGTATGGACTCAATCATGCCCACGCTATCCACATGCCCTTGAACATAATGCCCGCCCAGACGGTCAGTTGGGCGCAGTGCGCGTTCCAGATTAACTTTTGTGCCCACGCCCCAACTGCCGAGCGTTGTCTTTTTCAGCGTCTCGGCAACGGTATCGACTTCAAACGACTTGCCGTCAACGGCTACGACAGTCTGACATACGCCTGAACAATTCACACTTTCATCAACTTTCAAATCGCTGAACTCATCGGCGTTGAAGCGAATTTTCAGGCGAAGCCCATTGCCCTTGCGCGTTGCGGCAATCACTTCCCCAACATCTTTGACAATTCCAGTGAACATGTTGAAAAATTATTTGAACACAAGGCACTTGAACTCAAACGGATTAAAGACCAGTTTCAGGTTGCCATCTTTGGTTGCGAATTGTCTATCCGATGCAAAAAAATCGTAGAGCGTGTGATTGGGCTCCACGCGCAGAAAAACGGTTAGTGCCGCACTGCGAAGATTGACAGCAATGAGCACTTTGTTTTCAGCATGCGTGCGCACAAATGCATAGATGGCTTCATCATTTGAGGATTTAATTTTTTCCATTGCGCCATGCACAATGGCTGGTTGTGTTTTGCGAAGCCAAATCAAATCTTGATAAAACCGTGTGAAGGTTTCGGCATGTTCCGTGTTCCAAGCAATCGGTTCTTTTTCAAACAGCGAGGTGCGTTTGTTGTAGCCGACTTCGTCGCCATTGTAGAAAAGCGGAACGGAGCGAATTGTGCCGTAACCGCCGAGCGTAAACATCAGTGCCGCTGTGGCTTTTGCGCCTTCAATACTGCCAAAGGCTTCAATCGGTGCGCCATGCTCACCCACACAATCATGATTGGAGTTGAAGCGTAGCCGAAGCGAATTTTTCGCAAAGACTTTTTCTTCCGTCTGCAAAATCTCATCCAAGTGTTGTGCTGACTTCTTTCCGCTAACAATCTCCAACACGGTATCATACACATTCCAACTGTAAGTTAGATCGAAACCAAGCGTGTGATGTTCGGGCAGAGTGCTTTCCGCTAGCATCAGAATATCAGGCTTGATTTGACGCAGTTCCGCAATGACCGTTTGCCAAAAGTCCGACGGTATGGCTTCAGCAACTGAACAGCGAAAGCCGTCAAGGTCATATTCTTTCAGCCATGTTTTGAGCACTTGAGCAAAGTAGGTCCGAACTTCAGGATTTTTGTAATCTAATTGTGCTACATCCGACCACTCCGAGTTTGGCGATACGATGTTGCCTTTTTTGTCTTTGAGATAGTATTCTGGATGTTCTTTAAGGAGTGCGCAATCCCACGCCGTATGGTTACCCACAAAATCCAGAATGACTTTGAGCTCTAACTCGTGTGCGGCTCTTACAAAGTTTTTGAAATCTTCTTTCGTGCCGTATTCAGGGTTGATGTCAAGATAATCTTTGACAGCATACGGACTGCCAAGTGAACCTTTGCGTTTCTCTTTGCCAATCGGATGGATGGGCATGAGCCAAATTGTATTGACACCAAGTTGTTTCAAATTGGCAAGGCGCATTTGGGCGGCTTTGAAGGTGCCTTCGGGCGTGAAGTTGCGTATGAAAATCTCGTAAATCACTGCACTTTTAATCCAATCGGGGCTTGGCGTTGCAGCCAAATTGCCCATTGGCTTTGGCGCGCGCGCGTAGCCACGCAGAAAAAAAAGAAACGCACCGATAAAGGCAACAGCCAGAATGATGAGCGCAAAAGTTAATCGCATGAGTGGACTGAAAGTTTTGGGAAATTTTTATCTTACAGATTACTGCTTCAACTTACAACATTTCAACGAACTTTGCGCATTTGAATGCTTACGTTTTGGCGCACCATTTACAATCTGTTTCTTCCTTCTTTTCTTTTGTTTGTGCGCCTTTTCGGGCAATTCAATCCCAAAATTCAAGCCTCGCTAAGCGGTCGGAAACATCTCTTTGAAACGCTCACTGAAAAAGTCCAGCAACTTCCGCCACATCGAAAGCGGATTTGGTTTCATGTAGCGTCGGTCGGAGAATTTGAGCAAGCGCGTCCGCTCATTTCGGAACTGCGCAAACAAGGCGACTGGTCGATTATCGTGTCGTTTCTTTCTGTTTCAGGCTACGAGGCGCGCAAACATTTTCCCGATGCTGACCTCATCACCTATTTACCCGAAGATACACCTATCAACGCACGGCGATTTTGTGCGCTCGTTCAGCCTCATGTGGCTGTCGTCGTGCGTTATGATTTTTGGTTCAATCATCTTTGCGAAGTTAAACGCTCTGGCGCACGGTTGATACTTATATCTATGTCGGTTCAAGCCCAGTCAAATTATTTTAAGCCCGTCTTAAAGTCATTTTACAAAGCCCTCTTTTCGCTCTTTGATAAAATTTTCACGGTGTCGGAACAAGACGCAAAAGCGTTGCAAGCAGGCTTTGCGCTTAGCACGGTTGAAGTGGCAGGCGATACGCGCTACGACCAAGTCTTCGCACGAAGCAAAGGACGAGAGAAACTGGCGCCTTTGGAAAAATTTTATCGTGGCAAGCGCGTGCTGATTGGCGGAAGCACTTGGCAGCGTGATGAATCGCTTCTCGTCGAAGCCATGATGCACTTGAGCGATGTTTCGCTGATTCTTGTGCCACACGAAATCAACCATGTGCATTTAGCGTGGCTCGAATCGCTCTTGCAATCAAAGGGCTTGAACTATGCCCGCATTTCAAAGTTGCCCGAAAATTTCTCGAGTAAAATGGTCTTGATTGTCGATGAAATCGGATATTTAGCGGAACTTTATGCGCTGGCCAGCGTCGGCTATGTCGGTGGTGGCTTTGGCGTGAATGTGCATAACACGCTTGAAGTTGCCGTGCATGGCGTGCCTGTGGTGTTCGGCGGTAACATTCATAAATCGCGAGAGGCAAAAGAACTTGCAGACTCGGGCGCGGCGTTCATCGTCACTGAATTGACCTTGCTCCCTACACTAAAAAACTTGCTCGAGAATGAGCACCTCAGAGCAGAAGCAGGCAAAAAAGCGGCGCAATTTGTTCAAGCCCGATTGGGGGCAACTGAAAAAATTTTGAAGTATCTTTACGAAACTTAAATCGCACAACTATGGTCAAAATCACGATTGAAATCGATAACGGCACTGAGCCTCCTCGAGTGATTGAAATCAACGAAAAGGGCAACGTTACTATCACACGAAAACTCTCTGCCGAAGAACGCAAAAAGCGTATCAAAGAATTTTTAGAATGGACAGAGAAAAATGCTGTGAAAATTGATGGACCGATAGAAATTCCTTCGCGAGAGGAGCGCAATGCAAGATAGAGTCTTCATTGATTCAAACATTTGGGTCTATCGTTTTGTCAGAAACGATGTTGAAATTGAGAGAATCAAGAGGCAGAAAGCAAGTGCCTTGATAGATTCTCACGACGCTATCAGCATTTCCACGCAGGTCTTGAATGAAACGGCGAATGTGTTGCTCCGCAAATACAGGTTTTCGATTGATAGCGTAAAGGTATGCTTGCAAAAAATGATAGACATCAGCGATGTGATTCCTCTCGAGACAGCGCATACCTTCAACGCCCTTGAATTGATGCGCTCTTATTCGCTTGCGTTCTACGATGCACTTATTGTTTCAGTGGCTCTTTCATCGAACTGTCAGTTCATTTTACTCTGAAGATTTACAACATCGCTTAACTGTTGAAAATCAACTTGTGATTCAAAATCCGTTTGTGTTGTGACGACGACCGAACTCAATTCCCACTACAAAACCTACCTGCGCGATTTTCTTCACTTTACCAAACTTGAACGCAATCTTTCCGACAACACCCGGGAAGCCTATAAGCGCGACCTTACCCGATATTTGTTTTTTGCCCAAGAAAAATGTGCCTCACTCAACGACCTGACCAGCGAACATATTCGGCTCTATCTCAAAGAACTTACGGAATTAGGGTTAGAATCTACTTCCATTTCGCGCAATATCTCGGCCATTCGTTCACTGCATCGGTTTCTACTTTCGGAAAAAATTCTTTCTAAAAATGTCGCAGAAGAAATTTCTCTTCCGAAATCGAGCCGATATTTGCCGACAGTGCTCACGCTTGATGAAGTTTTTCGGTTATTAGAAATGCCAATGAGCGAGAAAAATCCGTCGCCGAAATTTGCGTTGCGCGATAAAGCGATTTTAGAACTGATGTATGCCACAGGTATGCGCGTGAGCGAAGCCGTTGAGCTCAAACAGCAAAACCTTTATTTTGATGCAGGCTTTATTCGCATTTTCGGCAAAGGTGCAAAAGAGCGGCTTGTGCCAGTGGGTCGCTCAGCCATAGAGTGGGTGAAGCGTTACCAAACAGAATTACGTGTCCGCCTTATGCGCCATTATTCCGAAGATTATCTTTTTCTCAATGCACGCGGCAAAAAATTAACGCGTATGAGTTTCTATAATATCATCGTGGAACATGCAACGCGGGCAGAAATTACAAAGGAAATTAGTCCGCATACGCTTCGCCATACCTTTGCCACGCACTTGCTCGAAGGCGGTGCCGACCTGCGCGCCGTGCAAGAAATGCTCGGACATAGCACCATTAAAGCCACGCAAATTTATACGCATATTGATAGGCAGTTCTTAAAAGAAGTGCATACGACTTTTCATCCGAGAGGGTAGAAATTTGTCGTGTGTGTGTTCAACGGCTGATGGCTTGCCGCAGTGGGGGATTTAGAAGCACTAAACTGTCAGCCTGCACAAAAGTAAATATGAAGGACTAATGTTCAATTAAGGACGTCAGCCCCCATTGCGGCAAACCGATGTTAGCGGGTCATGCTTCTTTTCTATTAGACTTACTACGTTGAAAATCCGTTCAAATTAGGTAATTTTCAGGCGATTCAGAAGCCTTCAAGATACTTTCAACAAAAGGAGACTCACCATGGCAAGCATCTACACAAACCTGCGCACCGAGCGTCAATATCGGGCATCAACGGGATTGAGCGAACAAACATTCAATCAGTTATTTGAACACTTTAAGCAGTTCTATGTGCCTAAAAAAGGCAATTCCGCCAGCCCATATGAACCCTTATTTCAAGATGCCAGAGAAGCACTATTTTTCATTTTATTTTATTACAAAACTTATCCGACCTTACAGATACTTGGCTTACAGTTTGGGTGTTCGGACAAATCAGCCTTTGAGTATTTAGAATACATCAAACCTGCCTTGAAGAAGGCGTTAGAAACGGATAAGCGTCTGGCGGTTGAAGTGTTCGGCAGTCAAGCGGCGTTTGATAAAGCGTTTGAAGGGGTCAAGGAGATAATGATAGACGGATTTGAAGTGCCTGTGGAGCGCGATAAAGACAAGCGGTTACAGGCAGAGGACTACAGTGGTAAAAAAAATGTCACACCAAGATAGTGTTATGTGCATCAGATAGAGCGGGACGAGCGATTTATGTCGGAAAATTGAAAGCGGGACGCAAAGTCGATTTCAAGTTGTTCAAAGAGGAGTTGAGTGGGTTGAAGTATAAAGGTCGTGCGGTGTGGGTGGATTTAGGGTGTTTAGGGATAAGGCATTGCGTTTCAGATGCAATAGAAGCCGATTTAAGGTGATGCAGAAGTTAGATGATGCGCTTCATCTGTGTGCGGGACTGTGGAACTTGACACGCGGTTTTACGGTCAATGTCGCCTAAATCAAGCGTTTTCTAATGTAGTAAGTCTATTTATCTCAAAACTATTTTTTTATCGCTTCGTCAATTTTATCCGCTACCAAATTTTTAAGCTCTAAAAACTCGTTTATGAAATAATCTAACGCTTCTTCTTGAGAAGATTCATCGTGGAGTAAACACATCGTATCTGCATTAGTCCAATTTTTATACTTGTCGGCAACATCATAGTAATAAATCCACCATTTGTTATTTTTACCTTTCTTTTCTGTTAGCTCTTCTCTTAGTTGTTGCTCATTCAAACTTTTTGGTCTATTTGCCTGCGGACAACGTATTCCGGCAAAAAATCTACGCGCATTTGCTTCCGTTTCCAATCGAATTGAAATGTCTAATAACTGCCATGCATTTTTTGAAATGTAAATTCCATGCCATGCACGAAGACAACTATCGCGAAGCTCATTTGTAACAATCCATTCTTCACGCAATTTCTTACGAAGTCTACGTTCTAACTTTTCTGCAAAAGCACTTACGACTGTTTTCTTTAAATCATCATATGACTCGCAGGTGAGTAAAGCCACGCGCAAGTTTTCAGGGCTTTGAAGCGCGTATTTGATAATTAATTCTTTTTCATCATTCATTGTTGGTCGGGTTGTTCAATGTTTTGAAAGTTATTTACTACATATTGATGAAAATCTCGGAGAAAGTGCCTTACCTTATCGGCTTGGGTTTCTTTGATACTTGCTTCAATAAAGGCTTTTAAATCAGTTGCGTAAGACCAAGTGAGAAACTTCTTTTCTTTTTCAAGTTTTTCTCGCGCGTCTTTATCAATGCTTTCCATTTCTGGTTGAGAGTTGTCACCTGAAAGGTAAATCATCAGAAAGTTTCCCTTATACTTTCCGTCTAAAAACTCTACATAATCTTTAAGTTGATTATACTGGTCTCTCGCAGATGGTTTATTTTCAATCCCAATGCCAAATTTTTCAAAATCGAGTAAAATATCGATGCGCCGTCCATCGCGGGTTGAGACCTCTGTCTGAATGCTCACAAATGAGGAAAGATGTTCCGCTTTTCCAACTTGCTTCAAAAATACCTGCAAAAAAGCGTCTTTTTGACCGTGCGTGCCTTTTGGGTTCAATAAATCTTTAATAATACGAGACAGGAGGGTTTCATCGTTTTCGAGATAATCAAAAACATTGAAGCGGCTTGCCAAATACACATCGGTTTGCGCTCGCGCCTCGTCATAAATGGCGAGTCTGAACTTCAAGTCTTCAAAAAAATTTTGAATCGTTTTCTGTTCAATTTTTTGTGGCATGTGTTCCATTGTTGTGACGTTTTTTGTGGTAGAAAAGCCTTTCAAGCTTAACCAAAACGTAGCAAAAAAAAACATGCGCAAAGCAGGCACGATTCCTCGCAGTTGTATTCTGTGCCGTTCATCTTCCAAAAACAACCGCTCGTCCGAAAGTTTGGCCGCTCGCGCCACTTCCGCAAGAAACCTTGCGTGCTCTGCTCATCTCATTTCGCGCTGCAAGAGATTCAATAGATTCAACACGTATCCGAATTTGTGAGCATGCAACCTGCAAACGAATGCGTTACCGCTTGCCAATAAGGCATCACTTATTTTACTTCGGTAATCATCATTAAACCATCTTGCTATGGAAACGCTGACGAAGAAAATCACTTTCGCGGAATTCAAAGAATTGGACTTTCCTGACAACGAACGCTTCCTCTACGAACTTTTAGATGGAGCTGTACAACGCAATACACCATCAATTCAACATCAGCGCATTGCGCGAAATGTGTTCAGAAAACTTGACCAATTTGTGTTAGAGAAAAATCTCGGCGAAGTCTTCTTTGCGCCCATCGCCTTGCTTGTCGATGATTACAATGCGCCGCAACCTGATGTGATGTTCGTTTCAAAACAAAAACGCCAACGCCTTTGGCGATGATGTGCTTGTGTGCGCGCCTGAACTCGTCGTAGAAATTTTTTCGCCCAGTACAATAGCTGACGACCGATACCGCAAGCGCAAACTCTATGCTCGCTTCAGTGTGAAGGAGTATTGGGTGATTGACCCCAAAAATCAATCCATTGAAGTTCTGGAGCTGAAAGCAGGCGATTACGACATTTTTTCATTTGCCGCCGAAAAAGGCACCATCCGCTCCAAAGTGCTGGATGGCTTCACGCTGGATTTGAGAGATGTATTTTGAAAACTTCTTCTTGTGCTTGTTCTGTTCAACGCTCTACGCACCTACCTCTTCTCCCTTTTGTGGTTAGTCAATGGAAAATGACGCCCCAACCTTGAAGGCCAGCAGTAGCAATCCTGCCTCGCTTCGAAACGGGAAATTGCCCTGCTGCGACCTTTGATGATAGAGCCAAAAGTTAAATGCGCCTTTCAAGGCAAAGCCTGCAATCGGAATCCACGAGTTCGGGAAAACGGTATCAATCACTTTGCGAAAAAAGATGTGCGCCAGTTGTTGAAGCATCAAGTTTGAAAAGGATTGCAAGAAAATGTAGCGCGGTTGAACAAGCATAGATTCAAATCCAATATCCATAGCGAATTTTGTTCCGACGTCAATCATGACGCCCATTTCGGTGAAAGCGGTGTATTGCAGGCTGTTAGAGAAGCGCTTTAATCGTGCTACGTCGGCTGTAGAGAGCGTATCGCTTGTCCATTGGTTGCTTATCCAAGCCTGTCCGCCGCTGATGTAGGGTGTAACAACCGCATACTTTTGAAACTTGTAGCCGATGCCGTCGCGTGCGCCGAACCCGAAGCGGACATTTGAAAAACCAATGGTTGTTAGTTTTGAGGTCAGCGTGTCCGTTAGCCGTCCTTTTGCAGCGTATCCGATACTTACGACAAGAAAGATATGTGCAAAGTCAAGTTGCGCTCTGTCGTAGTCGGAGTCAAGGAATCGCTTGATACCCATCATCAGGTTGAAGGTGCTTCCGCGCGAAAAACTTGCGACGATGTTTTCGCGAATTGGTGCGATGAAGCCATAGCCGAAGTTCATCGTCAGCATGCGGCTCGGCGGTTGAATCATGAATTCTTGAATCAGATTCCCACTTTCCTCTTGGGCTTTTATTGAAGGCATAATCAAGAACAAAGCCAGAAGCCAGCAGCATTGCAGTTTGGGCATCAAAAGCAACCGTTTTTGCCATGAGGGTTTGCATAGTTGCTTTGCATAGTTTGCGATTGTCATTGCATTGAGCACGCGCTTATCCGTCCTTTTTCATAATTGCAATCATTTCAGCGACTTTGGCATCCACGACATCGTAAGGCAGTTGGCAAGTGCCAGCACTGCGATGCCCGCCTCCGCCATATTTAGCCATCAATGCGCCCACATCAGTTCTGGAAGTTCGATTGAAAATGCTATGCCCGACGGCAATTGAGCAAAACTCGCCTTTCTTGCCGTCCATGATTCTGATGGAGATATTGGCCGTGGGGAATTGTGTGTAAATCACGAATCGATTGCCGATTGGCACCTCGACACCGCGAAAGTCTGTAATCACAACATTACCATCTTGCCGTGAGTGTTGCAACTGAACTTTTCTAAATTCCTCTTCTTGCTTGAAGTAACGTTCGACGCGCTCTTTGATGTCAGGCTCGTTCAGAATTTCTTCAGGCGTTTTTTCGCTCATCCAGTCGACCAATTTTCTCATCAGCGCTTTGTTGCTGATTTGGTAGTCGTGTTGTTTGCCCAGCCCTGTTCTTGGGTCCATAAGGTAGGAAAGTAAAATCCATCCTTTCGGGTTGATGACATCTTCGGGTTCGAGGTTTGCGGAGTCGAATTTATCGACTTCAGTCAAGAGCTGTTGATACTTTGCTAATTTCTCGCCTTTGCCTTGAAGCACATAGTAATCATAGACGACGCGTGCAGCAGATGGCGCGGCGGCAAATCGGCCTTTGAATGTGATATCCTCGTTGCGTGCCGCTTCGCTGGCGTGGTTATCAAACCACATTCCTGCATCAGGATGATAGGGCAAATTCGCAATAATGTCGTTGGCGGTTACCTTTATCTTGCCATCTTGCATGTCTTTTGGGTGATGAAACTCAATTTCATCAATCTGCTCGACTTCTTTGAGCAGAACAGCACAAACTAAACCATCGAAGTTGGAGCGTGTTAGAAGTCGCATCGGCCATTCTCCTTGATTAGGTTGGTTTTTACTTTTTCTTTTTGCGTAAGCGCGTTGGAAATTACGCACGAGCGTTGAGAGTTCAAACGTCGAAAGCGTATTTTTCGCTTTACTTTTGTTGAACCGATATGAATCATGCTGAACGCTCCATGGCTGAAAGCTCAAAGTCTCAGCCGTTCAATTTCTCCCGCACTTTTTCTGCACTTGGCGTTGCCCGCTATCGTTGGATTTGGATAGGGTCATTTATTTCCAACCTTGGCATGTGGGTTCAGAAGGTTGCCCAGCCTTGGGTTATCTTGCAACTTTCGGCATCGCCGTTTCTTTTAGGGCTTGATGGCTTTTTGCAGGATATACCGCTTCTTTTGTTCTTGCTGGTTGGCGGTGTGGTGGTCGATAGGTTCGACAAGCGAAAAATTTTAATGCTCTCACAAGTTGTTCAACTTTCTGCGGCGGCAACCATCAGCGTTTTGATTTTTTTCAATCATCTTGCGGTTTCGGTGGTTCTTGTGTTGTCATTTGTGGTCGGCTGTATGCAAGCCTTCTCAACGCCAGCCTATCTTTCGTTTATTCTTGAAATCGTTGGCCGTGAGCATTTAGCCAATGCGGTTGCGCTCAATTCCATGCAGTTTAATCTTTCGCGCTTGATTGGGCCTGCAATTGGGGGTGTGCTTCTTGTATCGTTTGGAGCCGGTTGGTGTTTTGGTTTGAATGCATTATCGTTTGTTGCGATGCTGATTGTGCTATGCTTCGTGCCTTCTTTGCCGCCTGCGGATGCCTCGCTTTCTGTGCGTTCATTGCTGGTACAAATCCGTGAAGGTTTTGAGGCTGTCTTTACTCGCCAAGAGCTTGTTACTGTTATCACGATTGTGTTTGGGATTAGTTTTTTTGGAACGCCGCTTCTTGGGTTTATTGCTGTGCTTGCCAAAGATGTGCTCAATGTGGGTGCACAAGGGTTTAGTTTTGCGCTATCGACTTTTGGGTTGGGCGCCGCTGTCGGTGCGCTCTTCGTTTCTTCACTTCAAACGCCTTGGATTCGTCCGAAAACCGTTATCGCAACGGCAATCTCGCTTGCGGTCTTCATCTTGCTTGTTGCGTTCTCATCTTCATATGTGCTCTCGCTGTTTCTCTTGTTCCTTTCAGGATTGGCGTTTGTTAGTAGCAATGTCATCAGCAATACCATCTTACAAACTACAGTTTCTGATGCGATGCGTGGCAGAGCCGTGAGTATTTATGCACTTGCGTTTCGTGGCGGGGCACCGATGGGCAGTCTTCTTACAGGCGTGCTGGTTGAGCACTGCGGCGTGCAAATTGCTCTGGCTGTCAATGGGCTTGGATTGCTTGCACTTGTTTGGACAGCCCGCTATCGATTGTATCGGCGCTAAACGGAAATTGCTTGAAATGCCCCCTGTTTTTATTAGATTGCTTGTAGGAATATAGCCGTAAAAATAACTATGCCGCGCTACACGCCTGAACAATTGCGTATCCGCAATCGGTCGGTTTGGACAAAAGTTCAATTGATTCTTGCACCAATTCAATTTGTTGTCTTCATTGTCGGGCTTATCCTCACCTACCTCTATTACATTGGCGAAATTCAAAATTTTGAAGTGGTCACTTATGCGATTGCCGTTAAAACCTTCTTCTTTGTGGTGCTCTTCGTTACAGGGGCTTTCTTTGAAAAGGAAGTGTTTGGTATGTGGGTCTATTCGCCAGAGTTTTTTTGGGAAGATGTCGGTAGCACGATTGCCATGACGATTCACTTTCTTTACTTCGTTTTTGCCTTGCTACATTTTTCGACCGAGGTTTTGCTGTGGTGTGCTTTTGCGGCGTATGCTACATATGTTTTGAACGCGATTCAGTATTTAGTGCGCATTTGGCTTGAAAAACGCAATGAACGACGCTTGCGTGCACAAGGTCTTTTCGTGGATTGAACAAGGCGCCGATTTGTTCCTAATTTCAACCCTGTTGTAGTATGAAGTCCAAAGCCGTTGTGTTCTATGCGCCTGAGCAGTTAGAACTGCGCGATGTGGAACTGCGCGAATTAGGTCCAGATGACGTGTTGATAGAAACTTACTGGACAAGCATCAGTGCGGGCACAGAAAAGATGCTGTTTCAGGGCAAATTGCCAGCCATGCCGATGACTTCCTACCCTGTTATTCCCGGCTATGAAACGGTTGGTAAAATTATTCAGAAAGGAGAGAGGGTGCCTGACACTGCGCTGGGCTCTTTTGTGTATGTGTCGGGTTCATTAGGTTATCTTGGGGTCAATGCCGCATGGGGCGGCGCATCCGCCTATATTGTCTCACCATTTCACAAGACGATTCAAGTCGATTCCATTCGCGATGTTTCGCTTGGCTTAGCGTTGCCGCTTGGCGCAACCGCGCTCCATGCCGTTGACCTTGCCGAAGTCTCCCGAAAGAAAGTTCTCGTTCTGGGGCAAGGCGCTGTCGGGCTATTGGTCGTTGAACTGGCTAAACACTTTGGCGCCGAGCTTATTGTTGCCACTGATTTGAACGCTGAACGCCTTGCGCACTCCTCTGCCTCCCTTTGTGTGCACATCGACCCGCAACGTCCTAATGACTATGCCTTAACTGATGCACTTTCAGGCATGCTCTGCGAGGCTGTTATTGATTGCTCTGGCTCCATGCAGGCTATTGAGCAAAGTCTGGCACATCTCACCATGAACGCCAAGGTTGTCTTAGCCGGCTTTTATCAACGCCTTGATCTGCCTTATCACATGGCGTTTATGAAAGAACTTACCTTCATTGCGGCCAAGCAATGGCGACTGGGCGACTTGGAACGGGTGCGAGACCTTATCGCACGCGAAAAAATCAACGTCAAAAAAATTTTTACGCATCGCAGTTCAGCGTTTAATGGACTCCACGATGCTTATCAAACGGCGTTCAATGACCCGACCTGTCTCAAAATGGTCCTGAGTTGGAAGGAAGATTAACCAAACTGGTGCAACGCTTCAACCTTAAGCTGTAACAACTATGCCGCGCACGATTGCAATCTACGGAAAGGGCGGAATCGGTAAGAGTTTTACCACGACCAACATGACCGCCACCTTTGCCTCTATGGGCAAGCGTGTTCTGCAACTGGGTTGCGATCCTAAACACGACAGCACCACAACGCTCTTCGGCGGGCTGTCGCTCCCAACCGTAACCGAAGTCTTCGCTGAAAAGACCACTAAGCATGAGAAAATCCAGATTGAAGACATCGTGTTCAAGAAATCTTTCCCTGACATTTCAGGCGAGATTTTTGGCATTGAACTTGGCGGACCCGAAGTTGGACGCGGTTGCGGCGGACGAGGCATCATTTCCGGCTTCGACATACTTGAAAAATTGGGGCTCTTCGAGTGGGATTTGGACATTATCTTGATGGACTTTCTGGGCGATGTGGTCTGCGGCGGGTTTGCCACGCCTCTGGCTCGCTCACTGTGTGAAGAAGTAATTCTTATCGTCTCTAACGATCGACAATCCATCTTCGCCGCCAATAACATCTGCATTGCTAACAATTATTTCAAAACCGTTGGCGGTCAGACACGGCTCCTGGGCTTGATTGTCAATCGCGACGATGGCAGTGGTATTGCTGAACGCTATGCTGAAGCGGCCGGCATCAACATCCTCATGAAACTGCCTTATCACTCACAGGCACGCGATAAAGCCGATAGTTTTGACTTAGCCATCCGAATTCCTGAAATCAAGGCTCGATACGATGAACTCTGCACAAAAATCTGGAATCGAGAAATTCCTTATTGTGAAGCACGCGGCTTGAACTACAATGAATTCATGCGGCTCTTCGGCGAAGTTGATTCGCGCAAACCTGAACCTGCGCACCTTAGCGACCTACGTCTTTCTAAAAGGCTTGACCTCGATGGCTATCAACTCTTACAAGAAAAGTTAGCAAAAGACGCCTCAAGTGCTTCCAGCCTCCACAAGCCCGTTCAAATCACCTTGCCTAATCAGCAAAACGCACTTGGCGATATCATCGCTATTGGTTCAAATCCTGATACTCTTCCCAAACAGGATGAGTTCGTGAAGAAAAGCCCTCACCAGCCTTCAACGTCAGCGAACCGCTACAGCAACCTTGACCCGACGACCGCACGCCACATCATGACTGATCATGAACGCTTGCTTGCGTGCATCTCAAAACTGCCACACCTCGAGCGCGAGTTAATGACCTTGTTGGAAATCCAAAAGAAATCCATCAGCGAAATCGCGCTCGAGAAGCAATTGGCTACATCAGAAATTGAAGCTCATCTTTCTTCAGCAAGAACGCATCTGAAAGAACTTTTCTTTCAAACCGAGTAAGGCTTCATCGTCCGAAGAAAATACCGTCCATGAAGCGATGGCTTAAATTGCCTGTAACTGCGGCAAGGTAGTAGGGAACGCCCACCGTCCAACTCGCATTGGCATACCACATCGGCAGAATGATAAACGGCAGGGGAATTAAGAACGCCGCCCAGAGTGAATGTGTCCAGCCCCGATGCTTCGAGATGAGCGGCGTCATGGCAAAAAGACCTAAAAACGCCGCCTCGCGCCACATGCCCTGCACAATCAGCATCAAGTCAAGTATGAAAAATATCCAGTAAAAAGTTCTTTGCCCTTTGCTCTTAATATCTACATCAGGAAAGAGCGCAAAGAGCAGTGTAATTCCAAACAAGATAAGCAGTTGAAGCACATATTGCCACGTTGGCAATTCATCGTAATCGAATAAAATTCCTAACAGATACGCAAATGGCATGAAAAACAAAACGCCTCCGAAAAGATGTCCTTTGTAAGAGCTCATTTGAGTTTTTTGCGAAAATCATTACCTTGCTTTGCCTATTTTATGCAGATTCGACCGCTGATGCACTTAAAATACTTTCTTCCTACGCTTTCGCTGCTGGTTTTGCTTCTGGGAAGTTGTGTCGAAGAGCCCGTCTCACCGACTTGGCTTACCCACAACCGATTTCCACTTATCAACACGACTTACACGGCTGAGCGCCTGATTGAAGAAGCACGCGACCCTGAACTTGTGGTTTCACCAGACGGCACGATTGATTATCTTTTCATTAAGCGCTACAACCAGTTGATAGACATTCGCGACTCACTTCGGCTCACGCTTTCGCGTACGCTCATCATTCAAAGTCCTACCACTATTGGCACGCCTATTATTAGCAACGACTCGCTGAAAATTGCTGGCGGCAAGGTCGAGCGCCTTGATAGCGTTGTGCTTAAACGCGGCGTTCAGCGTCTCACAGTTGAGAATTTGAACGCTTCAAGCGGCATAGTTACTGTTACTTTTCCCACCATACGTGATACCAACAATCAATCCCTGACGCTTTCGACGCCCTTTCCTGGAAATGCCACAGTTTCAGTTGCTTCGCAAAACCTTGCCAATTTTCGCATCACTTCACCTGACCGTGTTAATGTGCCCTTCTCTGTTAGCACTACACTGACAGCCGGCAATGCGGTCAACCTGCGCGTAATTGTTACCTCCGACAGTTTCGTTGCTCGCTATGTCAAGGGTGTCATTTGGAATGTGGAAGAGAATCGCCCAGCCGAGTACGACATCACTGTAGAGCCGATTGATATTGACGCGTTCAATTCCATTGACACCGTTTCAGGCGATGCAGACCCCATTATCACGCTCAAACTTTTCAACTACTTTAATGTTCAAGATACTGCAAAGCCTATTTTCCGCTCGGTCAATACGAGTCGAAACGATACGCTCTTTATCTTGGAGCAAGGGCGCAAAGTTGTTCGCTTTGTGCCTGCAACACCCGAAGGCACAGTGCTGATGCAACCTTCCGTTCAGGTTGTGTTGGATAAACACAACAGTAACGCGCTTCCGGTTGTTTTGCGATGCCCAAACAAAATTTTTATTGACGGTCAGATCCTTGTCAATCCATTGCGGCAGACAGGTTCAGCCTTTGATACAAGCTCAGTGGCTTTGGATTTTGAACTCAACATTCCGCTACGCTTTTCGCTCGATACGCTTGCCGCCAGCGATTCTTTCGAGCTCAACGAAACCCTCAATACCGACAATTTCGAGAAACTGGTTCTCATCCTCACGGCTGAAAGTCAACTGCCGCTCAACACCGAAGGCGAAATTCTCTTTCTTGATGAGCGGCGTCAACCTTTGCGTTTAGCCAGTGGAAAGCCCTTTACACTTCCCCGCACGGGCGACACTACCAGACTTTACTTTGCCGCTGCGCCCATTGACCTTAACACTGGTCTAAGCAACGGCACTGCGCTTAGCCGGTTTCGTTTAGATTTCACTTCTGAAGAATTGCGCTTGCTCAAGCATACCCAGTTTGTCTTTAATCGAATTTTTTCAAACACCAAGACGCCAACACCGCGCCGGGTGATTTTGCGGAGCACCGACACCATTCGCCTTCGCGGCGTGTGCGAAGTGATATATCGTGTTGGCAATTAATCCTCTAAACATCACCATGAACAAGAAAACTATTCGCGATATTTCTGTTTCGGGCAAACGCGTCTTAGTGCGTGTCGATTTCAATGTACCAATCGGTAAGGATAAGCAGGTTGAAGACGACACGCGCATTCGGGAATCGCTTCCTACAATTGAGTATCTTCTTTCGCAAGGTGCGAAGGTGATTTTGATGTCGCATCTTGGCAGACCCAAAGGCAAGTCACCTGAATTTTCACTTGCGCCTGTCGCCAAGCGTTTGTCCGAGTTGCTTCACAAGCCAGTTCACTTTGCTTCGGATTGCATTGGTGCAGAAGCTGAGTCAGCCGTCAGCGCACTGCAAAACGGAGAGGTTTTGCTCTTAGAAAACGTCCGATTCTACAAAGAAGAAGAAGCCAACGATTCAGAATTTGCAAAGAAACTTGCCTCGCTTGGTGATGTGTATGTCAATGATGCCTTTGGCACAGCACACCGCGCACATGCGTCCACTGAAGGCGTTACCAAGTTCATTCAAACTGCCGTTGCCGGATTCTTGATTGAAAAAGAACTTCAATACCTTGGCAAAGTCACGCTAAACCCACAACGCCCTTTTGTGGCTATCCTCGGCGGTGCCAAAATCTCTGGCAAAATTGACGTCTTGGAGAAACTGCTGGAAAAAGTCGACACCATTCTTATCGGCGGCGCTATGATTTTCACATTCTTCAAAGCACAAGGCTTGAAAGTTGGCAAGTCGCTTGTCGAAGATGATAAACTTGACGTCGCTAAAACCATTCTTGAAAAAGCTCAATCAAGAAACGTTAAATTCCTTTTGCCGGTAGATGTTGTTATTGCCGATAAATTTGAGCAAACGGCCAATACCAAAACGGTTACTATTGACGCCATTGAGGACGATTGGATGGGTTTGGATATTGGTGTTGAGACAATCAAGAGATATCGCCATGAAATTTTGAATGCTAAAACCGTAGTTTGGAACGGTCCGATGGGCGTGTTTGAAATTGATCAGTTTGCTACGGGCACTTTTGAAATTGCCAAAGCCCTTGCTGAAGCCACTCAGCACGGCGCAATTACGGTCGTTGGTGGTGGCGATAGTGCCTCGGCCATTGCGAAAGCCGGACTTGAAAAAGCCGTTACACATGTCTCAACTGGTGGCGGCGCAAGTTTGGAATTTCTCGAGGGCAAAACTTTACCCGGCATTGCCGCGCTCAACGAGAAGTAACCATTTTCTCACAAAAATTTTTAGATTTAACAGCGTTACAGGCTTTAACAATCGTTAAACTTTTTACTCGAATGCGTTACGATGACTATCAGCCAACTGGCTTTTCACTTATGCCGCCTGCCATCAAGGCCTTGATTATTTCGAATGTGCTGATTGCACTTTTCGGGTGGCTCATCCCAAGCCTGAAGGATGCTCTGCGTGAGTATGGCGCGCTCTGGCCTGTGGGTTCAGGTAATTTCGAAATTTGGCAACCTTTCACTTACCTTTTTCTGCACGGTGGATTTGGACATCTTTTCTTCAACATGCTGGCGCTTTGGATGTTCGGCGTGGAAATTGAAAACTACTGGGGTACCAAACACTTCACTATCTATTACTTCACATGCGGGGTCGGCGCTGGCATCTTGAACATGATTTTTACACACGACGCACCCACTATTGGAGCATCAGGTGCTGTCTATGGCGTTCTGTTAGCCTTTGGCATGATGTTTCCGGACCGATACATCTACATTTATTTCCTTCTTCCAATCAAAGCGAAATTTTTAGTTGCCATCTACATTGTGCTTGAATTCTTCGCTTCGCTTGGTAGTTCGGGAAGCAATGTGGCGCATTTTGCGCATCTGGGCGGTATGCTTATCGGATTCATCTACATCAAAATCATGCAGGGCGAACTGCCAGTGCAAGGTTGGCTTGAACGGACATTTGCCTCGAAGCCCAGTTACCCTTCATCCACACGCCCTTCCAGCGCACGCTCCAAGCAAGAACGCATTGATGAGATTCTTGACAAAATCTCTCGCTACGGCTATGAATCTCTAACCAGCGAAGAAAAACGCGAACTGCTTGAAGCCAGCAAGAGACAAGACTAAGCCTGTGCTTAGGGCCCTTCACAAATGAAGGGCTTTTTCGTTTCTCAAACGCTTGCTCCTAAAACTTTGTTTTTTAACTATCACAACACTTAACCTAACTCCAATATGCCAACTATACCCATTGACATTCGCACTGGCACCATTAAAAAGGAACGCATCATTGGTATTGACTTAGGCACCACGAATAGCCTTGTTGCGTATATGCACGGCGATCATCCTGCCATCATTGCCAATAAACACACTCGTGAACGCATGGTTCCATCTATCGTCTATTTTGACGAAAACTTCATGCCCATTGTTGGCTCGAGTGCTCGAGAATTCTTAGTGCGCTTTCCTGAACGCACCATCTACTCGGTCAAACGCCTCATGGGCAAAGCCTTAGCCGATGTCAAGCATGAACTTCCTCACTTATCTTACCGTGTGAGCGAAGCAGAATCCAACACAATTTGCAAGATTGAAATCAGCAACGGTAAAGAAACACGCTTCTTTACACCGATTGAAATTTCATCCTTGATTCTCAAAGAACTCAAACGATGGGCAGATGAGTACTTCGAGGAGCCTGTCACGAAAGCCGTTATCACTGTCCCTGCTTACTTCAACGACGCACAGCGACAAGCCACAAAAGATGCTGGCAAGCTTGCTGGACTTGAAGTTGTGCGTATCATCAATGAACCGACTGCTGCCTCACTGGCCTACGGATTAGACAAATCCAAAAACGGACTTATTGCGGTCTATGATTTAGGCGGCGGCACTTTTGATATTTCTATTCTGAAATTAGAGGATGGCATTTTTGATGTGCTTTCTACCAACGGTGATACGCACTTGGGTGGCGACGACCTCGATTTGGCTTTGATGAAACACCTTGCGATTGAAATTCAAGTCCAATGTGGGCTGGATGTGTTCAGCAATCCCCAAATTGCACAACGCCTTCGCCTTGAGTGCGAACGTGCTAAGCGAGCTCTTACTGACTACACCGAGACCGAAATTCACTTCGATGTGTGCGGAAAGCCCTTTAACCGCCTGCTCTCTCGATTCGAGTTTGAGAAAGTGATTGCTCCGATTATTGAGCGCACCAAGTTGCCTTGCCTCAAAGCCTTAAAAGATGCTGGCGTCACTGCCCAAGAGATTGATGAAATTGTGCTGGTTGGCGGCTCAACGCGCACCCCTTTTGTCAAACAATTTGTCTCTGAACTGTTCGGCGGCAAAAAGCCTCACGATGAACTCAACCCCGATGAAGTTGTTGCACTTGGTGCAGCCGTGCAAGCCAGTGTGCTTTCAGGCGACACCGACGACCTTCTGCTCTTAGACATCACCCCGCTCTCTCTCGGTATTGAAACTCTTGGGGGTGTCTTTGTGCCTATTATCCCGCGCAACAGCAAAGTGCCCATCAAAATTACGCAAGAATTTACCACATCGGTGGATAACCAGACTGGCATTGAAATCCACGTTCTACAAGGTGAGCGCGAACTGGCCAAAGACAATCGCTCCCTGGCTAAATTCACCTTGAAACCTCTGCCGCCTATGCCAGCTGGCATGCCGCGCATTCTCGTAACATTTGGACTCGATGCTAACGGGATTCTTACCGTTACCGCCAAAGACAAGCGCACTGGCAAAGAACAATCCATTGAAGTCAAACCGACCTACGGCTTGACCGATGAAGAAGTCGAGCACATGCTCCTTGCTGGTCTTCAACACGCACAGGAAGATATTGAGAAGCGTTTGCTGATTGAAGCACAAGTTGAGGCTCATGCACTGATTGCGGCGACCGAAAAATCTATTGAGCGCCAAAAAGATATTTTCAATTCACTCCCTATTGAGGAACAAAACGAGATTCAATCTGTATTGGCGGAACTGAAGTCCGCAGTAACAGGAACGGATAGAAAGTTAATCGCTGCTGTTACAGAGAAACTCAATCGGGTTACGACACATTTTGCTGCCGAGGCGATGAATGCCGCGGTCAGCCGTGCCTTGCAGCATCGCAAGCTTGATGAGGTTGCCTAAGACCTTCATTCCCGCATGCCTGTTTCTTCGTGGTAGGCTTGTCGAAACGCCGTTTCATATGCCGCTGAGAGCGTGAGGTTTCGCCGCTTCATCGCTGCGCGTGCTGCCTCAAGCGCTTTTTCCAAGTCGTATCGAACAAATCCTGTATCGCTTCCCCCCCATTGAAACGAGCCAATGTTTTTCGGTGGGAATCCTGCTCCGAAGATGTTTGTAGACATGCCAACCACCGTGCCTGTGTTGAACATTGTGTTAATGCCGCTTTTGGAATGTTCTCCCATCAAAAGCCCCAAGAACTGCATCTTGGTATCAATTTCTTTTCCACCGACATTCATACGCACCGTGCTATAATTATTTTTCAAATCAGAGTTGCTGGTGTCTGCGCCTAAATTGCACCAACTTGAAATGTAACTATGTCCCAAAAAGCCTTCGTGTTGTTTGTTTGCAAATGGCTCAATAATGCTGTCTTCCACTTCGCCTCCAACCTTAGATGCTTTCCCGATGTAGACATTGCTATAAATTTTTGCTCCGATTTTCACGGTTGCGCTTTCGCCGATGAACACATTATTCATCAGCACGGCATTAGGTAAAATCTTGGCATTGCGAGAAATGTAGATGTAGCCTTCATCGGCATCAATCACTGCGCCGGCTTTAACTTCTGCACCTTCATCAATAAAGATTCGTTCTTCATTGACCAGCACCGCACGCGGGTGAACATTGCCTAAGTTTGTTCCAAACCGTTTTTCTCGCTTAGCCTCACGCTTGAACTCAATTGGATGAAGACGAATTAAATCCCACATGAAACTCACCAGCGTGCAGTCGACTTGTGTAACTGGCAGGCGTTCAGAGATAAACTTTGCTTCCACCAAGTTTGGCAAGCCATCTTTGAACAATGTTTGGGGCGTAATGCGAAAGGCGACCACTTGCCCACCGTTGAAATAGGCTCTGTTGTATTCGAAATCGCCTGATTCAATTTTTGAGCATAAGGCTTCATCGCAGATAGCACGTCCATTCACGAACAACACATCCTCACTTTGAATCTTATTGACCAGACGTGTTGGGTTTTCTTCGCGGAATAGGGCTTCAAGCGTTCTTCGTATGTGGAATGTAACCGGGATTTTGAGTGAAAACTCGAACTTTTCGCGGAGCGAGCGCATTCCGCATCGAAGGTGGTAAATAGGTTTCAAGTGAAGCAAAGGACGGAACCGCTCGACAGCTTCATCTTCAAAAATGATGAGTTGCATAGTTGGCGTTATGTGAAATTCGCTTGGCGCAGTTCTTCGGTGTAGGGTTCGCGCAGCTCCATTAAAACTTTTCCGTTGATAATTGCACCTTCTTCGACAGCAAAGATTTTAACTTTTGAATCGCCGTTGAGGATTGAGGTTGAGTCCAAGGTGCACCGTCCTGACACTTCAATATTGCCAGTTACTCGGCCTGAAATTTTGAGGTTTGCCGCTGTGATGTTGCCTTCTACATTTCCCCCTCTGCCGATAGCCACCGTGCCAGTTGAGGAAATGTTGCCTTGCACTTTGCCGTCGATACGTAGGTGTCCTGTAGTTTCAATGTCGCCACGCAAGAGCGTGCCATCGGCAATGATGCTTATCTTATCAGCGGGGTTGGAAGTTTGCGCTCCATTTTTTCTACTGAACATATCGCCTCGATTTGGTGTTAGTTCAGAACGATGTAGTCTAATGGATTAATAGGAACTCCGTGTTTCCAGAGTTCGAAATGCAGATGTGTGCCCAAACTTTCCAGCCCAGTGTTGCCAGTTAGTGCAATCGTTTGGCCTCGTCGCACCGATTCACCTTCGCGCACTAAAATTTTACTGCAATGTTTATAGAAGGTGATGTAAGTGCCATGCAGCAGCATCACCGAGAAGCCGTAATCGTTTGTCCAGTCTGCAAATATGACCGTGCCGTCGGCAAATGCACCGATAGGCTCATTTGGGGCGGTTGCAATATCAATGCCGTAATGACTTCGTTCAGGCGAAAACCCTTGTGAGAGTCGTCCTTGCACCAGCCTACCAACAAAGAGCGTCACGTCGGGTTCAGCCAGCAGTGTTGCTTGAAGCGTAGGTGTATGTTTCATCACGTAGTCTCCGACGCTTCTTCCGACCTCTTGCGGCGTGTGCTGTGTTTTTTGAGCGACTTGCAGTTGAGCGGCTGAACTTTCTGGCAATGCGCCCAGCAAGGTTTTTAACTTATGGTTGTAGTAATCGAGTTGTAAGACACGCAGGCTCAAGCTGTCTAATTGCCGTTGATTTTGCTCGAGTTGTTGCCAGTATTTGGGCTGGGCATAACTGGGAATGAGTAGTCGGAGTGGGGTGAAGGCTATCAGGAGCGCCGCTGTGAGACTTCCCAGCACCAGCAGACCTGCCGCAAGCAGTATAATCTTGTTCCGTGTAACTCCACTGAACGCACGGCTTTCGGTTCCATCTTCTGGAATGAGGGCGATTGTGTAAGAGACCCTTTTTTTCGTTTCTTTCGCCATCGCTTGGAATTAGTCGCCAAAGCGTTTCTTGAAGTCTTCAAAGTTGACAATAATGATTTTGTTCATCTCACGCTCAATGAGCCCTTCGCGCTCGAACATTGAGAGCACGCGGGAAATCGTCTCGCGCGACGTGGCGGCGTAGTTTGCAATTTCTTGCTGGCTCGCAAAATTGTCAATTTCCACTCTGCCACGTTTTTGGCGACCTACATCGTTAGCCAGACGAATAATTGTCGAGGCTACTTTTCCAACTGCATCCGCCAGCGAAATGCTTTTGAGTTGGTGGTCGGTCTTTCGCAATCGGCTGACAAGTTCACGCAAAAGCGCAATAGCAATTTTTGGGTGCTTTTCGAGCAGTTCCAAAAAAACATCGGCCTCAATTCTCATCACCTTCACTTTGGACAAGGCTACCGCATCCGCAGAGCGAAGCGCACCATCCAACACAGACATCTCCCCAAAGAAATCCCGCTCGCCTAAAATAGCAAGAATAACTTCCTTGTAATCTTCATTTGTCCTCGAGATTTTGACCATCCCCTCCAAAATCACATACAGCGAATTGCCTTCTTCGCTTTCAAAAATGATGACATCATCTTTTTTGAAGGTAAGAAACTGACTTCGACTGACAACTTCCGCAAGCTCTTTTTCGCTGAGCGATTCAAAAATGCTGATTTCTCCCAGAATCCGTATGGCGTCTTTGACATCCATTTTTCTTCACTTTTTGTTTCATGCCGTTAAGCCTTCATGTGGGAATATAACCTTTATTCCTCACTTCTGTGCCTTTTCACCCTTAGCTTGAAACTTTCAAATTGCCGTTGGGTAGCAGTTCAAATTTTAAAACGTCAATAACGATCTCAGACTCGCCAGGTGGGAACTTCCAGTTCCGTAATTTTTCTGAAATCTGGTTTTCCACATAACTTGAAATCGGCATGGCTTCGTCTAAACTTGAGACCAGCAGGCGCACTCGTTCTACTCGTCCACTTTTTCCAATAGTAATCTCGTAATACAGCTTGCCATGAAGTTTTTCGTCATACTTTCTTAACTCTTTGAAGAAGAGCGCAATTTCTTCGCTTTGTTCATCAATTACATCTAAAATGACTCTGCCGCGTCGTTGGTCAGCCTTGCTGACAAATCGTTTTCGGAGGTTTTCTGGCGTGTAAGCCTGACGTAGTTCTACTCGTGCTTTGCCCTCTTTTCGTCTCAATTCGGTCAATTTCTTTTTGGCTTCTGCTAAGGCTTTTTCGTTTTTCTCAATTTTTTCTTTTATTCTCTCCAGCTTTTCCGCTTCTTGAAAGGATGAGGGCGAGCTTGCAATCCTGTTATATTCTCGCTTTGCGTTATTTAAGGCCGCCTCTTCCATGTGATACAGCTTTGTGAGACTGTCAGTCTTGAATTTTGCTTCAAGTATCTCTTTGATTTCCGCTTCTCTGACTTGAATTTCTGACAGTCCCAACTCTTTTGCTTTCCATGCACTTGCCGTTACATATGGGTTTTCGCTGGCTCTTGTTTGTGCATACATAGCATCTGCTGCGTTTGGAATGTATCTGCGTCGGCTGAATTCATAGCGTAGCCCAAAGAGCGCGCGATAGTTCGGGTAGTTAAGGTTTTTCGTTGAGAATGGCGTAATGCCCAGTTGCGGATTGAAGACCGTTGAACTCTTATTGTCTGTTACCAGCAATTCACCAGCCAATTCCAGCCATAAGTCAGTTAGAACTTGAATTTTCGTTCCAACAAGCGCGTAACCATATGGGTCTCTGCCGTAGAGGAGTGTCGGCGGTTCTGCGCTCAAAAAAAACTCTCCATACACTTCGGCAAAGAGTGTAAACGAGCTGGTAACTGGGTAATCTGCTCCAAACGCATAACGCATCGTTATTCCATTGTTTCCAACATTTAAGTTACCGAAGCCTAACGGAATCATACTTGTCTCTTTCATCACAATCAAATTTAGTCCTAAATTCAAGTGAATGCCTGGTGATAGTCGCGGGAACACGCGATCAAAGTAGTACGACGCAATGAATTCACCTGAAACATTTGACGCAGTTAAAGAGACCGGGAGAAACGGTGAGTTGAGCGCACCTGAAAATGGCACGACTGCCCGCAACAGGCCACCTAATTGGATTTGTTCAGACCAAGCGTCAAACGAGCCTAATCGCAGAGCCAATGTTATTCTGCGCAAGGTCTCTGTCATCATCGGCTCAAAATCTGGCGCAACAGGCTGTCGTTTCGGCGCGGTAAAGAACACATTTGTCCCCAGCGAAAACATAAAATTTCTACTGATAGAGTAATCCAAGATGAGGTCTCCTGTGGCTTGCACTAAAGCACCGGTTCTCACGCCTCCATCAACTGAATAGCCTTGTGAATTTCTGAACCCTCCTCCCGTGTAGGCAATGCTAATTGTTCCTTGTCTGGGGAGAAATCCTTTTTGTGTGTAAAACAGTCTGCTGCTGGCCGTTATTGGTGTTTGGGCAACAGTTGCCACAGGGTTGATTCCAAGATACAACATGGCAAGAATAAGCCACGCTCCAATAGTTTTTATTTGCATCTTCGACGGGCTTTAAAGGCTTCTACAATAATTTTTTAGGGCTGACAAACTTGGTTCTAAATATATGCATTTTCACCATAAGTGCCTTAGTTCTCGACGGTTTCGCCGATTTCGTGCTCAATAGCGTTGAAATAGATCTCAGTAAGACGCTCCAAAGATTGGCTCAAAATCAACCTGCCATTTACCGTTAGTTGAACTTGTTCTCCTTTTACTTCACCAATGACTTGGCAAGGCAAGCCGAAGTTTCTTGCAAGCGACTGCACAAGTTCTACCTGCTCTCTTTTGGCAGAGACCACAACCCGTCCTTGCGATTCTGAAAACAGCATTTCTTGCACCCCAAACTTGCCTGTTGCGTTAAGCGACACGGTTGCACCCTTTTGGTGTGTTTTGTCCATGATTGCCGATTCAATCAAGGCAATAGCAAGACCGCCGTCGGAGACATCGTGAGCCGATTGTAAGAGTCGTCTTTCAGCCAGTTCAATCAGAAGGTCTTGCAATTTTTTTTCTGCCATTAAATCCACGAAAGGCGCATCGTCGCCAAGCTCATGGTAGTATTGCTCTATGAATTGTGAGCCATTCAGATCTGGCGTTGGTTCGCCAAGTAGCATAATGGTGTCGCCTTCGCTCTTGAAATTGGCGGTCACCACCTTGTTTACATCTTCCAAGATGCCGACTATGCCAATCGTTGGTGTAGGGAAAATAGCGGTTGCTTCTCCATCTTTCATCGTCTCGTTGTAGAAACTCACATTTCCGCCCGTTACCGGCACTCCGAATGCCAAGCATGCTTCACCTATTCCGGCAACTGCTTCCTTGAACTGGAAATAGATTTCAGGCTTGTAGGGATTGCCGAAGTTCAGACAGTTCGTTACTCCAAGTAACCTTGCTCCTGTGCAAGCGACATTTCGCGCACATTCTGCCACAGCAATCCTGCCACCTTTTCGTGGGTTAAGGTAGACATATTTTGCGTTGCAATCTGTTTTCATGGCCAAAGCTTTTTTTGTGCCTTTGATTCTGACCACTGCGGCATCACTTGCGCCGACGGGCACAACGGTGTTCGTACGCACCATTGAATCGTATTGCGTATAAATCCACTGTTTGCTTGCAATGTTGGGATTAGCCAGCAGTTTGAGAATCTCGTTTTCAAAGTCAATCTCACTATCTTCTTTGAGCGCCGGAAATTTCGTGTCCGGCTTTTTCTCTTTGGCTTCGCGGTAATAGACAGGCGCGCCGCCGCCTTGCACTAACGATGTTGCAGGAATCTCTGCCACAATTTTGCCCTGATGCCTCACGCGCAACATACCGTCTGCAGTTACGTTGCCAATGACAACGGCATTTACATCCCACTTTTCGAAAATGTCGATAATTTCTTGTTCATGACCTTTTTCAGCCACTATGAGCATGCGTTCTTGTGATTCGGAGAGCATGATTTCATATGCTGTCATGTTTTTTTCTCGTGTTGGCACAAGGTCGAGATTGAGTTCCATGCCGCCTTTGCCTGTTTTCTGAATAGCTCTTGCTGACATTTCTGATGATGCGCTGGTTAGCCCTGCGGCGCCCATATCTTGGATACCAACCACGTAGCCTGTGGCGATGGCTTCTAATGTTGCTTCAAGCAACAACTTCTCGGCAAAGGGGTCGCCGACTTGCACGCTTGGACGTTTAGATTCTGAGGTTTCTGAAATTTCTTCAGACGCGAAGGTCGCTCCGTGAATCCCATCCCGGCCTGTCGCCGAGCCTACTATGAGCACTGGATTCCCTTCACCACTGGCAATCGCTCTGGCAATGTTGTGATGTTCAACAATGCCAACACTCATTACATTGACCAGTGGGTTGCCCTGATAGCATGAGTTAAAGTAGACTTCGCCAGCAACGGTTGGTACACCAAAGGCATTGCCGTAATCTCCAATACCACGCACGACACCATCCAACAAATACTTTACTCGTGAATCCGAAAGATGTCCGAATCGTAGCGAGTTGAGTGCCGCAATTGGCCGTGCACCCATAGTGAAAATATCACGATGAATGCCCCCCACGCCAGTCGCCGCACCTTGATACGGCTCGACCGCCGATGGGTGATTATGAGATTCAATCTTGAACGCAACTGCAAGTCCATCACCAATGTCAATCAGCCCTGCATTTTCTTCACCAGCTTTGACCAGCAATTGACTGCCGCTTCTTGGGAGTGTTTTGATAACAGCAATCGAGTTCTTGTAACTGCAATGTTCCGACCACATTACTGAAAACATGCCAAGTTCCGTGTAGGTTGGCACGCGCCCCAGAATGTCAAGAATTTTTTGATACTCTTCTTCGAGCAAGCCGTGCTGTTTAGCGAGGTCAAGATTTACGATTGGTTCGGTCATGGTTAATAGGCAGAAACAAAAACAGCCTTTCGGGTTTCCCCGAAAAGGCTGTTGGAGTTGAATGGACACGGGTTACCTGCGTCTTTTGATAGGTTTTTTCTTTGGCGCTTCTTCTTTTTTCGGCTCTTCCTTTGCTGGTTCTGGTGCTGGCGTTGGTGCCGATGGTGTGGCTGGTGTAACCGGTGTCGATGCTGGTGATGGCGCAGGCAGTGGCGTGGAAGCGGCCGCTGGTTCACTAATCTTTAGAATCTGGCGTAGTTGTTGCAGATTTTTCTCAATATCTTGGCGCCGACGTTGAATTTCTTGAATTTTTCGACTGGTAACTTCTTTGTCTTCGCCAATGTCTTCCAATCTGCGGATAATCACATCAGCACCTTGTGATTCTGCCGAGAAGTCTACTGCGCGTGGGTCGGCCGTTGTGGCACCAAATGTCATTGGCAAGATGTTGACTTGGATGCCGAAGATAAGACGCCATTGTGTGTAATTTGTGGCTTTCCCCCCACCTGGTCGTGGCTGAATATCAAATTGTGCATCGTAACGGGTCTCATCGTTTTTGCCGCCCAATTGATATTCGTAACCAAGTAGCACGCTCAGGTAATCAACGGGTTTCATCCGCAAAGCGGCTGTGATAAACGACATGTTTTCACGCGTGTAGGCTTGGAGTGGCGGTCGCGTCAGCCATGCCCATCCCCAAAATTCGAGCATCAAATCTACAACATAAGTCGGATATTTTATCCCTAACGAGTAATTGATAGAACTGCTGTTTCCAACTACTCTCAACGGTCTGTCATTATTGGAGATGTTCTTTCCATTATCAAAATAATTGTAAAAGCCAATGTTGAGGTTGGCATTGAAAGATTCTCTTGGGAAGAGATTATCTGCGTAATACGAGAGCAAGACATTGACTCCGGTTTCTGTTCCACCTGCAGAGTAGGGCACGCCATATGCGTTGAAATACTGTTCATCTGCCGTAGGAATCATGAAAGTTAGCATCCCCCCTAAGTAGAGCATATCGTTGGCAAAGCTGAACCCTCCTACTTTGGCCGCAAGCGTGATGTTCTCAAAGAAATTCGCCTCTTTATCACGATGATGAATGTCTTGATAAATCAGCGCATTGACTGCAAAGAGAAAATTGTTCGTAAAGGAGTAGTCAATGTGCATAGAATTGCGTATCAGAGAGTGCGATACAACATTCCCTAAACTGCCCCCATATGCATCTGGAACTATATTGAAGTCAGTATGCGTGTAGTAGGTTAGACTTTTGGACTTTGGGGTTAGGGCCTCCTGCGTACGAATCAACCTCCCACTTGCCGTGTAGACGTGTTGAGCAGTCGCCATTTCACTTGCCAGCAGAGTCAGAAATAGAACCGTTAGGATAGGTATGCGTTTTACCATTTCGCCTCCGTTTTTTTTTGTGGTGTAACTTTTGGTAGCTATGTCAGATTTCGATTGATGAGTACGTATAGAAACACCGCTTGCAGGACAGCAGTTATAATTTGCAATACCGAAACAAAGCTTTGCAATGCACTCAATGCTCCACCGGGGACAATCACTGTATCTCCTCTTAGCAACACTGGAAAATACGACTGCTCTCCTGTCTCTACAAATTTTTCCACATTGATTCGGATAATTTTTTCAACGACTGTTGTGTCTTGCATTGCGTATCGGATAATTCTGACGTCATCTAACTTTGCATTTGGCGTTGGTCCGCCCGCTAATGAAATTAACGAGATGATGTCGGTTGTATAAGGCACAATCATTTTTCCCGTTTGCTTGACCTCACCCCAGAGATTGACATCAATCTGAACACCTTGCCCTTGCCCATAATAGTAAACCGAAGGTAAATTCAGCGTTTGGTTTGCAGTTTGGCTTTGTAAAGGTATGTTTGCTCCCCCAAAAGTTTGGGCCAGAAGTTTTTTCGGCTGTGAAAATAGTAACACTACAGCGACAACACCAAAAGCCAATCGCATTTCTAATGGTTCTTATGGGTTAATGAAAAAGGTTTGACGGTTTGAGGGTCCACCAACATTTGCCTCAAATCCATTTGGATGAAATACCACGAACCAAAAATATCGCTTTCCGTTTTCCAGACGTTTAAAGACTTTTATACCTGTTGTTCCAGGGAACGTTACTTGCGTGCGACTGAAATTAATCCGCACAGAATCATTTGCAAGAAAGGTTTGCCCTGTAGCAATTGCGACGCAATTGTCTTCTTCGAAATTTAAATCGTCGACATAGACTTTCAAGCAATAAAATCCTTGACTTTGAAGATTATCTCCCCAGCGAAAGGTCAGCGTGCTGTCTGCGGGCATGGATATGTTTCCGCTCGGCGCTTCGGCGATGGCGGCAGAGCGCAGTTCATACTGCTGGAATTCTGCCGAAAAATCGCTTGCCGCACCCAATTTTGAATAGGCGACTAACTTGTAGTAATACATCACGCCGTCCCGAACGCTTTCATCAATGAAGACAGTATCAGGTAGGTTTTGCGTGGCTTGGGAGCCTAATGGCAGTTTTTGTCGAAGTGAAAAATTCACAGGTCTTCCGTCCACAGTCTGTTCAGTGCGCCAGACTTCATAGCCACCTAAATTGCGTTCAGGGTTTTGGAACCATTCCAGTCGCAGTCCCCGTCTTGGTGATTCTCTGATGAGAGAGGGTTGAATGCCGCGAATTGCACGCGCCGTGTCTGAACTTTTCGGCACAAACACTGGTGCGCGCGGAGGTTCTCCTTTCTGTTCTTCTTGGCATGCATAAATCAAGGCAGCAGTAGACATCACGAAAATCAAGATGAGTTTCCGGTTCATATATTGAAGTGTTTTATAGCCATTCATCTAATTGCACGCTAAGCGACACTCGATGCGGTGAGCCGAGTTCGCTGTTTTGATATGCATAATCAATGAAGAGTGCGCGAATAATTGAGAGTCCTGCCCCCAGCGTCAGTTGCTTATCAAATGAGCCAACGCGCAAGGCAATGAACGAGCGATACCGATACTCTGCACCAATCGACGTGATGCCTTTGTAGCGAGTGTCTCGACTGATAACTCCCAGCACACTGCTTGAAAGAAATGGCAAGGGCTGTTGATAAGAAAACGATGCTATCACTGAGCGCGGAATAGCGGCTTTGTTGTTGTTTTTATCAGGCGTGTTCCAAGTAACGGGCGTGTTAAATAAATCTTTCACCGCAAAGCCCAAAGCCATGGTCCCTAATGATTTGCTTCCAACAAAATCATTCACATTAAAACGCAGCATTGCGCCAATATCTACGCCGATACCTACGCCCGAGACAGAATTTGCGCCCACAAACTCATCTAAGCGCTTGCCTGAAAAGCCTTCGCGAATGTATTTGAAAGTAATTCCAATTGGAAAATCCACTGGCAGATTGAAATACTGCCAACCAAAGTCAATACGACTAAACAAGTTCTTGGCGAAGGTGATGAAAATTGCATCGCTAGTGTTTGCAAACGTGCCAATGTTGTAGCGGCCATTTACAATCCCAAGAAAATCAAATGGGTCGTTGGGGTTAAGTTGTGCACTTTGGTTGAGCGGAATATCCGAAACGCTGTTGCGAATCCAGTTGATTGATAGCCCTACACCGCCGCCCATGCTTTGCGTGTATCCAAGATGGAAGTAATGCGAGAGTGGGTCGCCAAGTGTTCCGAATTGATTGGAATACATGGTGCTGAGCAGTTTCCCATCAACAAAGGCAGTTGACGCAGGATTCCAGTAAAAGCCTGATCCGTCGTTATTGTCAATCGGTGTGAATTGTCCGCCCAACGCTAACGCCCGCGCGCCCAGTGGAATTTCCAAGAACGATGCTGCGTAGTTTTGTGCTCGAATCGGTGCAAGTCCATAGACTAAAAGGCACGCAAGCAGAATTCTTTTACAGTCCATGTGTTGAATTGTTCAGGTTATTGCAAGCGTACGATTTTGATGATTTTCTCAAGCGCTCGACCCCGCGACGTAATGCGCAACTTTCCATAATACACGCCGTTGGCAACTTCATTGCCCTCATCGTCTTTGCCTGTCCAAATGAGTGCATGTTCGCCACTGCTGCGCAGTTGTCCTACTCCGTCCGCTACTTGTGAACCTGCTGGAAAAATCTTCAAGTTGCGTGGCCCAGGTTCGCGGCACGTGGCAATCAATCGTCCTGAAACCGTGTAGATTTTCAGTTCAAAAGCATCGGCTTCTTGAATCGGATTGATGACTCGATAGGCAATGAATGTTCTGTCCGTAAACGGGTTCGGATAAGCACCATAGGCAATCAGGTCAAAGTCTGAACTCACATTGAAGAGCATTTTTTCTGAACGGGTTTCGTTCAGGTTGGCATCGTGAAACACAAACTGCAACGTGTTTTCTCCTACTTCAAACTCATCATCATAGGTCATTGCTACTGCATTGGCATTTGGCGTATTGCGTGGAATCGTGAGTTTTGATTTCACAGTTTCCGAACTATCGCCGTTGCGAATCACGGTGATAAGCCGTTCATCGATATAGACGCCATTCTGGTCTTGAACCACGACCGTTATCCTTGGACGGCGAGATGTCGGTGAACCAAGGCGATAGGCTTGCCCTTCAATGCCTAATGTGATAATCGGACGCTGTGAATCGGTTGTGCTCATCAAACTGTATGCTCCAAATCGCATTGCCTGAAATTGAATCGTGAGCGAATCCCATCGCGTTTGACTCATGACTTTTAGCCAGCGTTCAATCGGTTCAGAGAAGAAATAGGCTGATGCATTTTGGAGAACAGTTGGTGATTCATCGGGCGCCATTTTCATTCGCACGGTTATGGGCTTCAAAAGTGTCAAGGTTGAATCCACACGCTCGATGCGATAAGCTAGTCGTTCCTGTGCGTTGGATTGTGATGCCAGACGCACGAAGTTGTTATCAGGCTGATTGATTTTCGGCGGATTAGCAATTCTTGAAACGCGCACAAATCCATTCTGCGAGAAAGTGTTTGCTTCGTAAGTCAGTTGCACATTTGTATCAATCGTTACTGCGTCAGCAGTAGTGCGCACTCTGAACAAGTTATATTGAACCGCGCGCTGGTTAGAGAGGTTGTTGGAGTAAGTCGACTCGAATCGTTGTCCTGTGGTGTCGGCCAGCACGCGAATACCGATGCGATAGGTCTCAAGCAAGCGCATCCAAGAGGGAACAGGAATTTTTGCTCGTGCTGTGCCATTTGGCGGCAGAGATACGCTTGTGGTGTCAATCAATCGGATTTGATTGGCAATTAAATACGGTGATTGGTTTGGCGCAATGCCATTTGAGATGGAGTTTTCATAGAAATAGACGATTGCTTTTTCAACTGGTCGGTTGCTCCAGTTGTAGACATCTGCGGCAATTACCACGCGCTCGCCATCAGGATAGAAGTCAATTGTGTTGTTGTTGAAGAGTTGTCCTTCGCCTTCGGTTGCGCGACGCACGGCGGCAACATCAGGCGGATTGCCAATCTGTGCAAGGTATCGGTCAGAAAAGAACTCTCCGCTATCGGTTTGTGCAATCGCGCGATAAGTTACACGGTTCGGTTCGCGCATGAGGGTTGCGGGAATTGAGTCAATCGTTTGATAACGATTCGGTGCCGTTAAACTTGCCGCAAAGAGCCGCTGTAAGACCGGCACGAAGGCGGTCGTTTCTGAAGGAACCGTCAAGGACAATCGCTCGGGATTAATTGCTTCGACCGTAACATCAAGTCCGACGCTTGAAATGTTCAGGCGAGATTCAACTTCCATCACGAAGCGTTGCGGTTCGTTTTGTATGGTGGCAAAGTCTCGCGTCGGCTCAACACGTCGGAAGAATGGTGCGGCGGTTGTAAAGCGCACTTCTCCGTTTGCATCTTCATTGCTGTCAATGCTTTTGATGTATGCTTTGAAGTGTCCACCAGTCATTGCAGGCACTCGTCCTCTGCCGCTGGGCGGATTCGGAATCGTTACAAAGAGCGTATCTACGAAAACACCATTCACAAGTTGACCAATTCTTCCATTCTGGACAATGAAGGGAATTGGCGCAGTGCTTACATCGAAATTGTTTTGGTCAGTAATTCGTCCTTCGCCAATGCCGTTTTGAATGCCAAGCACTGTTCCAACCACTTTAAGCGTTGAGCCAATTGGGGCTATGTGAGTTGGCAAGTTCCAACGAATACGTGAGCGATTATTAGCATCCAATTTTGGAGATGCCAGTCTGATTGCCGGGTCCCCAATAACACCATATTGGTGCATTTGTGAAGGGGCTTGGTCAGGATAAATATTGATGTTTCGGAGGTAATAGCGAATTTTTCCTCTGAACATCATATCGCCGACTGTCAGACCTTGAAATCGCTCGCTGAACAAGAAGTCGTAGACTGCTTGCGCCATCAAAAAATCGTTAATAAACCAACCGAAGCCAGCCGAAGCGATTACACCAATTGCGCCGCGCCGTTGTGAAATAGTGAAGGTGCGCGAGAGCGGTTGGCGTGTATCAACTGCACCCACGAAGCAAGTAAAACTCGTAACGAAGGGAAGCGTGTTGAAATTGTTGAGCCGCAAAGCAGCGGAATTATCAAGCAAGCGACTGTCGCCCCAAATTGCGCCGCCGCCGTGTCCCATAAAATTGACCACTACATACCCTTCATTCATCTTGTTCAAAAGTTCTTGCGTGCCTCCGATGTAGCGGTCGGAAGGAAGCGTTGGGTCGTATTTCAGACGACCTTGTCCTGTGTGCAATCGGTCAATAAAAAACGCTCGATTGATGTAATTGCGAACAAGCGAGTCGGTTTGCAACAATTTATTGTTCAGTTGAGGCGGTCCGTCGTTGCCCTGTACAGTTCCGGTGCCTTCTGCTTCTCCGCCGATGAGCAAAATTTTATTTTTCCACACTCCACTCGTTAGGTTCAGTTCGTATTTAACCAATTTTTCCAAGTATAACCCTACTTCTTGCCGTGTGAAAGCCTGCAACCGTGCGATTTGCATATCGGGAACGAGGTCTAACTGTCCTGTTTGGTCGATTCCATCGACCATTGCAAACCATGAATCTGACGGCGTCGCGCCGAAGAAGAATGTTTGCACGTGAAAGGTTGGCACATCGCCGCGCTGAATTCTGCCAAAACGTGTCGGTCCAACCAGCAACACGTAGGTTGGCGGCTGTTGCCATTCTCGATACGCATAATTCAAAAACTCACGAATTGCATGCGGACTTGCGATGCCATAGTTGAACTCATCATAGATGCTTTCAACTGTGGTTACAAGGACATTACTATTTTCTCCGCGCGAAGCCAACACGGCTTCTCGATGTTGTTTGTATTGGAAAATTTCGTTCTGTGGATTGGTCGCGCTTTGCTCGGTGATAAAATTGCTTGAAGTGATGAGAATGAAGTTGTAGTTGTTGGTTCTATCGACCAAACGGCGTTGCGGGTTGTAGTAGTCGGCGGGTGTAACCGGTTCGTAGCGCACGGGCAGTTTTTTCTTTGTGGTTTCAATCGCGAGATACTCGACGCTTTCAGGATTGACCACATCGTCTTGAAAAACAATTTGATAAAATGTTCCAGGTATAAAACCACCTTGACCATCAGGCTCTTGATAGGGACGAAGAATAAAGTTTGTGATTTTACCGACACCTTTTTTGTAGAGATCGATATTTTGTGAAGTAAATCCGCCGATTTGAAACTGATAGCGACCGGGCAATGCGCGCGGCGGCGTGGTAAAGGCGATTTCATTTTGATAGGCGCGATAAAGACGCTTGTAACTGATTTTGAACCAGTTGAAAGCGAACGTGCGCGCACCATTCCCTTCGTTGTAGCGGTCTTCATTTTGAACGCTTAACTGTATGCGTTGCTGGTTATCTGTGTTAGCAAACACTGATGAGCGCAACGCATTATGAAACTCTTGACTAAACTGCGCTTTTTGGATATGTGGAATTTGAGAGGCTTGGTTTGTCCCCCACTCCGCTGTCATGATTCGCGATGAGTTTAGGGAAATTGCGGCAATGTGATGCGCATTTCTAAGTCCGCCCACTCGGCTAATTCCATGAAATGCCGCCTCAATATAGACAGAATCATCGTTGATAGTAATCGGATTAACCAGCACATCGGGATAGGGAACAGGAATGGAAAAGTCAATTCGGCGATTGAGCGAGATTTGCGTCCAGAAGATTTTGTCGTGTGCGTCGGAGTGATTGCGTGTGCGTTGATAGTCTATTGTTCCATATCGGTCATAAAACGCACTGAGTCGGTTTTCGGTATTAACGATAACACGAATATCGCTTGTGTCTTCGCTCCCAAGAAAAAATTTCTCGAATCGGTCGCCGGCGTCGGCTTCGAAGTGCAAGGTGCTACGAAAGGAGCGGAAGACTGTGCCGCCCGCGAAGAAGGGCGAGTTCGGAGCGATGGGATTACGAATCTCGCCTGAAATTTCGGTGAGGCGCAAGCCGCGATTTTGCGCCGTCAGCGTTGGTTCCCAGTAAAGGTAATACACATTTTCTTCGGAGAATGGGTCGCGATACATATCGGGGCGTGTTGGGTCTTTGCCGCCGATTTGATGCCGCTCGCCAAAAAACTCAATAAAATCGTCTCGATTGAATCGTCCGTCATTTTCGCCACGCACGAGAATCGGAATTTCTCTGCCCTTGTTGAAAATCCGATAGGTTCTTGGGTCGGCATTAAAAAATTCTTGTGGCAACCCTCCATCTAAAAACTCGAAGAACCCAATGCGATATAATCCATCTTCATTGATGATAATGCGATACTTTGGCACAACGGGCAATCCTGAAAACGGTTTTGCCAGTTGCGCGTTTGGAATGGTATTTGTGCCACTGTTGAAGAGCAGTTGTTGCGTCGGTGCTGTCGCGTTGGGCTGAACCAGTGTCGGCTTGAATCGCTCGCGCTTTGCAGGCGTTTTGCTCAGCAATTCTTTTTCATCAATTCCAACTTTGAACTGCGCCGCGTTTTGATGCTCTGTGCCGAGTGTAAGTTCAACAACAATTTTTTTCGTGTAAGAAAGCGTCTTTGTGTTTGGGTTGTAGATGTAGGGTGAAACCGAAAGGCTTGATACATCTGTGCCGCGCATTGAGCCTGCAAAGAACCACTCCAACTGCTTTCTTGGATACACATCACTGCGCTTGATGGTCGGCTTGCGCTCGTAAGTTTCTTCTGGTGGCGCGCCAATTGGCACATCATGTTCTGCCTCTGGATTGAAGGGGAGATTCACACGCACCGTGCCTTGCCCTGCCGCACTCACAATGCGTGCCGAGAGAATTTTCCCTTGAACATCGTAGGTGAAATACGGAATCGGATAGACAAAATGCTGATTTTGATAGGTTCGCTGACCGACTTCAATGCGCTGAATGGTTGAGCCATCGGGCAAGGATTGCGTAACCACTTTCGGCTCATCAAATTCAAGTTCCATGACTACTTTGTCGTTACTGCGCGGTTCGACTTTCAGTATCGAGTTTTTGCATGATTCCTCTTTCGAGGGGTCGGGGCTTTTTTGGACAGTAGCATTTGCAGGCGATTTTGGAGTAAGCACACGCTCTGCCTCTTGTGCCGATAGCGTTTGAACAGCATGCAGGTTAAGCAAAGAGACAGTCAGAATAATCGCTTGCCGCATTAGGTTCATTGCAGAAGTCAGTTGTTCAAATGGTTTGTTGTTTTCAGGTTTGGGTTTGCGAAAGGATAAGTTTAAGCGTTCAAGAGTTGATTTTTCAGCCCTCAATTTTTCCCTCGTTCATCTTGTCATTAGGTTCTGCCGTGGCAGTGCTTGTACTTTTTGCCGCTTCCGCATGGGCATGGGTCGTTTCGACCTGGGGCTTTTTCGACTCGAATTGGCATCTGTTTTGGGATGACTTCGGTGGCAGCAGGGGTTTGGGCTCGTTGCACATTTGCTGCAGAATAGACACTTGTGGCTTCGGCGTGTGTGGCGACTAATCGGTCACGACGAATTTTGGATTTCGGCTCTTTGGGCAGTTGCGCTTCTGCGCGTTGAGAAGACGAGACAGGGTAGAGTTTGAACGCCAACGACAGCGTTTCCGTGGCGATTGACTCCAACATATCGACGAAGAGTTTAAAGGCTTCCTGCTTATACTCGAGCAATGGGTCTTTTTGACCGTAGGCGCGTAAGTTAATGCCTTCTTTGAGATCATCAATGTCGCGTAGGTGCTCGCGCCATTTTTCATCTATGGTAGTCAGGATAGCAAATTTTTCAATGCGCCCCATCATTTCACTGCCGAGATGTTCTTCTTTGCGCTTGTAGAAATCTGCCGCGGTCTGATAGATTTTATCGGCAATGCCATCTTTACCTAATTTTTGCCATTCTTGCTCTGTAAAGGAAATCTCGACCGATAGTTCGCGCAGCAGTTGCTCACGCAATTGGTCAATTTCTACGCTATCATAGTACTTTGAGGCCAGTTGGTCGGCATAGTCTCGGAGCAAATCAAAAATTTCCAGACGCAGGCGGTCTTTGAAGAGCGCATTACGGCGGCGCGCATAGATAATTTCGCGCTGTTGGTTCATGACATTGTCGTACTCGAGCAAGCGTTTGCGCGTAGCGAAATTTTGTTCCTCGACCTTGCGTTGGGCGCGTTCGATGGACTTCGTAACGATGGGGTGCTGAATGACTTCGCCTTCTTTGTGTCCAAGTCGGTCCATAATAGCGGCGATTCGTTCTGAGCCGAACAATCGCATCAGGTCGTCTTCAAGCGAAACGTAGAAGACAGACACGCCTGGGTCACCTTGTCGGCCGGCGCGTCCGCGTAGTTGGCGATCGATACGACGTGCTTCATGCCGCTCTGTGCCTAAGACGAACAAGCCGCCGAGTTCTTTGACACCTTCACCGAGTTTGATGTCCGTGCCTCGTCCTGCCATGTTGGTTGCAATCGTAACCGCACCTTTTTGTCCTGCTTGCGCAATAATTTCGGCTTCGCGAGCGTGGTGTTTTGCGTTCAGCACATTGTGCGGAATTTTTCTTGCTTTGAGCATGCGTGAGAGCGTCTCGGACACTTCGACGCTTGTTGTGCCCACCAACACTGGCTGACCTCTTTCGCGGAGTGCCTCAATCTGTGCAATAACAGCGTTGTACTTTTCGCGCTTTGTCTTGAACACCAAATCTTCACGGTCTTCTCGTATGACCGGCTTATTGGTTGGGATGACGACGACGTCGAGTTTGTAGATTTCAAAAAATTCTGCGGCTTCGGTTTCGGCTGTGCCGGTCATGCCAGCCAGTTTTTTGTAGAGGCGGAAGTAGTTCTGAAGCGTGATGGTTGCCAGTGTTTGTGTTTCGCCTTCAACTTTGACCCCCTCTTTGGCTTCAATGGCTTGGTGGAGCCCGTCGCTGTATCGCCGTCCAACTAGAATGCGCCCTGTAAATTCATCTACAATCAAGACTTTCCCGTCTTGAACCACATATTCATCGTCGCGTTCATAAAGCGAATAGGCTTTGAGTAGTTGCGAGACATTGTGGATGCGTTCAGAGCGCTCCGAGTAGAGCCGATAGAGTTCGTCTTTCTTCTGCTGTTTTTCGGCTTCGGTTAAGCTTTCTTGTTCAAGTTTGGCGAGTTCCGTGCCGAGGTCGGGCAGCACAAACAAATCGGGATTTTGAGTTTCGCCTGCTAAAAAGTTGCGTCCTTTCTCTGTCAGTTCAATCGTGTGGAAGCGTTCATCAATGGCAAAGAGCAGTTCTTCATCGACCTTATGCATTTCTTTGGCGTTATCTTTGAGGAATTCGTTTTCGACCATTTGCATAAGGCGCATGTTGCCGGGTTCGCCGATGAGTTTGAGGTATTTTTTGTTTTTCGGTTGTCCACGTTTGGCACGCAGAAGCGCCAATCCAGCCTGAAACTCCCAATCTTTGGCGGCTTTTTCTTTCTCATTGAGATAGCGTTCAGCGTCGGCCAGCAACCTTCCAACCAAGTTCTGTTGCGCACGCACAAGCCGCTCAACTTTGGGCTTCATTTCCTCGAACTTGGAGTTATCGCTGTGCGGCACGGGTCCTGAAATAATCAGTGGCGTCCGGGCTTCATCAATCAAAACGGAGTCAACTTCATCCACAATCGCATAGTTGAAGTTGCGATGGACAACTTCTTCTTTTGAGATTGCCATATTGTCGCGCAAGTAATCGAAGCCGAATTCGTTGTTTGTGCCGAAAGTAATATCGCAGGCATACATCCGCTTGCGCGTTTCAGCATCCATTTCAGAAAGGATGACGCCGACTGTGAGACCATGAAACTCATAGATGGGTTTCATCCACTCCCAGTCGCGCTTCGCTAGGTAATCATTCACCGTAACAACATGGACGCCTTTTCCTGTAAGGGCATTCAGAAATGTTGGCATTACGGCAACAAGTGTCTTACCTTCGCCTGTTGCCATTTCAGCAATCTTGCCCTCATGAAGCACGATGCCGCCCATCAGTTGCACATCGTAGGGAATCATGTCCCATCGTATTGTTGTGCCTGCTACTTGCCACTCTTTTCCGACCAGACGGCGGCATGTTTCTTTGACAATAGCAAAGGCTTCAGGCAGCAATTCGTTCAAAATTTCTTCGGTTTCTTCGTGGAGCTGTTTTTCAAGTAACTCAATTTCCTCTTTGATGGCTTGCACTTCATCGAAGGTCAAATCGAGATTGTTTAATTTTTTCTTCTCTTCTTCGAGCGCCTTTTCTGTTTCTGCGCAGTGTGCCTTAATGCGGGCTTTCAGATTAGCCGTTTTTGCACGCAGTTCATCGTCGCTAAGGGTGCAGAGTTGTTCATAGATTTCGTTAATCTTATTGACAATCGGAACAAGACGCTTAATATCTTTTTCGTGTTTTGTGCCGAAAATTTTGGTCAGAAATTTGAACATGGTGTCGTGTTTGCGTTGGTTATTTTAATCGCATGATGTTAAGTCAATTTTGTGCGATGAGTTTCTACCCAGTTATAGATGTAGGCTATAATTTCTTCGGTGTTTGTGCCTGGCGTAAAGAGTTTTCCAACGCCCATTTGCGCCAGCTTTTTGCAGTCTTCTTCGGGAATGATTCCTCCGCCTGTGAGGAGCACGTCGTCGAGCCCTTTTTCTTTCATGAGCGCCAAGACACGCGGGAAAATGGTCATGTGTGCACCACTCAAAACGCTAATTCCGATAACATCGACATCTTCTTGCAAAGCCGCTTCGACAATCATTTCGGGCGTTTGGCGCAACCCTGTATAAATGACTTCCATGCCTGCGTCGCGCAAAGCGGCGGCGATAACTTTCGCCCCCCTGTCATGACCGTCTAATCCCGCTTTGGCTATCAGCACGCGTATGGGTCTTGACACGTTCCACCCAGAGTTTTGTTGCTCAATCAGCCTACGAAGATAAGAAAACCTTTTTAAGAGCCCATGTGAGAAATTTAACAAGTAGTTCCATGAAGCCAAAGTGCCTTGCCCAACTCTTTCTAAAAAAAGAGCGGATTTTTACATCCGCCCTTGCACAACTCTACGCTCTACCCTGAATTTTGTTTGGAGCCAATCTTCGTCTACTTTACCAAAATCATCTTTTTCGTTTGTGTAAATGTTCCTGCTTGCAGGCGATAGAGATAAGTGCCGCTGGAAAGGTTGCTGGCGTTGAAGTTGATGCGATGCACGCCTGCACTTCTACGCTCATTAAGCAGTGTAGCGACTTCTCTGCCCAGCACATCGTAGATTCTTAAGGATACAATCTCGGTAGTTGGAATAGTGAATTCGATTACAGTGGTTGGGTTAAATGGGTTGGGATAATTTTGATTGAGTTGATACTCCTTTGGCGTCGATGCGGTGCGAATGTCGATGCCCAGTTGTCCAAGCGAGTCAAGGCGAATGCCAATGCCGCGTAGCGCACTCGTGTTCGTGCTACCAAGCGTGATTGCCGTTGTATTTTGCGCAGTGAAGCGAACAAGGGTTGAGACTTGTGTGCCTATGCCAATCAAGCCGAAGATGTAGCCGTTTGGCGCATAGCCTAAATGCGAAACCGCCGCGCTCAAGCCCATCGCACCCAAAGGTGCAAATGTACCATCGTTAGGGTTGACAGTGTAGAGCGTGTCGCGCCGCGCTCCTGAAAGCGCCGAAAGAATCAAGCGTCGGTTGGCATTGTCCCAAGTCATGCCGCCTGGATTGAACTGTGGCACTTCAGCCACGCGCAACGTATCGGCTGAAGTTTCATTGATTACCACGCGATAAATAACAGCACGCGTGTTCGCCCCAATGCCCTGCGGAATTGAAGCGTAGAGCGTATCGGGACCGCTGAACGTAATTGCACGTATGCCCGTTAGTGGAAGCGTTACCGACGGCAGTGCATCACCAAAGCGTGCCGAGACACGAAACAATCTCGACGATGCGCCCAACGCAATGATTTCATTCGTTCCTGGATTCACGGATAAGCCGTTCATGGCGCCTTGTTCGGTTTGACCCAGCGCAGTCGTTTGTGCCGTTACATCGTTGATTCTCACCAATTGCGCATCACCAACTGGCGAAGAGACCGAATACAGCACGCCCGGCTCTGCACGCCCGATTTCCACGCCTTTCCCGCTCAATGCAATTTTGTAGACAGGTTGCACTGCATCGTTTGAGGCAATGTAGAGCGTATCATTCACAACGCCGTGCGCTGTTGGAACAAACGCTACACGCACAACAACCGAATCGTGCAGGGGTAGATTTACAGGCAAGGCCGTAGGACTAACCACCCGATAAGCCGCATTTTGCGTCGTGATTGAATTTATAGAGAGCACGTTTTCGCCGTAGCTATAAAGGGTAACGGCAAGTGTATCGCTTTTGCCAACTTCTACTTTGCCGAAATTCAGTGCGTCGCGGAACGAATACACGGACGCACCGCTGAAGGGCTTGAGTCGAATACCGTGAAGCCAGTTTCCCCAAGTGTTTGTGCCTGCGGCGTATTCGGTGAACATCCAAATGCCGGCCCCGTCTGGGTCAAGCGCAATGCCGTTGTAATCGCCCCAGCGATTGCGCGTGCCGCCGAAGGTTACCACATAATTGCCTCGCCCTGCTTGAATGGTCTCGCTTGGGCGCAAGGTCGGGTCTGAATTTAATTTCCAAGTGTAATATGCACCGATGTATTCCGTCTGTCCACTTCGGCTAAATGTTATCACAAGGTTTTTATCCTCATCGACCATGATTGCAGGATAGGTGTGCCAGAAGCCATTTGCACCAAAGGCCACATCCTCGACAGCCGTGTTTGTGGCTACGTTGATTTTCACATATCGCACGCTTGAGAATTGGTTGCCTGGTCCGCTGGCGATTGAATGAACAACATAGAGATGCCCATCACGATAGACGGGTTCATTACGCACGTTGCTTCCACCGCCTTCAATCAGTACGGTGCTTCCGCCGAGCTGGTTGGCATTAGGCGCAAGGCTCCATGCCGTTACTGGCACTCGCACGCTTGAAAGCTGCGGGGTCGTGGTTGGATTGGTTATTTTGAACACTGTAAAGTAAGTATTGCCTGAAAAGAAGCGGGGCACGGAAACAAGGTAATACTCGCCTGGATTGCCCCAGATGATTGACGGGCGCACGCCGAACACATCAGCACCTTGGTCTCTTAGATTCCAAAAATCAATCCAATCCACTCGCCCTGCAGTGTTGGCATAGAGTTGAGATTTTTCAATGATGCGCAAGGTGGTGTATTGGTAGGAACCCGAGAAGGTGAAGTTATTTGCTGTGATATAAATTGCTTCGCTGTCGAAGCCCACGCCTTGATAGTCGCCCCAGCCACCGTTGAACACCGTGCCGTTGCGGCTCGAAGGCAAGGCCCAGTTATACCATGTGCCAATGGGGTTATCGTCGTCAGAGACCGAAAGCAAGAAGAGTCCGCGCTGGGCGGCGTTATCTTGGTCGAGCCAAATCATTATCCAACGATTATCAAAGTGGTCGTAGTGAACTTTGCAGTCAAATGCCCCGACGCCTGGCTGAACGTTCGCATACCATGTGTTGGCGTTAATGGTGCGGAGCGTTCTGCCTTTCTTGTCTAAAATTCTCACGCGTCCGTTGTCGACAAACATCACGTGGTTTGGACCTACGGCACAGTGCGGGTCTGGCGGAATCCAATTGCCTTGTGGCGCACCGTCGGTAGTTGCCAAGAGCAACGGGCGCGTAATTGGACTTTCCACATTTGTGCCAGTTAGGCGTGGGTCTTCGATGTAGTTTGAACCTTCGGGCGCCAGTGGTGCAGGCACATCAGGCGGTGCAACCGTCGGTGGCGGTGGATTCACCACATTAAACACCCTTCCGTTGATGCCCGGAATCGTAGAAACAGCATCATTGCTTATGAACCCTTCCGTAGAAAAAACTGCACCGCTTGGCACAAAGCCAAACGCCGGTCCCTGTGCAACTTGGGCCACAAGCGACGGCACAGAGCACACTATTGCGGCAACACACATGAAAAATCCTCGTTTCATCGGTAGGTTGTTTTGAGTTAAGAGATGCCGTAAATTGAACATTTTTGGGAAAATTCCAACTATTTTCAAAAGTAATCGCTTTGATGAAACCTAGCAACTACACATTTTCACCTGCTGACGTTGCCGTTCACTCCGATTGGTTTAAGGCATGGTTTAATCACCCTGCCTATCTGAAACTCTACGCACATCGCTCACTTGAAGAAGCCGAGCAAACTATTGCCACGCTGTTGAAGTTCATCACTATTGAAAGCCCAAATCCGAAGGCGCTTGATATTGCTTGCGGTTCAGGACGGCATGCCGTTGCACTCGCCAGACACGGATTCAAAGTTACAGCCAATGACCTTTCTTCAACGCTCCTTGCTGAAGCGCAGAAGTTAGCAGAATCAAGAAACCTCTCGCTCACTTTCACACGCATCGATATGCGCGAGATTACCTTTGAGCAAGAGTTTGACTTGATTGTCCAACTCTTTACCAGCTTCGGCTATTTTGAAAACGACGATGAGGATAAGGTTGTTCTGCAACGTGTTGCACGCGCCTTGAAGCCTAATGGCTGGTATGTGTTAGACTTTTTGAATGAACATTTGGTTCGCAACACTTTGCAACCTGAAACTCGCCGCACGCTGGGTGAGTTGGATGTCCTTGAACAACGCATGCTGTTTGGCGAGCGGGTCGTCAAAAGCATCACGCTATGCGAGAACGGCATAACACACCGTTTCATAGAATCGGTTCGGCTCTACTCCCAAGCAGAACTGACCGCCATGCTAAATGCTGTGGGGCTTTGCGTTCATCATTATCTTGGCGATTATGACGGCGGGGCCTTTGAGCGCCATGCCTCACCGCGTTTAATTCTTATTGCGCAAAAACAGTCATGACATCTCGTTCTGACCTCTGCCCGATTCACCATATTCCGCTTGAAATTTCTTATCGCGGCAAAAAATCGTTCCCCGAATTTCCAAACATCACTCTTGAAGGTTTGCCAATGCGCTACTGCCCCATGTGTCTTGCCCAAGGCAAAGACAGCGCGCAGGAACTTGACGCCCACAAAAGCAATGCCTTCATCGCAAAGTTGAACGCGCTTCTTGCAAAGACCGACTTCCCTGAACATCTCTCGAAGCCGCACATTACCGTGCGCTTCAATCCTGTCAGGGCTGTCTTGGACCCACCTTTAGGCTCTGCAGCACACCACGACGAGAGCGACACACGCCTTGAAACCTTCCTGCCCCAAAAACCCCTCTACTCGCTCGATAGGCTGATCTTGAACCACGACACTATGCAACAGATTCAACACGCTCTTGCACTCTTGGAAGAGCAAAAATTGATTTACGAAACTTGGAACCTACAATCGATTGATAGAACTGGCAGAAAAGTCGCACTTAATTTTTACGGCGAGCCCGGCACAGGCAAGACGCTTGCCGCCGAAGCCATCGCCAATTCACTCGGTAAAGAGATTCTGGTGGTGAGCTACGCAGAATTGGAATCAAAATACGTCGGCGAGACACCCAAGAACATCAAAGCCGCCTTCCAGAAAGCCTCGCAAACTGGCGCAGTGCTCTTTTTCGATGAGGCCGATTCCATTCTGGGCAAACGCCTCACGAATGTAACGCAAGCCACTGACCATAGCGTCAATCTCACACGAAGCACCACACTCATGGAACTTGACCGCTTCAACGGTATCGTGATTTTTGCTTCAAACTTGGTTCAAAACTACGACAGCGCATTCCTGCGCCGCATGCTTGCGCACATTGAGTTTCCGCTTCCCGATTTGGAACAACGGATAAGAATTTGGAAAGTCCATCTTCCGCCTCAACTTCCGATTGAACCTGACTTGCACTTTGAACGACTTGGCATTGCAAGCGAAGGCGCGTCAGGTGCCGACATTAAAAACGCCGTGCTTCTTGCCGCTTCCTATGCTGCGCGAAAACCCAAAGGCCAGCAGGTGATTTGCGAAGCCGATTTCATCAAAGCCATTACATTCGTTCTGGAAGGCAAGCAAAAGATTGCGCAACGATAAACCGCACCATCAACCACACATCTCCTTCAAACGCGAAATGCACCGCCAATACTTCTTCGCATATGCCGATTGATAAAAACTCTCGGGAAATACATGCTCAAGCTCTATGCGCGCAGAAGCATACACTTGAACTTTGTTATCATAGAGCTTATCAATGAGATACACGAACCGCAGTGCATCGAATTGGTCCTGAATTTGTCCAATGTTATCAATAAACAGAGCCGAAAGATTCTCAGCCAGTTCAAAATAGTGCATCGGGTGGTAGCGTCGCAACATCGCGAAGAGGTCGGGCTCATTGAGATAAAGTTTCTTTCGTGCTTTTGTGGCTTGAAATTGCTCGTAGGCAGTTTTCACATCGGGCATTCTCCAAGAAGAAGCGCGAGTCAATTTTTCTTGCGCAAGTCTCTGCCGATAGTCCTTACCATCAATCTGAACCGTTTTGAAGCGTTTGGCTATCTCTCCAATTTCGCGTTGAAAACTTTTGACATCAAATCGTCCTTCGCCCAAACGAAACGGTGGCGTATTTGAAGTGGCAACAATCGCAACATTTCTTTCCATCACTCGCGTAAGAAATCCAAGCGACATGGTCGTATTCCCCGGGTCATCTAACTCAAATTCATCAATGCAGATGAGGCGATAGGCAGACATTTCAGCAGCGCATTTTTCCAGCCCAAGCAAGCCAATGAAATACATCAGTTCTGTAAATGAGAGATACAGTTTCTTTGGCGATTGAACCGCGTGAAAGACTGATGCCAGCAAGTGCGTTTTGCCAATGCCGAACACGCCGTCGAGGTAGATGCCAATTTGCGTTTCCTTTTTGGAAAGTGCTCCGAAGAGTTTCTGAAATCCGTTTTGTGATTGATTGAGTGAATCAATGAACGCTTGCAGGTCGCGCTTGGCTTGCGCTTGTGAGGGAAAGTTCGGGTCAGCAATGTAGGTCTGAAGCGTTGCGTGCTCAAAGCGTGGTGGCGGAACCAAATGTTCGCGTAAATGCTCAAATTGAATCTCGGTGCGAAGCGCGCTCGGTGAAAAAATCGTATCGTCAGAAATCGTGATACTCACAAAATAGGATTGATTTTTTGTGAAGTTACAATGCCATCCAACCGAAATTTCGTTCAATCCAACTTGTTGTTTATTATGTTATGCGTCAAAGACATATTTCACCAGAACTGCATTGCTTTGAAAATGCGCAACTGAATCCATCGCAATTTTTTGGCGTGAGGTGATGTTTTTTGGAATGCCATGTGCGACTTAGCACAATCCACAATAACTGCATAAGGCTTCTTTATGCACGCCCGTTGTTTGAAGCATGCTCGCCGTTAGGTTCATAGCGCTTCCTCTTTACTTTGTTACTTCTTCGCTCGGCATCAGTTCGGTTTGCTTGGAAAGTACTTTCAAGAAATACTCTATGCCAATGAGCAAAAATCCAACCACAAAGAAGACAACAGCAAACGGGCGGAGCGTATCATCAAAGAAAAATTCGCCTGTCATCCAAATCGAGTTGGCACAAATCCATGCGCACACGGCAGAGTTTGTGAACAGTTCTGTTCGGTTGAAGCGTAGTCGCCAAGTCAGATAGAGTGCCAGCGCCAGCGTGGGCGCAATCATGGTAATCCCTCCAATCTTGAAATCGGTTATCCAGCAGATGTCTTTCATGAGCCACAGCACGATGTGCAGGTTTTCAAATTTTCGGACGGAAGCTAAGAGCGACATGGTTTGCTACCTTTGTTGTTTGTTGCTAAGTAAGGATTGTTCAATGCTAACTTGGTGAAGTATTCGGCAGTGTGCTTGCATAAACTTTTTCTTCAAAATAAGACGGGCGAATCCGTTTGCGCATTTCCATAGGTGTAATTTTGAAACTATCTGCAACATCAATCAGATGCTTGATGTGGTCTCGTGGAATAATCACAAAAAGTTCTGATGTGCTGAGGTAGTTGTGCATTCTGCCACCGCCATCGCCAATCACGAAAGTGCTGTTATTTTCTAACCATGGGATGTTGAAAATCGAGGCACAGGCGCTCATGCCAAGTTCGCCAATCGGAAACTTGCCAATTCTTGTGGATGCCGCCCCTGCAAGAATCATCGCATGCTGCGGCTCGCAAATTACCACAATCGTGTGAATCAAACTTTCATCATCGACAAGGTGAAGCGGTGCCGCCGCAATCGCTTTGAACATACCTTGTGGCAAGTTCGGCGTATTGTGTTTATTGGACTTTGCCGCCTCGAGTGTGTAGAATTGTTGAACATCTGTCATATAAATTCCATCTCGAATATACTCGCTGGCGTTCTCTAACATGCCCAAGTGATACAGCCCCACAAGACAATCGTGATGCTCTTTGTTGATATAGACTTTCTTTCCCAAATCGGCGTGATGAATGAGCGCACACGGCACATCATTGACAGGTTCGTAGCCTTCGGGAATTGCATCTTTGCAGTAAGTAACCGCAACGGCGTTGTGTTTGAGCTTAAAGTGCTTCAGCACCGATTGCAGTTTGGCGATGTCAATTTTTTCACCGTTCTCGCTTACAGCATTGAAAGAATTTTGAATGTTCATACTTATTCTCCTTCCAAATGGGTCAGTGAAATTTGCCGAACTTACGGCTTTTTCCAGAATAGAAAAACAGGGAAATAAGGAAAAACAGGAAAATAAGAAAGCCATTAGCTTTGCGCTTGGTGTAGCTGCCAAGCCAATCCTTCAACCGATTGCTGTAGTTGTAAGAATGCGTTAATCAGAGATAAGCTTGAAACCCTACATCTTGAAAAGCGATTTTGTATATTCGCCACTTCTTTAACAACCTTGATTTATAGCACCAATGCAAAGCGCATCACTTGCACCGACGAACAACGCAGAGCTTTCGCTGCACGAACGAATTCGAAATTTCTGCATTATTGCCCACATTGACCATGGGAAATCGACGCTGGCTGATAGGCTGATTGAAGTCACTAACACTGTTTCACAGCGGGACATGATGGATCAACTCTTGGACGATATGGAGTTGGAGCGTGAGCGCGGCATTACGATAAAATCGCATGCAATTCAAATGCGTTATACGGCCAGAGATGGCACGCCCTACATCTTGAATTTGATTGATACACCTGGGCACGTGGATTTTACTTACGAAGTCTCGCGCTCGCTTGCCGCATGTGAAGGCGCAATTCTCGTGGTTGATGCAGCGCAAGGTGTCGAAGCCCAAACGATTGCAAATCTTTATCTTGCCATCGACGCAGGTTTGGAGATTATTCCCGTTATCAACAAAATTGACTTGCCTTCCGCCGACATTCCAAAAGTCAAACAGCAAATCATCGACCTTATTGGTGCGAAAGATGAAGAAATCATTTTAGCCTCTGCCAAAGCGGGCATTGGGATTGAAGAGATTTTGGAAGCTGTTGTGAAGCGTATTCCGCCGCCGCCTGCGAATGTTGACAAGCCCCTGCGCGCACTCATTTTCGATTCGGTCTTTGATGCCTATCGCGGCGCTATTGCTTACATCAAAATTGTTGACGGCGTGCTGAAAACAGGTGACCAAGTCAAGTTTTTCTCAAATGGCAAAATTTTCCGCGCAGAAGAAATCGGCACGCTTGGCATCACGCGACAACCTAAACCCATTCTGGAAACCGGCAACGTCGGCTATCTCATCTGCTCTATCAAGGATGTCAAAGACACGAAGGTCGGCGATACGGTTACGACCGCCGAAAACGGCGCGACTGAACCCTTGCCCGGCTACAAGGAAGTTAAGCCGATGGTGTATAGCGGCATTTATCCTGTCAATTCCGAAGATTTTGAAGAACTGCGCGATTCGCTCGATAAACTCTCGCTCAACGATTCTTCGCTGGTCTATACGCCTGAAAGTTCTGTTGCGCTGGGCTTTGGCTTTCGATGTGGTTTCTTGGGACTTCTGCACATGGAAATCGTGCAAGAGCGATTGGAGCGCGAATACAACATGAACATCATCACCACAATGCCCAGCGTCGAATACCATGTGCACACAACCGATGGGAAGGTGCTCAAAGTCGACAACCCCGCCCAAATGCCTGACGCAGGCAAAATTGAGAAAGTTGAAGAGCCCTACATCAAAGCCTCCATCATCACCGCAACCGAATACATCGGCAACATCATGAAACTGGCTATGGAGCGACGTGGCGAATACAAAGACACGCGCTACCTCGACCCCACCCGCGCTGAACTGACCTTCGAGTTCCCGCTCTCTGAAATCATCTTCGATTTCCACGATAAACTCAAATCCGTCTCTAAAGGCTACGCCTCGCTCGATTACGATTACATCGGCTATCGCGAGTCAGACTTGGTGAAACTCGATATGCTTCTCAACGGCGAGCCCGTCGATGCGCTCTCCATCATTGTGCATCGCTCAAAGGCGTATGAATGGGGCAGAAAAGTCGCAGGAAAGTTGAAAGAGATTATTCCGCGACAAATGTTTGAAGTGGCAATTCAAGCCGCAATTGGCAGTCGCGTCATCGCACGCGAAACCATCAGTCCATTGCGCAAAAACGTGCTGGCTAAATGCTACGGCGGCGATATCTCACGCAAACGCAAACTCCTCGAAAAACAAAAAGAAGGCAAAAAGCGCATGAAGCAAGTCGGCAGAGTGGAAGTCCCGCAAGAAGCCTTCCTCGCCGTGCTCAGCATTGATGAAGATTAAAGCCGATGCTGTTCGAACAATACCAATACGATGTCTTCCGCTTTCCAAAGCCGCAGTATTTGGGCGCAAAGTGGTTTATTGCCGATTGGATTGCAAAATTTATTCCCAGTGGAGTTAGACGAGCGATTGATGGCTTCGCAGGCTCTCAAAGCATTGCGTTTCTCTTCAAACAGCGGGGCATTGAAGTCTTGACTAATGATTTCCTTTTCTTCAATCATCAAATCGGACTTGCGCTCATTGAAAACGGGCATGAAAAATTGAGCAAATCTGATATTGAGTTGCTCTTGTGCGAAAACACTTCGGCAGGAACACTGATGCAAGAGTTGTTTGCAGGTGTCTTTTTTGAGGAAAGCGACGCACGTTTTTTGGATTCGTTCCGCGCAAATGTTGAAGCACTCGATTCTATCTACAAAAAAGCATTAGCCCTTGCCATCATGAATCGGAGTTTGACACGCAAAATTACGATGGGACATTTTGCACACCATAAAGCCCTCGCATATGCGTCTAATCCGATTCGTGTGAAGCGCAATCCCAGTCTTGTTCGTCCTATCGCCGAGATTTTCAAATCGCTTGTTCCTGAATACAACCACGCCGTTTTTGACAATGGCAAAAATAACCGCAGTTTTAATGCCAACATCTTGGATTGGCTTCCAACCCTTGACGATGCAGATTTGATTTACTTAGACCCGCCTTACACCGATAGCCATGCTGATTACCAAGCGTTTTATCATCTGCTCGAGACCTTCACGCGTTATTGGCGCGATAAGGAGTTTGTGAATGCGACGAAGCGATACTGGCCGCCACTTTGGAGCGGATTTGATAAAAAAACCGAAGTCATAGATTCGTTCAAGAAGTTATTTGAGATGGCGCAGGAGATTCCACATTGGCTCATCAGTTTCAACGACCGCAGTTATCCAAGCGTGGAAGTGTTGCGGCAGTTGATTGCACGCTACAAGGAAGTTCAGGTGGAAGTGAAGCCATATGTAAGCAGTCGTGGCGGAAAAGGCAGTGTCGCTGGAAGCCATGAAGTGTTGTTTGTTTGTCGGAACAAACTCAAAGTTCCTGTCAACTTCACGCCCTAATGAAGAACTTCGCTTATTGGAAATCTCAATA
>Ga0197142_1000026_pt1 | contig 129063 bp, 142 predicted proteins | sample GBS60_MetaG_FD_148614 | JGI IMG/M metagenome (GOLD analysis project Ga0197142, IMG submission 148614) | Sediment microbial communities from Great Boiling Springs, Gerlach, Nevada, United States - GBS 60_MetaG | ecosystem: Environmental > Aquatic > Thermal springs > Hot (42-90C) > Sediment... | reverse complement strand
ATAAAAGAAGTAATCGGTTAGTAATAATTGCTGCCATTGACAACTTAACCAAAGGAACCGCTGGTCAGGCAGTTCAATGTATGAATATTATGTATAACCTTAAAGAAGATTTAGGATTAACAGATTTGGGACTTCATCCGATATAAATTTTATCAAGTCTATAAAAAAATATGTTTAAAGGTGTAATCGATACCACTTTTCGTGATGGCCAACAATCACCTTTAATGTTTGATACTTTTAAATATCGATTTAATATTAACGAAAAGAAAAAAATTTTTGAAGCGCTTGTTAAATTGGGTATTTGCTATTTTGAATTCTTTTCTCCGGTTGTTTGTCCAATTGAAAATAAAGACTTTCAAGAATTATTAAAGTTTAGTAAATTAATAACTAAAGAAAAAATCTTCTTTTTAGCTCACTGCCGCTGTCATCCAAAAGATATTGAAGAAGCAGTAAAAGCTGGATTTAACGGGTTAAATCTTTATATGGGAATATCAAAACATGCCCAAAAATATCATTTCAAAAAAACAAAAAAAGAAATTTTTAAAATAATAAAAGAAACTATTAGAAAAACAAAAAATCAATATCCCAATCTTTATCTTCGCTTTAGCGCAGAAGATTTATTTCGCACCCCATTAAACGATATTTTTGAAATTTATGATCAAATTAGTAAATTTGTTGACACCCTTGGTGTTCCTGATACCGTTGGGATTGCCACTCCAGATGAAGTTGAGAAAATAATCAAAATTTTAAAAAAAAGATATCCTCAAAAAAACATAGAATGTCACTTTCACGATGATCGTGGATATGCTTTAATTAATGCCTATACCGCTGTTAAAAATGGAGCTGAGTTTATCGACACCAGTGTTTGGGGAATTGCTGAAAGATCAGGAATTACTTCTTGCACTGGTCTTCTTTTAAATTTATATCACCTTGATAAAAAGTTAGTCAAAAACTATCAACTAAATATTTCTTATCCTTTAAATATCCTTCTTGGTAGTATTCTTAAAATGCAGGTTCCTTTCAAAGAACCAGTAAGTTTAACTAATCGGACTCATACCGCTGGAGTTCATCAAAAAGCAATCTTAAATAGCAAAAAAAGTTATGAAGCTCATAGGTTAGAAATTTTTGGCGTTAACAAAAACAACATTCTTCTTGGACCTTTAAGTGGCTGGCATTTGATATATTATTATACTAAAGAAATACTAAGTTATGATCTTGATGAAAATCAAGCAAAAGAAATCACTCGCTTATATAAAAAAAACATTCATCAAATAAAAAAGAACCATCCACCTGAGAAAGTTCTTTTGTCAATTATTAAAAAAATTAAACTAAAAAAAAGACGTATCCAATCAAAAACAATTGCTCGGTTAGAAAATTTAACTAATTAAAATATGCTTTTAATTAAAGTCGGTGGTGGCGAAAAAATAAACTGGGACTATATCGCATTAGACTTAAAAGAAATTTTAAAAAAAGAAAAAGTACTTATTCTCCATGGTGCCAACGCTATCAGAGACAAAATTGCTAAAAAATTAGGTTACCCCACAAAAACCATTGTTTCACCATCGGGAATTGAAAGTGTTTTTACCGATAAAAAAGCTATTGATATTTTTCTTATGACTTATGCGGGGTTGGTAAATAAAAGAATTGTTGAAAAACTCCAATCATATGGAATAAATGCCTTAGGTCTTTGTGGTGTTGATGGTCGCCTTTTTGAAGGAAAAAGAAAAAAAACGATTTTAGCTTTGGTTGGTAAAAAAATTAAAGTAATCAATAATACCTACACCGGCAAAATCGAAAAGTTTAATTCTCAACTGATAAAAATTTTAATTAAAAACGGTTATCTGCCGGTAATTGCGCCTCCTGGTATAAGTTACGACAATAAAATTATTAATTTTGACAGCGACTTAGTTCTTTCTCTTATTGTTAAAAAACTAAATATTAAAAAAATTGTTATCCTTTTGGAAGAAAAAGGAATTCTTACAAACTTTAACGATAAAAACTCTTTAATAAAAAAAATTGATAAAAATAAATTAGATGAGATTTTAAAATTGGTTGAAGGCCGAATGAAAAAAAAGATCTTAGGAATAAAAGATATCTTTCAGCAAACAAAGATTGAAAAAATTTTTATCGGTGATGGTAGAATTAAAAATCCTCTTTTAAAAACTTTAAAAGGGGAGGGAACTGTCATATGTTAACCCAAAAAACTATTAACAATAATCCATTTTTACAAGCTGAGTTATCAATATTAAAAACCTATCAAGATCGTGGTCTTTTAATAAAAAAAGGTAAAGGTGTCTATTTATACAATGAAAAAAATGAAAGATATTTAGACCTAATGAGTAATTATGGCACCAACATATTAGGCTACAATAATCCAAAACTTACCAAAAACTTAATCAATCAAATAAAAACTTTAACCAATCTTCATGGTAGTTTTATCAACGATATAAGAAGTAAAGCCGCTTATCTTTTAAAATTAAAAATTAAAGAATGTCTAAACGATGATTACAAAATAATTTTCTCCAACTCTGGCACTGAGGCAGTTGACAATGCCATTAAAATTGCACTTATTCTTTCAAAAAAACAAAAGATTCTTGCCTTTACCGGCGCTTATCATGGAAAAACTCTTCTTTCGTTGGTAGTAACTGATGGTCAAAAATATAAAAAAAATATTCCTGATTATTTTAAAGAAAAAATCGTAAGAGTTAAATTTAACGACGAAAAAGATTTGGAAGAAAAATTTAACGAAGAAATAGGTGTGGTAATTGTTGAACTTATTCAAGGTGATGGGGGAATTAATGTAGCAAAAAAAAATTTTGTAAAAAAAATTGAAAATTTAAGTCAGAAATTTGGGGCAATTTTTATTGTTGATGAAATTCAAACGGGTACTGGCCGAACAGGAAAGTTTTTTGCCTCAGAAAATTATCAAATTAAACCCGATATCGTTCTTTTAGGAAAAGGAATCGCCGGCGGCATACCAACCGCAGTAATTTTTATAAAAGAAAAATATCAACCATTGATTGAAAAAGGAATTCAAACTTCAACCTTTGGTGGTAATCCTCTCTCTTGTTGTGGTATCATTACCGTTTTGGAAACTTTAACTTCTTCTTTTTTGGAAAATGTTAAAAGTACCGGTAGTTTTTTTATTGAAAGCCTAAAAAAATTTTTAGAAAAAAAAGGGTATAAAGTAAAAGGAGAAGGATTAATGATTGGTGTTGAAACGCCTTATAATAATCAAACAGAAATTCTAAAAAAACTTCAAGCCAAAAAAATTTTGGCTATTCCCGCCTCAAACAATGTTGTCCGCTTCCTTCCACCGTTAATTATCAGCAAAAAAATTATCGAAAAAAATATTAAAAAAATAGTAAGTTGTTTTTAAAAAAAATAAAATGTGTCGCTTTATTTTTTATGCCTCAAAAGATCAAAAACAAATCAACATTAGAAAACCTCTGATGAATTTTGCCAACATGTGTAAAAAAACCAACGCTCCTGATGGTGATAAACAAGAAGATGGTTGGGGAATATATTATGTAAAAAATGATAAAGAATATATTTTTAAATCAACAAAGGCTATTTGGGAAGATAAAAAACTAATTAATAACTTTAACACTACCTCAATTTTTATCGCCCATGCAAGAAGTGCTAGCTTTTTAAAACATAAAAATGATTTAGAATTTAATCAACCTTTTGTTAAAAATAATCTTGTTTTTGTTTTTAATGGTTCTTTAAAAAATGTTAATCTACCTTATTTAATTGAAGGAAAAATTGGTTCTCAAAAGATTCTAAATTTGATTATCGATATAAATAAGAAAGAAAACAACCTAAAAACAAGTATTAAAAAGGCAATTCACCTTATCAAAAAAAATACCGAAAAAATTTTTGGTCTTAATTTTTTAATTTTAAATTACAAAAAAATATTTGTTTATAGCTTTGCAACTGTTTATCATAGCTACTATCAACTCTATTTTTTTCAAAACAAAAAAATATTGAGCTTATCTTCATCACCAGGTATTTATCCTCAAATAAAACAACAAAAAATTCCTTTCGATCTTGTTTTAGAATATACAATATAACATAGAAATTAAAAAAGCAAAATAAAGAATATGATTAATATTAAAAAAAATAGAGTGAAACATTTGATCAAAATTTTTTACAGTTATTTTTTTATCATCTTTTTATTAATTATAATTAGTTTTTTTGGTAGAAAATTGATCCAAATCTTTCCTCATATTCCCAAAGAACATGATTTTCAATTTTTTATTTTTGGCAGCATTTTATTTTTAGGTTATGTTATAAACAGATCATCACCAAAAACTCAAATTCCTTCTTTTGTCTGGTTAATTTTCGCTGGTCTTGCAATTCAACCACTTTTGTCTTTTTTTATTGAAGAAAAAGGAATCGTAAAAATGATGGTTGAAATTTTTGCTGCTATCATCCTTTTTGCCAGTGGTTTGGAAATCCCTTTTGGTCGATTTAAACGCTGGTTTTTTCCTATTTTTTCTTTATCTTTTTTTGGAGTGATGGTTTCCTCAGTTTCCTTATCCTTTGTTATATTTTATCTTTTTAATTTTTTGGGATTAATTGAAAACAACACCATCATCATATCTTTAGTTCTTCTTTCAACCGCACTTGCCTCAACCGATCCAACGGCAATTCTCCCAACCTTAAAAAATATTAATCTAAAAAGAAACTTTATCAAAGAAATTGCCATCTCAGAAAGTGCGCTAACCGATATTTCAGGCAGCATCTTTACTCGTTTTTTACTTCTAGCTTTTGCAACACAAGCCTCAAACCAAAAATCAATTATTGATTACTTTCTTCCTTTAATAAAAAAAACCACCTACGATGCTTTAGCCCTTCAGATAATCTCTGGAATTATTGTTGGCTATTTTGGGTACTATCTTATTAAAATATTTTATCAATCAAAAAAAAATGAACATTATAATCATCATGACATTGATCCCTCCCTTTTAATCTTTATTCCTATCTTTACATTTTTTTTAGGAAACGTTTTAGGTGGTGCTGGATTTTTGGCTTCGTTTTCGGCTGGTCTTTTTTCTGATTTAAATGAAGAGGTAAAAAGAAACTTTGTTTTTTATGATCATTTTTTAAACAACCTAATCAAACCGGTAATATTTGTAATTTTGGGAGCAATGGTGCCATTATCAATTATGTTTAAAATGGCATTTTTTGGAATATTAATTGGTTTAATTTTTATATTTGTAGTTCGTCCATTAGTCGTTTTTATTTCTCTTTTTCCTTGGATAGTTAAAGGAAAGTTTAAATTAGAAGAGCTTATCTTTTTAAGTTTTATCCGAGAAACTGGTGTTATCTCGGCTGTTCTTTTAATTATTCTTGTTGATTCAGGAATTGTCAATGAAAATATTGTCCTTTCTTTAGGAATGTGGATAATTCTTTTGACTTTAATTATTGAACCACCACTGACTCCACTTTTAGTCAAAAAAATTGGCTTGGAAAAATAATGAATAAAAATTATTTATTTAAACTAAAGTTTAAAAATCAGAATCAAATCATCTTTTCCCTCCCTCAATCATCTCACTATCATCAAATCGCAAACCTAAAAATAAACTCCAAAAATTATCAAATCATTAATGAGAAAAAATGGGGAAATAAGGTAGTAGTTTTAAAAGATAAATCAGAGATAAATTTTACCCTCAAACCTTTCTCTTTTAAATCTTTCATCGATCCAACCCTAACTCTTGAATCATACAAAAAAAACAAAATCCCAAAAATTTATCTTACTCCAAATCGCTTTATAAACGGCCATGATTCAAAAATTAAATCTTTAAGTGAAAAAGTTTTAAATCAAGAAAAAAATCTTTTAAAAGTATTAAAAAAACTTTATGATTTTACTTTAGAATATTTAACTTACGGCAAACCAATTGACGGACTTTATCCATATTCTCAAGCATTAAATGAAAAAACAACTGACTGCGGTGGCTTTTCCACTTTTTTAGCCTCATTATATCAATCATTAAACATTCCCTCCCGTTTAGTGGTTGGGTTTTTAATTAAAAAAAACATTGTCAAAAATTTTTTAAATACGTTACACGTTATACGTTATACGTTTCACGATCTTTTCATTCATGCCTGGCTTGAGATTTTGCTTCCCGATGGCAGTTTTTTCCCACTTGATCCCTCACTTGACTGGCGAAGAAGAAAAAAACTAACTAAAAGAGAAGGGGGTTTTGGTTTTATTCCAAAAGATAGATTAGTAACGTCATACGGGTGTGATTTTGAATTAAAAATTGGGGGGGAAAATTATAAAATAGATTTATTGCAGAAACCCTATTTTACTTAAGAAGAAAAATAATCACCAGTTCTGTGTTTAGCGATAATATGATTATCACAAGGATGAGGGTAATAAACTAAGGTGTCTGTTGGCTTTCTCAAAACTTCAATACCAGATTCTTCCAATGCTTCTTTTTTTCTTCTATTATCAGTTTGTAAAGTTATTTCTTTAATTCCTAAATTTCCCAAAAAGACTCCAATTTCCCTATAATCTCTTATATCATAAGGTTTATCTCCAAAAAAATATCTTGGAGCCTGTACTGTATCCATCTGCCTTTTAAGCTCTTCAGTTTTCATTTTTGATATCATCCCCCAACCTCGACCATCTTGAAGAGGAAAATGAAATAAAGTTACATCCTCTTTTAAAGCTTTTAAAAACTAACTTCGACAATCACAACCACCATCATCATAAACTTGTCCTATCTGATAACCTGAATCAATTCTTATTTCCATCCCATCACTGAATAAAATTTATCCTCTTCTAAAAACTTGAAAAAAAGGAAAAGAAGAAAAACTTCCATCTAAAACATCCCATACTGAAAAATCACCCAAAGTTCTTTTTCTGATACAAAATCGACCTAATTCTTCTAATTTCGTAATACCGCCCAAATTATACCACTTTAAATAATTTACTATCTCCTCTTCAGTTGGATATTGACTAATTCCTAAATAACTTAAAAAACCAAATAATGTTCTTTTAAATTCTTCTAAATTAAAATCACCGCGCCTATCAGGAAAAACAGGAAAGTATAATTGATTAGGATTAAGTCTTATTATCAAGCCATTATTATCAACTAATTCTCTTGGGTTTTTTAACCCTAATTTATAATAGTCATCGGGAGTTAAATCCACCAAAACAGAATCCTTATCCTTTGGCCAATTTCCAACCCTTAATACATCAAAATTTAACAAAGAATATTTACCAGGTAACAATCTAACCTCAAAAGGAAAAAGCCATGAATCTTTTATATCAAAATGTCTTAAATCTAAAGGTCCACCATAAAATTTAGTAATTATCAAACCATTAACTCTCTCTCTGCTTTATCAAACCCACCAATTGTTGAGAAATATCTGGGGTATCATATAATCTAAAAATCTTTTGAAATTTTTCTCTCATAAAAGTAAAATTATCAAAAAATGAAAACAATTAATGAAAAACTTATAGATCAAATTATTAAAAATAGAACTCTTCTTATTATAGGATTAGATACTATTAAAAATAAAATTCCCAAAATAAATAAAAATATTGATGTTTTATCATATAATAAAGAAATAGTCAATAAGACTTATCATTTAGTTATAGGATACAAAATCAACACTTCATTTTATGAATTTTTAGGACCTTTATCTTACCAAATCATTAAAGAAACAATTAAATTTGGAAAAAAATTAGATAAAAATCTTTTATTTTTTGCTGATGCAAAAATTGCAGAAATAGGTGAAGGAGTAAATAATTTGATAAAAAAATACTACGATTTTTTAGGCTTTGATTATTTAATGATGACTCCTTGGTTTGGATATGATAGTTTTGAAGAAATCTTAAAAGATAAAAATAGAGGAATATCAATTTATATTCATGACAGTAATCCATCAGCCAAAGAAATTCAAGATTTAAAACTTGAAAATAAACAATTTTTATTTGAATATCTTGCTTATCTTGTTAAAAATAACTGGGACAAAAATGACAACATAATCTACGAAGCGGCTTCTACATATAAAGAAAAATTAAAAATTGTAAGAAAAGTATTAGGTGAGGAAAAAATTATTTTAACATCAGGAATTGGCACTCAAGGAGGAAGGGTTGAAGATCTAAAAGGATTATTTGGTAAAGATAAAAAAAGACTCATTGTCTCAATCTCAAGATCAATTTGTTTTCCTCAAGAAATTTATAAAGAAAAAAATAAAAATAAAATTTTTGACATCATCCAAAAAAAAGCTAAAGAATATAGAGAAAAAATAAACCAAATTGCATATGAATAAAAAAATCCCAATAAAAATTAAAAAAGACGCATACCGGAAAAAAAGAGGCAACTTTTCAAAAATTATTTTATTAAAATGCAATAAGTGTAAAAACAAAATTGGCTATTATCAAAAAGATGGTAGCGGGTGGTTAAAAAGGTGTTATTTAGATAGATTATATCTTCTTCCAAAACTAAAACCACCAGAATTTAAAATAGAAGAATTTTTATCCTGTCAAAAATGCAAAAATAAATTTGCTAAAGCAATAATTTTTAAAAAAGAAAACCGTAAAGCCTTTGAACTATTAAAATATACCTTAATTAAAATAAAAATTTTTCAAGACAATCAATGATCAATTTAAACTTCGCCCCCAACGAAACTTTTTCCGACGCTTTAACTTCTTTTCTCTTGCTTTTTCAACCCTGGCGATGGAAAAAAGGAGAAGAATTAGAAAAGGTAAAAAAGGAAATTTTAAAAAATTATTTAAATGTTACAAATTACAAGTTGCACATTACACTATTTTTCTCAGGCCGATCAGCTATTTATCATCTTCTCAAAAGTTTAAACCTTAAAGAAAAAGACGAAGTTTTGGTCCAAGCCTTTACTTGTGAGGCAGTTGTCCTGCCAATTTTAGCCCTAAAATTAAAACCAGTTTTTTTTGATATTGAAAAAAAAAGTTTCTCTGCAAATCCTATAGATTTAGAAAAAAAGATTTCAGAAAAATCTAAAGTAGTAATCCTTCAACACACTTTTGGTATTATACCAAGCCAAAGAGAAAAGATACTCTCAATTATCAAAAAAAATAAATTAGTGCTAATTGAGGATATAGCACATGGAATAAAAAACTCAAATTTTAAAACTAAAATTTTAAAAACAAAAAACCATTTTTATTTGCTTTCTTTTGGCCGATCAAAAAGCCTCTCTTCAGTTTTTGGAGGAGCAGTTGTTACCAAAAACAAAGAAATAGCCAGAAAACTTGATTCTTTAAATCTTACATATCCTTCCCATAGTCTTATTTTTAAACTTCTTCTTTATAAACCTATAGCATTTTTAGTAAAAGTATCTTATAATATATATTTAGGCAGAATTCTTCATTTTTTCAGCCAAAAACTTCACCTTTTAATTTCAGAAATTACTAGTAAGGAAAAGAAAGGGGAGTATGATAATTTTTTTGATAAAAAATATCCCAATGCTTTAGCAATTTTGCTTTTAAATCAACTTAAGCGCTTTGGAAAAATCCAAAGAGAAAGAAAAAAAATTACCAATTTTTATCTAAAAAAATTGCTTCCCAATAACCAATCACTAATAACTAATAACGCCCTTATCCGTTTTCCTCTTCTTATCAAAAATCGTGACAAAATCTGGCTAAATTTAGCTAAAAAGGGTATTTTTTTAGGTCGCTGGTATGATAATCCCATTGCCCCAAAAGAATTACCGCTTGATAGAGTAGGGTATCGTTGGAAAAGTTGTCCTGTTGCTGAAGAAGTCTGTAAAAAAATTATTAATCTACCAACAACTAATATAAAATTAAAAGAAGCAAAAAAATTAATTAATACATTAAACGACGTCTTAAAAACAAAACTTTAAATTATTTTTAAATTATTTTTGATAGAATATCATTATGAATTTATATCTTTTTTAAAAACAACAATCAAAGATCTTTAAGTTACTTTAAGTTACTTTTTGCAGAAAATAAAAACAAAATTCAATACCGTTATCTTTTATAAAAACTGATAACTATCTTTGATTTTAATAATGAAAATTAAACTCATAACTGAAAAAACCCTCTGGCAAAAATTTTTTGAAAAAAACTGTCTTCATTCTTTTTTACAATCTTGGGAATGGGGTGAGTTTCAAAAATCCTTAGATTATGTAATAAATCGCCTAGGTTTATATAATCATAACAATCAATTAGAAGCTATATGTCTTATTGTAAAAATAAAAAGTAAAAGAGGAAATTTCTTGTTTGTTCCGCATGGACCAATAATCTCCAATTATCTAATTTCTAACACAAAACACATTAAAAAAATTATTTTTCAACTTTTAAAATTTTTAAAAGAAATTGCTAAACAAGAAAATTATTGGTTTATCAGAATCGCGCCAATTTTCGAGGATAAAAAAGAATATCAAAAAATTTTTTCTGATTTAGGCTTTAAAACCGCGCCTATTTATATGCACGCTGAAACAACATGGGAGTTAGATTTATTTAATAAAACTGAAGAAGAACTACTTTATAATATGCGTAAAACCACTCGTTACCTTATCAAAAAAGCAATTCGTGATGGAGTTATTATTGAAAAGACTACCAATCCCAAAGCTTTAGAAATTTTTTATCATCTCTACCAACAAACAGCCAAAAGAGAAAAATTTACTCCTTTTTCTTTTGATTATATTAAAAAAGAATTTAAGGCTTTTTCAAAGTCTAATAATGTGATGATTTTTTTGGCATTAACAAATAACAAAAAGCCGCCGATACCCGTTTTGAACAACTTGGGAGGTGCGCACTCCGACTTTACGTCGGAGGAGCACGCCCAAGGAAGTGAAAAACGCGGTATCAAGACGTTTATAAATCAATATCTAGCCGCCTCAATTATCATTTTTACCAAAAACGCTGCTTTTTATCACCAAGGTGCTTCCCTCCACACCAAAATCCCAGCCACTTATTTACTTCAATGGGAAGCCATAAAAGAAGCTAAAAACCGCGACTGCCTCCTTTATAACTTTTGGGGGATTTATGATGAAAAAAGAAAGGATAGAACTCCCAAATCCTGGCAGGGGCTCACTCTTTTTAAAACCGGTTTTTCCGGCCAAATCCAGCGTTTTTTACCTACTCAAGACTATGTTATTTCCAAAAAATATTATCTTACTTATCTTTGGGAAAGGTTTTTAATGTGGAAAAGGAGAAGATAACTATCTAAGTTTTATAAACAGTCTTTTTTTTCCAAAGCAACAATTCGTGATTCATGATCTTCCAATTTCTCATCAATTACGGTATATTTTTCAGACATAATCGTATACTCTTGATCATATTTTTCCAACTTTTTGACAATCCAATCTAAAATTCGCAAAACTCTGTCCTGAAAATCTTCAAACTTTTTTCGAAACTCTTCAATTGGTTCAAACCTAAAATCAATATATTTTATCAAGTGATATTTTTCTATCTTTACTTTCCCACTACCAACAGCCGCAAAACCCAAAATGGTTGTCCATTTGAATGCACATATTGTTTAATACCTGTTTTGGTTTATAGAGGTAAAGGAAGAAAACCTTACATTAAACCTTCAACCGAAAAAATATTACAAGATGTAAAATTAGCCCTTCAAACCGGTGCTAATGCTATTAATTTTCTTGATGATATGTTTTTTCTTTCGCCACAAGACTTTGAAAATTTTTATCAAGGTTTATTATTTTTAGATCTACCTTAATTTTATTGGCGAGGAATGACTCGAGCATCAATAATCCAAAGATTTACTGATGATCAATTAAGACTTCTACCACTATCTGGTGCTTGGCGAATATCCTTAGGCGTTGAAAGTGGCGACCCAGAAATGTTAAGAAAAATCAAAAAACATATTACTTTAGACGAAGTAAGACAGGCAGTTTTAAGATTAAGACAAGCCGGTGTTCCTCAAGTAAAGGTTTTTTTCATAATGGGCTTTCCTGACTAAACCGTAGAACAAATGGAAAACACCAGAAGATTTATTATGGAATTAAAAGGATTAGGTTTAACTGATATTAGTCTCTTTCAATTTAAACCCTATCCTGGTACTGAAGAGTGGTATTATTTACAACAACATAAACCTGACGTATTAAGCCAACTAACCTACATAAGAAAAAGCAAGCCTTAGAAAAAATTGATAAATCGAACATCCTGATTGCTGAAGCTTCTTTTAAACAAATTGGTATTGGAATTGAGGCAGGTCACGCCAAAGCAAAAGGTAAAAAAATAATCTATATAAAGAAAAAAGGTTCTGAATTATCAAATACTTTAGAGGGAATTACTGATTTTTTGATTGAATATACTAATTTCAAAGATTTAATCACCCAACTTCAAAATATTTTTCTCTCACCCACTAACAAAAAAACTAGAGTAGAGGAGTAATTTAGATTTTTGCAACAACCTAAAGTTTAATTTTCTCGGTAGAGAAGACCTTTAAAACTAACCGAAAAACACCAAAGGCAACCAAAGAGAAGAATAAGAGTTTTTTAAAAAATTAATAAAAAATAATTAAAAAATATTTTCGACAAAAATTAAAATTTAGCGCGATATAAAAACAAAATACCTCCCCTTTTTTGCGCTCTTTTAACATCGTAAAAGATACAATTTACGACGTTGTATATACCTTTCCTCTCCAATATATCTATCTATTTAAAACCCATCTTCTAAAATCGACTATAAAATGATTTTGAAGAATCCATCTACAGAGGATAAACCACTCCTTTAGTTGTTTCTATTTGCCAATTATTTCTGTTTTTTTCTTTATTAATTTATTTATTAATTTTCCAAAAATAGACAAAAATCAACTCCTTCTCCGGTAAGAACAACTTCACTAACTAAAACTTAAAAATCAAGGCTAAATTATTCAGCCAATCTGTTGGAGATATATTTAAATTTAGACTGTTATAACAATCTAAAAAATAAATTTAGCCTCAAAAATTATCAATTATCCACAAAAAGTGATAGATAAATTTGGAGTGTAGTAACAATCTATATCTTCATTTTTAGCCTTGATTTATATTATAACTTACAATTCCATCTTGATAATTGGAATTTGGTAATTGGAACTTATTTTAATACCCTATAGTTTTTTATTTATATCCTATAGTTTTATTCACGTTCGTAAACTTTTAATTTTTGACTTTTAATTTTTAACTTTCTTTCTCCCCTCTTCCCTATTCTTTTCCTACCATCGAATTGATAAAAAAACAACCAATAAAATAAATCCCAAAACAATCAAAAACTCTCTTATTGTTTGATAAAAAAGTCTTTTATCAATATAATGATAAACCAATCCTCCTAAACTGTAATAAACCCCGGTTGCCAGCAAACTAAAAATAGCAATTGGCACCGGTAAAAAAGAAAAAACAACTACTATCTCACTAACAATTGCCGCTAAAAACAAACTATAAAGAATAATCTCTTTTTCTATTCTTTTTTTAAGATGAACTGTCCATAAAAGATGTAAAGAAAACAAAAAAATAACAACAAAACTGACTATCACATTTATAAGAAAACTTTGGCGAAAAGAAAAAAGGATGTTAAAGATAAAAAAAATAATAAGAATTTGATAAAAAAGATTAACGGAAAATGCCGCTCTATAAAGCGCCAAACTCTTCTCTACTCCAACATTAAAAATATTAGAAGCCAAAAGAATAGCATAAATTGATACGGCGTAAAAAACAATAAACGGCAGTCGTGTTAACCATCTTACTGGAAAAAGAAAATAAAAAAGATAAAAAACAACACTTAAAAAAACCGGCATTAAAAAAAGCATTAACCAATCAATTTTTTTGATGTCTTCCAAAAGAGAAAAATAAGTAAAAAAATATGTGGCTAAAATCAAAATCGGAATAAAAAACAAAGCCTTATCAAAATAAAAAAAAGTAGAAACCATTATTAAAAAAGAAAGAAAAAACACCGCGATAATAAATCGCAATCTTTTCTCAATCCGTCGCAATCTTTTTTTAAAAAAAGCGAGAAAAAACAAAAATTTAAAAGGTTTTTTTTTTATCATAAAGAAATATCACAATTAAAATAGACTTTTTGAATATCATCTAAATTTTCTAAGGCTTCTACTAAATCCAAAATCTTTTTTGTTTTTTGCTTATCAGAAAGAGAAATTAGCGAACTAGGCTTATAATCAATCTCAATTGCATCAGGCTTAAGATCACCTAAAACTTCTTTTAATTTCCCTAAATTCTCAAAAGGAAAATAAAGATAAAAAACCTCATTATCTTGATCGATATCAAAAGCAGAAAGAGCTTCACCAAACTCAAAAATTTTTTCTTCATTGACCTTTTCCTTTTTTATGATAACCAAACCACATCTTTTGAATAAATAAGAAACTGCCCCAGGGGTTGCCAATTTTGCCCCAAACCGCGCCAAAACATTTTTTACCTCACCCAAAGTTCGATTAGGATTATCAGAAGCTCCTTCAATAATCAAACCAACTCCTTCTGATCCAAAGGCTTCGTAGACTACTTCTTTTAAGACTGGGCCTTCAGGTTTTTTTGCTCTTTCAATTGCCCGAAAAATGTTTTCTTTTGGCATATTGGCTTCTTTGGCTTTCTCAACCGCCAAACGCAGTTTAACATTTCTCTCAGGATCAGTGACTCCTCCACCAGCAATTACTGCCAAAGTGATCATCCGTGAAAGTTTGGAGAAAATCTGGCCTCTTTTTTTATCGGCTGCCTCTTTTTTTCTTTTAATGTTTGCCCATTTAGAATGACCAGACATATTTTTATTATACTTGACTTTTTAAAAATTTACCATATACTTTTTTAAAATATGGATGAAATAAAAATATTAGAAAAACAGGCGATAGATGCTGCTTTTAACAACAATTGGAATGAAGCAATCAATCTTAATAAAAAAATCCTAAAAATTGACAAAAACAATTTAGACGCAATTTTACGATTGGGTTTTTCGTATTTTCAACTCCAAAAGTTTAATGAAGCAAAAAAAATTTATCAAAAAGGCCTTAAAATTCGACCCAATCATCCGGTGATTCTTAATTATCTTCAAAAAATTCAAGCGATTAAAGAAAAAAAAGAAAAAAACAAAACTCAAAAAAAAATTGTTTTTGATCCGGAGCTTTTTTTAGAAATTCCTGGCAAAACAAAATCAGTTTCTCTGGTTAATCTTGGACAAAAAAACATCTTAGCCAAACTTTCAATTGGTCAAGCACTTTCTCTTCTAATTCGAAGAAGAAAAATTATTGTAAAAACCGAAAACAATGAGTTTGTGGGCAATTTACCGGATGATATCGGTAAAAGACTAATAATCTTAATCAAAGGCGGCAATAAATATTCGACATATGTAAAAGAAGTTTCCCTTTTTCGAGTAGTTGTTTTTTTAAAGGAAGAAGAAAAATCAAAAAAATTTAAAAATATTGTCTCTTTTCCTTCTTTGGCAACAAAAAATTTTTCGAAGTTAACGAAAGAAGACAGTGAAGAAAATTTAGAAAAAAGCGAGGAAGAAGATGAGGAAGAAACAATTGAAATTAACGACTTAGAAAAATTAGCCGAGACCCTAACTGAAGAAAGAGAAGACAGTTATCTTTCCCTTATCCCTGATGAGGAAGAAACCTTTGAAGAGGAAGAATAATGAATTATTCTCTTTTTTAAAAAGAGAATTGTTCCTTTAATTTTTGATCGATTAATAAAACTGGTAATTTCTTTGGGAAAACTAAAATCTCTCATCGACCATAAAGCCAGCAAAAAAGAAATCAAAAAAAGAGCCAAAAAGACAAGTTCCATATCACTCCTCCACCTCCCAAATTTTTTCCAAACTTCCTAATTTAATAATTATATCAGAAATCGGGGTCTCATTTTTTTCTACCAAACATTGAAAAAATCGGGCAATATCATAAACCGTTTGACTTGGTTTTTTTGAAGAATAGAAAACAACACATCTTTTTTTCAAATCGATTTTTTCTTGACTAATATCAACTACTCTGATTCCTTCCCCTTCTAAAATTTGGCTTATTAATTCGGCGACTTTATAATTTTTTGTATAAAAAATTTGAACATTAAGATTTTCTTGGCGGTAAGTTTTTTTATAAAACATCCCTAAATATTTTTTGAAAAAATCTTGTCGATTAAAATTTTTGGTGTTGATTTCTATTACTTTATAAAATGAAGGTTTTCTAAGCCAAAGATAATAAAAACAAAAAACTCGATCTAAAAAATTGGCATTGGTTGAATTAAAAAATATTTCAAAAAAAGATGGCCAAAAAACTTTTTTTTCTCCTTCTTGGTGATAAATTTCTTCTTTTTTTGGATAAAAGTAAAGATCAAGAAAAAAACTGGTGTTGGCGGAAAAAGCCTGTTTGAAGATTACCGGTTTTTTCTCCAAAATAACCAACTTTCCCAAACCTCCCACCCGATAAAACCCATAACCACCGGGGACAACCAAATAAAGATTTGTTGGATAAAAAATAACATAGCTTAAATCATTTCTTAAAGATAAAGAAAAAACAACGGTTTTTTTGCCGTAAAAAAGAATGTTTACTCGCTCTTTTTTTGAGAGAAAAACTGAGTGTTTTATATTAGTAACAATAAAAAAAATTAACCAGAAAATACCCAATAATAAAACTAATCTATACCCCCTCATACTCTAATCTAATTCTTTTAATTTTTGCCGCAATCTCCTCAGCCGGAAGCTGATGAAGAAAATAAATTTTTTTAATAATAGAAATAGCAGCTTCTACTTCAGGTTGGATGCTAAGATGGACGCCAAGATCTTTAAGACGATGTTGATCTGTCTGACGATGAATGCGAGCAATAATTAAGATCTTTGGATTTAATTTTTTAGCATTAAGAATAACTTTTTCTTGGCTATATCTTTCTGGAAGCGCCAAAACTAAAACTTTGGCTTCCTCAACCTGGGCAAAGTCTAAAATATCAATATCGGTGGGATCTCCATAGATGACATTGACTCCTTCTTTCCTTGCTTTTTCCACTAAAGAAAGATTGTAATCGATCGCCAAAAATGGAATGTTGGCTAAAAACAAAGACCGACCGATAAAACTGCCGACCCTTCCATAGCCACAAATAATAACATGATCTTTTATTGATAAAACATCAATTGGTGATTGATCGCGATCAATTTTGTAGTTGATAAATCTTTCTACTACCGGAAAATATTTTTTCAAAAAATCACGGATCAATTGATAAATTTTCTCTTTATTATCGATAAGATAAGGAGTAATAATTAAAGTAAGAAGGGTTGAAGTAACAATTAGTAGATAATTCTGGTAGCTTATCACTCCATTGGCAAAAGCAGTTGACATTAAAATAAAAGCATCTTCGTCGATTTGAAAAAGATACAGAGCCAAATAAAAAGCAGTTTTTGAATGAAAACGGAAAAAAAGAAAGATTAAAAGAATAATTAAAGCTTTTATCAAAATCAAAATGAAGGTAAAAAGAAAGATCTTTGGTAAAAAGGGAAAAACAAAAGAAAGATTAATATGGGCGCCAACAAAAACAAAAAAGATAATCGCCAAAAGATCGCGCAGTGGTCTTATTTCCGAAAAAATATGGTGATGTTCCAAAGTTTGCGCAAGAAGCACTCCAATAACAAAGACAGTTACTAAAATTGGCAACTTAAAAAACTGCGATAAACCAATTATTAAAAAAATAAAAAAAACAGTAAAAAAGTTTAATAGCTCACGCGAAGTTTGACTTACCTGGTTAAAGATAACTGGAATAAATCTTTGACCAAAATAAAAAAGAAAATAGATAATGATGAGGGCTTCAATCATACTTTTCCCCAATTTTAAACTCAGATCAAAGAAAGAAATTGTTTTTTGATTAATAGCCGTAAACATAATCATGTAAGGAATAAAAGCCAAATCTTGAAACATTAAAATTCCAACCGCAAGCTCCCCTAAAAAACTCCCCTCCTCTCCCCTATCTTGAATAATTTTTGCCACCAGTGAAGTTGATGACGAAGATAAAGCAAAACCAATAAGAAAAGCTTCTAAAAAAGAAAATCCAAAAAATAAGGAAAGAAGGGTAATAAAAAAAATTGAAAAAAGAAGCTGAAGACTCCCACCTAAAATAATGAATCTTTTTAAACTCAAAAGGCGCGAAAAGTTAAGCTCTAAACCAATAGTAAATAAAAGAAAGACAATTCCCAAATAAGCCAAATTGTTGATTGTCTCAAGTGAAAAAAAAAGACCAAAAAAATTAACTAAAATTACTCCACCAATAAGATAGCCAACAACTGATGAGATTTTTGCTTTCTGAAAGAGAAAAGCCGTTAAAAAAGGAATACCTAAGAAAAGAGTAAAGTTTAATACAGTGGTTGTGGGAATTTCGGTCATAGAAAAAGTATAACTAAATTTTATAGCTTTTGAAGTGGGAAATAGGAAAAAATTATGTTAGCCACACCGTTATAATTTTACTTGACAATTATTGCAATTATATTATAAAATAGTACTATAGAAACAATTATAAAAACAATTTTAGCCGAGTGGAGAGAAAGAAATCTGCCGGAAATAATAAAAAGAGATATTGAGATACCCTTGTTAAAAACTAATAAATTTATTAACAAGACCACCGTTATTACTGGTTTTAGACGACTGGAAAAACCTAACTTCTTTTTTATTTAATCAAAAAACTGCTTCAAAAAAACTACTTTAAAGAAGAATTAATATACATTAACTTTGAAGATGAATGTCTTCCTCAAAAAACCGAGGTCTTGGCTACTCTTATCCCCTCTTGTTTGTCTTTTTTTGGCAAAAAACCAAAGTTTTTATTTTTAGATGAAATTCAAAATATCCCCTTTTGGTCAAAATGGACAAGACGGATTTTAGATAACGAAAAAATTAATCTTTTTCTTACCGGCTCTTCATCAAAACTAAGCAGCTTTGAACTGCCTACCGAGCTTCGCGGTAGAAATTGGGAGGTAAAAGTTTACCCATTAACTTTTGCCGAATTTTTGCGGTTTAAAAACTTTAATATCAGTCTTGAAAAAATTAATTATTTAGAAAATAAAAAGGCCCAAATTTTTCATCTTTTTGAGGAATATCTTTTATATGGCGGTCTGCCAGAAGTTGTTTTATCGCCAAAAGAAAAAAAATCGAAGTTCTCCAAAATTATTTTCAAACAGTGATAAAAAGAGAGATTTTTGATCGTTATCAAATAAAAAACTAAATTTTAATAAAAACAGTCTTAAAACTTCTTTTAAACTCCTCATACTTTACCTTGTCAAAACTTTTTAATAATCTTAAAAGTTTGGGTTTTAAGATCGGAAAAACAACTTTAAACAATTATTTAGATTATATTGAGTCGTCTTAATTTTTAAAACCACTTCTTTTTTACTCACCATCAGTTAAAAATCAGCTTTTTTATCCGCGAAAGCGTTATTTTATTGATAATGGCTTTATCACTGCTTTATCAAATAAGTTTTCTAAAAACTACGGTCGGCTTTTGGAAAATTTAGTCTTTTGGTGCTTTCAGAAAAAAGAAAAAGAGGTTTTTTATTATCAAGATAAAAAGAAAAACGAAGCTGACTTTGTTTTGATGGATGAGGCGAGAGTTAAAAAACTTTATCAAGTTTGTTTTGATCTTTATGATTTTGAAACTCAAGAAAGAGAGATAAAAGCATTAAATAAAGGAGGAAAAAACTTAACTGCCACAATCTAAATATCATCACGGCAACAAAAAACACTAATTTAGATAAAAAAATAAAGCTTATTGATGTTATTTCTTTTCTTTTAGGTGAATAAATAAATTGTAAAGATGCGATTAATTAGCTGTTAACTAACGCTACGTTATGATATATATTTAACTTCTAATCCTTTCTTTTCCTTTAAGAACTCTTTTGGTGTTTTATAGTTTAAGCTTTTTAGTCTTGTTTGATGGTTGTTCCGTTGATAAAGGCAATCAGTTTCTCTTTTAATTCAAATATAGTAGAAAAGTGATGTTTTTTCAAGACATCTTTTTTTATTCTTGGGATTTTGTCTTTTAAGGCAAGATAGATATCATCAATGCTTTTTTTAAACTGTTTTCTAAAAAAACAGATTAGTTCCTCTTGTTGTTTAGTTAAAGTGGTGTTTAGTTTGTAAGGACGGCGGGATTTATCATACAAAATTTCTGAGTACTTCTTTAACCGTATTCCAATATAAATTGAATTTCTTGGCTAAAGAGTATATGCTTTCTTTTGAGTTTCTTATTTATTCTCTTACGGCTAAGGTTGTTTTGGTGTTTTTATGTAATTTTATTTGTATATATTCTATATTATACCCTAGAATGTAGTGTTAGTTAACAGTTATATTATAAAAAACTTATAAAGGACAATTCTTTTTTTTACTTGCTACTTTCTTCATAAGCGAGCCAATAAAGGATTTATATTAAAAATTTTTAAAGAAATTCATTTTGCGTTTTGATATGTGATTTTGATTTTTAATTTTTGATATTTGATATACTATTTTTATGACCATTTTCATTGCCGCTGATCACCGTGGTTTTGATTTAAAAAATAAACTAATTGACTATCTTCACGAAAAAAATATTCGGGTTGAAGATATGGGCAATTATCAACACGATCCTTTGGATGATTATCCTGACTTTGCTAAAAAAGTAGCCCAAGCGGTTTTGCAAAATCCAAAAGATTTTTTGGGAATTGTTATTTGTAGCTCAGGGGTTGGTGTCTCAATCACTGTCAATCGCTTTAAAGGTATTCGTTGTGCTTTGGGATTTGCCGAAGATCAGGTAAAACATGCTAAAGAAAACAATCATATCAATGTTTTGGCATTAGCCTCCGACTATTTTAAAGATGAAGATGAAGAAAATGGTTGGGGATTTGAACAGGCAAAAAAACTTGTTGATGCCTTTATCGAAACCCCACCAAAAATGGAAGAAAAGTATTTAAGAAGGATTAAAAAGGTGGATGAGTGATTTACATTTTTACTTTACCTTCTTTTAGTCTCAATTTAAGAAAAGAAATCGCTAAATCAGTCAAGATTTATTTTTGGGATTTGGGTATAAGAAATAGTTTAATTCAAAATTATAACTCACCTTCTTTAAGGAGTGATATTGGTACTTTGTGGGAAAATTTTTGTTTAGTTGAGAGATTAAACCATCATTAAAATAACCAAGAAAAAGCTAATTACTATTTTTGGCGAACACATGATCAAAAAGAAGTTAATTTAGTTGAGGAAAAAAATGGCCGATTTAATCTTTTTGAATTTAAATATAGCAGAATAAAAAAAGAAAAAAACCAAAACTATTTTTTCAGATCTACCCCAAAAGCCGGTTTTTAGTAGTTGATAAAAATAATTACTGGGAGTTGTTGAAAGTTAAGAATTTTTTAGTATAGATCTAAAATATTAAATCAACAATATTGTTGTTATTTCTTTAACTTTTTTAAACTGTTTGTCTGTTGTGACAATTGTTTCTATCCCATTTCCAAGCGCAGTTGCAATCAAAAAAGCATCAACTGTATGGATTGATAACCCTTTTTTTTATTAAATTAAAAAAACATTTAAAACCTTCTTGTTAGGATAAATTATCTCAAAAAATAAATCTTTGATAAAGAGCTCGACATCCGCAACTGCTTTTTTTGAGGTATCTTAAAAGCGTGGACTAAAACTGTTGTTAATTCCAGGAGATTTTGTGAGGATAGTACTGGTTTAAATTCTTTTTAAAAAATTTTTGAAAAAGTTTTTTAGCATTCAAATGTAAAGGGTGACTTTGATTAATATAGGCAACCAACATATTGGTATCAATCAGACACCTTTTTTCTGATAAGTTTATCATAAAATTGAGAACAATTGAATTCTCCTTTTTTACCGACAATCTTGTATTTTCCTTCAATGTCTTTTAATGTCATACTAACTTTGTTCTTTTTTTGCGGTAAAATTTTTTCCGCTCCTTCGCGAATCAGTTGAGAAATGGGCTTTCTTTGATAAAAAGAAGCCGCTCGTAGCCGTTCATAAAGATCTGCAGGTAATGTAATGGTAGTTCTAATTAATTGACTCATATTAAATCATAATACCATACTTCCATAAGTATGTCAATACCGCATTTTTCACCATCTTGTCACGGTCGTAATGAGATGGTAAAAAAAATTGAAATAAAGAATGTTTTTATTTGATTTAGTGATTGATTTTGTTTTTTTCTCTTAATATCTCTAATTGATAAAAAAATTCAAGATCTTCTTCATCAAAATTTGGATTTGGAATATCGCTAATTATCGTTAATTTCCTTCCATTATAATAAATTGTTGTTTTTTCCTTAGCGTTTGTTGATTTAATAATAGGTTTTACTACTTGATATAAACCCATATTTATTTTATCGATTTTTTTTTCGCTAGTTTTTAATAAAAATTGTCTAAATTTAATTTTCCCACGCGTCAATAATTTATTAAATGAATAACTAAGTTGCATCGGTGATTGATAATTAAAAAAAAAGACTGTGGCTAAAAAGGTAACAAATATTATTAAAAATATCTTCATTTTATTTTTCATATTTATTTAAAGAATTATGAATATTTAATTAGAACAATTTAAAGTAATTTCTCCTCCATTATTTTCAGTTGTATTTAAATTGTTTAAAATTATTCGTTTGTACTTATTAAAAGATTGACTACCATCAGGTGGGGCACAGTTATAATAAATATCTATTACAATACTTTTTGGTAACTGTTCTCCAAAATTATAGAGATAAATAAATCTAATTTCTTTATCAAACGCGACGGCATTAATGTATTCTTTATTTTGACCATTATAAAAATATAAAGAAGGATAAGGACTCACATAAAAAGTGATATTTTCCCCTTCTTGATAAATATAGTTGTTTTCTTTTTTAAACTTAAAAAATATTATTCTCAAAAATTGAGATAAATCAATGTTTTTTCCAGTATTTTGCGAATATTTAGTATCATAAAAATTTGGGAAGACAAAATTATGTCTATAGTCAAAATTGTCCAAAAAAGAAGAGCTTAATTCAAAAGTATAATCAATTTGTTTTAGTCCTTGATAATTATAATAACGATCAAGATTATTGTACCTTATTTCTAAACTATTATTGTTAATATGCAAATTATGGGAAGGGCGACACCCGCTCAATATTGATTCTATAACATAACAATTCTTATTTTTTGTTAGAAAAGGATTAAGAATATTTGAAAAAAAATCGATGTTAAAATAATTCGAATTTTTAAAATAATTCAAATATTGTGTATTTGATAAATTTATAAAAAACGAGGCGGAGCCTTTTAAATTAATAACCTTGTTTGTATCAGGAATAGCGGTTATAGGTGTCGGCGTATTTGTCGCTTTTGGATCAGGTGTTAAAGTTGTAAAACGCCCAGAAGCTACCGGAGTTGGGCTTGGGGTAACGCAGATTTGGTTATGACAAACTAAGTTTCCGGCACATGGGGGGGTGGTATGGCTTGGTCTACACGCTCCCCCGGCGGTGCCAGGGGCTGGGTTGCTGTCTTTTTGGGGTGATGGGGTTGGTGTTGGGGTTGGGGTGGCGCATTGGCATCGGTTTTGGCTTTTAAAATAATAACAACTACCTTGAGGACAGTATCCGATTGAGCAATTTGATCCACCGTTACTTGGGGTTACTCGGTTACAAGGTGGATACAAGTTTATTGGAGAAGGAGTTGCCTTAGGTAAACAACAGTATTGTTTTGGCTTATTACATCCTAAATCGTCTGCTGAAAGATTATAAGTAGGCTCATTAACGCAATTTTTATCTGTCCAACAAAAACCACCTTTTTTTTCACATTCGGTTTGATTTGGTGAAGGCGTTGATGAACTTATTCCCTCAGAACCCCCACTACTTCCAACTCCACTACTTCCAACTCCACTACTTCCAACTCCACTACTTCCAACTCCACTACTTCCAACTCCACTACTTCCAACTCCGCTACTTCCAACTCCATAACACCAAATAGCCCCATCTTTTTTACAAGCAGTATATCCAGAAGTACAAGAAAACGAAGTATCACTACAACTGCGAACAATAGCTGGAGTAACACCAGTTGGACAATAAGGTAAACCGCTACATACTCCACTACTCCCACTCTGATCACATCCACCTGTACATTCATTGACGGCTAAATCGGCATTAGGAACAGGGATAATATCAGGTGCCCCAGCTTGACAAGACTTACAGGTAGCACAGCTTGGCTTTTCTGTTTTTTTACCTCCTTGACACACACCATCAATAATCACATATCGCCCACCTTTATAATTTGGATCGCACCTTTCTTTAATGACACCTTGATAAATAAAACCGTCAGGCTTCCCACAACATTCTTGATCACAGTTTGCTTGAGTTGGCTGAGGTTGGCTACCAGAGACATTTAAAGTGATTCTTTTTCCAGTATTTGGACCACAGTCAGTTCGAAAATCAAAAGCCACCAGTTCATAAATAGCGTTTGAGTCAATTTGATCATCCATCTTTACTGAAAAAGAACAATTTCTTCTTGAACAAGAACCAGAAATCATCCCCATCGGCCACCCACCATTCTTACTAACTCCACACGCCATTGTATAGGGACTTGTACCATCAGTGGAAGCTTTACAAGTAAAAGTCTTTCCGGCACCGATATCACCAGAATAAGAAACATCAAAAACTTGCGAACATCCAGCAGCTTTTGTTGTTGAAGTATTTTTGTTTTTTAAAAAAATCGTTGAAACAAAGGAAGAAATCCCCAAAATTATCAAAGTCCCCAAAGCAACAACGGTGGCAATCTCTCCTTTTAAAAACTTTTTTTTCATTTAAAAAAATTATAGAACATTATCCAAACAAAATGCAAGTAAAACTTACACCCGCAGTTTTTTTTCGCATTCAATACAATAGGCTGATTCAGGAATAAGTTCAAGTCTGGCTTTTGGAATTGGTTTTTGACATTTTAAACAAATTCCATATTTTCCTTTATTGATTCTCAAAAGAGCCGCTTTTATCTCAGAAACTCGTAAATTTAAATCCTTAATCTGCGCTTCAATTGTTTCATGTCCTACCTGCTCGCGAACATCGGTGTCAACTGCCGCATTGTCTGAAGCATGATCCGGGTCAGAAAAAGGATCTTCTTGTTTTAAAGCTTCAACCTTTTGAAGAAGATCTTTTAAATCCTCTTCTAATCTTTTTTTCTGTAAATTTATAAATTCGCCAGAAAATGTTTTGACCATATTTTTTTAAATTGATAATAATCTGCCTCCTAAAATAATAAAGAAAATAAACCGTTGTTGTCAAGAGAATAATCCCCGAAATTAATCTATTAAAGCTTAAACCAAAAAAGTATAAATGATTCTCTTTTATCTTGTCAAATAGAAAATAAATTAAAGAAAAAAACCACCAAAAAAAATAAAAAAGAAAACCAAAAAAAAGCTGATCTCTACGAATTAATAAAAGAATTTTATAAGCAAGATAACAACCAACAAAAAAAAACAAACCTTCATAAAAAGCAGTTAAATGTCTTAAATCATCAAAACCAATATATTTTGTGGTTAAAAAAAACTTTGTTTTTGTGCCAACTTCAACCCCCGAAAAAAAACTTCCCACCTTTCCAAAAGCCAAAGCTAAAAACAAAGGAGGGATAAAATAGTCAATCATTAAAGAAAACTTAAGTTTTTTAAAAAAACAAAAAATAAAAAGCCCCAAAAATCCTCCAAATAAAGCACCATATAAAGAAAGACCGGGATAACCATTGATTAGTATAAACTTCAACAAAGAAAAACCAAACTCAGAAAAATTCAAAACAACATAAAAAAGCCGACCAAAAAACAAAGAAGATCCCAAAGCAATAAATAAACCATCAAACACTTCCTCTTCTTTAAAAGCGGTTAAACGAATCAGTTTCCAAAGTAAAAAACTGCCCCAAAAAAATGATAAAACCAAAAAAACACCAAAAGTGTAAATTTTAATTGGACCAAGTGAAAAAAGAATTGGCAACATATGATAAATATATCAAATATCAAATATCAAAAATCAAAAATCAAAGCGCAAAATGACAAATTAAAATTTAATATGTAATTTTGATATTTAATTTTTGATTTTTGATTCATTATTAGTATAATTTATTTTCAATGAAAAAACAATCAATTACTCAAGTCGCTCAAATTAATTCGGAAAAAAATAAAGATTCAAATATAAAACAACCCCAAGGGTTACTTAAAATTGGTTTTGATTTGGATGGAGTTTTGCTTTACAATCCGGCTCGTATTTTCCGACCGATTATCTATTTTTTAAAAAAATATCTTTTAAAAAGAAAAACCGACCAATTTTATTATCCAAGAAATAAACTTGAACAGTTTATTTGGCTTTTACTTCATAAATCAAGTCTTTTCCCTGCCCCAGGAATCGAAGAAATAAAAACCCTTATTAAACAAAAAAAGATTAAAGCCTATGTTGTCTCAGCCCGGTATGAAGTACTAAAAGAAGATTTTTTATCGTGGAAGAAAAAAATCGATCCAAAAAATCTTTTTTCCGGCTGGTATTACAATGAAAAAAATGAGCAACCTCATCTTTATAAAGAAAAAATGATAAAAAAACTAAAACTTGATATCTTTGTTGAAGATAATTGGGATATTGTAAATTATCTCAAATCTTCCGCCTACGCTATCTCTTTCGCTAAGGCTTCAGAGATCAAGAAAGCTACGGCGGACAGGCAAAACTCAAAACGCAAAACTAGAAAAAAAATAAAAATTTTTTGGATTTATAATTTGTTGGATCGGGTAATAAAATATCGCTATAAGTTTCCAACGTTAAAAGAAGTTATTAAAAAAATCAATCGATGAAAATCTTGGTTTCTTCTACATATTTTTATCCACATATATCCGGCTTAACTATTTATCCTTGGCGTATTTTAAATCATTTATCAAAAAATCACCAAATTACTGTTTTAACTTTTAATCATAAAGAAAATAAAAAAAAAGAATTAAAAATTCAGCCTCTAAATCGGAGGGTAAAAAATTTAAACTTAAAAATTTTATATCTTCCCTATCTTTTTCGCTTATCTAAAGGCTTTATCTCACCTCAATCTTTTTTTTATTTTTTCAAAGAATTAAAAAATGCCGATTTAGTCTTTTTTAATCAACCCAATGTGGAAGGATTGCCTTTAATGATTTTGGCGAAAATTTTTAGAAAAAAAACTTTGTCCCTTCTTCATTGTTTTTTAGAAACAAACAAAAAAAATCTATTAGATTATCTAATAATTAAATTAGCCAACAAAATCGTTAACCTTCAACTTCTTTTATCCGACAAAATCATCGCCTATACCAAAAAATACCTGGAAAATTTTTCAATTTATAAAAAAATCAAAAATAAAGTTGTCTTTACTCTTCCACCAATTAAAAAACTTTCAGTTGATAAAAACTTTTATCAAAAACTAAAAAAACAAAAAGGAAAAAATATCTGGATTGGTTTTTCCGGCCGCATCGCCCAAGAAAAAGGACTCGAATATCTTATAAATTCTCTTACACGTTATACCTTACACGTTACACGTTATACTTTGGTTTTTGCTGGTCCTTATGGCAAATATGTCTCTGGAGAAGAAAGTTATTTTAAAAAAATTAAAAAAATGCTTGATGATGAAAAAATAAATTATTGGTTTTTGGGGAATATAAACGAAAAACAACTTGGAGCGTTTTATAAGGTAATCGATGTTTTGGTTTTGTCATCAGTAAACTCAACTGAAGCTTTTGGGATGGTTCAGGCTGAAGCAATGCTTTTGGGAACACCAGTTGTCGCCACTAATTTACCGGGTGTTAAAATTCCTGTTTCTTTAACTAAAATGGGTGAAGCTGTTGAACCAAAAAATGAAGAAAAATTAGCTAACGCAATCATTAAAATCTTAAAAAATCGAAAAAAATATACCAACAAAAAGCTAGTAAAAAAAGCGCAAAAAATTTTTGATATTAAAAAAGTTTATCAGTTTTATAAAAAATTATTGCAATCATACCAACCTAAATTCGACCGACGCGGTTAAACATAGATTGGTTTAACAATCTAAATATGAATAAGGATCTGAGTTTTTTTATCAAAAAATATCTTGAAAATCGACCGACATTTATGGCTTTAATTCGGCCTCAAGAAGCCTATCTTTTTCAAAGATTTAAAAAACATCTCAAGAAAAAAATTTTAGACTTTGGCTGTGGTGATGGATTTTTTGCCAAAGTTACTTTTGGGAAAAATTTTATTGACATTGGCTTGGATATTAAAAATGAAAGAACTTTAAAAATCGTCAATCAAAAAATTTACAAAAAAGTAGTCATTTATGATGGTGAGAAAATTCCTTTTAAAGAAAATTTTTTTCAAACCGTTATCTCAAATTGCGTCTTAGAGCATCTAATAAAACTAAATCAATCATTAAAAGAAATTAATCGAGTTTTAAAAAAGAATGGCTATTTTTTAACAACCGTAATGACCAATAAATGGAGTGATTTTATGTTTGGAAAAAAATTTTTTGGAAAGTTATATGTTAATTTTATGAATAAAAAACAAAGCCATTTTAATTTATTAAATCTTTCTCAATGGGAAAAATTTTTTGAAAAAAATGGTTTTTCTGTTATTGAAAAAATTGGTTATCTTTCCAAAAATAATGCGCAATTTTTAGATATTTTTCACTACTTCTCTATCCCCTCTCTTTTAACTTACAAACTTTTTGATCGCTGGGTAATTTTTCCCTCTTGGTATAAATTTTTGAAAGCTGATAAGTTTATCAAAAGAAAAATCTCTTTTCCCCTTCCTCAAAACTCAGCGGCGGTGTTTTTTGTTTTAAAAAAAATTTAACAAGATTCTAATCAAAGCGGTCAAGAAAAAATTAGTTTAAAAAATACACATATAAAGTTTTATCGCCATCAAAGGTATAACTTCCCAAATATTGATATTGTTTTTCATATAATTTTGTTGTTAGATCATTTTCTGAAAGAAAAAAATAATTTTTTTATACAAATTTTTTTCATTACTTTTATTTTTTAAAAATGAGTAAGTTATCTCTGGCAAAAAATACTGAAGTGAATCGTTTAAGGAAATATATTCTGAGCAAACTTCTTGACTAAAAATCAAGTGTGATGGCGTGATTCTCCTTTTATTAATTATTTCTTTTTTTATATAATCAATTAAAGCATAATGACGTGAAGGTTTACGACTTGATAAATAATTAAATTGAAATAAATATCCAGTCAAATAAAATAATCCAAACACACATAAAGCCAACAGCAGTTCTTTTTTATTATCTTCAAATTTTAAAGATTGTTTAACGACCCTGATTATAATAAAAAAAAGTGCAGGTAAAATCACTAAAACACGATGAAGACAAAAATCAATACTATAATAGGTATAACCTTTACTTATGATTGAAAAAATAATCACCCCCCAAATCCATAGAGTTAATAAAAAGCTTTCTTTGCCAAAAAAACCAAATAAAGATGTAGTGATAAAAAAAATAAAAATAAAATGAAAAATTGGGCTCACAAAATTTGTTCCTTTATTTTGAAAAAATAAATGCCCTATTCCCTCTTTCAAATCTTTTAACAAAATTTCTAAACTAAGTTCACTAAAATTAAATATTCTTACATCAATTCGAAACTTAAAGGAAAAAATAATACTTAATATCGTTGTAAAAATAATTAAAAAAATCATCCCTCTTGTTTTTTCAAATCTTTTATCAAAAAAAAGACGAAAAAGAAAAAAACCAATAATCAGCACAGTCATTAAACCAGTGGTATAAGAAAAGATCAAATACTGTAAAACCAAACCAAGAAGAATAATTTTCTCTTTTTCATTTTTATTTTTAATTTGATAATAAAGTGAAAAAGCTGATAGAAAAAAAACAAAAGGTAAGATACTTTTTCATATAAAAAAGAAAGATAATTAAAATAATAAAAATGAAAAAGAAAAGTTAACAACGTCCCAATAATTAGATCACAAATCTTTTTTGGCGAAAGCAATAAAAATAAAGTAGCAACAAATATTGGTAAATTAATAATAAAGTGCAAAATAGTACCTAAATTAAGATTTAAAAGAGACCGACCAAACAAATAACTTGATAAACCAAGAAGATAATATCATCGCAAGGGATATCCTAAAAAACAATTTTTCCAAAACCCTAATCTTTTTCGGTTAAACTCTTTAAAAAACAACTTACCTTCTGGGTCGTTTCACCACTTAAATTAGCGGAATTAACGGCGTTAGTTAACAATAAAAAAAATATTAAAAAAATCATGAAAAGACTAACAAAAGATTTTATTTTTAAAGAAATTTTAAAAATAGAAATTAAAGAATAAATTGAGTAAATTAATAAAACAAAATATCCAAAAAACCAAAAAATAAAGCCTAAATTTAAAACATTAATTCCAAAAAAATAATAAATAAAGTCGGAAAAAATATCCCAAAAAATATTAAAAGAATAAAAAAACTTTTTATTAAAATTATTTTACTAGTTTTATCACTAGTCTTTATTTTTCTCATATATCAAAACAGTTGGATGATCATAAACAGTAAAAGTCTCCTCTACCCAATGATCAGGATATTTTATAAATTTGTAATAATAAGGCTCAAAGGTTTTGATTTTTTTATAACAAACCCCAACTAATTTTTTCTGTTTCTCACAGTCACCATTTAATAAAGCTTGATAATATTGACTCATTAAAGGATAACGGTTTGGAACCGTTGGAATACTCCCCCACCCTCGATTGGATGATAACATATAATAATCAGCTTTTTGTAAAAGTTGCCTCATTTTTTGCCATTTTTCAAAATTATCAGGATCAAAAACCGGCAAAAGTTCAACTTGAAAATTTTTTCCAAAGTTTTTTTCCCTTGGTAAAGGGAGTGGATCATCCCAGTGCTCACCTAGAATAAAACTTCCATTTTCTAAATTTTTATAAATCCACTCCGATGCCTCAACCCGAGTATGCGGGTGAAAATAAATAGTAGAAAACAATAAAGGCCAAAGAAAAAGTATAACGTATAACGTATAACGTATAACGTAATAAAAAAATTTGTTTTTTTTCCCAATAACCAATAGCCAATAACTAATAACACTTGCTCCCACCCCCCCAAAAATTGCAAAAAAAGGATAAAGATAAATGGTGTAGCGGATTGATTTGACAAATTGAGAAGACTGATAAACAAAATAACCAACCACCCAGAAAATAATTAATATTAACAAAAATATAAAATATATTCCTTTTTGATTTTTACTATGTATTTTTGATTTTTGATTTTTGATTTTTGATATCACGAATATTAATCCAACAAGCATTATTATAAAGTTTATTGACCCCAATCCCACTAAAAAAGTAGTCAACAACAATCCATACCAAGGCTTATTTATCCACTGCACTCCTGGTGGATACCAAACCTCAGGTTTTGACAACGAAGTTAACATCTTAATACTTTCAACAAAATTTTTATTAAGAGTGGAATTAAAAAAAGATTGATTTTCAAAATAATAAGGATTAAAAATCCTCAAAAACAGATAAACCAATAACAAATAACAAATAACGAATAACGAATAACAAATAATCCTTTTAATAAAGCTGCCTTTTTGTAAAACAAAAATTAAAAATAATATCCCTAAATTCAAAGGCAAAATATATAAAGCAGAAATTTTAGAAGCCAAAGCTAAAGAAAAAAACAATGAAGAAAAAAGCAAATGTAAAATAAACCGCCTATTTTTTATCGCCTTTAAAATAAAATAAAAACTACCAAACATAAAAAAATTCAAAAAAGTATCGGTAGTAAAAAAATGGGCTGATTGAATTGGATAGACAGAAACCGCATAAAAAAAAGCAGAAAATAAAGGTGTAACGTGTAAAGTAAAACGTGAACCGTTTTTAAAACCACCAATTAATAACTTGGTTGCTTTATAAACTAAAATCACTGTCAAAAAATCAACCAAAGCCGATAAAAACCTTCCCACAAGGGTAAAATCGTTGTAATTATCCTTGCCCAAAATCACTGCCAAATACTTTGTTAAAACTAAAGGAAAAGTGCCATAGACATAGAAATTAAAACCAATATTGGACGGATTAAGAAGTGATTTTTCCTGATTAAAATAATCTGCAAAACTTTGCGGAAGTCTCATTGCTCGTCCCACCATCGTCAAAAATCGCTCATCCGGATGAAGATGATGATTTTGATCCCAGTTTAAATTATTGAAGCGGAAAAAAATTGCTAAAAGAAAAATTAAAAGCAAAAAAAGTTGCTTCATAATTTATGATTCAATTCATTTTTTGCCTAAAAAACCCTCCGCTTTAGGAGGGTGATTTTTTTTGTTGCTCTTCTCCAACTCCTTTTTGAATAAAAAATTGAAGAATATCACGAGTGGTAATTATCCCTTTGGGAATTTTATTATCATCAGTTATTACTACACTCCCAATTTTCTTTTCCAAAATTAAATTAACAACATCACTCAAAAAATCATCTTTTTTTAAAGTAATCACATAAGTTTTAGTAAAGTTTTTTACAGGTAGATTTAAAAAGTTGGTTTTTTCTCCTCTTTTATCACCAGAAGTTTCTTTTGCTTTTGGTAAAGCAAGATAAGAAATTAAATCAAAATAACTTAAAACCCCCTTAAGCTTTCCTCCCCCATTAACCACTATCAACTTTGAATAACGAGTCTTTCTAAAAAAATCAATTGCTTTTCCAACCGATTCATTCTCATCAATTACCACTAATGGCTTTTTATTTTTTAAAATTTTATTAATCTTAACCTTGAAAAAGTTAAGATTTTTAAAATAAGAAAGAAGTCTTCTTGCGGAAATAATACCTGCAAATTCTTCCTTGTTTCTATCTAAAAAAACCGGCAGATAATGAACTTTTGACTCAATCATCAAAGAAGCGATTTTAGATAATGAAGTATCTAAATAAACTTTTGGCGGGTGAAAAAGACAATTTTTAACTTTAGAATTGGCTGGATATGAGGATTTTATAAGACAGTAATAAGGATTGATTACTCCTAAATACTGGTTTTTTTTAGAAAAAACAAAAGCGGCATCATGAGAGCTGCCCAATTTATTTAATACTGAAGAAAGGACTTCGTCTTCATCTACTTTAATAATCCTTTCTGTTTTTAAAATGTCGGTTAAAGACATAAAAAGTTTATTATTTATTTATATCACAAATATCCCATCTTTGTAAATAAGTTTTTTGACCCCGTTTTTTAAGATAGCATATACTTCTTTTTTTTGAGTATTGATAATATCACAATGCTCAATTGAATCATTAAACCCCAATTTTTCCCAATCTCTTTTTTTCATTTTTTTCTTATAAGAAGAAAAACAATCATGATAAGATGAACCAAGGGCAATGTGACAGTTTCCAAAACTACCACCAAAATTTTCATCATACAAAGTATTGGCCATAAATTTTGATATTCGAGAAAAACGTTTATCGGTTAAAGAAAACTCCCCCACTTTATCAGCATTCTCTTGTTTAAAAATAATCTCTTGAAGCAATTTTTCATTTTTTTCAGCTTTTGCCTTAATCACTTTTCCTTCTTTAAATTCCAAGTAAATACCCTCAATTAGATTGCCATAACGATATAATGGGTAGTTAAAATAAATTTTTCCCTCAGTTCCCCGCCAATCAGGCGAGGTAAAAATCTCAAACGATGGAATATTGGCTCCCCTTCCCCCTCGCCAAATCCTTTTCTCACCCAAAAGAATATAAAAATCAGTCTCTTTTGAAATAATATGAAATTTTTCAACCGGAAGCTGATTCATTTTTTTAATTAATTCATTTATTTTTAAAAAAACATCCCGCCAAAATAAAATAGGATCATCTTTATCCAAAAAACAAGCTTTAATAATCTCCCTCCAAAATTCTTCAATCGACAAACCTGCTTCTTTGGCTAAACCGGGCGTCCCATATAAACAAAGCGACCATGTTAACTTTCCTTTATCTTCTTTCTCCAAAATCCATTTTTTTAAAATCTGACGGGAAAAGTTAGCCAAAATTATTTTTTTGGGATCAATATTTTTTAGTAAAAATGGATCAGAAGGAGCTATCAAGTAAAGCCTATGATCGATCGTATCAACTAAAGATTTTAAATATTTTTTAGGAGTAAATTTTAGCTGGTCATCAGTTGCTTTTTCAAAAAACAATTTTTCAAAATCTTCATCCGCGCTTTTGACAATTGGATGACCTCCTTTTTCCAAAATCCGCTGATAAACAGCCAAAGCTAAAGGCTTTGCTTCTAAATCATAAACTAAATAGACCACCTCACCCGCCTTTATCCCCCTCCCCTTCCCTAAAGCAAAATCAACCATTACCTTAGCGTAGTTTTGCAAAATTTTTGGGTATGGGGTGAACATAAAACAAATTATAACATAAAACATTAAACGTAAAATGTTATTAGTTATTAGTTATTAGCTATTATTTTTAGTAAAACTCATCCTTTTTTTAGGCGAGCGGGATAAAAATCAATTGCGTAAGTCTTTATAAAATATAAAAATTCATTAAAAAAAAACTCTTGATTTTTTTATAACTTTAGATTATCAGATTAACTAAAATTAAATTTTACTGACTTATGAAAATGATCCGATCGCATCAAAAAAAGAGGAGAAATTTTTAGATTAGATTGTTATAAAAATATAAATTAATCTTAATACTTAATACTTAATACTTAATACTTGATACTTGATACTTACTACTTGCTGCTGTCTTCAATCTCCTTCCACCACTTTTTGGCTTCTTCACGCGGATTTGAAGAAAAAATAATAACACGTGAAAGATTGATAATTAGTCCTTGTTTTTTTGAGTTTAATCCGGCTTTTAATGTTTCTTCCAAATCCCCGCTTTGCGCCCCAACTCCGGGCACTAAGATCCAAAAATCCCCCCCAACAATCTCCCTTACTTTTTTAAGCTCTTTCGGATAGGTTGCCCCAACTACCAATAAACAATTTTTATTTTTATTCCATTTTTTTGCTACCTGATAAACCACATATTGATACAATTTCATCTTACTTTTACTACCTACTACTAAATCTTGGATTTCTGAGGCACCGGGATTTGAGGTTTTACACAAAACAATTATTCCTTTATCTTTTTGGGCTAAAAAAGGTACCAAAGCCTCTTCACCTAAATACGGATTAACAGTGACCGCATCAGCACTCAAATACTCAAAAATAAATTTAACATAGCCCCAATTAGTATTACCAATATCAGCTCTTTTGGCGTCGATAATAATTGGAATTTCTGGATAAGATTTTTTTAAATAATCACAGGTTTTTTTTAATGATAAAATACCCTCATATCCTATAGCCTCATAAAAAGAGGTATTTAATTTATATGAACAAACTAAGTCAAAAGTATTATCAATAATATATTTATTAAAATCGTATTGATTATTAAATTTTTTGGGGATTTTTTCTAAATCCGAATCCAACCCAACACACAAAAGTGATTGATTTTTTTTAACGATATTTTCCAACTTTTTAATAAAATTAATTTTAAATTTTGAATTGTTATTTTGCATTTTTAATTTTGAATTTTGAATTTTTAAGAAAGTTTATCACCTCATCATATTTTTCCTTTTTTATCTTTTTTTTCTTAAAAAGTAAATCAAGCCATTCTTTTAAAGTTAAAACCGGATGAAGTCTCAATCCTTTCTCTTTTAAAAACTCCCCTCCTCCCTGCTTACGATCAAACAAAACAACAATATCTTTGATGATAAGCCCCGCATCAGTAAGTGGTTTTATCGCCTCAATTTTAGAAGCGCCAGTGGTTATCATATCATCAATCAAAACCACCCTCTCTCCCACTTTATACTCTCCCTCAAATTGTTTTTTTGTACCGTAATCTTTAACTTCTTTTCGAGTATACAGCCAAGGTTTGCCGTTGTAGAAACTAATTGCCGAAACAATTGGAATTGCCGTATAAGGAATTGCTGCCATCCGATCGAATTTTAATTTCTCCAAAACTGAAAGATAGGCTTTAGCCACTTGTTTTAAAACTTTAGGATAAGAAACCAAAACCCGAAGATCAATGTAAACCGGTGAAGTGATACCTGATTTTAATTTAAAAGAGCCAAATTTAATAGCGCCAATTTTAAATAAAGAAAGCATCAGTTTTTCTTTGTTTTTCATAGACTATAAAAATTTTACCTTACCAATCTTTTCCTTTAAACTTTTAACCTTTTTTTGCGCCAATAAATTTTTTAATTCTTTTTTTAAACGAGAAAAAATTTTTGGTCCCTCATTCCAAAGTCTTGTTCCTATCCCAAAAGCGCAAGCTCCTGCCAAGGCATAACGATAAATATCATAAGCTTTCTCTATCCCCCCAACCGCTACAATCGGCAATCTTCCTTCTGAGTATTGATAAAACAAAACTACTTGGGCTAAAGCAATTGGTTGAAGAATTTTTCCTCCCAATCCGCCAATTCCTAAATTTGGTCTTATCACCATTTCTTCCTTTTCAACATCAATAAAACATCCCAAAGGATAGGAGTTAACCAAAGTAACAAAATCAATTTTTAACTTTAAAAATTCTTGCACCACTTTTTTTATTGTCTCCCGCTCAAAATATGGCGGCAGTTTCACACCCACTTTTTTCTTCGTTTTTTTCATTATTTTTTTAAGAATTGAAAAAGAAGTTTTTAAATCATAGGCAAAAAGACCTTTTCCCTCAAGATTAGGACAAGAAAGATTGACTTCTACCATATCAAAAGAAGCATTATTAACTTTATCAAATAAAACTAAAAACTCACTCTTGGAAAAACCAGCAATTGAAGCAATTAATGGCTTTTTATACTTTTTTAAATCAGAAACAACCTGACAATAATAATTAATACCTAAATTTGGCAACCCCATACTATTTACAGAAAAATCATCTCCTAAAAAAAATCGAGGTTTTGGGTTACCCTGACGAGGCAAAAGCGTCATTGTTTTAAAAACAATTGCAGAGGCCTCACTTTTTCCCAACTTTTCCAGTTCTTCCTTTGTCGTACACCAAACACCTGAGGCATTAAAAACAGGAAAATTCTGATTAAACATTTACTTTATTCCCAAAACTTTTAATCCATTTATCGTTGCAATCTCAACCAATTTTTCAATTTCATAAAAATGATTGGCTTCAAGCAAAAATCTAAGCTCCATCCACATCTCAGGCAAAGTAAATGGTTTGTAAATATCGGCAATATTATCGGTTCCCAAAGCAACAGTTAAATTATAAGCTACTAACTCATCTACTGGAGTGATGGCGTTGTGAGAAACAGTTAACTCTTCTGTTCTTCTTGCATCAATCCAGGCTGTTGGACAAGAAATAAACATCAAATTGGCTTTTTGACAAAGCTGATAAACTTTTTTTCGATATTGTTTTTCATGAGCGGCTAAAGATATGCTGTGAACCGCAACCACCTTGCCCTCCATCTTTGCCTCAATTGTTTTTTTGGCCAAAAGTTCGGTTTCTTTTTCATTTTTTGTATTTAACTGGTCAACATGAACATGAACCATTTTTTTTAAATCTTTTCCTTTTTGTAAAATAATCTCTAGATGTTTTTCCTCTTGTCCTTTATCTTTTCCTGGAAGTCCTCCAATAATATCAACAAATTGGGATCCATAATCAAACCAAAAACGGGCTTTTTTATCAATTACTCCTTTTAAAACCTGATTAATAAACTTAACTTTTATTGTTTTACCATATTTGTCTTTTATCTTTTGAGCCGCTTTTATCGCTTTATCTTTTATCACCTCATCAACATCAATAAAACTACCAATAGCAGAAACCCCATCTTTTATCATCCATTCAATTGCATAGGCCATCCGATCATAGATTTGAGAAATGGTTGAGTTTTTTTTTATTTCATCAACCAACTCCCATTTTTGATGAAGATAGGCGTCGGTATAAGAAAAATTTTTTTTCGTTAAAGTAAAAGCCCGATCCAAATGACAATGAGCGTTAACCCAACCACCTTTTTTTTTAATTTTTTTTAAAATCTCCTCTTTTAAATTAATAAATTTAATTTTTTTCATTTTTAAAAATAAACTTTTAATGACTAATTTTTTCCAACTTTTCCACAAATTTTTTGGCCACTTCAACATCAGTAATCAAATAAGCTTTGTTTTTTAAAGCATACTCGCGAATTATCTGACCATCGGTTTTTTCTTTGGGAGCATTTTTTTTTCCTGTTGGAATATTGATGATTAAATCAAAACGATTTTCTTCAAGTAAATCCAAAAGATTGGGTTTAAGATGAGGAGTGGAGATTTTATTGACTAAAATCGCCTCAATTCCTTGATTTTTTAAAAATTTGTGAGTTTTATAAGTGGCGTAAATTTTATATTTTAATAAAGCTAATTTTTGGGCAACTGGCAGCATTTTAACTTTATTATTTCTTTTACCAATTGATAAAAGAACTGTTTTTTCGGCTCTTTGCGCTAATCTCATTTGCAAGGTATAAAGCTCAATAAAACCAGCAGAGGCATTTTGATTAAAGGCGGTTGAGGCCATAAAAGTTGCCAGTTTTTCATCAAAGATGGTATTTTGGGTTTCAACCGAAACTGCTTCAACACTTCCTTTATAAAGCTTAACAATTACTTTACCGGTTACTTTTTTGTTAATATTATCAATAAAAGCATTTAGATCAGCCATCAAAGGCTCATACCAAAAACCAGCATAACAAAGATAACCCCATTTGATATCAACCTCGCTTTTAAATTCATTTTCCATTCTAGTACAAACATATTTTTCTAAATTCCGATGAGCAGTAATGATAATTTCCGCCGCTGGCGCCTCATAAACACCGCGCACCTTTAAGCCAACAACACGATCTTCAATATGATGAGTAATACCAACTCCGTGTTTTGCACCAATTTTATTTAGAGCAATAATTAAATCTGAAAGCTTCATTCTTGTTTTGTTTAAAGAAACAGGAATACCTTTAACAAAATCAAGTTCTATATATTCTGGTTTATCGGGTGCTTTTTCAGGAAAATTACAAACTTGAAGAATTTTTTCCAAAGGTGGGATAAGAGAAGGATTTTCTATTTCTCCTCCCTCCCCCGTCACCCCCCACATGTTATCATCATAAGAATAGGGTTTATCAAAAGTTTGACGAACTGGAATCCCGTGTTTTTTTGCATATTCAAGTTCCTCATCCCGTCCCATCGACCACTCACGAACCGGAGCAATTATTTTAATATCTGGATTTAAAGTTAAAGCCACTCCTTCAATCCTTACCTGATCATTACCTTTGCCAGTACAACCATGGGCAATACAATCAGCGCCTTCAAGGGCTGCGATTTTTACTGCCCATTTGGCAAGAAGTGGTCTTCCCAAAGGCGTTGATAAATGATAATTTCCTTGATATGAGGCATTGGCTTTTATACCTTTGGCAATATATTCATTGGCAAATTCATCTTTAGCATCAATCACATAAGCTTTAATTGCGCCAAGTTTTAAAGCTTTTTTTCTTATTTCCTCCAAATCATCAGCCTGCTGGCCAATATCTAAAGTTAAAGCAATCACTTTTGCCTTATACTCATCCTGAATCCATTTTAACATTACTGATGTATCTAAACCTCCAGAGTACAAAAGAACTACTTTTTTAACCTCTCCTTTTCTTCCCTCATATGATGAGACTTTAATATATTTTTGTTTTTTTTCCATATTTTTTTAAAAAACTTATAAAAAAATGAGCCCGCAAGGGCTCATTTTTAAAATTTTTTGGCTAATTTTTTAAAAATTTGAATTTTCATTCTAAAAGAAAATAGTAAAAGAAAAAAATATTTTGTCAAGGGCAATTTAGATTTAATTGCTAAAACAATCTTCCTCAACATAAATATCATTAAAAAAACTTATGAAAATAGTCCGATCGTTTCATTTTCATAAGTCAGTAAAATTTAATTTAGATTAATTTAATAATCTAAAGTTATAAAAAAATCAAGAGTTTTTTTAATGAATTTTTTTATATTTTCAATATAATAGATTTTCAAAATAATAAATCTACTGGGTAATTATTTGTTAAACAGTGATCTTTGTTTGTAAAATTATAGTTAGTTTTCTAATTATGCAATAAATTTATTTCTAAATTTATTTCTTAATGTTTAATGAGGACTGACGCACTAAATTGTCATCCTGACCCTCCGATTCGGAGGGGAAGGATCTCTCGCCAATGCGAGATTGCAGACAAGCTGCGAGATTCTTCACTTCGCTACGCTCCGTTCAGAATGACACCGCGTAAGTCCTGGTTTAATGTCTAAAGTTTGAACGTTTAAATTCTTCTCACTTCTTTTGATTTATCCAATCCCTCTTTGATAATTGAATAATGTGTTTTTGGAAATTTGTGTATAATATTTGTAATTTGGTTTTTTTAATATTTATGTTTGAATTAATTTTTTAATTAAGACAAAATTATTTAAATGTTAATTTAAGATTAAAAATTATATTCTATTTTGAGATTTGCATTTTGAATTTTGAATTTTTACTTGGGCGAGTGGCGGAATTGGCAGACGCGTAGGTCTCAAAAACCTATCCCGATTAAATCGGGGTGAGAGTTCGACTCTCTCCTCGCCCACCACCCTACATTACCTCAACATCATGAGGATGTGATTCAATAAGTGATGCTTGGGTAATTTGGATAAACTCTGCTTTTTGCCATAGTTCTTTTATATTTTTTGCCCCACAATAAGAAAAACCAGAACGAACTCCCCCTAAAAGTTGATGAACTAAATCATAAACAGTTCCACGATAAGGAACAACTGCCTCCACCCCCTCAGCCGCATATTTTTTTAAATCACGCTTTATTGATTCATCTTTTTTTTGCCGATCAACATTGGCCATCAACGATGCCATACCTCGCGTTAATTTATATTTTTTATTATTCCTAAAAAAAGTTAAGGCTGGACTTTCATCGCATCCGGCAAATAAACTTCCAATCATAACAGTTGAAGCGCCAGCCGCCAAAGCTTTGACAATATCGCCTGATTGTTTTATACCGCCATCAGCTATTATTGGAATACCGTATTTACTCGCTACCTCAACACATTCGGCAATTGCTGTCAGTTGTGGTACACCAGCACCAGTAACAATTCTTGTGGTACATAAAGCTCCAGGACCAATCCCAACTTTTACTGCAGAAGCTCCATTTTTAATCAGTGCCTCGGTTGCCTCAGCTGTTGCCACATTTCCAGCAATAAAATCAATCTTAGGAAATTTTTTCGTTAACTCTTTTAAAACTTTAAGTAAAAAAGTACTATAGCCATGAGCAATATCAATAACAACAACATCAACACTAGCTTTAATAAGAGCTTTAGTACGCTCTAAATAATCACCACGGATACCAATCGCCGCTCCCACCAAAAGTTTTTCTTTTTTTACCTTTTTAACTTCCTCCACTTGGTCATCAATAGTTAAAAAACGATGAATAATCCCAATCCCACCAAGTTTTGCCATCTCAATTCCCATTCGACTTTCTGTTACCGTGTCCATATTGGCCGAAATTAAAGGAATTTTTAGTTTTATTTTTTTGGTTAGATGAGTTGATAAATCAACCTGACTTCGTGACTCAATTGTTGTTAATTTCGGTACTAACAAAACATCATCAAAAGTCAAGCCAAGATTTTTTCTTAAATTTAACATAGAAAAAAATAAAAATTCAACTTTTAATTATATTTCCAAAACGCTCCGGACTAACTGAAATTATCTCAATTGGCACATCTAAAAAATTTTCAATAAAGCTTATGTATTTTTGACAATTTTTTGGTAAATCATTAAATTTTCTTACCTTTGAAATATCCTCCTGCCAACCATCAAATTCTTTATAAATTGGTTTTAATTTAGAAAGTTCCAAATATCCACAACTACTATAATCAATCTTAACTCCATTTAATTTATAACCAACACAAATCTTTAATTTTTTTAATCCCGACAAAACATCGATTTTAGTTAAAGCAATTTTACTTATTCCGCAAACTTCAACACTAAACTTTACCGCTTCCAAATCAAGCCAACCAATCCGCCGTGGTCTGCCGGTTGTTGTTCCATATTCCCCACCTTTTTCTCTCATCAAATCAGCATTTTTATCAAAGATCTCTGTTGGCAAAGGTCCACCGCCAACTCTTGATGTATAGGCTTTAACAACACCCCAAACATCATCAATTTTCGATGCTAAAATTCCAGCACCAGTATTAACCGCACCGGTAACAACATTGCTTCCTGTTGAAAATGGATAAGGTGAAAAATCATTGTCAAGCATCACACCATGAGCTCCTTCCAAAAGAATATTTTTTCCTTCTTTTACTGCTTGATTCAAAACTTTAAAAGTATCGACGATATATGATAAAAGCTTTTTTCTGTATTCTTTAAAAACTCCAAGACTTTTTTTAATGTTAATTGGCGCAACATCAAAAAGCTTTAAAATCTTATTTTTTATTCTTGCCTGAAAAATAAACTTCTCCTCAAACGCCTTCCAGTTAACCAATTCATAAAAACGAATGCCGTTGTAGGAAACTTTATCAGCATAAGTTGGACCAATACCCCGCTTGGTTGTCCCCAGCTTATTTTTACCGCGAGCATTTTCATAGGCCTCATCCAAGGCCTTATGATAAGGCATGATCAGATGACAACGATGTGATATAAGTAATTTATTTTTCAAAGAAAAACCCTGAGATTCCAAAAAATTTATCTCATCAAGTAAAACTTTTGGATCAATAATCACTCCATTGGCAATCACTCCGATTGTTTTTGGCCGAAGAATACCTGATGGGATAAGATGAAAAGGAAATTTTCTATCACCAATAACAACAGTATGACCGGCATTATTGCCACCATGAAAACGGACCGCAAAATCAGCCTTTTCTCCCAAAAGATCAACAATTTTACCCTTACCTTCATCACCCCATTGAGCACCAACAACAAAATTAATCATAATTAAATATAATTCTCTGGGGCTAAATTTTTTAACTTTTTATTATTAGCAAGCCCCAAAACTTTTAATATCTGTAAATAATCTGTCCTTTTTAATCTTTTTCCTCGAACCAGCTTTTTTACTTTTTCATAACCTAAATTATCTTTTTTAAGCCTTAAAACAATCTGAACTGCCTCAGTTAAAACTTCATAACTTTCCTCCATTTCTTTTTTTAAAAAATCAGTATTAGGATAAATTTTGTCCAAACCAGAAAAAAAGCTCTGCCAACCTAAGATTGTTAAAGCTAATGCTTCACCAAAAAATCGCCGAACAATTGAATCTGACAAATCTCTTTGTAATCTTGAGTGGGTCAATTTTTGTATAAAAAAATTAAACATTGCATTTGCCAATCCAAGGGCTCCTTCAGTTTGTTCAAAATTAATCGGATTTACTTTTTGCGGCATTGTTGATGAACCGATTTCTTTTTCTTTTTTTCTCTGAATTAAAATCTCAAGCATGATGTACTGCCAGATGTTTATTGAAAAATCAATTAAAATTCCGTTAATTAAATAGATTATCTGAAAAAATCCCAAATAATTATCATAAAAAAGAATTTGGGTAGTATAAAGATTAGGTTTTAAGTTTAATTGAGAGATAAATTCAGCGGTTAATTTTTGCCAGTTTTCTTTTGGAAAAGCAAATTTTAAAGCATTAAAATTGCCAACCGCACCATTTAACTTTCCCTCAAGCTGAAAAACTTCTATCTGTTTTATTTGCTTTTCTAGTCGATAGTAATAATTTAAAAACTCTTTTCCAAGTGTAGTTGGGACAGCTTTTTGGCCGTGAGTGCGACCAATAAAAACAACATTTTTAAATTCCTCTGCTATTTTTCTTATTTTCTCTGTTAATTTTTTCAATATTTCAATAAGTTTTTTTTCTTTAAAATCTTTTAAGATTAGACTGTAAGATAGATTGTTGATATCTTCTGAAGTTAAACCAAAGTGGATAAATGAAGCAAGATCTGAAAGACTGGTTTTTTCTAATTTTCCTCTTAAATAATACTCAACCGCCTTAACATCATGATTGATTTTTTCCTCTATTTTTTTGACTTTTGAAAATTCTTTTTCATTAAAGTTTTTTAAAATTTCCTCAAAAAATATTCTTTCCTTTTCCTCTATTTTTCTTATTAATTTTTTTTCTGATAAAAAAAGTAAATATTTTATTTCAATAAATAACCGATAATAAAACAATGTCTTTTCTGAAAAATAAGTGGTTAAGTCTTGAAGTTTTAAAAAATACCGACCGTCAAGCGGTGATAAGGCATCAGAAAATTTTAGTGAAGTAATATTTTTCTTCACTATCATAGTGTACAATTAAAATAACTCTTATGTCAATAATATTTTTTTTTATAATTTTCTTAATTTTAGGAATCATTTTTATTTTTTCATCACCTCGCCTTTCTCCTATCCCCTACTTTCCATCAAACAAGAAAGATCTTCCTCTTATCATTAAGGCTTTGAATTTAAAAAACAATCAAGCAGTTTTTGATTTAGGCGCAGGTGATGGAGTTGTTATTTTTAAGGCGGCAAAAGTTGCTTTTGAAAAAAAATTAAACACCAAATTTTTTGCCGTTGAAATCAACCCGATTCTAATTTTAATAATGTGGATCCGCTGGCTTTTCCACCCAAATAATAAAAATATAAAAATCATCTATGATAATATTTTTAAAATTGATTTTAAACGTTACACGTTACAAGTTACACGTTACATGTTCTACCTTTACATCTCTCCTTGGTATTTAGAAAAAGTAATTAAAAACTTAAAATCAAAAGTTGAAAATTTCTTTCTTGTTTCTTACTTTTATCCTATCCCAAAAATGAAAGTAAAAAAAATTTTAGAAGGAAAAAATAAAGTTTTTGTTTATCAAATTTAAACCCTGGCGCTTTTTAACTACCCTTATCACTTTGGTCAAGAGGAAGTTTGTACAACAATTCTTTTAAGCGTTGTATAACTAAACTCGGATTTTGCTTTCTTAGTGAATCAAGTTCCTCTTTTTTAATTACTATTTGTTCATTACGAAATCTTTCATCATTGTTTGGTGGTTCTTTTCCAAAAGCTTCAAAAATTTGTTTTCTTATTTCTTCATCTTCAACCAATTCCGAAAGTCTCAAGTTAACAAAGTTAAAAGAACGATAAGGATTGATTAATATCTTACCGTTCTCAAAAACACCTTCCTCAACTAAACCAAAAAAATTATCTTGAGCTGTTTGATTATTAAACAAATTTCCCCCAATTTGATCAACTAATCGGGCAAAAATAACTAATGGTTTATCTTTATCTTCTTTATTTGGCTCATAAGTTGTTTGCGCAATCAAATATTTTATTAAAGTTAAATAACGCTGTTTTTTATCTGCTTCTAAACCACTATTATTTATGAGTAATTCAGCAATTTGCTCACTTCTCTCTTCAGCCCTCTGTGCTTTATAACCATCCAAATAATCTAACACCAACTCTCCTTTTTCATCAAATCTAACCCCACTAGCAATATTTCCCAAATCATGCATGGAAAAAGCAAGTCTTACCACTTCTAAAAATTCATATTCTGTTATTTGAGATTGGGGATGTATCTCATTCCATCTTTGAAAATCTCCTTTTAAATTTAACGGGTCTAAGGAACCTTCTTTGCTAAAAGCTTTTCTTATTAACGCAACTGCAGCATTAATTGTCGCATTAATATGATTTTGATTATGAAATGAACTAATATGTCCTTTCTCTCTCCATTTTTGATCAAATCCAGAGTGAAAACCAACACATTGTTGAATTAACTGTTCTACTGTTGATTTTTTAGTCTCTATCGAATGTAATTTTTCACGATCTGATTGCTCCATAAAATAAATCAAATCAACTTCAAAACTTCTAATGGTTTTTTAACAAAAAAATCAACTCTTGTCTTTTTTAATCCCCTTTCCCCCGCTAACCCCCAAGCCACCCCAATTATTTTAATTTTTGCTTTTTGACAAGCCAAAACATCACGAATTTCATCAGCTACATAGTAAACTTCATCGGTTTTTAATCCCTCTTTTTTTAAAATAGTTATCAAGTCTTTATCTTTTCCCAAAAAATTACTGCCAACATAAATTTTTTCAAAATAATCTTTTATCTTCTCTTTTTCCAAAAATTTTACAATGTTTTTTTTTAAATTTGAAGAATAAACATAAAGCTTAATATTTTTTTCTTTTAATTTTTTTAAAAGTTTTTTTATCCCAGGAAAAATATCTATTTTTTCTATTTTTTTAAAAAGATCCTTTTGTGCCTTTCTTATCTCCCATAAAATCGAGGGGATTTTAAACCAATTAATCTTAAACTCTTTCATCAACTCTTTAGGAGTCAACTGAAAAATTTTTTTAAGTAACTCTTCTTTTGACTCTTTTAAACGATGTTTTTTAGCCAATTCAATAATCTTTTCAAAGGTAAAAGGTAAAGTATCAGCAATCGTTCCATCAAAGTCAAAAATCAAAGCTTTTATTTTTTTTACCATATTTTTTATAGTATCAAGCTTTTTAAAGAATTTCAAACCATTCTATTTTTGAAACGGCCGTATTCAAAATAGAACTAAAATTTTATCTTTGATAAAATTCGCTTGCTTTCTTTTTAAAGTGATAAAATATTTATAATGTTAGAAAAAATAATTTTTTTCGATCTTGCCATTACTTTTTTTTTAAAAAATCTTCTTCCGCAAAATTATTTTTTTGATCTTTTTTTCTCTTTTTTTTCTTTAAAAGGTAATGCAATTTTTGTTTGGATATTGGTGATAATCGTTATTTTAATATTTGAAGAAAGAGAAAATCCAGGAATTACCAAAAAAGATAAGCAGTTTATTGTTGTTTTTACTCTGACATTTTTAATTACTTCTTTGGTTGTCACCTATCCCCTAAAAAATTTTTTCAAACGCCCCCGTCCAATTTCAAACAATTCCAATCAGTGGCAATTTACCCTTCAAATCAAAGAAACACTTTCAACAAACTGCCCAACCGACTTCTCCTTCCCCTCCAGTCATGCCTCAACCGCCTTTGCCGCCTCAACTGTCTTAACATTTTTTGATAAAAAACGCCGTGTTTTTTATTATCTTATTGCTTTTATTATTGCCTATTCTCGAATATACTTGGGTTGCCATTATTTTTTGGATGTTCTGGGAGGAGGAATTTTGGGGATAATTATTTCCAAAATAATATTGAATATTTTACATCATCTCAAAAAACCAATTTTCTAAAACTTTAATATCAAAAAACCAAAATTTATTTGCATTTTAAAAAGATTATTATATAATGATTATTATATAATATTATAAATTTATATTTAATAAAATATGGAAAAACTTAGACGAGAAAGAAAAACAAAGCCGTTTAATTCTAAAGAAGTTAGAAATTTTATTGCTCTTGGATTATTATCTTTATCATTAGTAGGTTGTGGTCCGAAAGGAGTTGTTAATGGGGTTAAAATAGATTCTGCCTCAGCTTGCGAAACATCAACTAATATAGTAATACCTCCTGATGCTAACTATCAGAGTGTAATTATTTTTGGTAAAGAATTTCCAATTAAAGATGGACTTATTAAAGGTTTTGATTTAAATCCACTTACCGGTGAACTTGTAGCCGAGGCTGGTGATGTAAACGGGGATGGAAAAAAAGATAAAATTAAAGGTATTATTGAAAATGGAGTAGGAACTTTTCATCTTTCTTGTGGTTCCTCCTGATCAACCTTAAAAATCAACTATAAAAATAATTTTATTTAGATTTTTAATTTTTAAATTAAGCTATTTTTCCACCCCATGAAACTCCACTCGACTTGCCCGCCAAAATCGCTTTTTGAGACATAGAGTAAATAACAATGAGTTAAGTCGAAAAGTAAGATGTGGCGAGTAAAATTTTACTTTTCAACACTGTAAAATTTTACGCGGTCTCCCCTAAACATCAAATCAATCTCCCCCACCGGCCCATTTCGATGCTTGGCTATTAAAAGTTTAACTAGTCTTTTATTTTGATCTAATAAATCTTCTGACTCCTCTTCCTGATACAAAAACATAACCACATCACTATCCTGCTCAATACTTCCACTTTCTCTCAAATCCGAAAGCTGAGGTTTTTTTGATCCTCGTTGTTCAACCGCCCGAGAAAGTTGAGAAATTGCCAAAACAGGAATTTTAAGTTCCCGAGCTAAGTTTTTCAATCCTTGAGAAACAAACGAAACCTCCTGCACTCTTGACTCAAAAAATCGACCCCCACTTGCCAGTTGTAAATAATCAACAATCAAAAGCCGCAAACCTTTTTCAATTTTAAGTTTTCTTGCTTTGGTACGCATTTCAATAATTGATGCTCCTGGGGTATCATCGATAAAAATAGGTGCTTCAGATAGTTCTCCCATGGCTTCAGTAAGACGGCGAAAATCCTCATCAGAAAGCCGCCCTGTTTTTAGACGCCAAGCATCAATATCAGCTTGGGCAACCAAAAGTCTATCAACCAATTCCTCTTTACTCATTTCCAAAGAAAAAAACCCAACTGTTATTTTTTCTTTCAAAGCGACATTTAAAGCCAAATTTAAAGCAAAAGTTGTTTTTCCAATCCCCGGTCTTGCTGCCAAGATTAAAAGATTAGTATTGTTCATTCCAGCCAACTTATTATCCAAATCGATAAAACCGGTAGGAATCCCGCGATATTTAGCTCCGCGCTTCATAAACTCCTCCAACCTCTCAAAACTTTCTGCCAAAACATCTTTTAAGGGAATAAACTCTTGACGAAGATGTTCAGAAGAAAGATTGAAAATTTTTCCCTCAGTTTCTTCCAAAAGCCTTTCCGCATCTATTTCTTCAGAAAAAGCTTTTTCCACCATTCTTGAGGAGAGTTCAATTATTTTTCTTTTAAGATAATAACTCTTAACTATCCGGCCATAATGCTCAACATAAGCAGAGCTAGGTACGGTATCGATTAACTCTGAAAGATAAGAAACCCCACCAATTCTTTTTAAATTTCCTTCTTTTTTAAGTTGATCTTGCAAAGTCACCAAATCAATCGGTTGCTGTTTTTCAAAAAGTGTTAACATTGAAGAAAAAATCGTCTGATGTTCAGGTAGATAAAAATGATCAGGTTTTAAAAACTCTGCCACTAAATTAATGGCCGATGAATCAATTAATATCGCGCCTAAAACCGACTTTTCTGCTGTTAAATCATGAGGAGGAACTTTAATTTTATCCATAATCTCCTAACACCTAACATCTAACATTAAACATTAAACATTAAACGTTAAACGTGTAACGTTTAAAAATTAAAAAAAATTTACACAATGTTTACACTTTATTATTTTTTTTAATGTTTAATGTTGAACGTTTAACGTTTAACTATTTTTTTTCCGATTTATCTGATTTATCTGGTTTCTCCGATCTCAAGCACTAAAACTTTCATCTCCCCTTCTTCTTCTTTTTTATATGTAAGTTTTGGTAAAACTTCAGGCTTTTCCATACCAAATTTTCTCATAAACTCCTCAACCGAAGAAAGACTCCCAAAAACCTGCTGATTTAATTTTGGATTATTGTAATGCATAGGAATTACTCTCCTTGGTTCAATTTTTTTGACCAATTCGTAAGCCTCAGAAGGATCTATGGTATAAAATCCCCCAACTGGTACCAAAAGAACATCAACATTACCCAATCGATCTAAAAAATCATCATCAGGCACTAACCCCAAATCACCACAATGAACCAAACTTATTCCTTCAGCCTCAATTTTAAAAACAATATTTTCCCCTCTTTCTGCCCCTTTTTCTTTGTCATGATAAGTTTTAAAACCAAAAATTCTAACTCCCATTTTCTCAAACTCCCCCGGCCAGTCAAAAACTGTTGGATCTCCTAAAACTAAATCAGATCGATTGTGATCCTGATGTTGGTGAGAAATAGTTACGATATCGGCCTCAATTTTTGGAAATTTTAAACCAACCATTTGAGAATCAAAAGGATCAGTAACAATTTTGGCTTTTTTTGTTTTTATTAAAAACGACGCATGACCCAAATATTTAATTTCCATAGCATTTAAAGAATAACAGAAAAACTTTTAATTTGCAACCAATATCATCTAACTTCTAACACCTAACATCTAACATTAAACATTAAACATTAAACGTTAAACGTGTAACGTTTAAAAATTAAAAAAAATTTACACAATGTTTACACTTTATTATTTTTTTTAATGTTTAATGTTGAACGTTTAACATTTAATGTTATACGTTCCACGTTATACGTTATAAGTTTTATAAGGTGTTAGAAAGTTAGTTGTTAGGTGTTAGTTATTAGATGTTAGATGTTAGATGCTTGGTGATTTTACGGTTTACATATCTCTTCTTTTATCTTCTCTCTTTGTTCTTTTGGCAACTTTTCAATTTGTTTTAAAAAATTACCTAAAGTTGAATCAAAAACGACGTCTGAAACAGTTTTTGCTGATTGGGTGGCTAGTTGAGTTGCTTTATCTTCAACCAATCCCAATACCTCTCCTACCATCTCTTCTCCTTTCTGCTTTAAATCATCAACTGTTTTTCTTCCTCGACTTAAAACCTCATCAACTGAAAAGTTAACTTTTTTATTTTCTTTATCCATTGATAAAACTTCTGAACTTTCTTTTTTTCTGTTATAAAAATAATAATTTCCGTATACAGAAGCACCAATTAAAACAAGAAGAAGAAAAACTTTTAAGTAAAAAAACCTATTGATCTCATTTTTCTCCAAGGGCCGAAGCATAAAATCATCAAACACCTAACACCTAACATCTAACATTAAACGTTAAACGTGTAACGTTTAAAAATTAAAAAAAATTTACACAATGTTTACACTTTATTATTTTTTTTAATGTTTTTAGGGTTTAACTTATTAAAAATTTTAACATTTTTTAAATTTCTATGGTATAATAAGTTTTTCATAAAAAAAAGCGCGCGGAGCCTTTGACCTTCCGTCGCCGACCCCGCTGCGCTTGAGTAAAAGCTTAAGTCTTTTAATTGCTTTGTTTAACCAGCCCACATTCCTTGAGGCAAGTTCTCTTTTTATACCAAAATTAATTTTTTTCTCATATTCTTTTGACTTTTTCAACTTTTAATCTGGCCATTAATATCAAAATAACATATCTTATAAGATTTGTCAAGAGGTATTTTTAGTCTATAAATTTATTATATTTTAGAGCTTAATAATAATATATTTTAAAATACTGAAAAAATTTAATAAAAAATGTTATTTCTTGTATAAAAAATTATTATAATGTTTATATTTTTTAAACAAATATATTTCACACCTCCGAGGTATTGTATATTCTTTTTAATTTATTGCAAAAAATCTATCAAATTTTATTAACCGAAATTAACAAACTAATATGGTCTATTTTAAGTTTTAGTTTTGAATTTTCCCCATCCGACGGAGGGTTGAATTTTTAATTTTTATTACACGTTTAACGTTATACGTTACGCGTTATACATTTAATGTTAGATGTTGGGTGTTAGTTGTTAGATGTTAGATGATATAATATTGTTATCGCCTGGATAGTTTAGTGGTAAAACAAACCCTTGGTAAGGGTTAGAGCGCGGGTTCGATTCCCGCTCCAGGCTCCAAAAAAGTTAAAAAAATTATTTTTTTGCTTTTATTTTTTTATAGATCGGATAAAAATACATTACCAATCCTGTAGTTATCATCACAAAAAGAGTAACGGTAAAAAATTTGCTGGCTAACCGATGAAGACTACGCGCTTGAAAATCGGTCATAATCGGCCATCCCTCCTCCATCACCTGCCCAGTAAGCCACATAATAAAAGTTAAAAAAATCACCAAAAACATAAAAAGCCGGTGAATTTTTTTAGATAATTGATAGATCATAATAATAATTTAATCTTCTTTCTCAAAAATATTTCAATTTTTTAATTTATTACTCAGCTAAATCTCCAATATAAAAATCTTTAAGGATATCTCTTGCCACTGGTTTATGAGGAGAACCTTTTCCACCTTTTGTATTAAAAGCCTCGGTTGCCTCTTGACCACAATAATTAGCAATTACTCCTCCTCCTGGATGTTTTTCAATGTACGAGGTTACATCATAAACTTTACCATCAATTACAAGCCAACAGTCATTTTCATTATTATGTTTTGCAACATCACTTAGTGAAAAGGAAGATTTTTTTGGCTCTTCTTGCTCAATTTTTTTTTCTATTATTTTTTCGTTTTCTTCTTTTTTGTTGTTTAAAACAAAAAACAAAATGCCACCAACTATTAAAACCATCAGTAAACCAAAAATTAGTTCTTTTTTCATAACTTTAGAAAAATTTTTAATTTAAGCAAATTAATATAATAATATAATAAATTAAAATAATAAATTTAAGACAAAAAATCAAATTAATTAATGTTATAATATATAAATGCTTGGTTCAATCTGGTTAACCACCGATAATAAAGAAATAGAAAAAATCATACTTTCATTATCAAAAAAGGAAAATACCATCTCCTTCAAAGCTCATGTAACTTTGGTTAATGGGATTCAATCAAATACTGATGTTAATTTAAAAATGTTTATTGAAAGGTTTAAAAAAATAAAAAATATCCTTTTGAATAAAAAAATAGTGTTAAAACCAAAAATAATTAAAACAGGCGATAGCTTTTCTCAGTCAATTTTTATTACCTTCTTTGAAAATCCCGATATTCTAAAATTAAGAGAAAATATAATAGATAGACTGATAAAACCAAATAATTATCAATTCAATAAAAACTTTTATCCCCACCTAAGTTTAATTTATAAAATATTTTCTAATAAAGAGTATAGACAAAATATAACAAAGCAAATCAAAATACCAAGCGCTTTAGAGTTTAACGACTTAAAATTAATTCTTGAAGAAAAACCAATTGAGAAAAATGAAGATATTTTAAAGTGGAAAATATTTTAATCATAAAATATGGTTTATATAATTGGTGAAACAAAAATTTTTAGATTTAGAGATTGTAATAATCATGATTTTGGGAGTAATCCGGCAATTGAGAGTAAAAACAAACCAGATGGCACTTATGAATCAGCTTTTTTTGTTCCTGATTTTGAAAATGGTTTAGCAATTACTGACGGTATTAATCCTCCTTTTGGATTGATAAAAAAACCATGGGGATTTCAAGGATTTGTCGACCTAAATAAGATAGTTGATGAAAAATCATTGCCCTACTTCCCATTTCCAACAAAAGAAAATCCAAATCAAAATATTTATCCTCGATTGGGTTTTGCCTTAATAGATAATCGTAAAGGCAACAAAGAAGTTAGCCAAAATAATCATTGTCATAATTTCTATTCTGAATTAGTTTTTGTTTATGCGCAAGGAAAAGCAAAAATTACTATAGAGGAAAATATAACTGAAATAAAAGATGGATGGTATGCTTTTTTTGTCCCACCAGGACTGTATCATGACATAATAGTTGGTCCAAATTCATTAGTAGTTACCTGTGACATAAAAAATTTCAATTTAAAAGATCGAAATTCAAAACATCCTTCTGATAAAAAAGAATCAGAATCTGAAATCGGTATTAAAAACAATTCAAATATAACAAATCTTCAAGAAGAATATGTAAATTATCAAGATCCAATTTTTGGATTAACTTTTTTAATCACAACAAGAAAAGATTCAATAGATCCAAAAAAATACACTTTAATTGAAATCAACCCAGAAAATTTTATTAATGGAAAAATACCAAACAAAATGATTGATAATGTACTAGAAAGTAGTTCAAAAGTGATTGAGTTTATAAAAGCACTTTTTAAAGAAAATGAAGATACAAATTATCCAGTATTATACATTGGCATTCCAAAACCTTTTGACATTTTTGATTTATTGAAATAGATTACATCCACTAAAAATCCGATATCTTTTCAATCACAAAAAACCCAACAATTGCCGCTGCCACAATTACATTTAAAGACCTATTTATTCCATACATTGGAATCTCAACAATTTGGTGGACTAATTTTAAAGTCTCCTCTTTTACCCCAAAACTTTCATTACCAAAAATCAAAGCTAAAGGAAAGTAATAGGAAGCTTTATTATAAGGAATAGATTTTTTATGTTGTTCAACGGCAATAATTTGTAAAGTAGAATGTGTAACTTGTAAAGTATTTCTATATTTTTTTATTTTTTTATCCGTTATAAGTTCAACGTTATCTTTTATACTTTCAAGCGCTTCCTTAGCTGTTTTTTTATATTCCCAAGGCACTACTTTATACGTTCCAATCGATGCTTTTTTTATCCGAGAGTTTGGTGGTGTTTCGGTTTCACCTACTAAATACATCTTTTCAATTGCCAAAGCATCAGCCAAGCGAAAAAGCCCACCAATGTTATAAGTATCATAAATATCCTCTAAAATAAAGTAAATAGGATTGCGCTTGATTTTTCTTATCACTCCCCGCGCCCGTTCCTCCTCAAGTCGCCTCAATTCAAAAGCGTTAAGCTTCATAGAAGTGTAACGTGTAACGTATAATGTGAAAAGAAAGTTCTTTAATAAAAGATATTTTAAATCCTTCTTTGCTTATTTTATCGACCAATTTAAAAAGCAAATTTTTTTTCTTCATTTAATAAAAAATTATATCAAAACGTTACAAATTTCACGTTATCCTTTATAAATTAATCCTATAGTTGACATTTTAAAAGTCTTATAGTATAATATAGGGCATATGAAAAAAAATCTAATGTCTTTTATTGTTTTATTTTTATTAACGTTATTCGTTCCAACTTATACGTTACACGTTAGTGGTCAATACGGTCAATACGGGGGAAAAACTCCTTCCTATTCCATCTTAGTCGATAAAATGGTTAGTAAACCCACTGATAAAAAAGGTGGCAGTCAAACTTATACTTATCTTGATAATTTATCACCATCAGATCCTCGTTTTTCACCTAATCAAGAAGTATGGTTTAAGATAAAAGTGAAAAATACCTCAAACATAAATCTAAATGCCGTACAAGTAACCGATTATGTACCCCAATACTTAATGCCAATTGAAGGCCCTGGTAAATGGAATCCTGACAATCGAACAATTACTTGGAACGCTGGAGACTTTGGCGTTGATGAAGAAAAAGTTTATTATATAAAAATGCAAGTTTATGATCAAAATTCGCTTCCTTCAGACAAAGGATTGTTTTGCGTCATAAACAAAGTCGTAGCTAAAAAAGAAAACATCGCCTATGACGAAGATACTGCTCAACTTTGTGTTGAAAAACAGGTAATTGGAGCAAAAACTGTACCACAGGCGGGGCCGGAATATGGAATATTATTACTAGCTGGAAATATTTTAGGATTAGGTTTTGGAATTTATCTTAAAAGAAATAATAAATAATCAATCAATAAAATAATCAATAATTAATAACTAAATTTAAATATTTTAATTAAATATTTATTTTTTAAAAAATTTTGGATAAGATTAGAACTATTTGATGGATTTTTTTATAGATTAATTTAATTTTTTATTTTTATAGATTGTTTTATTATCTCTTCATTAATAATTGTCATTTTTATAGACTGACAAAAAATGAATCATCTCTTTACCCAACTTTGCTTTTCTTTCCTCTCAATCAGATTGATTAAAAATTTAATAAATTTAAATAAATTTATTAGAAACTATCTTATAACTTTAAATTTTAAGATATTGTGAATTTATTGTGGATAATTTTTTTTAGATTTTTTTAATAGTAACTATAAAAAAATTTAATGTTTTAATTTTTAAACTATAAGATATTTATTTTAAAATAAAATATAATAAAAAAATTAAATCTTAAAATTTATTGTTATTAGATTTTATTTTTAAGTTCTTACACTTGAATTTTTATAACTTTTTAAAATTCCAAGTTATACCTTTAATGTTAGATCTTAGAGGTTTTAGGTGTTAAAAGTTAGGTGTTAGTTAATATTGTTGTTGACTTTTTAAGGTTTTTATTATATACTATAGGAGTATTAAGATTAAAAATTTAAAATTTATAGGACAAAAATTAATAAAATAAAAAATAAAATATTTAAAATATTACTTGACAAAACTAAAAATATTTGATATACTATAAGTTAAGTAAGTTAAGTTAAAAATTATAAATTTAATAAAAAAATATGTCAGAAAAAATTTCTCGAAGAGATTTTTTAAAATCCGCATTATTATTATTGGGAGTGGCGGCGTTAACAGGTTGTACACAACAATCACAATCAGAAGGATTTCAAGCTGTTTATGGAGAAGATGGAAAAATAGTTGGTTATGTTGACAAAGAAAGAGTGTTTCATCCCATAATCAAACAACAAGTGGCAAATTATCAAACAACAATACCAACACCAACAGAAACACCAACTGCAATAAAGACAGAAAATATCAATCCCGCTCAAAAAAATGGGGATAAATGGATTCTTCATGACTCAGATGGTAATCCAATTGAGTTAAGTTTACCGGCAAATTTTACTCCCGATGCAGATTTAAAAGTAAGTGAAATCAAACCAAAAGATGTCTTACCTATCCCAAATGAAGCCGCTGATTTCGAAGCTTATCTTAATACAAGCAACAATCCTTTACAAGCACCTTTAGCCGGATATATGTATGGCACCAATGACTATAACCAGTATGGTGAAAGAACATCCGGTCCTCAGTTGCCTATGTATTCTTGGCTTATTCACACCGGCGAAGTGGTTGCAATTCCCGGAATAGGTGAAGTTCGAGGTGGTCCTGGAAGAGCAGTTGCTGTATTAATTATTAATCGCACCGACAATGTTTATCAATGGGATCCTCAAACCGTCTATGTGAAATCTGGTTTTCAAGGAGCTGGACGAATTTGGAATGGTGAAGGACCATATGTTGCTGAGACAGAAAAAAGATTGGTTCAACATTACGGATTTATTTTAGGCAATGGACATCCTGAATCTGGATTCATCGGACAATGTAATTTAGTTAACAACTGCCAAGAGGTTACATTTGTCACCGCTGAAAGAATCCAATGGGGAAATAATCCTGACGGCACTCCCCGTTATCAATTTAGATTGATTAGGGCAGAAAATATTTATTTAAAATAAAAAAGAGTACTTTAAATTATATTATAAAAAAACGCGGCCTTTTTGGTCGCGTTTTTTTTATATAATTATCTTTATGATGAGTAAAATTCAAGCATTAATAAAAAAGAATATTTATGTTTTGGTGATTTTTATAATCGCAATACTAGTTTCTCTATTAAACTATAAAAAAAATACTTTTTTATCCGGCTGGGATACTTTGCATCCAGAGTTTGATTTCTCTTTAAATTTTAAACGTCTTTTTCTGGGTGTTTGGCGAGATGAGCAAGGATTAGGCGCTCCTTCCGGTCATGCCCACATGGCCGATTTACCACGGTTAATTGTTTTATGGTTTTTGCATTTTTTTATTCCTATCAACACATTAAGATATTTTTATATTTTTTTATGCTTACTTTTTGGTGTATTTGGAATATATTATTTAATTTCTTTTATTTTAAATAAAAATGGTAATAAATATTATAAATTAACCGCTTTCTTAGCATCATTATTTTATCTTTTCAATCTTTCCACTCTTCAACAATTCTATGTGCCTTTTGAAATGTTTACTACCCAATATGCTTTTTTACCGTGGATAATTCTTTATTCTTTAAAATTCTTAAAGGAAAGTAACAAAAAAAATTTAATCATATTTAATATAATAACTTTTTTTGCTTCCCCTCAAGCTTATGCCCCTCATCTTTGGTATGCTTTTTTTATTACATACTGCCTTTTTTTATTCTCTTATTTTTTTATTAGTTTGAAAAAATCTAATTTAAAAAAGGTAATAATATTAATTTTTACAACATTGATTGTTAATAGCTTTTGGCTCCTACCTAACCTTTACTACATTAAAAATTTTGGTTCTGTTCCTTCCCAAAGTAAGCAAAACCGTTTATTTTCCCAGGAATATAAATTGCGTAATGAAAAAAATGGCGTTTTAAAAGATGTCTCAATAGTCAAAGGCTTTTATTTTGATTGGAGTATTTATGATTTTAAAAAAGAAAAAATTGTCCCGCTTATGGAAATGTGGAACAATCATCTTAATCGGCTAAATATTGTTTACATTGGTTATGGCTTATTTATTTTTTCTGTTTTGGGAATAATTCTTGCCATATATAAAAAAAATTATATATTCATCTCGTTATTGCCATTTTTTTTTATTCCCTTTATTTTTTTAATGAATAATACTTATCCCTTTTCTTCTTTAAATAATTTTCTTTCCCAATTCTCTCTTTTAAAAGAAGTGTTAAGATTTACATTTACAAAATTCTCAATTCTCCTTATATTTTCTTATACCTTATTTTTTTCTTTAACTTTAAGCTATATTTTTAATCACTCAAAAAAATATCTTATTTTTTTATACTCATTTTTAATCGTTCTTTTTCTTTTTTTATATGCTAAGCCCTTTTTTTTAGGAAATTTAGTCAGCGAAAAAATGCGAATCGACATTCCCAAAAATTATTTTTCTCTTTTTTCCTACTTAGAACAAAAACCAAAGCAAAGAATTTTATACTTACCGCTTCACAATTTTGCTGGCTGGCAATATAATAATTGGGGCTATCAAGGAGCTGGGTTTATCTGGTTTGGATTAAAACAACCAATTTTTAACCGCGATTTTGACCGTTGGTATCATTATAATGAACAAGCCTATCGGGAATTTTCTTATGCTCTATATAGCCGCAATTCTTCCCTTTTTTTAAACGCTTTAAAAAAATACCGGGTTGGATACATTATTCTAGATGAATCAGTTATTGATACTGATGTAAAAAATAGTAAGCAGATAACCTTTAATCGTGAGACTAAAATATTAATAAAAAATATACCCCAAATTCAACTTGATTGGCAAAATGGATTTTTAAGTCTTTATAAGGTAGATAATCAGTTTTCGGAAGTTGAATTGGCTTATAATTTACCCTCTATTTCACCTTTATATCATTTTAGTTTTGAAGATCAAGCTTATTCTGACTTTGGAGATTACTTGGCATTGGAAAAAGATGGAAAAATTTTTTATCCTTTTCGTTCTTTTATTGATAAAACAGACAAAATAAATTCAGATATAAAACTTGATCTTGATAATTTTCATTACAAAGTAAATGTAAAAAAACTCCTTGAAGAAAAAATAGTTTTGCCCGCCTTAACTGAAGACGAATTAAATTTTTTCCAAAAAGGTGAACTATCAATTCAAAGTTCACAAACATCAGTTTATGGAAAAATGCCCAAAGAAAAAATTTTAATAAAACCTAAAGACATTGAACAGATAGGAAAAATTAAAGAAAAAAATTGGCAAAAAATAACTACGGAGGAAAAAATATATTATGAAAGCACTGATAAAATCATCAATTCCTCTTATGATTTGCTTTCCATCTCTCAACAATTAGCTTATGCAATAGGTTTTAAATCAAAAAATCTCAACGGCTTGCCTTTAAGAATTTGCGTAAAAAGTCTTTACTCAAAAAGATGTGAAATATATGATGAATTATCCAAAAATAAAGATATTAACGAAGATATTTTTGTTCTTCCACCTCTTAACCAAGGGGTCGGGTACAAAATAGAAATTTTAAATATATCATATGGAACAATTAAAACTATCAATGAGCTTTATGAAATAAAAATCATTCCTCTTCCCTATCATTTTTTAAAACAAATTCATGTAAAAAAAACACAATTTGAAGCAAAAAATAAATTAATTATTCCTATTAATTTTATTGATTTTGGCTTTATTAAAAAGGTTAAATTAGAAAATATTAAAGATAAAAATTTTACTTTAATTTTTAATCAAGCCTATGAAAAAAATTGGAAAGCGTACATTAGTGAAACGTGTAACGTGGAAAGTATAACATGTAAGATAAAAAACATTTTAAACATTTTTTTCCCTTTTCTTTTTGGCAAAGAAATAAAGGAACATGTTTTGGTAAACAATTGGGCGAACGGATTTTTAGTTAAAACTGGTCAAAGCTCGTCAAAGCTAGTTACAACTAGTTCCAACCAATTGCAACCAGTTTCAACTAATTCCTATCAGTCTCAACCAGTTATAACTATTATTTTTTTGCCGCAGTATTTAGAGTTTTTAGGATTTGCTTTACTGATTGTTGCTTTTATATTTATCATTAAAGTTAAAACTAGTTAAAATTAGTTAAAAATAGTCAAAAGCTAGTTAACTTAAAAAGTTGAGGCAAAAGAACTTATCTGCTTAGCTAAAACTTGGTACTCTTTTTGAAGAAAACTAGTATCAATTTTATAAACTTTTTCTATAATCAACAAAAGTGTGACTACTTCATTAGCAGAACCGGAAGCAATTTTTAAATAATTTTTAAAATATTTCTTTGATCGACAATACCCTTCAGAAATATTAGTTGCTACTGAAATTGATGCTCTTTTTATCTGATCTGATAAAGAAAAATCATTATATAAAGCTTTATTATTTTTTATTAACTCATAAACTTTTCCAACTAATTCAATTGCTTTTTGATAAATCTTTAAATTCTCAACCGCCATAAATTAATTATAAAATTATTTACAACAAGTTTTAACCAGTTTCAACTATTTTTAACCAACCCTGGTCTTAATATCTTCAGTTTTTTGGTTTTTTTGCTAAATTGTTGCTTTTATAGTAATATTAAAATTTAAGCCGCAAGAAACTCATCCCGACTAACTCTACTCTCCCTAAGTATTGCCAAAAGCGTCCCTTTTTTAATATCTTTAATATGAAGAGGAATTACTACCCTTCTTTTATCTTTGGGATGATAAAGTACAACATGACTTCCCGACTGCCTATCGATAATAAATCCAAGCTTTTCAAATTTTTTTATTACTTCTTTTGGTTTTAATACCGGTAATTTAGGCATAAGAAATATTTAATTTTGAAGCGTCGATATTTACTTGAGAATAAAATGAGTTTTCCTCAGTTGGAATTTCCTCATGATGAGCGTTTAAACTTTCCAAATAAAGCTCAATTGCTTCTTTTATCATTTTTTTTGCTTCTTCTAAATCTTTTCCATAAGAAACACATCCTGGAAGTATCGGAACAAAGACGGTATACCCGCCTTCTTTTTCTTTTTGAAAAACAACAGTGTAGTTTAAAATTTTTTGCCTCATATAATCTAATAATACCAAATTAACTTTAATTTTTGCAACTTAACCATTCTTTTTCTTAATTTTTTTAGCCTAAAACTCATTCTATCTTCAAAACGGCCGCATTCAAGATAGAACTTCCCTTCAAAACACCCCAAACCAAACCAAAAAATTCTATCTTTAAAACGATCGTTGCAAAGATAGAATTTTAAGGTTTTATTAGAGGTTTTTATTAGAATTTAAACTCTTAACGCTTATTTTGAGGAAAGAATAAAAGGAGTTTTTCGATTTTTTATTAATGACTTTAATTTTTCAGAAATATTCAATTCTTTTGGTAAGACACCGATAATCTCAAGGCTTATTGGTCGACCTTTTTTATCTTTAATAATCACATCGTTGCGATATTTTGTATCCACCTCCTCGGAAGAAAACGCATCTTTTGGATCACCCCACCAAATATTCATTGTGTTACCGATTGGATCAAAATAAATTTTTACTTTGGCCATATTTTTTCTCCTTTTCTTTTTACCTTTGATGTTTGATAAATTGTAACAATAAAACCGTGATTATTAAGATATTTTACCACAACTACCAGATGTTTTTTGTTAAGTTTTTTATAATAAAGATAGATATATGGATCTTGAACACTTTTTCTTATCTCATCAGCATTATTTAAGACTTTTATTACTTCTTCTTTTGAAGCTTTAAGTTCTTTATGTTTAATAACAAAAATTTTATTCCAATAATTTTTGGTCGTTTTTATAATTTTTCCAAAAATATCTTTTACCTCAAAAAGAAAATCCGATTTTTTAATTTTAATCATACCCAAATGATATCAAAAAATAAATTTTTCTAATTTTTATTTTATTCTATCTTAACAACGATCGTGTAAAAGATAGAAATTTTTCCTTTTTTTAAATACACGTTACACGTTACAAGTTCTACGTTATACTTTTATTATGTTTGACACTCACTGTCATTTAAACTTTTCTGCTTTTGAGGGCATTTTGGAAAAAGTAGTCGCTGAGGCCAAAAAGGCTGGTGTTGAAAAAATTGTTGTCCCAGGAACTGATGTTGAAACATCAAAAAAAGCTGTGGAAATCGCCCAAAAATTTGATGGTGTTTATGCAGCAGTTGGTATTCATCCTCACCATGTAAAAGAAATTCAAAATGCAAAATTGAAATCTCAAAATGAAAATTTAAAATTAAAAATTGGTGAGATTGAAAAATTGATAAAAAAACCCAAAGTAGTAGCAGTTGGCGAGATTGGTTTGGACAAACATATTTATCAAAAAACAAAGTATAAAAATTATCAGATTGATGACGAGTTTATCGCTTTACAAAAGGAAATCTTTTTAGCCCAATTGAAATTGGCAAAAAAATATAAAAAAACAATAATTATCCATAATCGTGAAGCAAAAAATGACTTGCTTGAAATTTTAACTAATAACCAATCACTAATAACTAATAACAGTCTTGTTTTCCACTGCTGTGAACCTGACGATGACCTTCTAAACTTTGCTAAGCAAAATAATATTTATATTGGCGTTGATGGTGATGTTACTTATGATATAAAAAAACAAGAATTTGTAAAAAAAATTCCTCTTAAACTTTTAGTATTGGAAACAGACTCGCCTTTTTTAACACCTGCACCTTTGCGCAAAAACAAAAAGACCCGTTTTCCCAATACTCCAAAAAATCTTGTCATTATCGCCAAAAAAATAGTAGAAATAAAAGGAAAAAAGGCAGAAAAAGATATATTAAAAAAAATAAATGAAAACACTAACCAATTATTTATGATAATCTGATCTTAATTTATGTTCATAGTGACGTGGGTAGAAAACCGGCGGAAAAAGTAAATCATAAAAAGAAGGAAGACCATTTTCTCCGGCTAAAAGTCGTCGTTCAGCATAATGTATATCATCTTCTATTTTCTCAATCCAACCCCAATAACCTTTTTCATTATCTTTTAAGGAAAAATATGGATAAACAACCAATTCTACAACTTCATTTCCAAATTTCATTATCACCTTACCTCTAACTAAACGATTTCCCTCAGATCCTTTTCTTTTACCATCCACAATAATAAGTTTGTCATCCTGGTAATTTAGTGTACCATACCAGTTAATGTTTGAAACTTTTACCTGTTGCCCCAACTCATGTCCAATAAAATTTGTAATAGATAATATCAAGTTTTTAATGTAATCAACCGGATCTGCTATTCCGTCGTTTGACGGAACAACAATATTAATATTATAAAAATCAACAATCTCCTCAAATTTCTCTTCAAAATTTTTTCTTAGATATGAAGTGAAACTCTTTGTTGGTTTTTTATCATAAATGATTCCTCCTTGTCGATATTTAACCCTAATTTTTCTTCCTTCTCCAACATCTACTAAAATTTCTCCCTCCATCGAATTAAAAAATCTTTCAAATGCGACTTGAAAAACACCATGTTGAATAGCTTCATTTATCTCATAAAATCTTTCTATTAATGATAAACTTTTTAAGTTTAACAATAATTGTCTTCCTGCCTCAAATCTAATTAGTGGTTCCGCATAAGAAGTGTTTTCTTTGATGTCAAGGCCCAAAAATAAAAGAGCCAAACGACCCAAAGAAGCATTTTGAACTTCATCTGCAAAAGCATATGCTTGATACAATCCTTCTGAAGTTTTTATTTCTTGCGTTAATTCTCTTAAAAAACCATTCACTTTACTTTTAACATCTTGGATTCTTTCATAAGAAACTCCAAAAATTTCTCTTAATTTTTTATTAAAAAAAAGTCAAACTGATTCATCATTTCAGCAACATTTAATAATCGTTCTTTTTTTAAAAAACTCCCAAATTCTTCAGGCGAAGAAAATGTGATTTCGTTTCCTTGGGGAAGTTTAATAGGAGATGATAAAAATTCCCCTAAACTATCTTCTAAAAACTTAACAAATATAAATACTCCCTCTGGTGCCTCTTGCAATCCCGGCCAATTAACTCCATTAATTGCTAATTCCGGAAGATAATACAAAATCTCCTTTCCTAAAAATCCGCTAGTTAAAACTTCTAAAAGAGGATGTTTTTCTTTTTTTTCTTTTTCTTGGTTTCTTCTTTTTTTGTTTACCTCTAATCCTCACTTCATAAAATAACTTCTTAACTTCTCATACTCTTTCTTAAATTTCTCCTCATCAAAATTACCATTTTCATCAATACATAGTTCAATTAAAGAATTTATTTTTCTTTGAAGATATCTTTCTATATGCTCCATCCATGATAAACCTTTTTGCAATGATTGATTCCTTCTATTTTTATCTTCCGAAGATATAGAAAAAGTATTTGATGAGTCCGCTTTCATTTCCAAATGCTCTTCTAATGGTAAATCATCAAATGTTCCTTCTTCAATTGTTTGTCTTAATTGCGATAAAGTTAAAGTTTTAAAATCAATAATCTTTCCATCGCCTATAACCATTCTTTCTTCTGGTAAACAAGACACAGGTATATAGACAATAATAACTTCTCTTTCATGATCACCTATTTTATATTTCCAGCTTCCAATTTCAGTAAATCTCGGTAAACCTAAACCAGTGATAGATAATTCTTCACCTACTTCTCTTTGTATTGCCTCTTTTAAATTTTCAAACTCACCTATCTTTCCTACAAAAAAAGTCAACCGCCTTTTTCCTTTAAAACCAGAAGATTGATCTCCACTTTTTACTCCTAAATAAAAAATTAAGCATGAAAAATCTCTTCCTTCCTTTATTGAATTTAAAATCTTATCCGAATCTGCCAAAGAAACAACAAAAGCCCGAATAACTTTTTGTGGTAGTTCATTCTTTAAAAATTCTGCCATAATAATCAAAAGCCCCGCCTAAATAGGCGGGGGTTGATTTTTAATCTTTAATTTCTTTTTTTCAACTTCTATCAACCCCCACAAATAAACTCCACCTTTTAAGGTAAAAAGTGTGGGAAAAAATAACTGGTTGATAAAAGTTGGTTTTCATAAAGTAAATGTTATAGCAAAAAATTTAAAAATTTGGATAAAAAATTACGTTTTAGTAAATTTTGTTGATTTTTTTAAGATTTTAAAACAAGTTTAAAGTCGGTTTTTTAATTAAAACCCTACTTTTTTATCAAAAATATTTAATTAAAAGTTTTAAGTTTTTAGTTGTGCTTTTGAGTTTTGACGTTTGAGTTTTTAAGTTATTCTTACACGTTATACGTTATACATTTAATGTTAGTTGTTAGATGTTAGATAATAGATGATATTATTTGTTATAATCTTTATATGTTGCCTCTTTCCTTTTTACAAATCAGAAACCCAAAAGACGACGAAACACCAATTGAAGCCGCCACCCAAATCTTTGCCTCACTAACTCCCTATCAATACATCCCATTATGGAAAAGAATCCTTTTTGGCTGGCCGGCCACTTACTCATTTGAAATCTACTTTCTTAATCAAACCGTTTATTTTTATCTTACCTGCCCCACCGATAAAGTAACTTTAGTCCAAAGCCTTTTGTCCTCATCTTTTCCCCAAATAAATATCCAAAAAACAACCGATCCTTTAAATATTGTCTTAAAAAACAAAAATATTGCTTTTGGTGAAATGGTTTTAACCCAGGGATATTACTACCCAATAAAAACCTATATGGACTTTAAAGAGGTTGATCCCCTATCTTCTTTAATTGGCTTTCTTTCAAAACAACCACCTCAAATTTCATGCTTAGTTCAAATTGTTTTAACTGCCGCATCAATCAATTGGCAGAATCAGCTGATGGCAGAAGCTGGAAAAATGCATTATGATGCAACCTCAGGCCGATACACTCAAAATCCTCAAAAAATGCTTCTTTTAAAAAAAGCCTCATTTCAAGGAGGAAAATTGGGAATAAGAATTTTAGTTTCATCGTCTGATAAAGCTTTAAATCCTTATCTATTTTTGTTAAATTTAGCTTCCACTTTTGGCTCTTTTTCTTTGGGGGAAGGCAATCAGTTTTCTTTTAAAAGACCAATATTTTTTAAAGATTTTTTACTTGAAAAAATCAAAAAAAGAAAAATCCGCTATTTTGAAAAACAAGATCAGATCTTAAACGCCCAAGAACTTGCCACTCTTTGGCATCCACCAGGAAAACTTTTATCAGGTATAAAAAACATTGCTTGGGGAAAAACGTTAAAAGGTGAACCCCCAGAAAATCTACCCTTCGCCAATAAAAATCTAACCGATGAAGAAAAACAAAACATAAACTTTTTCGCCAAAACTGAGTTTAAAAATCAAGAAACAATTTTTGGGATAAAAAAAGAAGATCGAAGAAAACACGTTTATATCATTGGAAAAACGGGGGCCGGTAAATCAACTCTTATTGCCAATATGGCAATTGATGATATTCGAAAAAATCGAGGGCTTGGGATTGTTGATCCCCACGGTGATTTATCAGAAACAATTTTGGACTATATCCCCAACCGAAGAATCAATGACGTAGTTTATCTTGAACCCTTCGATTTGGACCGTCCTTTTTCCCTAAATGTTTTGGAGTTAAAAAACAAACAACAAAAAGATTTAGTGGCTTCAGGAATTGTTTCAATCTTTTACAAACTTTACAAAGACTCCTGGGGACCAAGGTTGGAGTATATTTTAAGAAATGTAATTTTGACTCTTTTGGAGGAAGAAAATGCGACTTTGGTTGATGTGCTAGCCCTTTTATCCCACCAAGACTTTCGAAAAAAAGTCGTAAACCAATTAAAAGACCCAGTCCTTCGCTCTTTTTGGGAAAAAGAGTTTGCCAAAATGCCAGATAGACTTAAAGCTGAGGCTATCTCCCCTATTCAAAACAAAGTTGGTCAGTTTGTTACCTCAAAGATGATAAGAAACATTATCGGCAAGACAAAATCAACGGTTAATTTACAAAAAATTATGGATGAGGGGAAAATTTTAATTTTAAATTTATCTCAAGGAAAACTGGGTGAAGACAATGCCGCTTTGCTTGGGGCAATGATTATCACCCAAATCCAACTTGCTGCCATGAACAGAAGTTTTCAAAAAGAAGAGGAAAGACGTGACTTTTTTTTGTATGTTGATGAGTTTCAAAACTTTGCCACCAGTTCATTTATAAAAATTTTATCGGAGGCCCGAAAATACAGGCTTTCTTTAACTTTGGCCAATCAGTATATTGAGCAGCTTGATGAACAAGTTGCCAAAGCAATTTTTGGTAATGTTGGGACTTTGATTTCTTTTGTAGTTGGGGCACGTGATGCTGAGATCTTAACTAAAGAATTTGGCCGACTTTACACTGAAAATGATTTGGTATCTTTGGGAAAACATGAAATTGTTTTAAAACTCTCAATTGATGGGATGACTTCTCCCCCTTTCCCTGCCAAAACCCTGTCTTTACCCAAGCTTAAAAATGAAAACAAAGAAAAAATCATCAAACTTTCAAAAGAAAAATACGGAAGAAAAACAAATAATCTATAATCCAAAATCTTTTTACCATTTTAAATGCGATCGCAAAAAAATGGTAAAAAAAATCATCGCAAATGGCTATCTAAATAAAGTTTTTCTTATTCTTTGAAATAATTTTTTTAATAAAAAGGCATATCTTTTTGAAATAAGAATAAAGAAAAAGGACTATTCAAGAAAGATACGGGAGAAAAAATATTTGATATAATTATTAATCCATGGATAAAGATCCTACCCCTCAAGTTAGACCTATAGAAAGTATAATTAACCAAACTCTTTATATTACTTCACAACCTCAATCAGATAAACTAACGTCGACTTCAACAACACCAAATTTACCCCCTTATCAAATTACACCTGAAAAACAAATAAAGGGACATTAAGAAGAAAAACCTCCTATTAAAGGAGAAATTTATGTTTTTAAAAATAAAGATGAAGAACAAATTTCTATTCAAATCAGTATTTATGCTTCAGATGAAACAGAAATTCTTAACCTAACAGAATTTTTTAAACAATATTTATCTCAATTTGATATTAACCCTAATACTCAAATAATTATTGTTATAGGAGAGAGCTTATTAAGACTTAGTTATCAAGAACCTGAAACAATTCTATTAGATGAAAATCAAACAAAAGAAAAAATTGGACGTTTACCAAGAAAAGGTGAAATTACAACAATTGACTCTCATTTTTAAACTATTACAACCAGAATTTTGGGGACAACCGAATTTTTAATTGCTTATTATGAAAATCCAGAGTTAGCTATTATCTCTTTAAAAGAAGAAATAAAAAAATCATATCGTGAATTCTCATAAATAAAAGCAGAAAGATTAGAAGAATTAATAGAAAATCTTCGCCGAAGATTGGATATTATCAAAGCTAATGTTGATCTGAAAAAAGCGCAAGAACTTTTATCTTTAACTCCAGAAGAAATTAATACTCGAATTAAACAACTTTCAGCTATTCCTAATGATTTCTTTACACCATTAATTGAACCAGAAGAACAACCACTAATAACTTTAGTTGATCCTAATGCGATCATAACCGCTGAATCAAAAAATACAAACTCAAAAGGTGATAGTTGGCAAGACTATCTTAGTGAACGTGTACCACCATTTATGAAAAATCTAATCATTGCTTTTTTAAATGGTCGATATCCTTTTTTAGAAAAACCGGCAATTAATGATGAAAGTCGCGAATTAATAAATCTAATCCATCTAGGCAATGGAAAATATGTAGTTAAAACTGGAAGACATAGAGTTGCTGTAGCAAAACTTCTTGAAGCTAAATCAATATGCTGTCAAGTATACGAACTTCCGGTAAAAGTTGGTGAAAAAAGAAGAGTCAATCGTAACAATCTTTATTATCTTAAATATTTAATTGATACAGGAAAAATTAAAGGACATATAGAAGAAGTTGAAGAAGAGGGTTATTCATCTTTTTACATAACTTTTTATGAACCTCCAAATCCAATTTATATTTTTAAAAATCCTATTTTAGCTTCATCTATTATAATAAACAGTTAAAAGAATATGGTAGAAAAAAATATTAGCTATGTAGAGCTAGTAGAGACGTGATTAATCACGTCTCTGTTTTTTTCCAATCACACTCCCCTCAAAAACTTTCCCTTAAACACCAACTCACAATCTTTATTAAATGTAAAGAAATAATTAACTGTGTTTTCTTTTATTATCATTATTAAATGATTAACGTGAAGTAATTTTATTAACTAAAACACCGATTTTCACTGTTGGAAAAAATCTAATAACAAAAGAAAGGAAGATGGTAAAATTTAAACAAATTAAAAAAAATCTAAATTTTAGCAAAAAAAATAAGATTATAACTCCACTATAACTGCATCGTCCCCATTTAATGATGATGCACTTGGATTTTTAGGATCTAGTTGTTTTACACCATCAGTAAAAACATAAATTTTGTCGCCGGGTTGCAATACAACTGATTGTTCTCTAATTTTATCTTTGCCAGAAGTAACTAAAATAGTAGGAGACAATTTATAACCTGTTTTAGGATCAAGATATGACTCAAATACCATTCCTTTTTTATCTGCCAATTTAACAATTTTTCCACTTTTTCTTACTACAACTGCCTCTGTATTTCCCACCCATAAAGAATAAGCAACACCACCAACTACAGTAACGAAAGTAAAAGTCGCTTCTGTTTTTCTTCCTAAATCGTATTTTTTGTATGTTATTTCGTACGCCGCTCTCATCGCTTTTTGGGGATCTTTACCCTGTTCTATTTGCTTATAATATTCTATTAAAAATTCTTGTGCAAATGGCCTAGTTGTGGTTAATGGCGTTTCTCCAGCGGTTTGTATACTCGCCGTATCCATTAACACAACCGCATCCCCTCCTTTTTCTAATAAATATTCTCTCTGCCTACTGACAACTTCTCTTCCAAAAAGATAATAGTCGCCACCAAATGAATGAGGATCATCTACAATCTGTTGATCAGGATGGCCAACTGTTGCTAATATCACCCGAGGAGTTCTCCCTTCTGTTTTTCTCTCCCCTTCTTTTTTTACTAGCTGTTTTGGAAGTTGATTTTTTTCTCCAGTAACTTCAACTTTTGTTCCGTTAGTTGAGTGATCAAAAAGAAAATATTTTTTTGTTTGGGGATCCCAAATTATAGAAAGATGAGAGCGGGAAACTGTTTGATCGTTAGGATTTATATCAGCTCTACCTAAAATTAAACTTTGTGGATCTTTTTTTTGAGGATCTATGGGTAAAAGAGGCATGACTCTATCACCCATTCTTTTTTTTACTCCACTGGGACCAATTATGAGTTCAACTGTGTTATTATACTCACCAATTGTTAGAGTTACTTCTACTTCTTTATGAGGATCCAAAACCGCTGCTCCTCTTCTAAGATCAATTTTACCACCACCTTTCGTTGTTGTTATAATCGTCGCCTCAGCAACACAAGTCCCGTTTTGACCCATATTTATAACAGTAATTTGTTCGCCCTGTTTATTAATTGCTAGATGTTTTCTTGATATAGTTGGGTCAATCTCACCCCCTTTAGTTAAAGGAAAATCGCTTTCCCTTCCAAATTTATATGATCTATCTACTTGTATAAAATTACGAGCTCTTGTTGGCTGATCCCCCCCCTTACCAAAACCCGTTGGACAATACATTTTATCACCCATCAATAACATAGGCGGCGTTTTGTTAGAATCTCCTATCCCTATTACCACTGCGGTATTTTTAGGAAATGTATGTTTGGCATCTTTAAAGGCTAATGATAGTCTGTGGGAGCCATCTAATCCCACTACATGTTGCGATTGTGTTAGTTCTACATTAGAATCTACCATAAAAAAATTTAAGAAATTAAACCATTAATTTTCGCTTATTTTTTCATTTTTTTCCACTCAGCTAACAATTTTTTCCTTATTCCCTTAATCTCTTTTCCTTCTTTTTTTGCTTCCTTTTTAAGACGAGCAATAACTTTGGCAACTGCTTTTTGGTAATCCTGCCAGTTTATTTCTTCAACCTTTTTCTTTAGTAAAGCCAACTCTTCAACCAACCATACCTTTGCTTTCTCATACCAGACTTTTGCTTCTTCTGATAACTCTTCAATCATTTTTTTTGCTTTTTTATCAATTTCTTTTTCTTTTAAAAGTTTTTCTAATTCTTTCATTTTTTTCTTAACATCACTTCTCAACTCCTTACCTGATTTTGGGGCAAAAAGTAAAGCAATAACTCCTCCAATAACTGAACCAATTAATAAACCAAAACCAAATTTTGATTTTTTTTGACTTTCCATATTGTGTCACAAAAAAACTATTAATATAATTTAAGGATAGCAAAATAAAAATATTTTTACAAGACTTTAATACTTTTAACTTTTAACTTTAAACTTAATATAAATTACCCAAAAACGAATCGAGGAAAAAAGACAAAAAACAAAACCAGGGAAACCATCTAAAAATCCTTTATGACGAATATAAGTCTTTAAAAACCAAAACAAGGGTTTAAGAAAAAAGTAATCAATAAAAAGAAAAACTTCTTTTACTTTGGTTAATTTTTCTTTTGGGTATTTTTTTAAAAGCTCTTCAGCATCAAAAGTAGTGTACCTGTCCCAACGCAAAAGATAACGGGAAAAATCAGGATCTGCATAGTGAAGAATGGGATTTTTAAGATAACCTATCTTACCATTAACTTTCACATTCTCATGAACACTAACACAAGGAAAATAGGCCTTACCTTTTTTATAAAGTCTGATTGTATAATCAGGATAATTTCCGCCTTTGATTAAAAAACGATTTAAAAACCAATTTTTTCTTGGGATATAGTAGGCAACTATTTCTTTTTCATCATTATTTTCAATTTTTAAATTTTTTTTAGAGTTTTTTTTTAATTTTTCAACCAAAATTCTATTCTTTAAAACATCCATAATCTCTTTTTTTAATTCATCACTTAAAGCCTCATCCGCATCCAGTTGTAAAATCCACTCGCTTCTTGCTTCATCAATTGCTTTTTGTTTATTTTGATGAAACATCAAGGGATTACTTGCAATAATCACCCGAACTTTTTTACCATAAGAACTGGCTAAATCAATTGTTTTATCAGTTGAACCACCATCGACTATAACCACCTCATCAACTAAATCATAAGCTGAAGATAAAGGATAATTAATGTTTTTTTCTTCGTTATAGGTAGCAATACAAAGAGAAAGTTTCATAAAGAAATTATAACAAACATTACTCGTTATTAGTTATTGTTATTTGGGAAGATTAAAATCAAAATCATTTTGAATTTTGAATTGTCACCTTGCCTGCCGGCAGGCAGGTTTTGAGATTTGAATTTTGAAGTTTTAACTTTTATAATATCCCTATGTTAAAAATTATTCAAGCCCCAAATCCTATTTTGTTGAAAAAAACAAGGCCGGTTTTGAAAATTAATAAAAAAATAAAAAAATTAATTGAAGAGATGAAACAAACCCTTCTTGCTCAGACTGATCCTCCCGGCGTTGGTCTAGCTGCCAATCAAGTAGGTTTTGATTTATCAATTTTTATTATGAAACCAGCAAAAAAATCTAAAATTTATGTTTTTATTAACCCAAAAATTTTAAAAGCTGACGAAGAAAAAGAAGAAGATAAAAACAAAAAAAAAGAAAAAAACGTTAAACTTGAGGGCTGTCTTTCAGTCCCAAAAATCTGGGGCAATGTTAAACGAGCAAAAAAAGTCCTTTTGGAATACCAAACCGATGATGAAAGTTTTGAAAAAAAACAAGCTTGGTTTTCTGGTTTTGAAGCGATTATTATCCAACACGAGGTTGACCACTTAAACGGCATTCTTTTTACCCAACATGCCCTTGCCCAAAATCAAGCTCTTTATGAAGAAAAAGAAGGAAAACTGGTAAAGATTGAAAAATAAAAGTAATAATTATTTTTTTTGTATTTTTGAAGAAGTTTTTTTCGCTGTTGAAGTTTCTTCTTTTTTTTCCTCCTTTTTCGTCAAAGGAAGAGTAGCAAGAGTTAAAAACGGTTTTTTGCCGTCTTTTACATCTTTTTTAATCCGTTTAATACATTTGGTACAAAGCTTAACTTTTTTTTCTTTACCGTTTTCTAAAATGGTGACTTTCTGAAGATTAGGGCGAAAAATTCTTCTTGTTTTTGGCGCCCGTTTTTTCCAACGACCACCGGCTACCCCACGATGATGAGTATGTCTTCTTCCAAAAAGAACCGTTTTTCCACAGTGATAACAACTGACTACCATAAATATTTATGGTATCATAAATAATAAAGAAAATCAATAATAAAAAATTAAAAATAAAAAATTAAACATTAAACGTTAAGCATTAAATTTTTTAAACGTTACCCGTTATCCGTTTTTTACGTTTTTTTTGGTGTTAGAAGTTAAAAGTTAGATGATATATGCTCTTTTATTTTTTTTCCAATCCATTAATGTTTATTTTTTATATTTTTGCTTTATTTATAACTATTACAATTCACGAATTTTCTCATGCATTGACTGCTGATCTTTTAGGAGACCCTACTCCCCGTCTTCAAAAAAGATTGACTTTAAACCCCAAATATCATATTGATCCTTTTGGAATTTTGTTCCTATTTTTAGTTGGTTTTGGTTGGGGAAGACCGGTTGAGTTTGATCCATTTAACTTAAAAAATCCCCGTCGTGATGCTGCCATTATCTCTTTGGCCGGTCCTTTTTCAAATTTTATTTTAGCCTTAACACTTTCTATTTTATTAAAATTGTTTATATTTTTTGAAATTAAACTTCTATATACTATAGGCAGTTTATTTTTCACTCCCATCATTTATTTAAACATCGTTTTAGGAGTTTTTAATCTTTTACCTGTCCATCCTTTGGATGGTTTTAAAATTGTTGGTGGACTTTTACCAGAAAAACAGGCTAAGGAATGGTATCAGTTGGAAAGATATGGATTAATTTTTCTTTTGATGATGTTTTTTCCTTTGGGAAAAAGTTCGATGATTGACATTTTGATTAGACCGGTAGTTAGTTTTTTAACCAATCTTCTTCTTCCGTTTTCTTCAGGTATAATATAAATTTATTTGACAATCTTATTACACTTGTTATAATATAAAATATGTCAAACCAAAGCAAAATCAATCTCTCCGATTTACCCGATCTTTTGACAATAAAAGAGGTTGCCTCAATCCTTCGTGTCTCTCCCCTAACGATAAAACGATGGGGAAAATCGGGAAAACTGCCAGCGATTCGTATTAACTCCCGCGGAGACCGGCGCTATCGAAAAGAGGTGGTTTTGCGGCTTTTGGGAATGGAAACTTCATCTAACATCTAAAATCATCCCATGATTCCACCTCTTTGCCCACCATTTGTTTCTTTAAAACCTCGCCAAGCAAAAACAAAAATCAACAAACCCATACCAATTGTGGTATAGGTACCGTATTGTTTTATTCTTTGTTTTAACATCTCCCTTTTTTCCTCAAATCTTTTGCTTGGATCACTGCTTTCTGGCTTAAATTGAAAAACATCATTTAAGTTTTTAAGAGTTTCCTCAGCATCAGATAATTCTTTTTCTTCATCGGGAGTCAATTCTTTTTTTACTTTAAGCTCTGCAATTCTTTGTTCAAGCTGAGTTATTCTTTTCTTAATATTTTCCTGCATTTGTTCTTCAGTTAATGGTTGATCGGCTTGTTGAAGTTGTTGTTGAATATCTTCAAGATTCTTTTTTTGTTGATCGCTTAATTTCATTTCTTCTTTCGCTAATAAATCTAACATTTTTTGCATTTTTTCTTTATTACCTAAATCTTCTTCTGAGAATTGGTCCAAATTAATTCCTTCCTTTTGAGCCAAGTCTCTTAAAGTACTTAATTGCTCTGGTGTTAATCCAAATTCTTGCTGTAAAACTTGAGTCATATTAAACGGTTGATTGGATTCTTGTTCTTCTGCTTTACTTCCCTGTTGTACAACATCTTGTGAATTTGATGAAGGTGATGGATATTCTTGTTGAAGTGATGGCTTTCCCGCTTGTGGCAAAGCTTCTCTCCCATCTTTTGATGAAGATGGTATACCTCCTCCCTCTGGTTGATTTACTCTAACTTGTTCTATACTCCCACCATTTCCTTCCATATACTTTGATTTTACTCTATTTAAAAATAAATTTAAAGTAAAGTTTTGATAAAGGAATTATAAAAAAATTAGGTCAAATTGGAGAAATTCTTTTAAAATCCTAATATTTTTATCCTCATCCCAGCAAAAATCTTAGAGTTAATGGCTAAAGAAAATTTTTATGAAGACAATCTTAAACCAAAAAATATCAACAATAATATCCCTCCTATTCCTAAACCAAACTTCCACCAATTATTCATCAACCAATCAATGTTTTTATGACCAGCTCGAATCTCAATTAATCTATCCAAAACTCCTTTTCCTATTAAGCCTTCAATCTGTGCTCTTTTTTCCGTTGCAATTCTTACTCCCTCGTCTATTAGGGTTTTTACCCAGTCAGCATTACCTAAGGCAATAATGTCATCACGTGAAAGTCTACCTCCAGCCAATAAATAGTCGGCTAAAACCGATTTGGCTAAAGCAATACCCGTGTTTTGAATAAAATCAGTATCACCTGCCTGAATTTTATCAATGATAAACTGCACCTCAGATTGTGTTAAACCATAATTTTGAGGATTGTTAGCAATCTCGTTCATAAAACCAGTTACTCCATCTGGTTGCATCAATAATGTTAATATTTTTCTTGCTCGTTTCTTGTCAGGTAAATATTCTTCTCCTTTCTTTTTCCTGGCTAATTTTTCAGCTAATGTCTCTACTTGTTTTGCTTCTTCTTTTCCTTTTTTTTCTGCTTCTTTTGCCGCTATTTCCTTATAATTTCTAGACACCTCACCTAAAGCTTCATTTAAAAATTCTTTAGCGGCTTCGGCTGGAATGGCAATTACATCGGAGGCATATCTTATCCGTTCAGCAGTTAATTGAGCCTTCGCGTCTTGTAATGCTAATAATTTTTCCTGTAGCTGTACCCTCAGTTGTTTTTGTTCTGGAGTATTGGCTTGTTGCTTTTGTTGTTCTAAGGATTGAATTGCTGATTGAAGTGAGGAAGCTTCCTGTTGTAGTTGATAAATATTAATAAATCGCTGTTCACTTAATCTACGTTGAAAATCACGAATTTCTGCCTTTTTATTATTGATATCTTGTATTATCTGTTGGAGTTGTGAGGGGTTATTAATTCTATCTTGTTTATACATTTCTTGAAATGTTGTTAAATCATCTTGTGCCTGTTCTAATTTTGCGACTAAATCTAAATAATCTCCATAATTTGGATCCTGTGTAGTTGCTATGTTCTTTTGATTTAATTCTGCTTTTTTTTGTGTAATCTCTGCATCAATCTTTTGAGGATCTATAATTTGTGCCTTAAGTTGTTTTATTTCTCTTTCCAAAGATACAACTATACTTTCATGCTCTAAACTTTTTTTTGGATCCAGTCTTTCAGTAAAAAGACGGTGAATAATTTTACGAACTTGAGGCTGACGAAGAAGAGTTTGAGCAATAACGACCGCTTCTTGTTGTCTTAACTGACCTTGCTGATCAAACAATATATCCTTAAACTGAGGCATACGACTTACATAAGCAACCATTTCATCTTGTAATGCTTGTTGTATATTTTGACAATTACTTTCTAAGTATTCTCTAACAGCTTGAGCGACGTGATGAGCTTTATTATATCGATCATATTCTGGTGTACCTTTTTTTGGAGTTTTTTTTTCACCTGTATTTAAATCTCTATTCTCACTACTCAAATTTTCTTTAACCACCATAGCAACGTCTTTATGAGTATAAGGACAAATATCTCCGGCTAACATCTGAAGACTTTGTTCTGCTTGACCATTTTGATAAGCCTGAACTGCCCTATCAACTAAAGAAGGAAGATTTTGTGCTTGAACTTGGGGTGGCTCTACTAATTTTAAGGCTAAACCCTTAGCAACTTCAGGAGTAATTTGAACATCAGCCATAATTTATTGAGTAAATTTTAATAACTGATTTTTAATCGCTTCAATTTTTTGAGTATCCTCTTTTTGAATTTGCGATTCTTTTCCATAGTTATCTACAAAAGAGGAAAAAATAAAATATTTATTCTTTAACTCCGTTAAAAAATGATTTAGCTCTAAATCATTAGTTATTGTTTTTTTTCTGTCTAAAATAAAGCGGGAAATTTCAGTCGCTTCATCTTGATCGATATCCTCAGCAATTAAACTATCAAGAATTATTTTTGTCAAACCATCGATTATTTTTTTCAATCGCAATTTAAAATCATCCATACTAAGACTTTATCAATAAAATTTTTGTTTGTCAATAATGTAGTCTATAATAATAAGATTCTTTAAAAAATGTTAAAATTATTCAATGCCCCAAAATCTTTTAATCTTAATCATCCTTTTATTTCTCCAGGCGATAACTATTTTTTTTCTTTCCCGAAAAAACTTTAATCATTTTTTTTATCTTTTTCGCAAATTTTTTCATAATGAAAAAACCGTTTATGTCTTAGTTTCTTTAGTGTTTTTACCAGGAACTATTATTCACGAATTCTCTCATTTTTTTGCGGCAATGATTTTGTTTTTGCCGGTTAAAGATATTCAGATTTTTCCAAAATTTGAAGAGGGACAGATAAAATTGGGTCATGTTTTGTATGTAAAAAAAGATTTTTTGCGAGGAATTTTAGTTGGGATTGCTCCTTTTTTTGGGGCGCTTTTGTTTTTCTTTGTTCTTTCTTTTTTTAACCTTTTTCCCAATAAAAATTTGGGGCTTAATATTGCTCTAATTTATCTTATTTTTACTATCTCCTCGGTTATGTTTTTCTCAAAACAAGACTTGGTTGATGTTGTCTATCTTATCCCTTTTGTTCTTTTTTTGTTGATTTTAGGCTATATTTTTCAACCTTTTCTCCCCTCTTTTAATCTATCACATATTAATAAAATTTTTACTGGCTTAGAATTTTTCTTAACTAATGTTAATCAATATTTCTTTTTTTCAATCATAATTCATCTTTTTTTAATATTAATCTTCTTTTTTATAAATCAAAATCGATATAAAATTTAAACTTCAAAATTCAAATCTCAAAACCTGCCTGCCGGCAGGCAAGGTGACAATTCAAAATTCAAAATGATTTTGATTTTAATCTTCCCAAATAACAATAACTAATAACGTTTAACGCTGAATGTTTAACGTTTAATGTTAGATGTTAGTTGTTAGTTGATTTTTTATCTCCTCCGCCGCATCTTTTGGATCAACGATATTTACCGAAAGCCCAGTCCCAAGCTCAAAACCGGCTCGGTTGACAAATCGGGGAATTAAACGAAGATACCAGTTTTCTTTGGGATAAATATAAAAGTTGTAGGCAAAAGGAAGATTTGAAAATTGATATTTGTGATAAATTTTCTCCAGCGCTTTTAAAATTTTTTTAAAAATTGAAACCAAATCTTCAATCTCCTCATCTGTAATATCACCAAAATAAGTATTCTGTTTTTTGGGAGTTAGCCACACCTCAAAAGGCCATTGAGAAAAATCAGGACAGTAAAGGTCAAAATATTTATTTTGTTCAACAATATTATTCAGCGGTTCACGCATCAAAGTATCTAAATTTATCTGAAAAGGAAGAACGACCAACTGCGAATGAGAATGTTTTAAAGAAGCCCCAGCATTCTCCCGGTGATTGCAAAAGATCATCACCTGACCTTTTTGTCGATAAAAGTTAAAACGCTGCCGATAAACTTGAAAGATTTTTTGAAGATGTTCTTTTGAAAAATGCTCTAAATCTTTTTGACAATCTGGAGTATGAATAATTACCTCATGAAAATCTGTGATTGGGTATTTGTTGGGGATGACTCTTATTTCCCATCCTGGTTTGTTAGATTCTCCTTTTCCTATTCTCATTATTTCTGGTGGGGTTAACCCTTCGTTACCAGGACAAAAAGGACAAATAAATCTTTCCCCTTTTTGATGGGGACGATTTATCCTTTGGGAAGAAATTATCACCCATCTTTTTGTGGAAATATCTGGGACATATTTAGACATTGGTCTTGTAACATGTAACTTATCACTCGATAACTTAATTATAATTTTACTAATATCCCCCAAAGCATTTTACCGATATTATCGGCCATTAATAATCCTTTTTCATAATCTTCTTTTTTTAAATATCCACGCTTATATGAAAAGTATAGAAGATATTTTGTTTCTTTTAAAGAACCATATGAGATCTCAAGAAAGTTTTTTAAATAACCTTTTGTTAATCTCGCATATCCTTCAATATAATTTAAAATAACTAATAATGAAGCTCGCTGAAGTTGTGAGGTTAATCCATAAAGTTGTTGTTTAGGAAATCTTTCCGTAACGTCATAGATAAAATTAACAAATTCATCCATATTTTTCTTAAGCTCATTATGAAATTTTGTTTGATTATTTTTCTTTTTCATAAGATAATATTAACAAGAAAAAGTTCAATGTTACAAGTTACAAGTTACATGATCATCATTGGTTTGGGCAATCCGGGGAAAAAATACGAAAATAACCGGCATAATGTTGGTCATATGTTTATTGATTATTTAACTCAAATGTCAAATGTCAAATGTCAAAACGACAACTTAAAACTAAAAACTTTTAAAACCAACTGTTTTATGAATGAAAGTGGCAAGGAAGTAGAAAGAATTCTAAAAACGTTACACGTTACAAGTTACAAGTTGCACGATTTATTCATCGTCCATGATGATTTAGATATTCCGCTTGGAAAATTTCGAATCGATTTTGCCCGCGGCCCAGGGCTTCATAATGGTATAAAATCAATTGAGAAGATATTAAAAACCAAAGATTTTTGGCGCATCCGTATCGGTGTTGATAATCGCCCAAAAACCGGTTGGGTTGATGGTGAAACTTATGTTTTGCAAGATTTTTTGCCGGAAGAAAAAGAGGTTTTGGAAAATCAGGTATTTGGAGAAATTATGAAAAAATTTATTTAAATCTAAAACAAATGATATAATTTAAAAAATATGAAAAATCTTAACCGTATTTGCATGCTTAATCCTCAAGGCTATGTTGCCTATCCCCCTCCTCTTGGAAAAACTGATACTGGAGGACAGATTGTCTATATTTTAGAACTAGGAAAGGCCTTGGCAAAAAAAGGAATAAAAGTTGATATCTTTACTCGTTCGTTTGAAAACTATCAAAAAGAAGAAGAACAAATAGTTCCTAACTTAAAAATTGTAAGAATTCCCTGTGGATCAAATAAATTCGTTCCAAAAGAAAAACTTTATGAGCTAATGCCTGAATTTACTGAAAACATAATGAAATACATTGAAAAAAGAAGAAAAAAATATAACTTAGTCCATTCTCATTACTGGGATGGTGGATATGCGGGAATTATTTTATCAAAAATGCTTGATATTCCTCATATTCATACGCCTCATACTTTAGGAAAAGCAAAAAAATTAGAGATGGAAATCGAAGAAGCTCCTACTGAAAAACTAAAACCATACTACCGATTTCATGTCAGAATTGCTATAGAACAAAAGATTTACAACAAAGCCAACGCCATTTTGGTAATATGTGAAACCAGTAGAATTCAACTTTTACATTATTATTTAGTTGACTTTGAAAAAATTCATGTTATTTATCCAGGAGTTGATCTTGAAATTTTTAATCCTAAAAGAAATGTGATTGACAATAAAATTAATTTAAAAAATAATTCTATCTTAACAATGAGTCGTCTTGTACCTACAAAAGGAATCGACCGTTTAGTTGAGGCTTTAAATTTTATAAAAGAAAAAATAAATTTTCATCTTTACATTGGAGGAGACGCTAATTTAGAAACAGGAAATTCAAAAGAAGAAATTGATTATAAAAAATATCTTTTTAATCTTATTAAGAAATACAAAATGGAAGAAAAAATTAACTTTCTTGGTCAACTTGAACATAAAACAGTGGCTGCTTATTATCGAAACGCAAATGTATTTGTCAATCCAGCTCGTTACGAACCTTTTGGTTTAACAACCATGGAAGCAATGGCTTGTGGAACTGTTCCCCTTATATCTCATGTGGCAGGTAGCAAAGAAATAATTATTGATGGTTTAAATGGTTACATTATAAACAGTCATGATCGAAAACTTCTTGGTAATCAAATTTTAAAACTCTTATCTGATAAAAAAACTTTGAAAAAAATATCAGAAAATGCAGCTTTTACTATAAAAGAACACTATTCTTGGGATAAAATTAGTGAAAAGATTATTAATCTTTATGGCAATTTAGTATCATAAAAATATGAAAATTGCCTTAGTTTCGCCAATTGAGGAAACTGTACCACCGATTTTGTATGGAGGAATAGAATGGATTGTTTATTATTTAGCAAAAATACTGGCTGAAAAAAAACATGAAGTTTACCTTCTAACTGCTAAAAATTCACCTAAAAAAGGTGATTACAAAATCATTCCTATATATGATAAAAGTATAAGAAGAATTGAACCATACAAATCAAATCTTAAAATTAGAGAAACAGCAAAATTTATTGCTATTGGTAATACATTGGAATTTTTACTTAAAGAAAAATTTGATATCATTCACAATCATGCTAGTTGGCGTTTTTTAATTTTTGAAAAACTATTCTTTCCTCAAAAGTTTATTACCACTCTTCATGGACCACTAAATATAGACTATCAAAATTTAGTGTTTTTAGAACATAAAGAAAGCTTTTATATATCAATCTCCAACAATCAAAGGAAAGATTTACCAAATTTAAATTATGTTAAAACTATTTATAATGGCGTTGATGTTAATTTTTTTAAATTTAAAGGATATGAAAAACAAGATCATCTTTTGTTTTTTGCCCGATTTTCTCCTGAAAAAGGAATTAAAGAAGCAATTGAGGTAATTGAAAAATTAAAAAGAAAATTTGTTGTGGCGGCAAAAGTTGATAGAAACGATCTTAGTTTTTTTAATTCTTTAAAAGAAAAAATAGACAACAATCCAACAATCGAATTTCATTACGAAGTTGGTCTTGATAAGAAAATTGATTATTACCAAAATGCAAAAGCTTTGTTTGTTCCAATAATGTGGGAAGAACCATTTGGTTTAATGTTTACTGAAGCCATGGCCTGTGGAACACCAGTAATTACTTTTGCTCGTGGCTCTGTTCCTGAAGTAATAAAAGATGGAGAAACTGGATTTATTGTTAATCCATCAGACGATGATATAAGAGGCAACTGGATCATCAAAAAAACCGGAATTGAGGGGCTTTGTGAGGCAATAGAAAGAATTTATTCGATGCCAGAAAACCAATATAGAGAAATGAGAAAAGCTTGTCGAGAGCATGTGGAGAAAAATTTTACGGTTGAGAGAATGGTGGATGAGTATGAAAAAGTGTATGAGGAAATAATAAATAAAAAAACTTCCTAATAACTACCTCCTTTAAAAATAAAACTGATAAAATATTAATATATATTAATATAATCTGAAATGTCAAATCTCAAATCGCAAAACCAAAACGCAAATCTAAAATCCAACATTAGATATCGATCATATCAATTTTCATTAACAATCATTAACTTTGTTTCTAATTTGCCTGAAAAAAAAGTTTATTGGATAACTGGCGATCAACTTTTAAGAGCCGCTACCTCAATTGGCGCTAATTTAATTGAGGCAAAATCTTCATCGTCCAAAAAGGACTTTATTAAATTCTATGAAATAGCCCTAAAATCAGCTAATGAAACAAGATACTGGTTAAGTCTTTTAAAAAATGCTAAATTGGAGAAAATATTAATTTAATTAATTCTCTTCTAAAAGAAGCCGAAGAGATTGCCAAAATGATTGGTTCAAGTTTATTGACTTTAAAAGGTAAAAATAGATTATAAGTTTTTTAGATTTAAGATTTAGATTTGACATTTGACATTTGAGTTTTGAGATAAATACTATGCAATCCATAAAAGACATCTTAAAAAACTTTGATCCACTAAAAGATAAATACATCTCCCGCGATTTTCAGGCTTTTGGTATATATTTGGCCGAAAAATTGGATGAGCCAAGAAAAAAAAGTTTATATATAAAACTGGCAAAAACTATTCCACGGCCGGTTTTGGAAGAAGCTTTGCGATTTGTTATCGACTCAAATGCGCGAAAAAAAGGAGCTTTGTTTATGTGGAAGTTAAAAGAAATGGATGCTTTTAAAAAAGAAAAAAAAGGAGTTGACAAATAAAAAATTTTTATTTATAGTGAATTTATTATATGAAAATTACTGTTTACACCGTCTCAGATTGTCAGTTTTCCAAAGCGGAAAAAGAATATTTACAATCTCATAATCTTGCATATGAAGAAAAAAACTTAGAACAAAATCGGGAGTGGCTGACTGAAATGCTTGCAGTTTCCAACAACTTTGCCGGAACCCCAGTCACCAAAATTGAAAAAGACGATGATCAGATTGTTGTTTTAAAAGGCTTTACTAAAGAGGAGTTTGATGAAGTTTTGGGCTTTAAAAAGGAAGATTCTTCCGCCCCAACTGCCGTCAACACCGCCGTCACCCCACCGCCTCAATCTCAACCAACCCAATCAACCTCAACCCAACCAACAACCCAAAATCCACCAACCACTCAACCATCATCAATAAACCAATCTCCAACTCAACCATCTCAACCACCAACCGAAACCCCATCAACGACCCAACCACCACCTCCCCCACCAGTTTCTCCAATAAATCAAACTCAACCAGTTAATCCTGTTTCAACCAACCCTCAAACCACTCCAACGCCTGATCCCTTATCATCGGTTCTTTCTGATTTAGAGCAAAAAGCCAATCTTAATCAAACAACCCCTCCTCCCTCATCAAAACCACCAACCAACATCCCAAATATTCCTGATTTTAATGAATAAAGAATAAAAACGTATAACCTATGTTAAATCGGATTGTTAGCTGGATTAAAAAAAATAAACTAACCACGATTTTAGTTCTTGTTATTATCTATCTTGTTTTGAAAAACAGGATTCCCTCTCCTTTATCACCCCTTCCTTTACCAATTGTTTCTCAACCAGTTGAGTTTTATCCAAAAACCGAAAAAATGGCGGTTGGTGGCGCTGGTGGTTTTATTAACGATACCCAACAAAACCAAATGATAACGAAAGAGTCCTATCTTTCTTTGGTAGTAAAAAATGTGGTTGAGGCGCAAAAAAAGATTATTGACAAAACCCAAAAATTAGGCGGCTTTATGGTACAAAGTTATTTAGACTCTCCCCAAGAAACCCCAACTGCCACTCTCACCATCCGTCTGCCAGCAAAAAAACTTGATCAGGCGCTTTTTGAGTTTAAAAAATTGGCAGTCAAAGTGGTTTCAGAAAATCTTTCAGGCGTTGATATCACGCAAGAGTATACCGATATTGAAGAGCGACTTAAAACTTTATACAAAACCAAGGCTAAATTTGAGGAAATAATGGAACAGGCAACTAAAGTAAGTGATATCTTAGAGGTACAACGGGAGTTAATCAATCTTCAACAGCAAATTGACTCGTTAGTGGGACAAAAAAAATATTTGGAAAAAAGTGCTACTTTTGCCAGAATTACAATCTACCTTTCAACCGATGAGCTTTCTCTTCCTTATATTCCAACTGACAACTGGCGACCAAAGGTTGTTTTTAAAGAAGCAGTCCGTTCTTTAGTATTAACCTTAAGAAAAATCGGCACCGTTACCATTTGGGCCCTTGTCTACCTACCGCTTATCCTTCCTCTTATTGCCGTTTATTATTTTTGGAGAAAAAGAAAAAATAAAACTTAAAGATAACTAACCCAATTTGTATCTTATAAAATAATCTTAATTTTTATCTCTTTAAAACTTTCACACGATCGCGCGTTTTTTTTAAATAAATTTTTAATTTTAGATTGTTATAACAATAAATTTAAAACAACTTTAATTACAAAGCTACGATCGTGGCATCATAATTAAAGTCTTATAGTAATTACAAATTCCATCAAACATTTCCTTTAACAATTTTTATACCAATTTTTACCCAACTTTTACACTAATAACAAATCACGTTTTCCATTTCACATTTAATATTTAATGTAAGATGTTAAGTGTTAGATGATTTTCATCAACTTCCTCCTTCTCCACCTCTATTAGAATCCGTTTCCGAGAAACGAGGAATTACGGATTCTTATATCCTTCGAAGCGAAGTTTCGGCTGCGTGGATGTAAACAACGAGACGAGCCTGAGCGTAGAAGGACGCCTTACCAACTTCCACCTCCACCTCCACCAGAAAATCCGCCCCTTGAAGAAAACCCTGAAGAAAAACCAGAAGAACTGGTGGTTGGAATTGCTGCTTGGCGAAAACTTGAAAGAGAGGAGTCTAAGCTGTTGATAAAATAAACGGTATGAAACGATCTCTTGGATGAATAACTTTGACACCATGATGGTGGTCTCATTCCCAAATCGGCAAATCTTTTTGCCCAAATCTTTTCTACTCCAAAAACAATTGTATAAGGTAATAGCTTTTCAAACAACATCTGTTTATCGACTTGAAATGTCAACTGCCGCTCTTGTGATCTTAAAAAATTTCAAAAATTTCTTAAAGAAAAAGCAATATTTTTAGCCTCAACTCCCACTTTTGTCTTTCTTGGCATCCGAAGACCAAAAATCAAACAAGAAAAAAATAACAAAAGGTTGGCGGTAAAAATACTCAAAGCCAAAAGCACATAGTAAAGATTTCTTATTTTTTCTGGGTTTTCTGGAAACAAACCGGCCATCACCACTTCTTCATAAATCGCCTTTTTTACTTCTTCGACTTCGTTATAAAATTCTTCTTTTTTTAAATTTATCTCGGTTTTATTTTTAAAAAACCTCTCCAGTAAACTTTTTTCAAAAGTTAAAAGTTTATCAACGATTAATTTTTGATTTTTACTATCAATGTCATCCTGAACTTGTTTCAGGATCTCTTGTGTCTTTATTGGATTTTTCACCAACCAAAACTCACCCTTTTTTCTTTCCTCAATCCGCAAATACCCCCGCCTTGCCAGATCAACGATAGTTGAGGAAACATCTTTTAAATCAACTTTTTCATCGACCAAAACCCCAACTTCGGCTGGGGCTAAAAATCTTTTTCCATCAGGTGATTTTGGCGGATCAAACCAAGCCGAAGTTGTAGCAATCTCGCCTTTTGGATCACGTCCGTACTTAAACCAACGATAAGAAATATAAAAAGGCAAAATCAGATACCAAAACAAGGCTAAAAACTTCAACAAAAACGCCAATGTTTTCCCAAAAATTGTCTCCCAAAAAGTTTTATATTCTTTAGGTTCCAAAACGGCAACAATATTTTTTGGAAACCCTAAAACAAAAGTTAATCCTTCTTTAAAATATAAAGTTGATGTCGTTTTTGCTACCATCTTTGTGCGGCCGTCGTTAAGATGGTAAAAAGATATTTGAAATAAAGAAAGAGTTGACCCATAACTTCCCGTATAACAGGCAGCTTTTAACTGAGTTTGGTCAATATTTTCTGGCAGTTCAACCTCAGCCACTGCTTCTTTAATAGAAACAAACCAATCATTGCCTGTCACATTCCAATAAAGTTCATCATGGGAAGAAAAATAAGTTAAAGCACCTTTGACTTTATAGCTTATAATATAAGTATGAGTGCCAGAAATGGTTTTATCGGGATAGCCTATTTTTAAACGAATGTTGCCATTGGTGGTTTTCTTTTGAAAGCGATAAGGTTTTTTATTTTCATCGCAAACAGAAAAATGAGAAAAATCGAGTTTAAATTTTTTTCCTGCTTGATTGGTTTTTATAAAAGGAATCTCGCGATATATTCCATGACGTTCAAGACTGCCAAAATCATAAACAATTTTTTCTTCAACATTAATCGTTCCATCTTTGTTAATAATAATATTTGCCTTAAAATTTCTTATTTCCTCGGCCCAAACAATTTTGATCCCAAATAACCAATAACTAATAACCAATAACAAAATAAAAATTTTTTCATTAAAATTATGATATCATAAACTATGCGCTTTTATAAATTTTCTTGGACTGAGTTTTACAAAGACTGCCTTTTTTTGGGAAAAAAGATAAAAAACGGTGGCGAAAAAATCGATCGGATTATTGCTATTTCGCGTGGTGGATTAATTCCAGCAAGAATTCTTTCTGACTTTTTAAAACTTCCAATTTCCAATATTGTAATCTCATCATATTCCAATCTTAAACAACTAAAAGAACCGGAAATTATGGAGGTGGCAGAAATTGATCTAAAAGATAAATCAATATTGATTGTAGATGAAGTCTCAGACACCGGTAAAACCTTTATCAGTGCTTTAAAATATTTTCAACAAAAACCGGTAAAAAAAATTATAACCACCGCCCCCTATATCAAACCAAAAACCCAATTTACCCCTGATTTTTATCTAAAAAAAATTGATGCCTGGATTGTTTTTCCTTATGATTTAAAAGAAACTTACGAGGCGTTTTTAAAAGAAGAAAAAAACAAAGAAAAAGCCATTGAAAAAATGAAAAAGATAGGCTTTTCTTCTTTTGAGTTAGATTTTTTAAAATAAATTTTTATGCGCTATCAAATCGCTTTTGATGTTAAACAAAAAATTGATAAACTCATCAATCAACTCAAAATGAACCATATCAACAAAAAAAGAATCTTTTGTATCCGTTCGTTTGATGTAAAAACCAGCGCTACCGCCCGAATCTGGGGAATAAGTAAATTATTTACTGAAGTGGCTGGGGTAGAACCGTGCTATATCATCGAAGTCAACGCTAAACGCTTTGATAAACTGTCACCGCGCGATAAAATAAAAACTCTAATCCACGAACTTCTCCACATCCCCAAAACCTTCTCCGGCGCCCTTCTTCCCCACCGCGGAAGATATCATCGAATAAATGATAAAGTGATTGAGAATATCTTAAAAAAGACAAAAATATAAATCGATCATAGTAAACTATAGGACTTGCGTTACAAAGCCACGATCGTGGGTCGATAACGCAAGTTTATTGAAATTTTACGTTTTTTAATTCTTAGTTTTAATGTATAATCATTTCTTATGAAAAAGCTTTTTTTTATAATTTTAGGAATTCTTGTTGCCTATCTTGTTTTTGTTGGTTTAAAAATTAACCGTTTCTATCAAAAAATCTACACTCCAAAAAATGGCAAAATCCAAGAAAACAAAACTCAATTTAACTTTTTAATCTTTGGTTATGGTGGTGGCAGACATGAAGGCGCCTATCTTACTGACACAATGATGATCTTTCATTTAGATACCAAAAATAAAAAAGCCGCTCTTATTTCTTTACCGCGGGATCTTTGGGTGCCATTACCAACAAAAGATGGGTCGAATTTTTTTTCCAAAATCAACGCCATTTATCAAATGGAACTTTTTCCAAAAGACCATCCCCAAATCAACAATAAGTTTCTTGGGAAAAAAGATGATGCTTCCTTTACTAAATTTATCGTCAGTAAAATCTTCAACATCCCAATTGACTACTATGCCACCATTGACTTTGAGGGTTTTAAAAAAGCAATTGATATCTTGGGTGGCGTTGAGGTTGAGGTTAAAAAATCATTTACCGATCCCGCTTATCCTATTGATGGCAAAGAAAACGATCTTTGTGATGAAGAAACCCAAAAAATGTTTAAAGAAGTTGAGCCATTTTTAAAACCAGGCTACAACCCAGAGGATAAAGAAAAACTTTTAAAAGACAATCCAAAACTGGATGAGTTTTTAAAAAATGCCACTGAGTCGCCTCATTTGGCTTTCCCCTGCCGTTATGAAACTTTAGTTTTTAACAAAGGCAAAATTCATATGGATGGCGAAACAGCTTTGAAATATGCCCGCTCGCGTCATTCTTTGGAAGATGGCTCTGACTTTGCCCGCGCTCGAAGACAACATCTTCTTATTGAGGCGATTAAGGATAAAGTTTTATCGTTAAATCTAATTACCAAAGCGCCAACTCTTTTGGATCAATTGGGTAACCATTTTAAAACCGATTTTCCGGCAACTGAAATCCCAAAATTTTCTAAAGAGATAGTTTATGCTGAAAAATATCAGTTTTTTACCTATATTTTATCGACCGAGAATTATTTGGAAGAAAGCATCTCAGAAGACGGTCAATATATCCTTATCCCCAAAGCCGGACAAAACAACTGGCAAGAAATTCAAAAAGCAATAAAAAAAATCTTTGGAGGATTCAACCCACAACAGACTCCGACACCAACAATAAAAACAAAAGTTAAACATTAAATGTTAAACGTCTTCAATATATCAAATATCAAAAATTAAAATGCAAAATGACATAGCAAAAATAAATAAAGAACAAAGTAAATTTTAAAACATTTTTTATTTGTTTCTTTTTGAATTTTGATATATAACCTTGCCTACCGGCAGGCAGGTTTTAATATTTGATATTTGATTTTTGATTTATTAAACGTTATACGTTTCACGTTTCACGTTTAACGCTTAACGTTCAATGTTAAAAGTTAGATGTTAGATGTTAGGTGTTAGGTGTTAGATGTTAGATGATTTAACCGTTTTCAAAATTTTTTCTATCTCTTTCTCAAACTCTCCTTCAATTGTGGCGCCTGCCGCATTTTTATGACCACCACCACCTAATTTTTGAGCAATTTTTGCCACATTAATTTTTGGTTTTGAGCGAAAACTCAACGACAGTTTATTTTTTTCTTTTTCTAAAATCAAAAAACCAAAATCTACCTCTTTAATTGCCGCCAAAAATAAATCAGCCACCAAGCTTTGACCAGTGGCAGGCATATTAAATTTTTTATAATCCTCAAAATTCATCGCCGCCCAAGCAAATTTTATCCTTCTGCCATTAATTACACCTCCGTCTATTTTTAACCGACGTAGAAATTCTCCTAAAAATTTAACAAACGTAAAAGAATAACTAAAGAAATTATCTTTAATCAAATTAAAATCAGCTCCTAAATCTAAAAGTTGACTGATAAGTCGCCATTGAATTTTTACGTTAGAAAAATGTCTAAAAAAAACGGTGTCGCCAACAATTCCCGCCAAAAGCAAAGTTGCTATTTTTTCATCAATTTTAATCTTCCAATCCAAAAAAAGTTTAAACAAAATCTCACAAGTCGCACAAGCTTTATCTTCAATCATTTTGATATCACCGTTAATTTGATTATTTAAATGATGATCGATAACAATCTTTTTAATTGCTTGAGGTAAAGAAATTTTTTTTGACCCGGTAACTCGATCGGCGCTTGAGGAATCTAAAATTAAAAATAAATCAAAAGATGAAAAGTTAAAAGAAGAAAAATCAATCACTTTAATTTTTTTAACCTCCTCCCCTAAAAAAGAAAAGTCTTCTCTTACTACTTCTGGAGAAACAATCAAAACCGTTTTTTTATTATCAATTTTTTCAATTACTTTTTTAAACGCCAAAGCGCTCCCGACCGCATCTAAATCAGGATGAGGATGAATATTAATTAGAATTTTTTTGGTATTTTTAATTGCCGAAAAAATTAGTGATGATTTCATATTACTCATTGTGATATAATTTTAACATATGAAAAATATAAAAGAAATCACCGCTAAGCTTTAGCCACTTTTTTCTCATCTTCCTATAGACGTTGTCTATCTTTATGGTTCAATGGCAGAAGGAAAAGCTGATCGTTTTTCTGACTTTGACTTTGGTATTTTGTTTCAAGAAAATCTTTCAGGAAAAAAGCGCTTTCAACTTAAACTTCAATTATAAAACATTTTTTCCACGATAAGCAACGGCTGCCTCCCGCAAAAATCTTAAAAACCGCTCCATCAACTTTTCATCCGACTCAACTCCCAATTTTTCAGCAGTTTTTTTAGCCAAAAGACGAAACTCTTTTAAACTCATCTTTAACTCCTTCTCCACTTCTTGCCAATGTTTTCCTTCAAAAAACCCAAAGTCCCGTTCCCGAAGAAGTTTGGAGGTTTTAACCGCCATCTTTTTCTCCAAGGCAATAATCTCAGCCGTTCTTTTGGCGCGTAGCAAATCAGAGGAAAAAATAGCCGCAAACTTAATTTTTTTAAAAATTTTTTTTGCCGCTTCAACTGCCTGTTTTTCTCCTTCTTTATTTAAAGGAATATCGCTTTGGCCTTGAAGTAAGCCTTTTTTATTCCAATCAGTCTCCCCATGACGGACTAAAAAAATTTGGCAATAAAAATTTCTCATTTGATAATGATATCAAACACACTATAATTTTAAACATAATTTTATCGTCTCAAACGCAATTCCAATAAAAAAATTCTTTTTTTATATTATGCCATAGCTTTCAAGATAGAATAGTAAAATAAGTTTTGTATTTTCAAAGAAAAATTTTTGGATATATTGAGTTTCTATTGTAATAATTTGGGGGTTTTTGAGAAAGAAGGTTTTTTGGACATAAAAATATGATAACAGTTTTTTGTGTAGGTTTTTCAACATTCTATAAAAAAAGATTAAGTTGTAGAAAATAAGCAGCTGTTCCTATTCCTTTTCGCCAATATTTTTTTCACCAATAACATCCTTGCCTGTTTTCTAACTAAATTAATTTTTTTTAACCCAATATGACCAACATATTTTTTCTTTTTAATTAAAAAAAGAGAATAATAACGACAAGATTTATCTTTAACTTTTTTTATAATCCACTCTTTTATTTTTTCTTTAGTTTTTGGGGTTTCTGGTAGTAAATATCGACAAACTTCTTTATCATTAAACTAATAAAAATAATCATTCGTCGTTTTTACTGAAAGTGGCACTAGCTTTATTTTTATCTTATCTTCCATATTTAATCAATCTTTTAGCCTCAATTCTTAAAACTTCAGGAATAAGGCTTTATAAACTACACAATAAGGAGAGCTTACCGTATATTTTCCTTTCTGGGCAAAAGTTAAAAGCGGACATCACCCACCACAAAGATAACGCCATTGACATTTTTTACAGGGAGTTTTTCCATCAACAGTTAAGTTCTTTGGTCGAACAAAATTACCTTTTATCATCATCTCTATCAAATCATCATCTTCAATTGATCCAATTGGTCTTCCCAAAGTCATCTGACAAGAAGTAATTTTACCATTATGATCAACTACAATATAACTGTTTCCCATCCCGCAAGGATAAAGATGAGGCCGACCAAAAGAAACTCGATCTAAAAGACCATTAATAATTTGATATGGTGGTGGATTATCATAAATAATCTTATAAGCTTTTTTAAGATAAAAAACTAATTTTTTATCATCTCCCTCTAACTTTTCCGAAACATAAGGGCTTTCCCGATAAAAATTAAAGGCAAAAGGAATTTCTTGTTTAAGAAGATACCTTGTCAACTGCGGAATATTTTCAATGTTTTTTGAGTTAATAGTCACCGAAACATTGAAAGGCACCCTTGCTTTTTTCAAATTTTGAATTCCTTTTTCTACATACTTAAAACTACCTTTCCCGCTTGGAAAAACTCTTTGGGCATCATTATATTTTCCCAAACCATCAAGAGAAACGGCCGCTTTTATTCCTTCGTTTTTTAATTTTTTGGTTATCTTTTCGGTCAACAAAACGCCGTTAGTTAAAACAACAAAATCTACCTTTATTCTTTCTTTTTTTGCTAGCTTCTTTGCTAAATGAACTAAATGTAAAACCAAAGAGAACTCTAGAAGAGGTTCTCCGCCTGCAAACTTGAATGTTATCTTTTCAAAACTATTTTTCTTAGCATCAAAAACGATCTTTCTAACTGTCTTTTCTCCAACCTCTTGGCTCATTTTTTCTTGAGTTTTCCAAACATAACAATATTTACAACGCAAATTACATTGATTAGTAATATGAAGCCAAACACCTAAATGAAGTGGTTTTTTAAATAGATTTTCTTTATCTTTAGGTCTACTAAAATAAATAATTTCTGAAGAAAGAAAATTTTTAAAAATTTTAATAATAGTAAAAATGGTAAGTTTTGGGTCTTTCTTTTTTGCTAAAAGAAAAATATCATTAATAGTTTTTCTATTATCAATGAGTTTAAATAAAAAAGCTGCTTCTTTGTTTAAAACCGAAATTCCTTTTTCTGATAAAGGATTATAAACTAAAAGAAAATCTTCTACTTTATGATATAGATTTCATTATACAAAAAAGGGGTACTGAATTTACAAATCATAAAAATAACCTAAAAAAAACTTTATTCAGGTTGCCCACAAGCACAATCCTCAAGTACTGACTTGTCTTTTTTAGCTTTTATTTTAGCTTTTTCTTTATTTATAACTTTAGCTTTTTGAAAATTCATATTTATCACCTCCTTTCCAAGAAGTTTTGACTGTAATATACCCAACAAATCTGTTATAATCTTGACATTAATATGACATATCCAAAAACAATCTGGAATTATTCAAAACAAACGGAGGCCGAAAGGATTTTGCAGATTGGTTATCACATTCAAAATCAGTTTTACCAAAAAAAGGTTTTTTAGTCCTTCCCTATAGTCTTCCTCAAAATCCAGCCGTTGTTTTTTTCCCCAAATTAAACTACCAAAAAATTCCCAATTTTTGGAAAGAAGCAAAAAATGCCAAAAAGAAATGCTTCCCTTAAAAAAAAAGACCAATTATTGACGAAATTATTAAACTTCTTCCTGATAAAAAATTAGATTATTCACAATTACAAAAAAACTGGCAGAAAAAAGAAAAAATCTTTTGGCAATATGTGAAATAAAACTTTCCTTTTTATTTTAAAAATATTAAACCTTAGAGATTAAACCAACCTTATACGGCTCAATTGCCACAGCTTACTCTACCTGGTTTAAAGATGATAAAAAAATTATTGTTTATATAAAAGATAAAACTGATATTTCCCATATTACCGAAGCTATTTTCATCGATCGATTAAAAAAATATCCGAGGACTAACTGATGAAGATTACTTATGGGAATATAGCGAGGCAATTATCGATTTTTTATTGAAAGAAACACCGCTAACCCTTATTTTCCCAAATTAAAAAGAAACACTTGCCTCTTTAAAAAATTTTCAGCAGGGAAAATTAATCAAAGAATCAAAAGAATATCTCAACTCTTTGGGAATTTATGGAGGAAAAATTTTTGAAATTAAAAACAATCAGATCTTTGTTAAAGGCAAACCAAATAATGTTATTCTTTCTTTAACCCAAGAAAAAATTCTGCTTTTTTTAATTACCAATCGCCAAAAAATCGTCTCTTTTGATGAAATTGCTGATTTAATTTGGGGGAAAGATTCTTATGATAAATTTTCAGAGTATGCTCTAACCAAAACTATCCAACGGCTAAGAGAAAAAATTTCCTCAATGGATGTTTTTCCCCAGATAATTCAAACAGTAAGAAAAAGGGGGGGTATGTGTTGATGGATTAATGGTTAATGGGAAAATTTTCCCGTTTCAGAAAATCTACCTCATTTCCTCTAACTTCTCAATTCTTCTTCCATCCCCCCCCTTAAATCTCTCATCATATTTATCAACAAAAATACTTACTACCCTACCATTCTCTATTTTTAAAATAAAATTATACAAAACCGGTGAATTAGCAATAAATCCTCCTGAGATCCATAAATAACCATTTTCACCAATCATATTTAAAGCGTTTAAAATAACAGCTTTTTTATCTCTTAAATGAACTAAAAGATTGTGAATTCCTATTACTAAAGGTGGTGGAAAATCACCTTTTATTCTATCTGACAATTTTTCAGTCACTGCATTAAATCTCCAAAAAAACTCTACTCTTTCTTTAACTTTTCTTCTTAAATCATTATTAAACTCTATTGGTTTTCCCTGTCTATAATCGATAATCTGAGTTATTGCTAAAGCCTCTTCTTCCTTCATTTTATCTAAAGAAACAACTTTTGAAAAACCTACTTCTTCTCCAATTTCTAAAGAATTCACCCCAACTGATCCACCAATATCAACATATGTCCCTCCTTGCCATTTTTCTTTAAAAACTGAAAGTATAGTTAAATTTCTTCCTAACCCTGTTCTTGTCCAAATATAATCAGGTTTTATTATCGGTAATAATTCGCTATAAACAATGTTTGCCTCTTTTCCTTTGAAACTTGATATAATCCTATTCCAATCCTCCAGTGTTAAGTTTCTAAAATCCTTATTTATCCCTACTTGATTAGCTAAAGCTCCAACTAACATTTCTATTGAAAAAGGAGTAACAATTCCCAATCTTTCTCTTTCTTGCTGAAGGAAATCAATTAAATATTTAAGCAACCCCTCATCAGCCTCCAAATCACTTATTAATTTTTCATATAATTCACTCTTATAATTGTCTTGATAATATTTATATTGATCTAAAATTATTCTTAATCTTCTTGCTTCCAAAACAGAATGAGAAGCACCAATTAATTGTGGATCTTCAACATTTATTTCTATTAGCAACGCTAACCTTCTTGCTATTTCTTCCTTATCTTCTAATCCCTTAATAGCTTTAATTCCCTCAAAAACTATTTCCGGTTGAAACCTTCTTATAAAATCTCGAAGACTATTATCTTCTCTTAAGCCTCTTTCAGTTATTATTTTCCAAAAATTACAACAATTTATCGTTTCCAAAACCATAAAAACTGTTTAACTTATAAATATCTTATAGTATTATAAAATATTTTAAGAATTTAATTTCTTAATTTAACCCAATTACCCTATGCACCGCGGGATTGCTAATTTTGGTTTGGATGGAAGTTTGGATTTTTTATTTTGTTAAAATAGCGCTATCTAAGTTGGCCTGTTTTAAAATAGAGATAAGAGTTTTTCGTTTTAAATCTTTATTATGCATCGGCAAAGTCACTCTTAATTTTTCATCCAATCTTGATTTTAACACTAAATGGGTTCCTTTTTGATGATGGATATAAAAAACCTTCTTTCTTTAATATTTGAAGTAGTTTTTTAGGTTTAACCGCTAGAATTTTACTCATCTTATAAATAACAATTTAGAAAAAGGAATCTCAACTGAACCAATAAAAAAGTTTCTTGAAGAATCAAAAATTTCTTCTTTATCTTTGGCTAAACTTTCAAGATAAGCAGATATGGCTTAGGTAATATTTTTTTGTTTCTTCAAAAGTGTCGCCTTCAGAAATACAACCGAGTAAAGAGGGGACATAAGCGGTATAACCTCCTTCTTCTGCTTCCTCAAAGACAACCTCATATTTTAAAACTTTTTGTTGTTTTTTATTTATCATATACTTTTATTTTATCTTTAATATTTATCACTTGAAAGTCGAATTTAAAAAACATAATTTTTTTGCTATTTAATTTTTAATATAATACTCTTATGCGCCTTGGAATTGCTACTTTTGGTTTAGACTATGGTCGTTGTCCGCCTTGGCTTTTTGAACGGATGGTAAAATTGGCTCGTTCAATTGCGATTTTGATGGTTGAGTACTTTGGGCCAGAGGTTTTTTTGGAAAGACTATCCAACCCTGTCTGGTTTCAATCATTTGGCACAGTTTTGGCTTTTGACTGGAATGCCTCAGGATTAACAACAACTACCCTTGGTGCTTTAAAAACCGCTCTTTTTGGTTTGGAAAATGATTTGGGAATTTTTGTCGCCGGTGGAAAAGGCAAAACTTCAAGAAAAACACCCGAGCAAATTTTGCAAAAAGCAGAATTGGCTAATCTTTCGTTTTTACAGGCCGAAAAATTAACATTTTTATCCCGTCTTACCGCCAAAGTCGACTCAGCTCTTCTTCAAGACAGCTTTCAAATCTATCATCATTCTTTTTTATTTACCAAAAAAGGTCATTGGGCCGTTATCCAACAGGGAATGAATACGAACGTAAAAAAAGCCAGACGTTATCATTGGTATTCAGAAAAAATTATTGATCCAACTTTAGAACCGCATCAAGCAATACAATCAGAAGTTGTTCTACCCAAAGTTTTAAATCTAATTTCCAAAAAAAGTTTGGCTAATCGCGAGGGAATAATTGAGATCGTCTCTGAGAAAAAAACACTTCAATCGTATGTTAAAAAATTAATCCAAAAAACAAAAGAGGGCGAGCGACAATTAACGCTTTTGAGTTTAACTAACAATGAATTCTACACTCATCCGGTTTTGACAGAAACCTTTACTCCCCGTCTTGAAAAATCGGTTCAAAATATTATCCAAAAAGAAAACAAAAATTTAACAGACGTGTTGATGACGGAAAATGTAGGACCAAAAACCATAAGAGCCCTGTCTTTAATTGCCGAACTAATCACTGGTGCCAAACCTTCATTTGAAGACCCAGCAAGATACAGTTTTGCCTTTGGGGGAAAAGATGGCATCCCCTACCCGGTTGATAGAAAAGCATATGATAAAACTTTAGAAGTGATTGAAAAAGCGATTAAAAAAGCCGATTTGCTAAGGTTGGAAAAAGATAGAACGCTTAAAAAACTGGAAAAAAATATTTTTTCTTCTTTATAAAATCTACAATAAAAATCATCTCTTAAATTTTTATCTGTGTAATCATCAATTTATAAAAATATTATTTTTGACTAATTATTTGTGAACTAACGCAAATCAGCATCAAATTCTGTTTTTAAAACTTCTCGCAAGTCGTCAAAACATTTCAAACATTTTTGAGCCATGTTAATAAAATCGCTATCATCGCTACTATTAATCTTACTAGCTAATACGGAAACAGCCGTAGAAAATACACAAAATAATGGATTTTTTTTATTAATTCCATATTTAATTAATAATTGTTCAATTTGTTCATTTTCCGGATAATCAGTACATTTTAATTTAAACAAACTTTCACATTCTTCACCATTTTCAGATCCTATTTTCATTAATAACCAATTCCCTCTCGAAAATAACACAGATAATGAAAAAGGTTGATTAGGAAAATTTTCTTCTCCTGTTTCTATTTCTGGGTTGATTATTTGTTTTAAATAAGAAAAGCCTAATAAAGCCATTGCAATAATTTGAGTCAATTTATCAGTTTCTTCTTCTTCAAAATAATTATCATTAATTATTTTTTTTAGATTTGCTAATAAAAGTTTAAAAGTAAGAGGCGAAATTTTCCAATTATCACCGGCGTCAATTGGCTTATTAGATAAGCATAATTCTACTAACATTTTTAGATTATTAAAAAAATTTTAAATTTTAAAATTGACCAAAAAAAAGTAACAAAACAAATAATTGGAAATAAAAAACCAGTTATATAAAAACAAAGTTTCCCCAATTTTAGGCTAAGATACTCGGCCACCCTGATTAAAATTACAAATACCATAAACCACCAAACCAAAAGACCAAAATCTGGTAAAAAAGGGCGCATCACATTATCCTCAAAATTATTTAACTGATACCAAGAAAGCCAATCGTTGGCTTTTCTAAAAACTACATGAAAAAAGACAAGAAAAAAAGAGATTCTTACTCCTTTGTATTGCATCTGCCACCATCTTTGCCGACCAAAATAATTCATCGCTTTTTCATTTGAAATAAAAAATATAAACGTTAAAATCAAACTTGCCAGTAAACCAAATATGAAAGCTAAATTTAGGTGTTTAAAAAATAAACTTAAAGGAAACTTTTCCGGCAAAAAAAATAAAGAAATAATAACATGAAAAAAAACTAAAAAAAAGCTTACAATCCCTATTTCCTTTCGATACTTAAGATAAGGATCAGGAAAAGAAAAAATTCTACTTGCAGGTCCCAAAAGAAGAACAATTCCCAAAAGAATAAAAGCAACTGAAGCAAAAACTTTGTTTAAAATATAAAAATCAAAGTAACCATAACGATAAAAATTGTAAAAAGAGTTTATAAATATTAAAAATAAAGAAAAAATTAAAACTTTTAAATATTGGCTGAATTTTAAATAAATGATTTTATTTTTCATTCTTATTATATTTAATAATTTTAAAACATAATTCAGCGTCTTGAGAAAAATTATAAACTCATTATATCAAAAAATAGTTGATAGAAAAATTTTTCCATAAAATAAATTTTTACCGATCAAAAAGAAAAAATGTTATTGATTTGATCTGATGCTTTTCAAACATCTTTCTGCTTCCTTCGTCATCGTCCAACCGCACTGATTATTTTTTTGACGTTCACAACGAGCAAATTTAAAACAGGTATATTCCTCTTTCCAAAAACAATTGCTTATCATTTCCTGATCTGAACAAATTTCATTATTACAACCGCTGATTTTACAATCATTTTCTGAAATTTTCTTAATTTTTTTAATGGAGCTGATCTCTATCACACCTACCACATCATATTCATTACCATCAGGTCCCCTCATTTTTTCAGAACGCAATCTTCCTGATACCTCAACCAGTAATCCGGCTTCGGAAAACTTTGGGTTAGAATCAATCTCAAAAAGATTTTTCAACCCATAATAACGACCGTCTTTTCCTTTAAGACCAATAGCACACTCCATTGTTTGCTGTTCTCTTTTCGCTTTTGGTAAACAAGATGTCTCACCAGAAATTGTAATCTTTTTTGAAGTAAAAGGATAAGGTTGTTTTGATGATAATTGTTTATTTAATTTAAGATAAAAATAAACTCCCACTCCAACAAAGGTTATAAAAACTACAACCGCCCAAATAAGTTTTTTATTCATTTATTTTAAATTTTATTAAAAAAAGTAAAAAATAAAAATAATTTTGTGTCTAAATTAATTAGCAAGCTCTCCAAGAGAGCAAGTCAGAAAAAACATTTTACAAGAAGCGGAGAGAGTGGGATTCGAACCCACGTGAGCCGAAAGGCTCAAGGGTTTAGCAAACCCTCGCTTTGGACCGCTCAGCCATCTCTCCTTTTTCATTCAATTTTAATATTTTACATCATAAACACCTATTTGTAAAAATATGATTTTAATTTAAAAAATATTTTTTGTTGTATAATCTAAATATGATAGTTCATCAAAGTTATATTTTTTTAATTATCAAACTTATTGCTATAGAAATCTTAACTTTATTTTTATATTTATTTATCCGTTTACCTAAAACTATGATTATCCTACCTAATTTAACAATCCCTGAAAATATATCACTAAACTATATTACGATTATTTATTTTATTATCCTATCTTTCATCCAGCTTATTTTTATTGTAAAGATAACCCTAGAATGGGCAAATAATACTTATGAAATAAGAGAAGATTCAATAATTCATCGTAAAGGAATATTTAATATCAAAGAAGATATTTATACTTTAAGAAGTTTAAGCTCAGTAACAATTGAGCAAAGTATTTGGGGTAAATTATTCAATTATGGCACAATAGTTTTATATAGCCCAATTCATAAAACCAATTACTATCTTATAAATGTTCATAACCCTAAAAAAATTGCGGACACTTTCTATGATAACATTGAAGACAAACAAAAATCTGAAATAATAAGGAAAAAATCTTAAAACCCATTTCAAATATATATAACTTTATTATTAATCAATTATGATTTTCAACGAATAAATTCTTCTAAAATGAATAATTTTTAAATAAATTATAAAGACTATTTAAAAAATCATGTATTAATGTGCCGCAGAGAGGAGTCGAACCTCTACGAGTTGCCTCATACGCTCCTGAAGTGCCGCGTCAAACGCGGCTTTGCGCCTGCCTGCCCGCCATAGGTGCCGGAGGGGAGAGTTGAACTCCCACTCTCTTTCGAGAACACGGTCCTGAACCGTGCGCGTCTGCCTATTCCGCCACTCCGGCGCACATAAGGGGGGTCTACCAATTCCAGCATCGGGGCCTTTTCGTTCTATTATACTCTATTAACTTATGCGCGCCTGCCTGCCGACAGGCAGGACTGCCAATTCCGCCACTGCGACTAAATCATTCTATCTTACACTCTCTTTCACCCATTGATAATATTCTTTATCTGCCTCAACCTCAAGTCTCAAAATACAAGGAACTTTATAAGGATGAATCTGTTTAATTCTCTTTTTCAATTTAGACCAATTTTTCTTAGTTGTTTTAAAAACTCCGATAAACTCATTACTTTCCTCTTTCTTGTTATGCCAAAAATAACCACTTTTTATTGGAAATAAATTATAACAAGCAATTAATTTTTCTTTTAGTAAAGTTTCACCTATCTCTTTTGCGGTTTTTTCATCAGGATTAGTGGTATAAACAAAGATAATTTTCATATAAATAATTTTAACAATAAAGTCTTGTTATTTTTTTAATTTAATTATTTTTTTTAATTTTATTGTAAAAATCCTCTGGATGAAACCAAAGCTGGGTTTTTGTAATAATCTCGGTAGTCTTATGCCTATTGATAAAACTCATTTGTAAATTTTTAAGCATATTTTCAACTGCCGCCGCCAAAAAATTTAAAATGCAAAACACAAATCTCAAAATGACAATTAAAAATCCAAAATTATTTAGATGATTTTGATTTTTGATATTTAATTTTGATATTTGATATTTGATATTTGATTTAGAATTAGGAAAAATCTCAAACACCCAATCATTTGACTGTAAAAATCTCTCATAAATCTGATCTTTGTTAACAATGGGCCTCATTTGCAAAACTTCATGAGCTACATACTCGTTTCTTTTAAACTCCGGTACTGCCAAGTCGCTTTCCTCGAAAAATAAATTGAGACAAACCTTATTTGTGTAACGTGTAACGTAAAACGTGTAACGTTTATTATAGGAACGGTGAATTCCCAAAATTTTTGCTAAAACTGCGGCAACAAATCTTCCAGTAAAAAGACGGTTTTTAGCTGTAATGATAAAAAGATCAATATCATCATCTTTATTTGCATTCATCATCGCCAATGATCCTGACAAACCAATAAGTTTTATCTGTGGAAAAAACGATAAAAGTTTTACATACAATCTAAACCGCCAATTTTGAAGTTTTTTTTGGGAAAAAAAGTGTCTTTCATTGTATTTTTTAATTTTTAATTTTTGATTTTTGATTTTTGATTTTTTTATACCATACTCCCCTATAGTATTCTTAAGTATACCGTGTAACGTGTAACGTGTAACGTTATTTAAATCTTCTATTTTTTTTATCTTTTTCTGACGCTCTAAACTTTCTAATGTTTCTTCTACTCCTTTTTTCGTTACCTTTTTTCCCAAAAAAGTATAAATTTCCTCAAAGCTCGGCGAATAGTCAAAAAAATCAAAATACTGGATTACCTTTAAAAGTTCTTTTTTCACCAATATTCTTTTTACTAAATAAATAATAACAAATAACCAATAACAAATAACTTTAATACCGATTGTAGATTATTTATTTTCTCTTGACAAGAAGAAAAAGAATATTGATATTATCAGATTTATCAGATGAGTTAAATATTCCAACAGATATCAATCCTTCCTCAATAGGTTTAACTACCCAAGCAATAAACACTTTAGTAAAACTATTCACAGTTAATGGTGCTTCTTAAAATAATCTCAAAAAATAATTAAATCAACCACACTGAAATATCTTTAAGCTCTTTAAACTTCTTATCCGTGGTTATAATCACCTCTACTTGATTTTCCAAAGCTGTGGCAATTAAAAATAAATCAACCATGTGAAGTGAGGTTTCTTTTTTAATCAGATAAAAAAATTTATTTAAAACATTGGCCGTTGGATAAATAAATTCAAACAAATGACTGTTAACAATAGCTTCTATATCAGCTGCTACCTCTTTTTTTGGAATTTTAAAAGCGTGAACTAAAACGGCAGCTAACTCTAAAATATTTTGCGAAGAAAGAACGGCTTGAAAATCACCGTTAATAATCTGAAGAAAAATTTGCTTTGTCTTTTGATGAAAAGGATGATTTTTGTTAATATAGGAAACCAAAAGATTAGTGTCAATCAGACACCTTTTGCCTGATAAGTTTGTCATAAAAATAAGATCGATTAAACTGTCCTTTTTTGCCGGAAAAAGAGTATTTACCTTCAATTTTTTTTAAAGAAGTTGCTTTTTTTGGTTTTTTTTCTGACAAAAATTTTTCCACACCTTCACGAATCAACTTGGAAATCGGCTTTCTTTGATAAAAAGAAAAAGCACGTAACTTTTCATAAAGATCGGCTGGTAAAGTAATAGTCGTTCTTATTAACTGAGACATATCTTATATAATATCATACTTCCATAAGTATGTCAAATGCCACATACTCTGAAAAAGACTGTCTTTCCTAAAGACAGTCTTTATATATTTATCCCTAACTCAATATTCAACAAAAAAGCATGAAAAATCAACTAACACCTAAAAATCTAACTTCTAACACCTAAATAAAAAAATCAAATTCATCCTTTTTTTTAACTATTTTCAACCAAAATCCTTTTGACAAGAAGAAGAAGTATAATATCTCTCACTATGAGGAACTCAGAGGGGTGTAGATTCCGCGTAGAAACTGAAAACCATTCTTTCTGTAGTGTGGCAGAAATCGATGAAAGATTACGTACCCAGCAAATTTTAGGCGCTGATGAATTTTTTGATTGTGAAACAATGATTGATAGTAATGTATGTCCTTTTTTTAATTGGAAAAACTTCTCCCAACTATCACCCACAGAATTAAGGAACTTAGCAACCCGACTTATAAAAAAATAAGATAAAATTTCTCTTACATTCTTCCTTTTATTCTTGCTTTTAAATTGCTTTTTTTGCTCCTCAACACCAAGAAGGATAATAACAATTATCAATCCAAAACAAATATCAATCCAAAACAAACAGGAATTAAATTCATTATTATTTCGCTTAAATTTTCATAAACTATTCTTTAATTTAATCCTCGAAGATAAAATTCTACCCAAAAACTCCCAAAAAATCAACCATAAAAATTTTAAAAGTCGAAGTTGTCTTCTTAAACGCCAAGGTTGAATCAACAATCTAAAAAACCACTCCAAGCCAACTTTGCGAATAAAAACTGGCGCTCGAGGCACTTTTCCGGCTAAAAAATCCAAAGCTCCCCCAACTCCCATCACCACACAACTTTTAAACTCTTTTTTATGACGTGCAATCCATAACTCTTGATAAGGAGATCCAAAAGCAACAAAAACTAAATGGGGCTTAAAATCAGAAATTATCGAAAAAATTTTTTCCTCTTCTTCTTTTTTTGGTTTTTTAATATCTAAAATTCCTTCGAGGCCAAAAAACTTCGCCTTTTTATATTTTTTTTGATAGCAATCAGCAAGCCTATTTGCTAAATTATTTCTCCCCCCTAAAAAAAACACGCTCAAGCGCATTTTTGAAGAAAGACCTAGTAAGTCTTTAACTAAATCAACTCCTGGATACCGCTCACCTACATCAATTTTAAGTAAACGGGCAGTCAAAATAATCCCCACTCCATCGACAATCTGAATTTGGGCTGTCTCAACAATCTTTTTAAACTCTTCATTTTCCAAAGCAATGACTAAATTTTCTGGGTTTAAAGAAACAATATGACAAAACTTTTCTGGTTTTTTTAAGTACTTTTTAATTTTCTCTAGGGTATTTTTTTTATTTTGACTAAAAATATTAATCCCTAAAATTTTTTTTGTCTTTTTTGTTGTCATAAAAACTATAAGATTAAAATTATTTTATTTTATTCCTCAATTTTTTCCTTTTAGTTCAAATTTTTTGAATAAAAAAAATGTTTTTAAAAAAATTAAAATCATTAAAATTCAATTTTTAAAAGATTTTTAAAATAAATTATACTATAATATATTTACTATTTCAAAAATATTAAATTAAAATTTTGATATTTGAACTTTTAATTTTTAATTCTTTTTATACTATCGGATAGAATCTTTAAACTGATCAAGATGTTCAACAACCATTCCTACGCCTCGAATCACACAAAACAAAGGATCCTCAACAACAAAAGAAGCCACCCCAGTATGATAGGTAATAAATCGATCAATATTGGTCAAAAGGGCAGTACCTCCCGACAAAACAATTCCTCGATCAACAATATCAGCGGCCAGTTCTGGGGGCGCTTTTGACAAAACTTCTTTAATTCCTTCTAAAATCTGTTTTAAAGGTTTTTGAATTGCTTTGTTAATACTTGTCTCACTTACTTTTAAAATTTTTGGTAAACCCGTTTGAATATCTCTGCCTTTTACCTCCATCTTTCTTTCTTCTTTTTCATTTGGATCTAAAAAAGCATTACCAATTTTAAACTTTATCTCCTCTGCTGTTCGTTCGCCAATTATTAAATTATGTTCTTTACGCATATGAGTTAATATCGCTTCATCAATTTTGTTTCCGGCCACTCTTACTGTCTGATAAACCACCAACTGCCCTAAAGAAATAATCCCAATCTCCGTTGTTCCACCCCCCAAATTAACAATCATATGGCCTGAGGCTTGAGAAATAGGAATTTTTGCTCCGATGGCAGCAGCCAGAGGTTCTTCAATAAGATAAACTTCTCTTGCGCCAACTTGACGACAGGCCGAAACCAACGCTCTTTTTTCCACTTGAGAAGCGCCTCCTGGAATCGAAATTAAAACTTTCGGCCAAAAAAGCCCGCCTTTGGTAGCTTTTTTTAAAAAGTAGGAAATCATTGCCAAGGTTGTGGTATAATCAGCAATTACCCCATCGCGCATCGGCCGAGTGGCAACGATATTCCCCGGTGTTCTTCCAATCATCTCATAAGCATCATTGCCTACCGCCAAAATTTTTTTATTTTCCAAAGAATAAGCAACAACTGTTGGTTCATTTAAAACAATTCCTTCATCGGCAACATAGACTAAAGTATTAGCTGTTCCTAAATCAATACCGATTTTTTTAGAAAAAAACATACAGGGTCTTTTTTTAATCAAAAAAATTTAATTTATAAAACAATTATAGTATAATATTTTGTTATCCTTATGAAATATTTTTATCGAGTTTCTGTGTTTTTTAGCTTCTTAATTCTTGTTTTTTTTATAATTGTTTATTTACGTGGTTATCGCCTTAATCTTCAAAAAAAAACTCTTACTCCTACTGGCATCTTATCTATCTCAAGTTATCCCAAAGCAGCCAAAGTTTACATTAATAGACAATTAAAAGGGATTACCGATCTTAACTTAAATCTTGATCCAGGAGAATATGAGATCGAAATTAAAAAAGAAGGCTTCACCTCCTGGCAAAAAAAAGTTAAGCTTAAAGGTGAATTGGTAATTACTTTAGACGCCTTACTATTTCCCATTAATCCTTCTTTTTCGCCGCTTACGAATTTGGGGGTTAAAAAAGCCTTTCCTTTAGATCAAACTGATAAAGTTTTACTTTATATTGAAAAAAATGAGGAAAAAATAGATGGGTTTTATATATTAGATGTTGGAAAAAAACCAATTAGTTTTTTTGAGCCCCTAAAGTTAATTTTAAAAAAAAGTTTTCTGCCGTTTGAAGAAATTGATCTTGAAGAAGTTTCCTTTGATTTTTCTCCTGATTTTAAAGAAGCGATTTTAAATTTAAAAGAAGTTGCCTATCTTATCTCTTTGGATCAAGAAAATCAAAATCTTTTTGATGTTTCAACCTCAAAACAAACACTTCTTAACGCTTGGGAGAAAGAAAAAGAAAAAAACAGAGAAAAAATTTTAGAAACCTTTAAAAAAGATTTTGCTAAAATCGCTACTGATTCTTTTCACATTATTAACTTCTCTCCTGACAAAACCAAAGTTTTATATCAAGCCAAAAAATCTTTTACTCTTCCTCCTCTTATTAAACCACCCCTTCTTTCAAGTAACCCGACAAAAGAAGATCGAACTCTAAAAAAAAATTATTTTTATGTTTATGATAAAAAAGAGGATAAAAATTATCGAATTGACCTAATTAACCTAATTGATTTAGTTTCTAAAAAAAATCAAAAATTACAATCTAATTTGAGCCGATTAGATCAGTTAGAAATTAGAAATTTAATAATGTGGTACCCTGACTCCAAACATCTAGTTTTAAATGAAAAAGGAAAGATTTCTGTTTTTGATTATGATGGAGAAAATAAACAAGTGGTGTATTCTGGACCTTATGAAAAAGATTTTTTTCTTGTCTCTTCCAACGGCAACTTAATTCTTTTAATTAACTTTAATCCGGAAAACAACCCACAACCAGATATCTATGAAGTTGGAATAAAGTAAAATATTTGATAACATTTTAAAATGGAAAATTACAAAAAAATAACTTTAATTTTTTTCTTTCTTGTTTTCCTCTTTTCAAAGTCAAAATCAATATCGGTCGATGTTATTCCTCCAAACTCGCATTATGTTACCAAGTTATTCGCATTGTCAACCGAAATCAATTTCCTAATCTTGTCTTTATTGCTTATACCACTAACTTAACTTTATCGATGGAAAAACAATTATCTCCCCAATTGAATCTGATCAATGTATTAAATTAAAATATCTCTAAAAAGGTCATCGAATAGATATTTACTGGGAAAAAAGAGAACAAGGATTAACTATAAAACAAGAAAATTTATTACTTAAAGATTTAACAAATATCGACGGCTATTATATTGAAAAAAAATCCCCTAATTAAAGAGGAACACCAATATTTAATTACTCTTGTCAATAACGAAAAACCAATGTTATATCTTTCAAAACAAATTTACGAATACAGTGATGGACGATCACCAGAAATAAAAATTTATTCCCCTCCTTTCCCATCAAAAACACTGGTGCCCACCCAACAAACAAAACCAACTCAAACTTTTCCTCAATCAACCTCAAAAAACGCTTGCTTTCTTTAACTTTATTTTTTAAGTCTTTTCTTTGTTTTTTAAAGTAAGGTCTTCATTTAAATTGCTCGGATTAAAATGTACGAAAAGAAATTTTTACTTGGATTATTTATTACCTTACTTACTGAAATCCCAATTGTTTTTCTCCTTTTAAGAAAATTTTTTCCCAATAAAAAAAATAAATTAAGTCGTTTTGTCTTTATTCCTTTCCTCGCTTCAGCCTTAACTCTTCCTTATCTTTGGTTTGTTTTTCCTGTTTTTTAAAATACTCACCTATTAACATTTTTTTAGAAGAAACATTGGTAATAATAATTGAGGCTTTTATCTATCAACTCCTTTTAAATATTTCTTTTAAAAAGTTATTATTTATCTTTTTAGTAGCAAATTTTTTATCTTTTGTTTTTGGTTTAGTAATTTTTTAAAAACTCTTTGTTATTCTACTTTTCTTACCGCAAAAACTAAAAGTCTTTTAAAAGTAGTCCCAGGCGGCCAACAGGTTTGAAGAGTTAAAAACTCTTTATTTGTTTTTCGAGTAAGATATTCTACTTCGCTTGGATCCACTATTTTCTTATCAATCACTTTATAAGCATAACGCTTACCTTTATAAAAAATATTAACCTCATCATCTTTTTCTAATTTGTTTAAAAGATAAAAAACAGCATTATAAACACCAACGTTCCAAAAATAATCAGTTGAGTGGGCAAAAAAAAAGATATGACCGCCCTCTCCTGGAAAAGCAGTGCCTTCAGCGTGAGCAACTCCTTTTTGTAAAGCATCCAAATATATTTTTTCATCAGAAGCATTAACATTGGCTATAACTTTAGCATTAGCTGCAATTTTTGGGATAACAATCGAAAAATCTGGATCAATTGGAACTAAAACTTCAGTTTGTTTAAAATTCAATGTTTTAGCCAAAAGACCTTTCGGACGTGAAATTTCTTCTTTTTTTTCTATTTCTTTTGCTATCGTATATTTTTTTCCAAGTTTTTGTTCAATAAAGTATCTTATTTCTTCACGAACGGGAAGATAAAATGTTTTTCCAATCATAAAAAGCGAGGATAAAATCAAAAAATTGCCAATCGTTCGCAAAATTAAAACCCGAAGATAATCACTTGTTTTAATTTTATGAAGATGATGATAAATAAGATGTTTTTTTGATAGTTTAGTATACCCCACAATTATCAATTTTTAAATTTAATAATTTTAAATTTTGAATTTTAATTTTGCCCTCCGAATCGGAGGGTGAACTTTGAATTTTGAATTTTTTTGTGCCCTCGGTCCGACTCGAACGGACAGTCTTGCCCTTAGGACGGGCCTGCTTTATCCAATTAAACTACGAGGGCTAAATAATATTATTATAACCCATAAAAACTCAAAACCATGTTTAAAATTGTCTTGCCAAAAAATAACATAACAAAAGCCCCAATTATTAAAAATGGTCCAAAAGCAATTTTACTCTTTAATTTTTTTCGTCCGAATAAAATTAATAAAAACCCAAGAAAACCACCTAAAACAAAAGCTAAATACAAAGCCAAAAAACCTTTTTGCCAACCTAGTAAAAACCCCAAAATTGCCGAAAGATAAACATCGCCCAAACCCATTGCTTTTTCTTTTGATAAAAAGTAGATTAACCAGATAGGAAAAGCAATGATAATAGAAGAAAAGAAATAAGTAGAAATTAATTGAAATAAATTGAAATTTGTCGTTAAATGAAAAAATAAAGAAAATCCAAAAAGCGCCCCCAAAATATAATCTGAAATCAAGTGATACTTCACGTCTGAGAAAAATATAACAATAAAGCAGGAAATTAAACCCCAATAACTAATAACTAATAACCAATAACGCAAATATCTTATTTGAAATTGGTTATTAGTTATTTGCAAAAAAACAAAGATAAAGACAAACATTAATCCAGTTAAAATCTCAACCAAAGGATACTGAAAGCTTATTTTTTTACGACAGTAACGACAACGACCTTTTAAAAGAAAAAAAGATATAATCGGGATTAAATCATACCAGGCCAATTGATGTTTACAATAATCACAAACTGAACGACCGGTGATTTTTTTCTCTTGAGGCAGCCGATCAATCAAAACATTTAAAAAGGAACCGATTGAAGAACCAAAGAAAAAGATAAAAACATAATATAAATAAATCATACTTTAATTTCGTTTTCTTTAATTGGACTAAGAAGAGTTAAATTTAATTTTTCTTTAACAAAAAGTTTTTTGGCTAAGTCAACGATTTCTTCTTTGGATATTTCATCAATCTTTTTGATTACTTCTTGAGGTTTAACTATTTTTCCTTCAAACATCAATTTTCTACCAAAAAAAGAGGCCAAATTATGAGAATCCTCCAAAGACAATACCAACTGTCCTTTAATCATTTCTTTAGCTTTTTTTATTTCATCGTCTTTTAAATCATCATTAGCAATTTTCTGATGCTCGGCAATAATCAATTTGATTGCTTCATTTATTTTTTTAGTATCAACTGTCAATCCCGCTCTGGTATAAACATAACCAGTCTCAGAAAACGGTTCACTACCAGAGTGAACATAATAACAAAGACCACGCCGCTCTCTCAGCTGATAAAAAAGCCTCGAAGACATCCCACCGCCCAAAATCGTCATCAAAACTGACTGAACGTAGCGCTTTGGATGAGTATAGTTTAATCCGCGATAACCTAAAACTAAATGTGCTTGCTCGGTTTTTTTGGTTTTGATTAAAATTTGTGGTAAATCTTGAGTATCGCAAAACTCCAAATATGAAACCTTCTGACCATCGCTCCAAGAGGAAAATTTTTTTTCAATAATCTCCAAAAAAATTTTAAATTTTGATATATCATTTTGATTTTTGATTTTTGATTTTTGATTTATTGACAGTCCTCCTGTCACCACTAAAACTGTATTATTTGGTTTATATAAATCTTTCATATACTCCAAAAAAGTCTTACGGGTAAATTTGCTTACTGTCTCTTTATAACCAGTGGTTGGATAACCTAAAGGATGATTTTTAAAAATCATCTCCTCAAAAAGCTCCCAGACTTTATACTGCGGTTGATCTTCATACATATTAATTTCCTCAATGATTACTCCTTTTTCTCGCTCAATCTCCTCTTCCAAAAGCAAAGGATTTTGAATCATATCGGCTAAAACATCAATAACCGTTTCAAAGTAAGAAATCGGTGCTTTTATCCAATAACCAGTGTGGTCTTTGGTGGTGAAAGCATTAAAAACTCCGCCTAAGCCTTCAATCATTGATGAAAGAATTAAGGCGTTAGGATATTTTTTACTCCCTTTAAACGCCATATGCTCAAAAAAATGAGCTATGCCGTTGTTTTTTTTATTTTCGAAGCGTGATCCTGCCCCAACCAAAAGCATGGCCGTAAAAGTAGGAAAGGTTTTTGTATCAACTAAAATTACTGAAAGACCATTTTTTAGGGTAAAATTCTGATGCAACACGGTTGTTTAATAATTAATTTTTAAATTTTCACTTTTAACTTTTAACTTCCTTTGTTGCCCAGGGAGGATTCGAACCCCCACAAACTGGTTCAGAGCCAGTTGTCCTACCATTAGACGACCGGGCAAGAAAAAAGTGGGCTTGTCAGGACTCGAACCTGAGACCTTGCGGATGTAAGCCGCACGCTCTAACCAACTGAGCTACAAGCCCTTTAATTTTGGCGGGCGCTCTAACACCTTAGTTAAGCGGTTTTTTTATATTTTAGCACAAAAAGAAATCGGCGTTAAAACAAACTAGATTTTTGTTGACTTTAGGGCTATTGACTAAATTAAAAATATGTCTTATAAGTCTTATATGACCTATAAAACATATAAGACTTATTTTTCTTCTATCAAACCCAGCTACGAAAAATTAGTAGTCTACTGGTTGACAGTTGACATCTTTGATCTAACCGTAATCTTCTGCGAAAAATACATTAGAAAAAACAACCGCACCTTCGATCAAATGACCCAAGCCGCCCGAAGCGGAAAACAAAATATTACTGAAGGCCCTCTATCAAGAAGTGTTGAAAGCAATCTTAAATTAATAAGTGTTGCCCAAGCCAGTTATGGCGAACTTTTAGAAGATTTTCGCGATTTTTTGCGCCAAAAAAATATTAAAATTTGGGATAAAAACGACCCTCGTATCTTAAAAATGCGTCAATTAGGTCCCTCTTATAAAACTTATAGGACTTATGAGACTTATAAATCTTATCTCTCCAACCCCGAAACCTTCGCTAATCTAATGATTACTTTATGCTTTAAACAAGGCTATCTTTTAGACAAACTTCTTGTCGCTTTAAAAGAAAAATTTATCCGCGAAGGTGGCTTTCGCGAAAATCTCTTTAAAGCAAGAGTCAATTTTCGTAATAAGAAAAAGAAATAATGTTATAATAAACTTATGCTTGAAAATACTTTGAATAAAATCTTTTTTACTCTTTTATATCTTTTCATTGCTTTCATATCAACCTTAATCATCAAAAAAACCTTATCCATCCTTCTTTTTGGCGCCAAAAAAACACAAAACGAAAAACTGATCAAAAAAACAAAAACTTTAAAAGTTTTTGTTGACAGTTTAATTTACGTTGCTGTTTATTTTATTGCTTTATTTTTTATCTTGGAAAGATGGGGTGTTAATATAACACCATTTTTAACCGGTGCTGGAATTTTAGGTTTAACCTTTTCATTTGGCGCTCAGTCTTTAGCAAAAGATTTAATTAGTGGTTTTTTTATTATCTTTGATAATCAATTCGAAGTCGGTGATTATATCAAAGTTGGCGCATTAGAAGGCGAAGTTAAAAAAATCACTCTTCGCCAGACAATTTTAAAAGACAAAAATGGCAATCTCATCTTTATCCCCAACTCTCAGATAACCTCGGTCGTAAAAATAAAAAAATCTTAACAAATCAATCTAATTTGAACCAATGCTTGCGTTATAAACCCACGATCGCGGCTTCATAATTCAAGTCCTATAGTCGTTTAAAGTAATTACCGTTACTAATAACCGATAATTAACAGTCTCAATTTCTGCTAAAATTAAAAGTAATTTTTTGTTAGAAGTTAGATGTTAGAGGTTAGATGAAATCGTTTTTTTCTTTTGCTTTCGGCTGTCGTGTTAATGAAGCAGAAAAAGAAGCTTTAGATAAAAAAATGATAGAAGCAGGCTTTAGTTTTTCCGAGAAAAATCCTGATATTTTTATTATTAATACCTGCGCCGTTACTCATAAGGCAGAAAGGGAAGCAAGAAATTTAATCTATCAAATCAAAAGAAAAAACCCAAAAACAAAAATCGTTATCACCGGCTGCTCGGCTACTTACTGGCAAAAAAATAAACTTTATGAAAACTTACCCATTGATCTTTTAATTGATAATATCAATAAAGAGTTTTTGGTAGAGTTGATTAAAAAAAAGTTATCAAATCAAAAAAAAGATCTCCAGCATCGACACTTCGGAGGTGTGGAATATAAATTAACAACTAAATTTCTAACTTCAAAAAGACTTTTGGTAAAAATTCAAGATGGCTGTCAACGCTTTTGCACTTTTTGTATCGTCCCCTACCTTCGGGGTCTTCCAAAATCAAGAAAAATTGAGGAAATTATAAACCAAATCAATGAATATCCCGAAAAAATATCTGAAGTTATTCTAACCGCCATCAACACCGAAGCCTTTGGCTTGGATACTGGTGAAAACTTTATTGACTTAATTGAAAAAGTTTTAAAAAATACATACGTGCCACGCCTAAGCTTTGGCTCAATTCATCCTTGGTCAATAACCTCCCAATTTATCAATTTTTATCAAAAAACTTTAACAAAAAATCGTCTTGTCAATTTCTTCCATATCCCTCTTCAATCAGGCTCAAATACGATTTTGAAACTTATGAAACGCGGATATCAAGCTGAAGAAATTTTAGAAAAACTTTATGCTTTGCAAAAAATCAATCCTCTCTCACTTTTGGCAACCGATGTCATTGTTGGTTTTTTAGGTGAAACAGAAAAAGAATTTAAAGAAACTTACCAGTTTTTGGAAAAATCACCTTTGGTTAAATTTCATATCTTTCGTTTTTCCAAAAGAAAAAATACCGCTGCCTTCTATATGGCAAAAAATCTAAAAGAACCAACTGATGAAGAAAAGAAAAAAAGAGCTAAAGCTTTGGCTGATCTTTCTGTCAAAAAATATCATAATTTTTTAGAAAAAAACATTGGTCGGATATCAAAGGCTTTGATTTTAAACAAACAAGAAAATGGCTTTTATGAAGCTCTTTTAGACAACCAACTGCCGATTTTAATTAAGAAAAAGAAAAACTTAACGCCGGGAAAAATTGTTAAAGTAAAAGTAAAAACGATAAAAAATGGAAAGCTTTTGGGAAAAGAAGTGATATAATTTAAATTTGAATCTTTTTAAACTAGTTGATAAAATTTTATCTTGTAAAAGAGTTTTGGGCCCGTAGCTCAACTGGCAGAGCAGCAGCCTTTTAAGCTGTTGGTTGAGAGTTCGAGTCTCTCCGGGCTCACATAATCATCTAACACCTAACATCTAACTTCCAACAGTAAAATATTAAACCGTGATTCTTTTATAAATAATCTTTTTTCCTTTTTTAATAATCTTTTTCTCTTCACCTAAATGAACAATTAGAGCTTTTTTTGCCGGATATTTTTCCAAAAAAGAAAGAAGACTCTTTCCCACAATTCCTAACTTTTCTTTACTTGCTTTGACTTCAATTGGTAGAAAATCTTCTTTTTCTTGTAAAACAAAATCAACCCCGCCCCAGTCTCTGTCCGCCAAAAAAAGACACCAAAAATCGGCCGCCTTTCCAAAATCTGCCTAAAAACAAAGTTTTCAAAAACTTTTCCTCTATCTTCTCTTTGAAAAAATGAAGAAAAATTACCAAGGATAAAATTCCGCAAACCCAAATCAATAAAATAGCTCTTTGAGGCTTTATTTAACTCTTTAGTTGGATTTCGGAAAAAAGGCCGCACTAAAAAAATCACAAATGTTTTTTCCAATAAAAAAAGTAGCGATTTAAAGTTTTAATATTTAAGCCTAAATTCCGACTAATCTCTGCTTTCTTAATCAAAGAACCAACTTCAGCTGCCAAATACTTCAAAAGATACCGACTTAAATCCTTTTCTATCCTTAATAAAGCTTTAACATCTTTTTCCAAATAACTGGTATAAATTTCCTCAAGCGCCTCTTTTTTTCTTTAGCTGTCTTTGCTAAAACAACCTTAGGATAACCGCCAAAAATCAAATATTCATCTAAAATCCTTTCTGCTTCGTTTTTATTAATATGATAAAAGCGATTAAACTGATTAATTTCTTTTCCTGTCTTAAACTAAAAAAATTCTTCAAAAGACAAAGGATAAAGATAAAAAGTTTTTTTCGACCAGTTAATGGTTCAACTATGTTTTGTCTAAGCTCCAAAGATCCAGAACCAGTAACAATAAATTTATAAGGAGAAAGATAATCATAAAGTCCTTTTAAAAAAAAACCGGCGTTTGACAATCTTTGAATCTCATCAATAAAGACATAAACCTTCTCGTCTCCAAATTCAAATTTTATCTTCTCCAATAAAGTTTTTTGGGTTTTAAAGTTTTCTAAATCTTCCAAACGATCTAAATTAAAACAAAGCGTCTTTTTTCCTTTTCTTTCCAAATCCTTTTTCATTTTTAAAATTAAAGTCGTCTTTCCTGACTGTCTTGGTCCCAAAATTAGACTGATCTCTTTTTGCTTTAAATGTTTTTCTAAATCAATCGAAAGTTTTCGGTGAATAAAGATATTACTACTATTTTACCCCTAGGAAAAATGGTAGTCAGGTAGTATTTTTACCATCTTCAAATTTGGCGGCAAATATCCCTAAATTTTTTGCTACCATTTTATAATGGACAGAAAAATCATTTATCTTTTTTTATCAATTCTCTTTTTTTCTTTTTTTGTTTTTTTTTCCTATCTCGTCAAAAAAGACCTATTTGTCCAGTGGGATTTTGATACCACTGTCCGCCTTCAAAACAAAACACCCACCTTCCTTGACCCATATTTTTCAACCCTTTCATTAATTGGTAGTTTTGAGATTTATACTCTTTTAATTTTTATCATAATTTTATTGCGAAAAAAATTAATCTCATTTCTTGTTTATCTTCCATACGGCTTGGCTCATATCATTGAAATTATTGGTAAAGCTTTTCTTGATCATCCCCCACCTCCTTTTTTGTTTCATCGTTACGCTTTGGGGTTTCACTTTCCCTCATCTTACGTCCAACCGGGTAACGCCTATCCTTCAGGGCATTCTTTAAGAACAGTTTTTATCTCTTTTTTAATCGGTTATCTAATCTTAAATTCTAAAATGAAAAAACCGGTAAAAATTTTTCTGATAAGCACTCTTTTTATCTTTAACTTTTTTATGCTTTTATCAAGAGTAACTTTGGGTGAACACTGGCCAACTGATGTGATTGGCGGAGTACTTTTGGGAATTTCTTCATCTTTTTTTGGGTTTTTGTTTTTGTAATATCAATATAAACCAAATGAGCCATTTACTCAAATGTAACTATTTTATTTTTTTTATGCAAGTACCATAAAAACTCCTCTCTTTCCACGCTCTTTTTCCCAAAAGCTACTCCATCAAAAAAGCCCATGATTTAGTTGATAAAATTGAGAAGGAAATAAAAAAGAATATTTTAAATCTCCAAATCGAAAGTCATTTAGAGCCAAAAGATGATAAAAAGGCGTTTGAGAGTTAAAGTCCAATTTCCCGCGCTACCCCCTTCATCGCCTCAAGACAGATCTCAATAAATTTTTCCAAAGGAATATTTAAACCTTGGGAAAGCTCGCATTTTTTGATATCTTCACGTCTTGTGCCTGAAGCAAATCTTGGCTCTTTTAAAAACCGTTTTAAGACTGAGGATAATTTAACATCGGCTAATTTTTTCGAAGGATAAACTAAAGCAACCGCAACAATCAACCCCGTTAAAGAATCAGCACAAAAGATCGCCCAATGCGCCTTGTTTTTTGGATAAAAACCTGTTTTTTCTGGCGCATGGGCTTTGATAATATTGTGAACGGTTTTAGAAATGGTCAAACCATATTTCGCCAAAGCTTTCAAAGTTTTATTGGGATGAAAAGCTTTAAACTCACCTGAATAATCAATATCATGGATTAACCCGGCCAAAAGCCAGTCTTCTTTTTTTGGTTCTTGAGGTGAAAGCTTATTTTGAGAAGATAAATAATCATAAATTGCCCCATACACCCCTCCAAAGCAAGGCTGTGTTTAAAAATATTTGGCTCAAGTTGCGATTTTACCGCCGCCAAATATTTTTGCCGATTTTGATAATTAATCATAAAAATAAATGATAGCAAAAATTTTAATTTTTAAAAAGACTTTTCACAAAAAAGATAAATAAAATAAAAAGATAAAAAACTTTAATTACGAAGACACGATCGTGACATCATAATTAAAGTCTTATAGTAAATTAAGCCTTTTTTCCTCCATTCAAAACCCTAATTTATTTAGTAGTCTTTGATTAAATTTTAAATAAAACGATTTTAACTAATTTCAACCAGTCTCAACAATTCTCAACCAAATATCTTCCACCTCTTCAACCTTTTTTATTCAAATAAAAAAATACATTCCGGATAAAAACTGTCTTTTGTAAAACAATTTTTGTATAATTCTTTTATGACCATCCTCAGTTTAAAACCAGAAAATCTGACTGATTTTTTTCCTTTTTTTAAAAAACTAATGAAAGAAAATTTTGCCTTTTATCACCCAAAAGTGATTGATTATTTTTTAAATAAAATCTACAGCCAACAAAATCTTCATTATCAATTAATAAATGGTTATCGAATTATATTAGTTGCTTATGAAGAAGAAAAGCCTTTAGGATTTACTATGAGTGATGAACCTTATGGTGGTGTTTCTTTTCTGCGATGGCTGGCAGTTGATAAAAATCATCAAAAAAAAGGAGTCGGTAAAGCTTTAGTTTTTGAATGGGAAAAAATCGCTAAAAATCAAGGCTGTCATAAAATGGAACTGGCCGCCTATCCCTTATTCACCCCTTTTTACGAAAAATGTGGTTTTGAAAAAGAGGGCTTGCGAAAAATGTCTTATTTTGGGGTAAATCAAGTAGTAATGGGAAAGATTATTGGAAAAATTAATATAGAAAAAATGATAAATTAATTTATTTTTCCACCTCCAACCTCTCAAACCAACCCCGACGAAGTAAAATAGCAATCACTGCATAAACCGCAATATCAATCCAAGAATCATCAATTGATTCATTTTCCGGCTTTCTCCCACTCATTAATAAATGCTTTATCCGGTTAAATTTTTCCGAAATCCGAAAAGCAATTCCCAACTCCCCCATATCTAAAACATTTCCCTTGCCATAATCTTTGTGCTTTCTTAAAAAAGTCTCAAGCATCTTTTGACACACCAATTCAAACGCCTCATCTAAAGTTTTAGGGTCTTTTTTATTTCTTCTCATAAATTATATGATAACAAAAAAATTATTTTTCAAACTTTTTCAATAATCCTATTACCCTCTTTTTCATTGCTTCATCCACCAAAACCCCCACCACCCCAAGCTGCCAATGGCCGTATAAAACTAAAGAATTTAAAGGAGAAAATAAAATAACAGACAGAGCCAAAAGATCTTCTTCTCCCTCAACTAAAATTTGCTGTTTTTCTTTTTTTGTTAAAATTTTTTCAACACAATTTTTTATTGTTATAATAGCCTCTTTACTTATTGTTCCTCGTTGATTAACAATTTTTTTTGGAAAAAATTTCTTAAGAGTTTTTTTCACATCCTCATCAACTTCCCCTCTTCTTGTTTTAAAATCAAAAATAATGATATCAGAAATGATTTTGTTTTTTATAAGGGAAAAAGAAATAATATCACCAACAGAGATAATTTTTTTTGGCTTTTTCAAATTTATAAATTTTATCACTTTATCAATTTCTTTAAATACCTTGCCCAAAGGTTTTTTTAATTCTTCTCTTAAATCGTTTGGGAGAATTAATTTTTTAAATTGACAATTAAAAATAAAATCTTTATTATCCATTTAAAAAATCTAATTTAACAAAATTTGAACCAAAACAAAAAGAAAAGCCACAAGAAGCAAAATTTTACCTTCTTTAGGAGAAATTTCTTTTTTTGATTGAGAAAAAAAATAAAAAACCCCCAGCCCAAAAAGATTAATAAGAAGTGTTCGAAGAGAATAACTATCAAGATGAATTCGGGCGCCATTTAAAAGTGTCAAAACTCCAAAGATCAAACTATTAGCAGCAGCTGAGCCTAAATAATCACCCAAAGCCACTTCTTTTTTCCTTAAAAAAACCGATCGGATCGCTAAACTAATTTCAGGTAAATTGGTACCAAAAGCTAAAATAACCACACTAACGACAAATATCGGCATTCCCAAAATTTTTCCATACTCAATCGTCTGATTAACAATAAAACTACTGGCAACAAAAATAATTGCCAAATAAACAAAAAGTTCAATCCCAATTTGAAAACCATGGGCTATTCGATGTGTAGTTAAGTCGCGAAAAGAAACATGAAGACTCTTCTTTTTCTCAATGAAATATACAAGAATTAAATAAATTAAAATTAAAAAAACTCCTTCTGTTCGAGTTAAAACATTATCAGCAATTAAAAAAATTGGCGCCAAAACAACAATTAAAGCAAAAATCATATCTTTATAAGTTAAACCGTGAATCATCTTTACTCCCCCACCAAAAACCGCCATAATCGGAATTACTAAAGTAAACATATAAAATGATGCACCAATTAAATTACCAATAAAAATATCAGGTGTTTTTTTTATCAAAGAGTTTATTCCAACACTAAACTCAGGAATTGAGGTTAAAATCCCCAAAACAAAAAAAGATAAGGCAAAAGAAGAAAAGCCTATTTTTTTAGCCACTTTTTCAATAATTGCTACAATCTTTCCTGAGCAAAACCATAAAAGATAAAAACAAAAGATATAAAGAAGAGATTTAAAAAAAAATAAAATAGCCTCCATAAAAATGATTATAACAAAAAATGGGCTGACTTTTTACAAGTCAGCCCAAAATCTTCTTAATGACTTTATATAAAATCATTACTCAGTTTTATTAAAATCACTCCTTTGGAAACGACTTCTTCGCCTAAAACCACTACCAAAATCACCTCGCGGTTTTGGTGGCCGAGCTTCGGAAACAACCATTTTTCTTCCTTTTAACTCTTGACCGTTAAACATCTCAACTGCTTTTTGCGCTTCTTCTTCGCTTGCCATCTCAACAAAACCAAAACCTTTTGATCGACCAGTATCATGATAGCGAATGATATTGGCTGATGTGACGCCTCCTGCTTGACTAAAATGATCTTTTAACTCATCATCAGAAAGATCGTAAGATAAATTACCAACATAAAGCTTTTTATTCATTAATTCTCACCCCCTTTTGATTGAAGTTATAAATACTAATAATAAAAAATAAATTAAGAAGATAAAAAAACGATAAAGAAAAAAAGAAAAAAGTCCCCACAAAAAATAAAAACACCGAAACCTTACGCGATTTTAAGATTCCAAAACTGAATAATAATTTAATTATAACAGGAAAAAAACAAAAAGCAAATGAAAAATCAATTAACGCCTAACGTCTAACTCCTAACACCTAAATAAAAAATTTAAAATTCACTCTTTTTAACCGTTTCCAAATATTTTCAACTAATTTCAACTATTTCAACCAAAACCCCCTTGACAAGAAGAAGAGGTAAATCCAAATAAAACCCCACAGCGCCCACAAATTTTAACTAATGCCTTAATAAGTGTCTTAACAGAAACGACCTCAGAACAAATAAGATCTTTAGCTGATTTTTTAGCCTTTCTCTCTTCTCTATCAACTAACTTCTCCTCTTAACCACATCAGCACCTCCCTCTTCAAAACCTTTCTTATCTTTAAAAACTTCTCATAAGGCAGTAAAAAAATTAGGTCTTGGGAGATAACTTTATCATCAACTTTTTTCTCAATAAAATTAATTAACTCTTTTAGATAGTCCTTTGGTTTTTTACCGGTTCGCTCAATGATTACTTCATCCAAATAGTCATAGCCAGAAAGAAAAAAATGATGAATATCATAAAGATCACGTCCAGCAATAGTTTTATATTTTTGATAACGATCAAAAACTGCTACCAATTTGTTGGCAAACATTGTTTCTTTTGTCTGACAGATAGCAAAACGGTCAATTTCTTTTAAATGAAAAGTCTCATACTGATTTGATTTTAAAGGGTAATCAATTAAACTAAGTTTAATTGTGTTTCGTTGACCTTTTAATGATGGATATTTTAAAACATACAATAACGAACGTGAACTCTTTTTGTCTAATTTTAACTCTAAAAAACTAAAGATTTTTTTTAACTCTTTATCAATCATTTTTAAATCACTTTTTGGTTTTATATCAAAGTCTAAATCCAAAGAAAACCGATCTAAAAAGCCCAAAAGAGTGGCCGCTGTTCCGCCTTTAAAGTAAACATTTTGGGCAATTTTGCTATCTAAGATTTCAAGTTAAAAGCCGCAGAAACCAAGCCTTGTGAATCGCATCCTCTTTTTTTGCTAAAAGCATACTCAAATAACAAATAACTAATAACAGATAACGTCTCTTATCTCTCTTACCTTTTTCCAATTAATTTTTTTTGGATTATCAAAGTAAAATTTAGGATTAAAATAAAGGATATCAGCAACGGCTCGCTCAAGTGTTGCTTTTTTTATCCCCTCTTTTTCAACAATCCCAATATCGTTATACAAAAACTCATCTTTTAACTTTCTTACCAAAAAAGAGTGCGAAGCCAAAGAAAATTTTTTGGAAACATCAGAAACTAAAGTTAAATAGGACCCTTTTTGGAAAATTACCCCCTCCTCAATCAAAACCGTCTCACAACTGACATAACAAAAACGGTGAAGGTAACCTAAAGCTAAACGAAAGGGATTGATTTTTTCCAAAGGGACGCTTGAGTAAAAACCTTTGTGAATAGGAATTAAAATCCCTTTTTGAACATATCGTTTAATGGTAGTATAAAGAGTGTTTTCATTTTCTATCCCCCAAAGCAAAGCCAAATCTTTAGTATGAAAAAGTTTCTCCTCTTGCTTTAATAATTTATCTATTTTGTACATATATGTACAGGATAATAAAAGATATCTTTATTGTCAAGTAATTTATATCACAAGATACGACTTTGGTAGAGATCAGATTTCGTATTTTAACCTTGCGTTATCAACCCACGATCGTGACATCATAACACAAGTAGTGATTTTATTTTTTAATAATGTTGAAATTTTAAAGTTTTACGTTTAATGTTTAACGTTTAACTTTTTTTGTTAGTGTTAGTTGTTAAATTTTATAAGTTAGAAGTTAGGTGTTAAGTGATTTTATTTACGTTCCACGTTATACGTTATACGTTTTATTTTTGGGTCTTGCCACCTGAAAACCTTTTACTCCCAAACCAGAACCAGATCCCGCTTTGCGGAAAAGGTTTAGGATCATCAACTTATCGTGTAATTTGAAAAGTCTTGACTTTTTCTAATAATTCCCTTGCTTTTTTATTCTCCTCAAAGTGCTTTCTTACCGGCTCAATCAGTTGATCTAAGTAGGAAGCTAAACTTGTTTTTAAATCGGCTGGGTGAATTTCTTTGTTGGCAAATTTTTTCTCAAGCTCTTGATAGGATTTTAAAACAACATCTCCACCAAATTTTTCCGGACGGGAAATTAAAATTTTATCAACACCCAATCGATCCAAACTTTCAAAAACAATATAGCGATAATACTCCAAAATCGGATTATCCTCAATTACTCCTTCTGGACAGTAGGCTTTGTTAATTTTTCTTTTGATATCCTCAGTTGTATCAGTCATAAAAATCGCTGAATCCGGAATTGACTTTGACATTTTTAAAGCAATGGTTTTTGCAATTTTATCTTGATTTTTGATATTTGATTTTTGATATTGGGCCTTCAATAAACCCATAAGCATATGGTGAGAAACCACAACCGGCTTCCAAAACCCAAGCATAGGCCCAATCTCGCGGGCCAACATGTTTACCTTTCGCTGATCCATCCCAAGCTGACAGATCTTTGCTCCCAAATAAAAAATATCAGCTGCCTGCATACAAGAGTAGATAATCATTGCTCCAGTTAAATTATCAAGCGACTCTTGCCGACCCATAATTTCAGCGGTACGGACAAATCGACGAAGAGCATTGGAGCGGCCAACGCGAATCACCAATTTCCAATACTCCGGATCTTTGACTAAATCAGAAGCCCAAACAAATTCAACCTCTGAAAGATCCATACCACTTGCCTTCCAAACCTCAATAAAATAACGGCCAACAATCTTAATCTTTTCCAAATCGCCACCCATCTTGTTATTGGCCATCGCATGCCAGTCCGCCACAAGCATCTTAAAGCGTACTCCGGCTTTAGTCATTTTATTAACATTTATTGCTCGCAAGATTCCTTGGGCAATATGAATCTGTCCTGAAGGTTCAAAGCCATCATAAGCGATAAGCTCTTCCCCACTTTCCAAAAGCTTTCTTAACTCATCTTCAGTAACAATCTCCTCCCCAACCTGTTTGATAAGATTTAAACGATCTTCAATAGTCATATTAAAAATAATACCATATTTTTTATCATCCAACATCTAACAACTAACATCTAACATTAAACGTGTAACGTTTGAATATTCCACACCTCCGAGGTGTTATATATTCCACACCTCGGGAAAAATTGCTTAACTAACACCCAATACCTAACAACTAACATTAAACGTGAACGTTTAATTAATTTAAGTAGTTTGACGATTATTCTCATAGAGGATAATCCTCATTTATTTCTATCTATTTCTTTTTTTAACGTTCAACGTTTAATGTTTAACTATTTTCTCTCTTGACACTTTTAAAAATATCATCTATATTTAAAAAGTTATAATTTTTTTAAAAAAACTTATGTTAAAAATCAATGCTTCTCAATTTCAAAATGAGGTTTTAAACCACAAAGGTTTAGTTTTGGTTGATTTTTATGCTGATTGGTGTGGTCCTTGTAAGATGACTTCTCCAATTTTAGAAGAACTTTCCAATGAAGTAAAAGAGGTAAAATTTGTGAAAATTAACGTTGATGAAAATCCAGATTTGGCTTCTCAATACAATGTTTTTTCCATTCCCACCTTTTTAATTTTTAAAGATGGCAAAATCGTCCACCAATTTGTTGGTGCTCGCAGTAAAGAAGGAATTCTTTCTGAAATCGAAAAAGCCAAAACAATGTAATTTTCTTAATTTTTGATTTTTGATTTTTGATTTTTTTATCGTATGTGCGGCATTTTTGCCTACCAAGGAAAAAAAACTGACGTTGCTAATTTAATTCTCTGTGGATTAAAATCGCTTGAATATCGCGGTTATGACTCTTGGGGAATATTGATTAAAAAAACAAACAACGACTTTTATTTAAAACGCCAAATAGGAAAAATAAAAGATAAAAAATTACCACCAATTTTTACCACCGAAGGTTTTGGTCATACCCGCTGGGCCACTCACGGTGGTGTTTTGGAAAAAAATACCCATCCTCATTTTGACTGTCAAAAACAAATCTTTGTTGTTCACAATGGAATTATTGAAAACTTCAATCAAATTAAAAAAGAACTCATTAATAAAGGACACATTTTTACGTCTGAAACTGATACTGAAGTTTTAGCCCATTTAGCCGAAGAATTAAGTAAAAAAATAAACGACCGTTTAGAAATAGTCAAAGAAATTATTAAAAAAATCCAAGGGTTAAATGCCGTTATTTTATATTTTCTAAACGACAGTGAATTTTATGCCTTTAAAAATAGTTCGCCGATCGTTTTGGGAAAAAATAACGATGGTGTATTTTTAGCATCTGATGCTTCGGCTTTAGCCCCCTACACTCAAAAAGTTTACTTTCTTGAAGATAAAGACATCCTTTTTATCAAAAATAAAAGTTTTTATCTTTTTGGCAAAAATAGAAAAGCAAAAAAAATCAATTTTATTGATCTTAACTACAAAGCTGAGGAAACTCTTCTTGGTCAATACAAGCATTTTATGATTAAAGAAATTAACGAACAACCAAAAGTGATAAAAACAATTTTAGAAACTCAAGAAAAAAATATAAAAAAAGCAGCCAAACTTATCAAAAATTCATATGGCAGTTATCTTATTGGTTGTGGTAGTGCTTATTATGCTTGTTTAGTTGGGACTTATTTCTTCTCAAAAATCGCCAAACGACATATCAATGCGGCCGTTGCCTCAGAATTTTCTTATTTGGTTGATTTTTTAAAAGAAACATCCTTAGTCATCCCCCTCTCCCAATCTGGAGAAACAATTGATGTTATCTCATCAGTCAAAAAAACCAAAGAAAAAAAAGCAAAAATTTTAGCCATAACCAATGTTTTGGGGTCAACTCTCTATCGAATGGCCGACGAAAAACTTTTGCTTTTGGCAGGACCAGAAAAATGTGTTTTGGCAACTAAATCATTTACGGCAAAACTTTCCTTTTTATATCTCTTAGCTCACATATTAAATAACACTTTTAAAAAAGGAAAAGAAAATTTAAAAAAAGCAGTCAAAGAAGTTGAAAAAATAATAAACGAACGTGAAAAAATTAAAAAATTAACCTCCTTTTTAAAAAACAAAGAGCATATTTTTATTTTAGGCCGTGGTGTTTCGTACCCTGTCGCTTTAGAGTCGGCTTTAAAAATTAAAGAATCATCATATATTCACGCTGAGGGTTTTCCTGGAGGAGAGTTAAAACACGGAGTAATTGCTTTAATCGAAAAGGAAACACCGGTGATTGTCTACAATCCAGAAGATGAAACTTATGACGATACATTATCATCAGCCTATGAAGTTGCTGCTCGTGGTGCTTATGTTATTGGTATTTCTTCAAAAAATAATCCAGTTTACCATCATTTTTTTCAAATTGAAGATTGTGCCGATGCAACCGCAATCCCCAATGTTGTTTTTGCCCAACTTTTAGGATATTATCTTACTTTAGCCCGTGGCTTTGATCCGGATAAACCAAGAAATTTAGCCAAAAGTGTAACAGTAAAATGATAATAAAATAAAATCCTTCTTGTTTTATTTTCACAATCTATTGTATAATCTCTTTATATGCTCAAAAACCAACTAAAAAATGATTTACTTTCTGCCTTAAAAGAAAAAAATGAAAAAAAGGTTTCTATTCTTCGTTTTGCTTTATCAAAAATCCAAAAAGAAGAAATTAATAAACAAAAAGAGTTAACTGATGAAGAAGTTGTTTTAGTCCTTCAAAAATTAAAGCAAGAACTTGAAGAGGAAAAAGAAGCAGCAATTTCAGCCAAAAGAGATGATCTTAAACAAAAAGCAGAAGAGGAATTAAAAATCCTTCTTCCTTATCTTCCCAAACCTTTATCCGATGAAGAGTTAAAACAAGAAATTCAAAAAATTATTGACCAAAATAAAGATTTATGGCAAAAAAATCCAAAGGCGTTAATTGGGATTTGTGTGAAAGCATTAAAAACAAAAGCTGAGACAAAAAGGATTGTTGAGATGATTAACTCCATTTATAAATAACAAACCATCAAACAACTAACACAAAAATTTTCCCGACCGCTTCGGTCAAGAAAAGGTTGAATATCACTATCCATTCAATAAAAAGTTAAATAACTTCTTGAAAAAATGTACTGTTTATGATACATTTTATATATGCAAAATGTACTTATTAAAAGACAAATTGTTGAAAAGATTAAAAATAATCTTGAAAATGAGGAAATTATTCTTATTTTAGGTCCAAGACAGGTAGGAAAAACAACTACCTTAAGAATAATTGAAAAATATCTTAATGATAAAAAAAAGAAAGTTTTCTTTTTTAATTTAGATATTTTTTCCGATAAAGAAGCGCTTTTGGATCAAAAACAGTTTATTGATTTTTTAAAAAAAAACAGTCAAAAAGAAAAAATATATGTTCTTATCGATGAAATTCAACGACTATCGGAGCCTGGAGTTTATCTTAAAGGAATATTTGACTCTCAACTAAACTGTAAACTCATCGTTTCTGGCTCATCATCGTTGGAAATAAAAAGCAAAATTGTTGAACCGTTAACCGGAAGAAAAAAAGTTTTTTATCTTTATCCTTTAAGCTTTGAGGAATTTTTAACTTTTAAAGAACCGGATCTTTTACTATTTCAACCATTAAAAAATATTTACTTCCAAAAACTTAAACTATATCTTGATGATTACATAAAATATGGCGGTTATCCAAAAGTTGTTTTAAAAGATGAAGAAAAGGAAAAAATTGAGGTTTTAGAAGAGATTTACTCCTCATACATAGAAAAAGATATTCGGGGATTTTTTAATGTCAAAAATGAGACTTCTTTCTCAAAACTAGTTCTTATTTTAGCCTCCTCTTTAGGAGAAATTATTAATAAAGACTTTATTTCCTCCTCAATTGGCTCCAATCGTCAAACTTGTGATAACTATATTCATTATCTGGAAAAAAGTTTTGTGATTAAAATTATCCGCCCTTTTTTTTCTAATCCAAAAAAAGAAATTATTAAAATGCCAAAAGTTTATTTTTATGATTTAGGACTTCGCAATCTTCTAATAAAAAATTTTACCTCTTTTTTTATTCGTCAAGATAAAGGAGTTCTTTTTGAAAATTTTGTTTTAAATATATTAGAAAAAGACTATCAACCATTAAAAAAAATTAATTTCTGGCGCAATCGGCTATCTTCCGCCGAAGTTGATTTTGTGATCCAAAAAGGAGAGGAAATTATTCCTGTTGAACTAAAAGCAAGTCTTCTTAAAAAACCTATTTATTCAAAAAGTATGCGCAGTTTTATAAAAACCTATCAACCAAAACAAGCTTTTGTTGTCAACCTCAATCTCAATCACGAAGAAAAAATAGAAAAAACTTTGGTTAAAACTTTTCCCTTTTGGCAATTGTCATTGATTGATTATTAACGATAGTTAAAAATTAATCGAATAAATCTTCTCAAGCGCCTCAATCCCCAAAAAAAACATCTCTTCATCAAAATTTTCATTTGGGGCGTGGATATTGTCATCTGGTAAAGTAAAACCGGTTAAAATAATTGGTTTTTTAAAAAGTCGTTGAAGAATTTCAGCCGCAGGAATTGAACCACCACTTCGATTAAAAATTACCTCATTACCAAAAACATCTTCTAAAATTGAAGTTGTCTGTTTTACCCATAAATTATTAACGTCAGTATAAAAAGGTGCAGATTTTGATAAACATTTTAACTCCCATTTCACCTCTTTTGGTAGATTTTTTTTAACAAAATCAAAAACTAGACTTTCAATTTCTTTTGGATCTTGATGTTCAACTAAACGAAAAGAAAATTTTACCTTTGCTTCTTTGGGAATGACTGTTTTTTGACCCTCTCCTATATAACCAGAGATTATTCCATGACAATCAAAGGACGGAAGAATCTTAGATGATAATTTACCTAAGTTGTTAATTTGGGTTAACCCAAAAACAGAAGCTTCTTCTTTTTCTTCCTCATCTGATTTTAAAGTTTTTTTTAAAAGTAAAAGTTCATCCCTGGAAATTTTCCTTAATTTCTTATAAAACTTTGGAATCTGAATTTTTCCGGTTTTTATATTTTTAATTTTTGCAATTAAATCAGTCAAAACATTAATTGGATTATAGACTCGATTGCCATAAATACCAGAATGCAAATCTCGCTCACCTATTTTTACCGTCAGTTCAAAATAGACGATGCCTCGTAGTCCATAAAAAATCTGCGGTTGATATTTTTGATGCATTCCGGTATCGGTTAGATAAAAAACATCAACCTTTGACAAAATATCTTTAGTTTTTTTAATATACTCCTCAAAATTGACACTGCCGGTCTCTTCCTCGCCTTCTAAGATAAAAACGATATTGTTTTTTAATCTTTTTTCTTTAATCAGATTATTAACAGCAACAAGATTTTGGATGATTGAGCCTTTGTTATCAGCCACTCCTCGACCAAAAAATTTACCGTTTTTTAAAGTTAAGGAAAATGGTGGTGTTTTCCATTCAGACAAAGGATCCTCAGGCTGAACATCGTAATGGCCATAAATACCAACAGTTTTGGCTTTTTTGTCTTTTATCAATGAGGCTAAAATCAAAGGAGGGGGGGATTTTTCTTTTTCCAAAATCTTAATCGAAAAACCAAGTTTTGAAAGAAAATTACTTAAAAAAGAAACCGCTTTTTTAATCTCCAAAAAGCGATTTTTATCAGTTGAGACAGATTGGATTTTGATAAAGTGGGAAAGAAGATCGATAATTTGGTTTTTGGTCATTAAGATATTTTACCAAATAATCTTTAAAAAGAGCTTTTTCAATCCTTTTGGTACTAAGTCTTTTAATTAATATATATTTACAAGAATTCACTTAATTTACCCTAATTTAAAGGAATTGTCAAGGAGAATAAAATTAGTCCTCTAAATTTTTCAAAAAACCAAAAAGAATGGTAGAATATTTATCAAGAATTTTTATATCCACCCATTCATTATCACCATGAAGACCTCCTCCAATTGGACCAAAAGTAACACCTTGACAAGAAACTTGATTGAAATGACGAATATCTGAACCTCCGTGTTTGACGATGATTTTTGGGGTTTTT
>Ga0197142_1000025_pt1 | contig 132687 bp, 120 predicted proteins | sample GBS60_MetaG_FD_148614 | JGI IMG/M metagenome (GOLD analysis project Ga0197142, IMG submission 148614) | Sediment microbial communities from Great Boiling Springs, Gerlach, Nevada, United States - GBS 60_MetaG | ecosystem: Environmental > Aquatic > Thermal springs > Hot (42-90C) > Sediment... | reverse complement strand
ATGAAACACTTGGAACGAAAGCATCAGTGGACGAGATAGAGATTTTAATGGCAGAACTTGACGAAAGAATCTCAGCAATAGAGACAGACGTTTTGAACATAAGAAGCACAATCGAAACAGGATTACCGACAATTAGAGATATGGTATATGAACTTGCATCAAATCTTGCAGCAGTTGAGAATAGACTTACTTCTTATGTTGAAGTATCTGTTGAAGCACTCAGAAAAGAGATGCTCGATGAATTAAAAACAGCGATAGACGATTTGAAAGTTACACTTGAAATACACGATGATAGATTGAATCTCGTTGAAAACCAGCTCGTAAGCTTGAACCAAATCGTCGAGGAAGTAAAAGCGGACAAAAGTGAAGTTGAAGACTTGAGCCAAAAGGTAGATGCATTGAAAGCGGAAAAAGCTCAGGATGTTAAACGATTAGAAGAAATGGCTACATGGGGAATTGCAACGGGTGCAATTGGAATTGTAATTGGTATAATAGGTCTTGGAAAAGCTTTTGGGTGGTTCTAATATTGTAAGTTTTGTAGATTTATACACAATTTAAGGCGATTCTTATCGTTATGTCGAAAAAAGGGGGGATGGAAAGAAGATATTAGAAAAACTAAAGTTTGATGTTCGTTAGTTTCTATAAAAGATTTTTACACCTAAACTCACAGGAGGAGGGAGAAGGTTATGAAGAAACTTTTAACGGTTGTTGTAGCACTTTTTGTGGTTGTTAGCATGTTTGCAGCGAAGTTTCCACTAACTATGGAGGTTGAGTATGCAGGTTCAGCAACGTTCAGCCTTTTGATCGACGAAGCGGGTGTCGATATTAGTGGAGCTCTTTCCTTTACAACAAATCCAAAATTAAACCTGTTGGGATTCGCTCAACCGAACGCATCTTTAACGTTATCTTTCAGCATGACAACATGGAACTCCCCATCAATAGGTCTTAGCGAAATTAGATTCTCAACACCAAACTTCGGATTCAAATGGAACGAATCTCCTTACTTCATCAACGATTACTTTGCGGGTGAAGACGATGACGGCATATCGAAGTTACCAGGTTTAACTGACACACTCAAAGTTGATACAAAATTACTCCCAGGACTTGAACTTTACTACGCTGACTTAAACAATGCTGAGGCAGACAGAGAAGCAAGCGATGTAGCAAGAAGGTTCTTCAACGACCTTGTCATTGTCAAATACCCAGTTGCTGGATTCAACATCTTTGGTGGACTTTGGAAAAGCGACCCAGCAACCGATGCAGATACCTACGAATTTGGTGTCTCAGCAAATGGTACAGTCGACCTTGGCGTTGTAAAATCAAATATAACAGCGTTCTTTGGTATGGTTGAAGGTGCAACTTCAATGGTTAACGCAGTTGACATCGACCTTAAAGCTTCTTATTCTATGGCAGGACTTACTCTTGAACCACAATTTAAATACGGCGATAATCTTGATAAACTCGAGTACAAGTCAGATTCAGTCGTAGATGGAAAATATGTTCAAGTTGTCACATCTTACGGTCTCAAGGTTGATCCTATCGAATTTGCCGTTAAAGTAACACCAAAGTATACACTCGATCCGGCGACATTAACAGTTAAATTAGACCAAGTAAAGGTTGCGTACAATACAGAACCATTCACAGTCTCAGTAGCTGTTTCAAACGACAACTTACTTGATGCCTCAAAGAAATACAAACTCGATGTAACTGGTAAAGTAGTAGTGGATCCAGTCACGATCAATTTCAGCGGAAACTGGGCGGATATTACAAAGCCAGCAACATACACATACCTCAGAGCAGATGCAACAGTAAAAGCCACAGACAAATTAAAACTTACGGGAATGGTTAATATGGTAACAGACCTTAATACGTTGCATAGCTCGGCCAATGAAGTAAAAGAAGCCTACAGACTCCAAGTAACATACGATTACGGCGGTGGAGTAACAAGCACGTTCTTCTTCGGAAACCTCTTTGGACCAACCGGTGGAAAATACAAACACTACAAACACCCACGCTGGTACGTTGAATTTATGTACAAGACAAGTTTCTAATAATTAGTTAAATACAGAAACCCCGTCCGAAAGGACGGGGTTTTTCATGGTGCGCCCGGCATGAGCGACAGCTTGGCGGTGAAAGTCCGCTATTGGCTTTTTAATGGCAACGTGAATGTGGTGAGTTCATGTGATGAAGGCGGTCATTCTTATCCTGGGAGGTCTGACGGAAACACCTATTGTTAACCTGCTCAGTGATGGGTAGCTGAACTGTCAAAAGTTAGCAAAGTTCAATAACCATAAGGTAAAGGAAACCAGAAAACCAAAGAGAAATAGTTTGGAGAAAGTAGGGTGGAACCCAAGAATAAACAAAGAATAAAATGCCATCAACGACAGTTCCAAAGTCACAAGCCAGTGCGCAGTAGCGCAGGTCAACTAAGGAACCGCCGTATACCAGACGGTACGTACGGTGATATCAAAAAAGCTGAGTAAATTACCTACGTACCCAGCTTCTACTCGATTCGATTAACACAGTGTTAATAACAGTTTTTGCATAATAGCCAGGGTAAGCCTTGGGAAGTTACTAGTACTAAGACGTGTACAAATCCAACGAGCATAAAGAATAGGAAAAACATATACGAGTTATGAAAAATTCTGATAACAGAAAGCGTCATATCAGTCTAAACGGTTGAATAAGCTAAAAAAACGCCCCTCCAACTCTTAGGAGGGGCTTTGCATTTAGATTATTTAGTTTTGCTTATCTTTTAATCGAATAAAACGCATTCAATCCTTTGTAAATTGCTGCATCACCGAGTTCTTCTTCGATTCTGAGTAACCTGTTGTATTTCGCGATCCTTTCACTTCTTGAAAGTGACCCGGTTTTAATCATACCTGCGTTTGTTGCAACTGCAAGGTCTGCGATGAATGTGTCTTCCGTTTCTCCACTTCTGTGAGAAATGACGTTTGTCATACCTGCGGTCTTTGCCATTTCAATTGCATCGAGTGTTTCTGTGACTGAACCTATCTGGTTTAGTTTTATGAGTATTGAGTTTGTGGCAAAGAGTTCGATACCTTTTGAAAGTCTTTTGACGTTTGTCACATACAAATCATCGCCGACGATTTGGACCTTTCCGCCAACTTTTTGGGTAAATTTCACGTAGCTGTCCCAATCTTCTTGTTCGAATGGGTCTTCGATGGAGATGATAACGGGCCAGTATTTGTCGATGAGCATGGAGTAGTAGTCAATGAGCTCATCGCCAGTTTTTTCTGTTCCATCGATGTTGTATTTTCCTGTCTCTTCGTTGTAGAACTCACTTGCTGCACAATCAAGCGCGATGAATATGTCTTTCCCAGGTTCGTAGCCAGCTTGTTCGATTGCCTTTATGAGCACCTGGATTGCCTCTTCGTTTGAAGAAAGGTTTGGAGCAAATCCACCTTCATCACCAACTGCTGTGACGTGACCAGCGTCTTTGAGTATTTTCTTGAGTGTGTGGAATACTTCTGCACCGTATCTGAGTGCTTCTTTGAATGAAGGAGCTCCAGCTGGCACAAGCATGAATTCTTGGATATCAAGGCTGTTATCTGCGTGTGCACCACCGTTGATAACGTTCATGAATGGAACTGGTAGAACTTTTGCATTCGCTCCACCAAGGTATTTGTAAAGTGGCAAACCAGCGCTCTCTGCTGCCGCTCTTGCAACTGCCATTGATACGCCAAGGATAGCGTTTGCACCGAGCTTGGATTTGTTTTCTGTGCCATCAAGTTCCAAAAGCACCTTGTCGAGGTAAACTTGGTCAAAAGCGTTCAAGCCAACAATCCTTGGTGCAATGACCTCATTAACGTGTTCAACTGCCTTGAGAACTCCTTTACCCATGTATCTCTTCTTATCACCGTCTCTCAATTCGAGTGCTTCGAACTTACCAGTCGATGCACCACTTGGAACTATCGCACTACCAAAGCTACCATCTTCAAGAAGAACTTCAACTTCAATCGTGGGATTTCCGCGGGAATCAAGCACTTCTCTTGCCCTTACATCAACTATCTCTACGTACATACCAGCACCTCCTACGTGTTTTGATAAAAACGGTTTTAGAACCTACTGATATTATACCACATAACTAACTTAGTGACAATTTTCACCAATGTAACAATCGATGATATGATGTTTTCTCACCTACACTATTTTCACTTCGTATGGTTTCAAGTTGGTACCTTCAAATGATTCGTTGTGACCTGAAGTGTTAGCATAGACTCTGAATCCGTAATTTCCGTCCGAAACGGTGTAAGCAACAACAAATGTGTTGTGCGTTACATGTTCTACCCACGCGTTTGTGAGCCACTCGTTTTCTTTTCTGAATTTCGTCCATGCTATGACTTCTCTAAGCAAGCTACCTTCTCTGTTGAGTTGTTCTTCAACAGAAACTCCTGTGAATGCTCTGTTAAATCTAACAGCCTTCCAGAACGTCTGACCTTCTCCAGAGAGTGATGAATACCATGGGAATGGTTCGATAACATCTTCTGTGAATGTGGAATCGTAAACTCCTTTCATACCCACTTCATCACCGTAATAAATAAACGGCACACCAGGTGTTGTCATGAGTAAGCCGAAGAAGACTTTTCTTTGTTCTTCTTGTTGAATGAGGCTTGCAAGTCTGTGCATATCGTGGTTTCCGGTGAAGTTGCTGGGAAGGTATGGCTTTTTGGTGAGCGTTCTTTGGAAACAGTCAACGATTTTGTAAACCGCTCCATGTTGCATGGACTCTCTAATGGCTTCTGTGAAATAGAAGTTGAACGAACAGCCAATTGTCTTTGCATATCTGTCGACTATCTCCGGGTCGTCCCACACTTCTGTAACGGCGAATACATCTGTGCCTTTTACTTGTTTTCCTTTGTCCATGACAAGCTTCCAGTAAGCGACATTTTTGTCGTGGTCGTATCGGAACCTACCTTCATTAATATCGTAATCGTATATGTGCTTTGCCGCATCGAATCTGAACCCATCAACGCCTTGGTTGAGCCAAAATTCAACAATTTCAAGTGATTTTTGGACAACTTCTGGATTTTCATAGTTCAAATCAGGCGAAGAGCCTCCGAAAACCCCATAATACCACTTTCCATTCCTGTTGTGCCAAAGTAATTCTTCGTCCCAGTGCCTCTTTTCGTTTAGATTGAAGTGTGGTTGAGCCCAGAGGAAATAGTCTACGTATGGTGTTTCACCTTTCATCGCGGCTTTGAACCAAGGGTGTCTGTCTGAAACATGGTTAAGTGGAAGGTCAATAACGACCTTTATGCCTTTTTCATGGAGCGTATCAACCATCGCTTTGAAATCTGAAAGTGAGCCGAAAGAAGAGTTCGTGTCAAAATAATCAATAATATCGTATCCGTGGTAACTTGGTGATTTGAAATGCGGTGTGAGCCAAACAAGGTCAACACCGAGCATCTTTAAATAGTCTGCTTTCTGAGCTATACCTTTGAAATCACCTATCCCATCATCGTTTGAATCTGCAAAGGATCTAACAAATATCTCGTAGCCTATCATTTACCTTCCCTCCAATTTGGATATTGAAAGCATTTTTGAAATTATTGTTCCATAAGCTTTTTAACTATTGCTTTGAAATGGTCTCCGCGTTCTTCGAAGTTTTTATACGCATCGTAACTTGCACCAGCTGGTCCCAAGAGCACGTAATCGCCTTCTCCTGCCATTTTTGATATTTCAATAACTGCTTCTTCGATATCTTTGTATCTTTTGTAATTAATCACTCGTTCTTTCAAATACGGCTCAATCTGGTCTGCGATAGGTCCGACTATAGCAACGTGTTTGCACTTTTTCTTTATCTCATCTGCCAAGTTTGTGTAGTCTTCGTTTTTGCCCTTTCCTGCGATTATCAAGAAAAGATTCCCGTCGAAATTTTCGAGTGCTTTCAATACTGCCGCAGCGTTTGTGGCTTTTGAGTCGTTGTAATAATGCGCTCCGTTTATCGTCCCACAATACTCCATGCGATGTGGCAATGGCACAAAGTCTTTGAGCATGTCCATGTCGAATGGAAGGTTGAGCACTTTCAAGACGGTCTTTGCCGCTGCGATGTTTTCAACATTCTGTTTTGTGCGGATATGGAATGGAATATCTTCGAACTTAAAATCGGCCGTGAATGGAACACGCTTGGCTTGGACGAGCGAGAGTTTTTTGAATGTTTCCATATCTTTTGGATTGTAGATGAAGTGGTCTTCGTTATCTTGAAACTTTGCGATTTTTAGCTTTGACTCAGCATAATGCTCCATAGATGGATGCCAGTCGAGGTGGTTCGGATATATGTTTGTGATAACTGCCACGTGTGGTTTGAAATATTGTGCCCAGTAGAGTTGGAAACTGCTGATTTCTATAACAAGATACTCGGGTTTTTTGCATTCAAGAAGAACCTGTGCAATGGGAATACCTATATTGCCTGAAAGTTGAGATGTGGCACTCTTTGAGATGAGATGGTGAATCATAGATACAGTTGTACTCTTTCCAACGGAACCTGTAACAGTAATGATGGTTGGGTTCCAATCAAGGTTCTTTGTAAAATATGTAATTTCCGTATCAACGTGCTTTCCCATCTCTTTTGCACGTATGAGTAATGGGTGATTGTGTGGAACGCTTGGACTGGTAAGAATCACGTCCGCTTCAAGAATGCGCTCACTATTGGTTCCTTCTTCATATGGTATGCCAGCTTCTTCGAGATACTTTCTATTCTCCTCGGAAAGCGTTCCAGATTCACTCACAAAGACCTCTTCGCCAAGAGCCTTGAGATACCGCGCTGCATACTTGTTGCTCAATCCAAAACCAAGAAGTGCATATTTCAAAATCACTCACGCTCCTTAAACTCATTGTTTCCGAATATATTTTATCACAGAAGAAGTTTTAGTGCTTGATTTTTATGGAAATATTCAAGAAATCTTCATCTTTTAACTCTTTTCACTCTTTTCAATTCGAATTGACTTTTAATCTTTTTTTGTGTTATACTATACTGAAGTATATAATATACAAATGTAAACTTGTAATTATAAACAATTATAAAATCTCGTAAAACTGCGGGGTGATATGATGATTTATAAAAGAGTTGCACTTTTGGATATGGACTCATATTTTGCCTCTGTTGAGGAATCGAAAAATCCGTCACTGAGGGAAAGACCACTTGCTGTGATTGGTAATGGTGAACGTCCCATAGTGATAAGTGCAAATTATATTGCAAAAAGTTCTGGTGTGAAGACTGGTATGGTTATTACGGAAGCAAAAAAAGTATGTCCAAATATAATCTTTGTGAAGGCTGATTTTTCGCATTACGAATTTACAACGTTGAAGATTGTCCAGCTTGTTGAGAAGTATTTCCCTGTGTACAAGGAGGCGAGTATCGATGAAATGTACATTGCTCTTGATTCTGTGGAAAATGGAATAAACAGACTCATAAATCTCAAAGAGGAGATAAAGGAAAAGCTTAGTCTTAGATGTACAATAGGTGTTGGGCAAAATCCGATTGTTGCAAAGAGTGCGTGTGAAATTGCTAAACCAGACGGTTTTTTCGTCGTTGATGATTTTTATGAATTTGCAAAGGTTTTGCCGATAAAGAGTGTGTCAGGGATTGGGAAAGAGAGTATGAAACTTTTGGAAGAACTTAAAATTGAGACACTTGGGGAGTTTTTAAAAGAGAAAAAAATTGACGGTGTGGGTAGTTTTCAGAAATTAAAGGCGTTGATTTTGAAAGAGTACACAGAGCCGGAATTTTTCAAATTTGTTCCACCAAAGAGTGTTGGACATTCGCTCTCTTTAGATAAGTATGCAAAGAATTTAAACGAGCTAATTGAGGCGTATAAATATCTGACGTTTGGTTTGTACTCAAAGCTTTTGCGAGGAAGATTGGGGGCAAAGAGTGTGAGTTTGTATCTTAAAGACCGATTCGGCTCGTTTTCAATTTCCCGCTCTTTTATCCATTATACAAACGATTTTTTTCTTATTTCAAAGGTTGTAGAACATCTTGTTGAAAAATTGTTTAGAGGATATCCCGTTTCAAAAATTGGTATTTCGCTGAACAATTTGAAAGTAATTGACGGTGTTCAAAGTACGCTTTTTTGGGACGATTATCAAAAAAGGTTTGAAAGGTTATCAGAATTGGAGAATGTGTTTTTTGCAGGTTATTTCGTACTTAAAGGTAAAAAAATAGTTTAATTTCTCCCTTTGCTTTTATGAGTATTTCACATTTTGAATAGTTAGTCTTTCTTTAACTAAAATGTGCTATAATTAAAATGTATATTTTATCTAATTTATCTAATTTGGGAGTTGGTCTAATGTACGAGATTGTTGATATAACTGATTCGATAAAGGTTCTGAAAGCGCCTGTTAACGTCGGATTTTTTTTCAAAAATACCAGCGAATGTCTTATCATTGATTCTGGAAGTAGTACTGAATATGGGAAAAAGATATTTAGATACCTTGAAAGTCAAGGCGTGAAGAATCTGGTGATATTAAACACGCATTCTCATGCTGACCACATAGGTGGGAACAGTTTTTTGCAAGAGAAATTTAAGTGTAGAATCTATGCAACTGAATTTGAAAGTGCGTTTATAGAATTTCCAAAACTTGAACCAATGTATCTTTGGGGTGGACCGATTTTTAAAGGTATCGATAGTAAGTTTCTAATGGCAAAGCCTTCTGTTGTAACGAATGTAGTTGACTATGGTTATTCAGAGGAGCTTGGTGTAGAAGTTATACCTCTAAATGGTCATTCGTTTGATATGGTTGGTGTTTTAATAACTGATGGTTTGAAAAGAGTGTTGTTCATAGCTGATGCAGTTGTTCCAGAGCAAACAATTGAAAAGTACAAAGTTTACTTTCTATACGATGTCAAAGAACATTTAAAGACTTTGAATGGTCTAAATAAATGGGTAGAAAGTGTAGATTATATTATACCAAGCCATGGTGAGATCTATTCTCTTGGAATGGAAAGTGCAAAGATTTCTTTTCTTAAGCTTGTTGAAGAAAATAGAAGAGCAATTGATGACGTATTGGATTGTATCTTTCACAGTTTATCTGAACCTCTAACAATTGATGATATATTGAGTAAAATTGCATCAAGGTTTTCAATTACGCTCGATGCTGTTGCGTATGTTCTTCTTCTACAAACGCTAAAAGCATACTGCGGATACTTAGTAGAAATTGGAGAAGTGGCTATTACATTTAGACGAGACAGACTTGAGTATGAAAAGGTATGAGAAATGGATATATTAACAAGATATGCGGTTAGTGTTGGAGGTTTGAATTTTAATGGACAAAGAAACAAAGAAATTATCTAATAGTAGTACAAAAAAGTTAATATTTCTGGTGTTTCTTTCAGTACTTTTGTTCTGGGTTGGTGTTATGTTCTACTTTTCCACTCGACCACCTGAGAAATCTCATCAGCAGTCGCATTTTGCTTACAGGGTTATAAAGAGAATTGACAGTATATTGGACTTTTCAAATACGGAAATCTTCAGAAAGGTAGAAAGAAGAATAAAAATACTCTGGTTCGGAACTGAGTATGTGCCTGCAGAAATGGTGATACGAAAAACAGCACACTTCGGGTTGTATTTTATCTTTGGTTTTTTAACGTCTTTAACATTTTTTTGGTGGAGGAGTGATATAATCATCTCAACAATTCTAGGATTTACCATACCCTCAACGTACGCTATCTTTGATGAATATAATCAGATTTTTTATCAACGTGGTTCGTCGCTAAACGATGTAGTAATAGATTCTGCCGGGGCATTTTTTGGAATGGGATTTTCGGTTTTGGTAATAGTTCTCTTTGGCATTGTTAGGAAAATTAAAACCTCTGGCAGAGTTTAGAGCTATTAGAGAATAAGAGACGTAAGTAACAGAAGGAGTCTTTTAGGAAATTTTCACTCAATCGTTCTTTTACTGGGGGCGGTTACATGCTTAACAAGGTGAGATTTATTATTATATCGAGTTTGATTTTAATGAATCTGTTCTTAATTATTGTTTCTAACACTTTTGCCACAATCTTGTACACCTATCCACAAGATACTCCACCAAAATATTTCATGAAAGGGACAGAAATCTCAGGATTTTGTCACGATATTATCGTTGAACTTAATAAAGAACTAAAGGCACAAGACATCAAAATTGAATATAAATCAAAGGTGTTAAAGTCTACTACAGAACTTTTAAATGCCCTAAAAAATGGAGAAATACAGATATTTGTTGGATATGGACATTCCGTTGAACGCACAAAAGATTTCAATTACGTAAGCATTCCGCTATACGCCTCAAGAGAGATGTTTATGGTTGAAACTAATTTAAAAGACAAGATTTTACAAAAGAATATTGTTAAAATAGGCGCCGTTGAAGGAACAATACCTGCTGAAAATGTTCCACAAATTGCAAAGAAACAAGAAGTGATAAGGTACAAGACTATAAATGATGTTTACAAAGCCCTCGAGAAAAGAGAGATTGATCTTGTATTTTCTGTCGGACTATTAATTGGGGATGTGATCAACGCATCAAAAGGTAAATACACAACGCTGAATCTAACGACAAGAAAATTCTACCATTATATTATTTTGAATAAGAACATCGGAAACGAGATAATTGCCAAGATAGAAGCAGTTTTGAAAAAGATACACAAAAAAGGGATAATGCAGAGATTAATAAAAAAATATAATCTCCAGCAGTATGTTTTACCAGGAAATGTTGTAGAGATTCTTGTTGCTGATTGGAAACCTTATGGTTGGTACGATGAAAACAAGAATGAGTGGGTTGGTGTTGATGTTGATGTTGCCAGAACTGTTCTTAATAAATTGGGATACCAAACCATCTTTTTAACATATCCTCGGGCAAGGTGTCTTGAATATATGAAATCCGGCACTTATGATGCTGTTATGAGTTTGTGCGCTACAGCTGATAGAAAGGCTTTCTTACTTTTCCCAGATGAGCCATTGAGTACTGGTAAAGATGTGCTATTCAAACTTAAAGAGTCTAAAATTGACATCACTGATTTGTGGAAAATACCCGAGCAAGCGCGTTGCGGTTACACTGACGGTTATGCGTACGGTGATTGGTTTTGGAATGCAAAATTCAAAAAAATAAATGTTGTGAGTGATGAGGCAGGATTTAAACTCTTAGAAAACAGAAGAATAGATCTTTTCGTGTGTAATTTACTTGTAGGAAGACAACTTGCAAAAGCGTTGAACATCGATGTGGTTTCATCACCCGTTTTTGGTGAAAAGATGATTTATTACATAGCCTTCTCACAAAATTATCACGGGACAAATTTGCTAAAGAGCGTTTCACAAGAGTTAAAACATTTTAAGAGAACAAAGGAGTATTTAAATATACTCAGTCGGTACGGAATAAGTTACGATGACTTTTGGAAATGATCATAAGATTGTGTTATAATGTTTTTGTATGATACACAAGATGTAATCAAAATAATCAAAGATGTTTTTTATTAAGAAGGTGGGATAATGACGATAGGAAAAGATAAAAATCTTATTTATATTTTTCTTAATCTTGCAAGCTTTCTTTTGATCCTTTTTTTCTTTATTTGGTTTTCAGTAAATTATTACAAGAATTGGGTAGTGGAACTTGAAACGTATCTTAAAAGTTTTTCTGAAAGTCTAAACTACCCAGCCTGGACTTACGATAACAGGGTGATCGAACAATTGGTAAAAGTAATGGTAGAAAAGAAAGATATAACGTTTGTCTCAGTCTACGATGATAAAGGAAACAAAATTATTACATCAACTAAGGAATTCTCACCTAATTTGTTTGACCAAATATTTGGAACAAAACACTTTACTAAAACATACAATTTAAATTATGCAGATACATTTGTTGGAAAAGTAACCTTTGGATACATAGACAAAGAACCAAGAGAATTTCTGCACGTTATAGGTCTTGTTTTTGTAAGCTTGTACATGGTTATTTTTTTACTTATCTCTAATTTGAAAAAGAACCGGAAACTTGCTGCAATGGTAAAAGAACTAAACGATATGAATAGTGAATTAGAGCTTGCATTTAATGAATTGGAAGAAGCACAAAATAAGGTTATCACTTCAGAAAAGATGGCAGCTCTTGGAAAATTGATGGTTAATATTGCGCATGATGTGAATACTCCGGCAGGTATAATATACTCTTCGTTGACTGAACAGCAAAATAGGTTAAATTCGGTGAGAGAAAAATTCGAATCAGATGAGTTATCTGAAAGTGATTTCTTAGACTGCCTAAACACAATCACTCAGTTAACCGAAATCATGCTTCGCAATTCACGGAGGATAACAGAGCTTGTTCAAAGTTTAAAACGTGTTGCTATGAACGAAATGACTCAGACATATTCCGAGTTTAGTGTCAAATCACTCGTAGATGATGTATTAAACGCACTCCACCCAAAGTTGAGAAAGACAAAGGTAGATGTTGTTACGGAAATTGCTGATAATTTAGTCGTTCGAACAATGCCCGGCGCACTTGCACAGATTTTGATGAATTTGATAGATAACGCGATAGTGCATGCTTTTGAGTACGATAACCCAGGAAAGATTAATATAAAGTTTGAGAAGATTAAGAACAAGAATGAAAGGGAGTATCTTGTGCTTGTTTTTTCAGATAACGGTAAAGGTATGGAACCAGAAGTTCAAAAACGCGCATTTGAACCGTTTTATACTACTGAGCCAAATACAGGCACTGGACTTGGGCTAAGTATAGTCTATAATCTCGTTGTAGAAATATTAGGTGGCGAGATAGAATTAGAAAGTGCAGTAGGTAAAGGTACTACGTTTAAGATTAGAATACCTGTTGATAAATGATGTAGATAATTACCTTTGCATATTTCTATATGAAAGAGGTGAGAATTGATGCCATCGTTTCTAAAAAAATCTGAAGAAAAAACCAATGGTGAAGAATTCTGGAAAATTATCGTGATAGATGACGAACCCGATGTACATGCCATAACTTCTGTTGTGGCAAGAGATATTGTCTTTGAAGGTAAGAGGGTCAAACTTTACAGTGCGTTCTCTTCAGAAGAAGCAAAGAGAATACTCAGCGATGTTCCGGATATTGCTGTAGCGATAATCGATATCGTTATGGAAAAAGATAACGCAGGTCTTAATTTGGTAAGGTATATAAGGGAAGAGTTGAAGAATCCGTACATTAGACTTGTTATAAGAACAGGACAACCAGGATTTGCACCTCCAAGAGATATTGTTGTAAAATATGATATTAATGATTATAGAGAGAAAGCGGAACTTTCAAGCAATGGTTTGTATACTATGCTGGTTTCGAGATTGAGAGAATACCGTGATATAGTTGAACTCGATACGCAAAAAAGGCTCCTTGAACGAAGTGCCTTCTACTCTTCTATTTTGTTCGACGGGGATGGTAGTGGTTATGAAGACCATCTCTATAATGCATTCGATGACTTTTCTAAGATATTGGGTATAAATGTAAGTTTGAAAAAATTGCGAGAAATAAGGTTAGATAATTATAATAGCAAGAAGTCCATTAGTACGAGTGTTTCATGGGATGCTGATAAGAATGTGGAATTCTTCATGCGCGATTCTATAAATTCAGGTAAGTTATTACGTGCAGAATTTTCCAAGCCAATTACTTTGCATCAGTCTGAAATTATAGGCATATTTCTTGAAAGGTTCTTGTCTGAGATAAACAATTACGTACTTTCAAAAGATTTGATAGATACTCTGTACAAGGTAATTTACATAATTTCAGAAGTTACCGAGACAAGATCGCTTGAAACGGGCGAACATGTTAGAAGGGTTGGAAAGCTTTCAAGAAAGCTTGCCTCTCTTCTTGAATACGAAGATGAGTATCTTGAATTCTTTGAAATCGGTTCAATGCTTCACGATGTTGGCAAGATAGGTATTCCAGATGCTATTTTGAATAAACCCGGAAGACTCTCCGATGAAGAATTTGAGATTATGAAAAGGCACACGATTATAGGTTACAATATACTTTCGAGTGTCGACCATCCACTTTTTGAATTAGCATCAAATATAGCGTTATACCACCATGAAAATTGGGATGGGAGAGGGTATCCGAAGGGATTAAAAGGCGAAGATATTCCACTTGAAGGAAGAATCGTTAGTCTTGTGGACGTCTACGACGCACTTTTATCTGATAGAGTGTACAGACCTGCATGGTCAGAAGACGAGGCTTTACAGTTCATAAAAGAAAACTGCGGAAAGAAGTTTGACCCAAAGGTTTGTAAGTTTTTTTTTGATAACTATGAAGAAGTAAGAAAGATATATTTTAGATAACTCAGATTTTATTTGACAGTTATGAGAGTCTTTAATCTTTCAAATGTCTTTTCACCTATTCCTCTAACGTTTTTTATTTCTTCTAAACTTTTAAAAGGTCCGTTTGCGTTTCTATAATCCACTATAGCTTGTGCTTTTGAAGGTCCAATACCCGGTAGTTTTTGCAATTCTTCTGTGTTGGCAGTATTTATGTTTATTTTGATGGCTGGTACAGTGTCCGTATTGTCCATTTTAAACGGTTCGGTTTCCACTGTAACAGCCTTTTGTTTTTGAATATTCTGAGAGGTAATTTCTTGTTCACCTTTGTTTTGAGGTGTTGAATTTGAATTAGTTGAAACTTTTATTCTGTCTTTTAGTTTTTCAAATGTCTTTGGTCCTATTCCGGTTACGTTCATCAAATCTTCGGGTTTTGTGAAAGGCTGTTTTTCTCTGTATTGAACTATTGCTCTTGCCTTTGCTGGACCTATACCGGGTAGAGTCTGTAATTCTTCTAATGTTGCAGTGTTTAAGTCTATAACAGATGGAATGTAATTTCGTTGAGATACATCAGTTTTGTTATTTACGCTACTTAAATTTCCTTCCTCGGCTTGGAGGCGTAACTTTTCATATGATGGTTGAAATAATACACCTGAAAATATTACAAGCGCCGTAAACAAAAGAAAAAATGTCTTTTGTTCATTGGAAATTTTTTTGTATAGTGCAACTAAGGATTCTTTGACTTTGCACCAAGAAGACAATTTCTCAGGATTGTTGTATTTATCAAAATCATATTGCATAAAATATGGAATTCCCCCCTTGAAATACACCCCTACCTCTTATATATTACCCTCCAATCTTTGTTACTTTTGCCCCTTTTACATGTCCGTATCTTGTAAGTTCTGCCCAGTCTTGAGAATAGTAAAAGTTCCTCGCTTGGTTTTCGTTTGTAAATATACCCATACAGATTACGTATCCAGATTTAGTCGATATACTAAACGCACTTATGCCAACAGTTCTAAGATTAACGACCGATTTAAAAGCCTCTTTTGAGCTTGAAATTGGGTCTGTCTTGACTGTGTACAATCCTTTTGATGGATTAAGTTCTGGCATCACGTTTGCAAGTGTAATAACGTAATATTTTCCACCACCGGCACGGTCTATAATATAATTCTGAGTGAGTTTTGCCACTTTCAATGCCGTCTCACCATCTACAATGTAAACATAAAGACTTGATAGAGCGCTTTCTGGAAGATTTTCCGCCATTCTTGATACTAACAAGTTGTAATCAAATTTTGCGAGGTCTTTAAGATATTTATTCTCTTCGATATAAGGTATTGTTTCTTCAACTTTTGTTATCGTAATTGTACTTTTTTCAGTTTCAGACAATTTATTCAGGTTTTCTAAATGCGTTTTGGTTGCCTGAAGAAGTGGAGTTAGTTCAACGTTATCAGAGACGTTCTCTGCGCTTTTCAAATCTTTTGTTTCCGGTTCTTCTGGTACAACAACAGTTGGAGTAGGCTCTTTTGCCGGCTCCACAATTATTACAGTCTGAGTCGCTGTTTGTATAGTCTTTTCAGTTGGAGGTACTGTGCCAGTATCAATGTCTCTAATAGCTACCTCGACTCTTGATTTTTGCATTTTTAAGTAAAACGTGTAAAGTACAAGTGTGAGAGTGATGAGAGATAGAGTAATTATAACCACAGACAATATTTTCAAATCAAAGTCCGTTATCTCTCTCCATTTTCTTGAACCAATTGGGGTTCTCTGCTTCATTCGAGTTTAAATCCCCTCTTCACAGTACTTGATTGTTAGTTCTATTGTTGCTACTACATCATGTTCGTAGACCATTTCACTCGGTGTGTGTATGTATCTTGTTGGTATTGATATTGTCGCACTCGGTATTCCACTCTTCGTTGCTTGGTACCCTGCCGCGTCCGTACCACCAAAGATTAATACTTCCATCTGATGTGGAATATTATATTTTTCCGCAAGCTCTTTGAGCTTATCAACAATGTATCTGTTACTTATGGAAGCCATATCTTTGACTTTTATACAAGCGCCTTTTCCAAGTTCCATAGGTACTCTCTTTAATCCTTTTGGTGTATCACCAACACCTGTAACATCAAGTGCAATTGCAACATCTGGTTCTATATCGTATCCGGCAACATGTGCGCCTATGAGCCCGACTTCTTCTTGGACAGCGAAGACACCGTAAATTGTATTTTGTGGTTCTTTTATACGTCTTAGTGTCTCAATTATTACGACACATCCAATTCTATCGTCCATCGATTTGTTTATCATGTAATCTCCCAGTTTGTGGAAGTAACTATCGTAAGTACCAAATGTCCCTATCGGGCATAATTTTTCGGCCTGTTCTTTTGATTTTGCGCCAATATCGACAAAGAGTTTTTCAAAAGACATTTTTTGAATGTTCGACTGTAATTCTTCAGCTGTTTCACCTTCGATACCGACAATACCAACAACTTCACCAAATCTAAGTCGTGACTGGTAAATTGTGTACGGAGATACCCCACCAACTCTATCAATTTTCAAAAATCCTCTGTCATCTATGTTGGTTACAACAACACCTATCTCGTCCATGTGAGCATCAAGGAGAACTTTCTTCCCGCTCTTTCCATTTTTCCACACAATAAGGTTCCCCAATTTATCTATTTTGTATCCGTCGATGAATTCTTCAAGTTCTTCGAGAATAATCGCAGTAATTTCAGATTCTCTACCACTTGGACTTTTCGCACTTGTTAATCTCTTTGTTAAATCGCTCAATGTTGTTGAATGACTCACCATGAACACCTCCGTTTATAATTGGTTTTATATAGTAAAATTATACCACAGTTTGTTCATAGAACAAACAATCTATTAAGGTTGATACAACAGAATCTCAACAGAAAATAAATCTATAAGGCTATATTCCGTGTTATAATATAAAATGCCAAATTTTCATTGAGAAAGAATAGAGGAGTGGACGGATGGCCATCGGATTGGAAATACTTGAAAATTGTACCCTTTGCCCGAGAATGTGTCGGATTGATAGAAGGGAAAGAAAGGGAGCGTGTACAGTTGGTTATTTACCAAAGCTGTCAAATATAGTTTTACACAAAGGCGAAGAACCGCCTCTGTCTGGTGAGACCGGAGCTGCAGCTGTGTTTTTCACAGGTTGTCAGATGAAATGCAGCTATTGTCAAAATATGGGATTTTCTCAAAATGAAGTTGGATTTGAGATAACAGTTGAAGAGCTCGCATGTGGCTTTTTAAGAGCTCAAAGAGCCGGTGCAAAGACTCTTGATTTGGTTACGCCAACACCACATATTCCGTGGATTGTGAAAGCACTTGATATTGCAAAAAGCAAAGGCTTTTCACTCCCAGTTGTTTACAATACATCAAGTTATGAACGAGTCGAGATTTTGAAAGAGTTAGAAGGATATATTGATGTATACCTTGCTGATATTCGCTATACGGATAATGAGTATGGCATGAAGTATTCAAAAGTACCAGATTATTGGGACGTTGCGCAAGAAGCGATAGCTGAAATGTACAGACAGTTTGGTCCATTTGATGAGGAACGTATGAAGGGACTTATTATCCGAATTCTCGTCTTGCCAAATAACGTTAGTGGTCATGAAAGAGCACTTGAATTTATCGCACAGCTTGATAAGAGAATTCCAATCGCCCTTATGTCACAATATATACCTCACTTTGGGGCAAAAAAAGATGAGTTGATAGGAAGAAAGATAACCAAAATCGAATATGAGAACGCACTCGATAAACTCATCGAACTCGACCTCGATGGTTGGATGCAACTCGATGAGAAGGAGAGAGTAACTACATTCCCGGTGGAATGGCGTTGTAAGGAGTGAACTTAAAATGCAAGACGTTGTTAAGATAGATCCATCCGCAACTCTCTCAATATCCGTGACAAAAGGTTGTCCAATGAATTGTGCACACTGTGGCGGACATTATGTGAAGCACATGATACATGTTGAAGAAATGGAAAAGTACGTAGAGAAGTACAAATCATTTTTGATAAGCGGTGGTATGTTGCCTAATGGTGAAATACCATTTGGAGAATATATAGAATATCTAAAATCACTTAAGGAAAGGTACAATCTAAAATACAACTTTCACGTCGGCTTTCCCAAAGAACCACCATTTGAAATTGAAGGAATTGCAGATGTTATAAGTTTCGATTTTTTTGCAGACAGTGATGTCATAAAAGAGGTTTACGGCATAGAACGTGCTCCAGAAGAAATTTTACGTAGTGTCTTACCTTTGAAAGTAGAGAAGGTTCCACATATCACAATTGGGATATTATGTGGTAAGATATCTCATGAGAAAAGAGCACTCGAAATTCTTTCACAATATTTCGATAGCGTTGTGTTAAATGTGTTTATTCCAACAGCAAATACGAAGTACGAAAATTGCCAACCGCCAGAGCTCGACGAAGTTGAGGAAATTTTCAAATCGGCAAGCGAACTTTTCAAAAACGTAGTGCTTGGGTGTATGCACCCTAAGGGTGAGTACAGAAAAAGAATGCAGGAAAGATTTGGCAAGTACGTTGGATTTATTGTTAAACCAACTGATAGAATGTACAATAAACTTGGCTGTTGCGCGTTTCATGTTAAGTAAATATGTAGAATCGATGCAAAGGTGAAGGTGATATAGATGAGGAAGAATTTACTTGATTTTTCTTATGAAGAACTTGTGGAAGAGTTTGCAAAGTTGGGACTCGAGAAGTTTAGAGTTGACCAGGTTTGGGATTGGATATACAAAAAGAAGGTTTTCAATTTTGATGAGATGACGAATCTTTCAAAGCAGCAGAGAAATGCACTTGGAGAAAGGTTTTTCATAGGAGTACCTGAACTCATTGATATGCAAGTTTCAAAGATTGATAAGACAACAAAATTTTTGTGGAAACTCGAAGATGGAAATACAATAGAATCAGTTTTATTGTTTCATCCTGATAGAGTTACTGCATGTATTTCATCTCAAGTTGGGTGTCCAGCAAAATGTGCGTTTTGTGCAACTGGTCAAAGTGGGTATGTGAGAAATCTTACTGCTGGTGAAATTACAGCGCAGATAATTGCTATGGAGAAAGAAAGAAAAGTAAATATAGGTAATATAGTGTATATGGGTATGGGAGAACCACTGCTCAACTACGAAGAGGTTGTAAAGAGCGTACGCATACTCAACCATAAAAAGAGTAAAAATATAAGTATGAGAAGAATATCTATCTCAACTGTTGGTATACCAGAAAAGATAATTGATTTGGCGAAAGACCTTCCAGAAGTTAAACTTGCGATTTCTTTACATGCACCAACAAATTTCAAGAGAGATATAATCGTGCCAATGAATAAAAAGTATTCCGTTGAAGAGATTATTCATGCAGCAAAGGAGTATCAGAAGATAACGAAAAACAGAGTAACCTTTGAGTACATACTCATAAGGGAATTTAACGACTATGTGGACGATGCAGAAAAGCTTGCTGATTTACTAAAAGGTATGGGCGCTTATGTGAATCTTATACCAGTTAATCCCGTTCCAAGTACAGGTGATATAAAGATGGAAAGACCACATCATTGGATGATTGAGAGATTCAAAGAGGTTCTTGATAAGCGCAACATTGAGAATGAAATAAGAAAAGAAAAAGGGACGGATATAGATGCTGCTTGTGGTCAATTGAGACGTAGGTATACTACCAAAGCTTAATAGTTGGAAAATCATTATAACAAATGAAGGAGGGACGTGTTTGATAGATAAGAGAATTAAGAACAAAGGAAAACATAAGAAAATTAATAGAGCAGTTAATCTGAGATTAAAGCTTCTGTCTCTTCCTGTAGTTGTTATTTTTGCGGTCGTTCTCGGTGTTGGTCTTGGATTGTTCTCTTTTTACCTTTTAATGTATTTAGAAACACGTAAAGGGACAGTACTTTTGCCGAACTATATAGGTACAGACATACAAATTGTTGAAAAAGAATTAAGGAACAACGGGTTTAGGGTTGAAAAGATCGGAGATTCAGGTAAAGTAATTAATATGGACCCCCCAGGTAATACTGTTGTCAAGAGAGGAAGGAAAATAAAACTTTTCGCACAGAATGTTGTGGAAAAGTCGGTATTGCTCCCAGATTTTAGTGGAACGTGGTATAAAAGTGTTCAGAATCTACTTAGGTTATTTGACATAGACACTGTTACAAAAAAGATTTCGGACAAGAGTCCTAACGGAACAGTACTCCAAACATCACCAACCGCTGGTAACAGGGTAAAGAGTGGAGATATTGTTACTATTTTCATTAGTACTGGTGGTGAAGTTTTAGAAAAATTAGAAAAAGAAGATAAACCAGATTCAACACAGGAAGTGGAAACATCAGAAGGAATTTATCGAGAAAATGCGGTTGAGGTCATACCACCTGAGGTTAGTGAAGATGTAGGCGTTGAAAGTAGTACTAATAACAATAATACAGTTCCTACTAATACTTCAACAGAGGAATCAGGAGAAGAAACCACATCGCCTAATCTGGGAGGAACTTTCTAACATGAAAACACCAAGAAACATAGGCAGAGTCGTTAAGTTCTATTCAAACCTCCTTGTTGTTGAAGATGTGGAGAATAGTAAGCAACTTCTTTGTAAGTTGCGGGGTAAATTCAAAAAGCAGGGTATAAGGCCTATCGTAGGTGATATTGTAGAGTATACTTATGTTACGGGAAATGAAGGTGTAGTTGAGAATATCTTGAACAGGACTAATGAGCTAAAGAAACCAAGTGTTGCGAATGTTGAGCAGGTTATAATAGTAACAACTCTCGAAAAACCAGCTGTTCCTTACGATATACTCGACAGATTTATCGTACTTGTTGAATACGAAAAACTTCCAATCGTCATCGTATTAAATAAAGTGGATCTGCTCTCAGAGGAAAAGATTAAGGAATTTGAGAGTATATATGCAAAAATTTATCCTATTGTCAAAACAAGTGCACTGAATAAAGTAGGTTTAGAGGATTTAAAATCTTATTTGACTGGAAAATTATCTGTATTTGCTGGAATGTCTGGTGTTGGGAAGAGTAGTTTACTTAATTCTATTGAGAGTACACTGAAATTACGCACTGGTGAAATTTCGCAAAAGCTTGAGCGTGGAAAACACACAACTACTGCCGCAGAACTGTTATCTCTTTCATCTGGTGGGTGGGTCGTTGATACTCCCGGATTTGCGAGTTTGGAGATTTCCCATATAGAGCCGTTAAAGTTAAGGGAATTGTTTATTGAGTTCGACAATGATAAGTGTTTCTTTCCTGATTGCATGCACATAGATGAACCAGAGTGCCATATAAAAAAGAGTGTGGAAAAAGGGAAGATAAGTTCGAGTAGATACGAAAGCTATGTAAAATTCCTCAACGAATTGACCGAAATAAAAGCTGCTCAGTGAATTGAGCAGCTTTTTATAAGCATTATTCAAAGAGTCCAATGAATCTTTTAAAGAGTGCACTTATCTTCATCTGTAACGAAGTATTGATTATCGATGGCATTGAAAAGTCTATATAGCCTTCTTTTATCGCTGATTCATATATTTTTTCGAGTTTGTCAGCCATTGCATTCATAGACCAATTTTTTTCTACGTATTCTATTCCTTTCTTAGAAAGCTCTTTTTGCTTTATAAGAGCCTCTTCTATTGCATTGTAAAACTCTTCTTCATCTATTCGTGTTGTAATTGCGCCTTCGCCATTCACAAGTACGTTTGCTATCCCTTTGTAAGCTATTGCAACAACAGGTGTACCACTTGCCAGCGCTTCGAGTACAACAAGTCCTTGTGTTTCAGTGAGAGAGGCAAAGACAAACAAATCTGATGCTTTATAGTAATCTTTTATTTCTTTGTGTGGGACGTAACCAGTGAAAATAGTTCTATCTATTAGACCTTCATTCTCGAAGAACTTTTCAAGTTCTTTCCTTTCTGGTCCATCACCAACGATCAAAAACCAAACATCATTTTCTTTGTGCATGTACCTTGAAACAACTTTCGATAAGAATTCCAAATTTTTTTCTTTTGCTAATCTTCCAGCGTACATTAATAACTTGGCACCTTCTGGAATGTCGTATTCTTTTCTTATGTCTCGTTTAGGTGGTTTGGCAAACTCCAATGTATCTATACCAGTTGGTAATACTTCGATCGGTCTTTGTACTCCGTAATTGATAAGTTCATTTTTTATCTCTTCAGTAGGTGCGATAACGATGTTTACCTTGTTACAAAACCATCGGGAGAATTCTTCAACAGTTCTTCTATCAGGGGTAAATGGTGGTGGAACGTAATGTCTGTATTCAGTCAAAAGAGTGTGATAGGTGTGAATGTGTGGCAATTTCAAATCTTTCTGAACTTTTAAAGCACGCATTCCGAGTGCCATGGGATCATGGCTATGTATTATATCTATCTTGTGCTGAAGTGCGTATTCTAAGATCTTTACATGATTTGCAAAGACGACCTTGTGCTGCTTTTCCATCAAAAATGGTATCCCCGGAACAACAAGGACTTTTTCCTCTTCGTCTGGTTTTACGGGAGCAACTACGTAAACTTCGTGCCCCCTCATTTCAAGATATTTTTTAGATAGGTATATCGATGTCGCAACACCATTTATCTGTGGTAAATATGTATCCGAAACCATCAGTATTCTCATTGTGCGTGTTCCTCCTGACTCACCGTATGTTTATTTGAACTCTTTCTGTGGATTCTCTCAGATACATTCAGATACCAAAATAGAGAAATTATAAGTGTTCCAATAAGTCCTGCTGATGTTACAAATCCAAATTCGCGAAGTAGCTGTCCTTGAGCAAATAGGAAGCTTCCAAAAGATGCCACCGTTGTTAAAATGGACATTATTACTGCTTTCTCAGTCTTTATAATACTCTCTCTTCCGTATTTAACGCTGTGGTCAAGTTCTACTAAGCTGTCAACTCCTATACCAAGGAATATCGGTAAGACAATGAATGTGATAAAAGTTGTTTTTATTCCAACTAAATAAGAGATTCCAAAAGCTGCAAGGGTATTTAGCGCGGTAAGAAGTAAGATCATCGATGCCTTTCTAAATTTTCTGAAGTCGATATAAAGAACGATTAATTCTATCAAGAAGACTATTCCAAAGACCCAAATTGTCGAATTTATAAGTTCTGTGATTATTTTATAAAATAAAACAGCGTATCCATAAACTTTATAACCGCTTAAAGATTCGAAGAAGTTCTTAAAGTTATTTCCTTCCCATATATTAACCGAAGGCGTTATATACGCAAGCAGATTCTTTTTGCCATTTATATCTTGATAAAATAAACTTGGAATATCCTTTTCCATAAGTTTGAATAAATCTTCGGTCGTTGATATGTTTTTAATAACGTCAACTGTAGATACGAAACTTTCGTATAGTCCATATTTTTTGAATAGAACCTCCAAAAATGGAGTGTTAGTTATTTGAAGAACCTGAAGATATATGTTTGATTTCTCTTCGGCTATCTTTTCTGGATCCTGTATAAACGTGAGAATCGAAAAATCAGACGTTATGATTTCCTTTTCTTTTAGTTTGGTTATTTCATTGTATAGTGTTTCAGAATTTACCGCAGCTATAACGACATCACTCGATGCAACGCTACCAAATTTTTTTGCTATTATCTCACTTGCAATATTTGTCTCAGATTTCTTAGGAATTAAACTTGAAGTGGTGTAAGAAAAATGAAGGATTGAATATACACCCACAGCGGAAAGTAAAATAGTTAATATGATTGTTAATGACATAAGTACTTTATTCTTTCTGACAATATCTACAATTCTGATATAAGTTTCTCGTTGCCGTTCTTTAAACTTTGAAAGTAGTTTATCGTGCATTATTGGAACAAACGTGTTGAAGACAAAAAAGTAAACTATAACACCAAGAGAGACTGATATCCCCATTTGCTTTATTGCATTTGATGGACTCAGGAGCATTCCCATAAAGGCTAATGAAGTTGTTAACATCGAAATAAAAGACGGTCGAAAATTTTCGATAAACGCATTTACTATACTCTCTCTTGAAACTCCTTCGACATTAAAGCGTTCTTGAATTCGTGTTACTATGTACATAGCATAGTCTATTCCCATTCCAAGGAGCATTGCATTAACAAATGTCGTGACAATGTTTAATTCTCTTAAAAAGATAGCTATCAGTCCGAGTGCAATTGCCATAGAGAGTATAAGTCCAGATGATAGAATTATCAGCTCCAAGACACTTCCAAAACCTAATATGATTATGATTATTATTGCCACCATTGATATGAGGGTTGTGAAAGTAAAATCTTTCGAAGCCTGTCTGTTTGCTTCGTATGTAGACATCACACCACCTGTAAAGTATGTTTTTACTCCCTTTCTTTCTTCAAACTCTTTAATCACCTTTTTTAGATATTCCACTGCTTGAGTAACGAATTTAACATCAGACATCGGTTTTTTCATAGAGAAATTCATTACTATGAGCTCTTTATCAGGCGATAATAGATAGTACTTTTTAATTCCGCTCTTTTGTACAAGTGTTTCAATATAACTGTTTAAATCATACAAAGCTACGCCGAGATTTCTCCAAAATCTGAAATCTATAAGTGTCTTTGGTTCTACTCGAGCAAGCGATTGGTAGTAATTCAGGGTATCTCCAATAGAACCTTCACCAAGCGCAAGCATACCATATTTCACAAGTGTTTCTGGATTATCAAAAGGTTCAGCTTGATTAATGTAATCGGTCTTTTCGAAAATATCTTTCAATTCTTGCGCAATGCTATCAGGATTTAGTTTTTTCACTCCGTCGATAACAACTATTAAGGTGTTTGATGTTACCTTTTCGGTTGTATACTTCACTAAATCTTCAAAGTCAGGGTTATTTTTTGGCGCTAACCCAGTTATGTCTGCATTGATCTTTAAACCAAAAAGTGTGTAAATTCCAAGAATTGAGGAAATAACAAGTAAAACAATCAGCACCTCATTTGCATTTTTTAGTATCGTCTCGACATACCACTTTGCAAACTTCTCCACTTTACTTTGCCCTCCACCATAAAAATATTAATAACGCAATACCGTTAAAAATAATCACAGGATAACGCTTTTTAAAGTTTGGTTTCATAAAGTTGGATAAGGCATAACACACAACGTACCCGTATTGAAAAGAAAAACCGTACCAACCAATTCTAAAAGCAAAAATAGGAGCAAATGAGTAAAAAATAAGTCTCTGAACCTCACGAAAAACTTCGTCGACTGATAAAAAGAGACTTGAGAAGAAGACAAGTGACGGAAGATATAGTATGAAGAAGTTAAATATCTCAGCATCGAGTAAAAACACATTTAAGTGAAGCACATTTGTCGACCAAACATACATTATGAAAAGGAACAACAAAGCAAGTAAAGATTTTACCATTTCTGTTCCAGGTTTTGTTTTTGCCATTACCATTTTCGCTCCTTTTATCTACTGAGCATTACACTATTTCGAAAGGTTTTTAATTAAAAGTTCAACATTGTATTTTTCAGCAATCAACTTTACAAGTTCTTCATCGGCTCTCCCAAATGAAAACGGAATATTTTTACCATTTAATGCATTCCATAATGCTTCTCCAAAAGTATTTTCTGAATGGTTAACTACGTAAACCTTAGGATACCATGTTAATTCAATATGCTTTATCTTGTATTTTGACCACTCAATACCATATCCCCACCAGTATTTCCAGACTCTTTTTATAACATACTTTGCAGCACGTCTATCATAAGTTTCCATAACTTCTTTTTCAACTTCCTTAGAATCATCTTTCACCAAGATTCTCTTGTTGTACTCAATGAAGAAAAGTTGCTGGTTAATTTCGTTAGTTCGTTTAAGTAGAAGGTATTTATAAGGATTTCTTATAAAAAGAGATGGAGAAGGTAAAACCTCCTCCTGAATTGTAGGTTTTTTAGACAAAACTAACATGCTTAAGGCTATTACCGAAATAATAAAGAAAACAAATGCATAGAATTCTAATTTCATTCTTCGCCGCAGCTTCTCGCTTTCTCATTTGATTATTAATTTTATTTGAGTATTATTGAATATTACCTACTCTTTGCTATGTAATCTAATGCGGTCTTTATGACAGGGTCATTTTGGTCTACCTCTATTTCAGTTAGTGTGTATACCTTGGCTTCAACTTTTCTTGTAGAACTATCTTGTACTTCTTCTACTTTAATATTTGGCTCAATTCCAAGTTTGTGTATATCTTTACCTGATGGTGTAAGATAGTGTGCAATTGTTAGGAATACGGTGCCCCCATTGCTTAGTGGAAATCCTCTCTGTACAGAGCCTTTTCCAAATGTCTTTTGACCAATTAATACAGCCCTTTTGTTTTCCTTCAACGCACCAGCCACGATTTCGGATGCTGAAGCTGAACCGTTATTAACAAGCACAACAATTGGTACTTTTGGATAGTTATTCCCTTGGCTTATGTATCTATCCGTTATATTTCCATCTCTATCTTTTACAGATACGATAATCTTTCCTGCATCGAGGAATTGGTTTGCTACATTTATTGCAACATCGAGCAATCCACCAGGGTTATTTCTGAGGTCCAAAATAAGTGCATCGATCTTCTGGTTATATAATTTTCTCAATGCTTTTTGCAATTCAGAAGGTACTGGTTCGTTGAATTTTGTTATTAGTATATATCCAATCTTCTTATCGTCGTAAGTTGTTATGCCAGACTTAACAGGAATTATCTGGATTATCTCACGAACGATGGTGATTTCTAATATTTCTTTGTTTCTCTTTATTGTAAGCTTTACACTTGTTCCAGGTTTTCCTCTCATTTTATTTATCGCTTCCATATATTCCATTTCGCTTACGGGTTGGTCATCAATGCCGATTATAAGGTCCCCTGACTGTAAGCCTGCCCTCCATGCAGGTGTTCCGTACATCGGACTGACAATTTTAACAGCTCTATTTTCACCATCATAGGTTACTTCGATGCCAAGTCCACCATATTGACCTTCCATTTCAATCTGCTGTTCGTTCATCTGTGAAGGCGGATAGTAATAACTGAAATCATCACCAAGTCCTTTGACCATACCATCTATTGCTGAATCGATAACTTTGTCAAATTTGACATCTTTTATCCCATAATAGTTGTAGTTTATTCTATAAAGCGTTTCGTAAAGCGGAGATATGTAGTTTAGCAACTCTTTATCTGATGCACCTGAGAGTATCAAACTTGAAGCAACAACGACAACAGCTAAAAACACATAAGATAATACACCTTTAAAGATATTTCTCATACCAAACACCTCACTTTCAGCTGACCTAAATTTCTTTATTTTCAAATTCACTGAAATCAGAAAAACTCGAAAGTTCTGAATTTGAATCGTGGTTCTTAATAACATTTTCATTTGTTTCCGGTGATATGTCCTGCTTTGTTTCTTCTTTGTGTATAAAAGCATTTACCTTTCTTGCAAATACTAAAAATGTTGTGTGTGCAACCATTCGGTCAACTGGTCTAAGTCTGTTAGGATACGGCTTGTATTGACGCATCAGAGACTCCCAAACTTCCACATCGATAAATGGTAATTCATACATCTTTTCAAGAACCATTGATACTTGGTTTACGGTAGGACAGATTACTCCCATCCTTCCACCACCGCCGAGTGCTTGCCAGCATGTTTCAATATAATTTTCTGGGTCTGGAACATCAAGAAGCAACGCTTCGACATTTCTTTCATCAAATCCCATAGAGATATCACGAAGTTTTAAGTCTACCCTATCTATTAGCCCCCATTCAGTGAGGTTTTGTGTAGCAAGTTTATGAAAATCTTCCCTTCTTTCATACGCATAGACCTTTCCTTCTGTTCCTACAAGTCTTGCAATTGCCGCACACATTGCACCACTACCAACTCCAGTATCAATTACCTTAGTCCCCGGCTTTATATCGAGCTTCATCAAGATGTAACTCGAATCTTTGGGATATATAATCTGCGTTTTGCGTTTCATTGAAAATATATTGTCAATGTACGTTGGTGGGAGTAGATAATATGACTTATTAGTTTTACCAATTGTCACAACATCTCCAAAATTCTTTCCTATGATGCTATCAAATTCTATGACTCCAAGATGTGTTCCTTTGCTCTTTCCTGACTCTACCTTAACGAGGAGTTTTTTCCCATCTTCTCCATAAAGAAGAACCCTATCGCCATCTTTTATCACATATTTCACCTCAATTCTATTCTTTTGCTTCTTTCACTATCCTTCAATTGTTAGTTGTATTTTCTATTTTAGCACGAGCTGAGATAAGTTCAATAATGAGTGAAACTATTAAAATACAAGCGGCAATAACTCCTGCAGTTTTCAAACCAAATATATCAAACAATATTCCAGTAAGTAATACACTAAGGTACAAAGTATAGTACTCAATATTTTTTTCAATTGCTCGCTCTTTAGAAATGAATCTTTCAATACCAAGCCCCGGTACATAGAAATATTTAGATAACGTTGGGAAAAGTAGAAATCCCATAACAAAAGCAACCATTAAACTCCAGGTTATCGATGAAATAAAAAATGTAGTTGAAAATATGAATAAAACAGACGCTATTGTGACATGTCCCATCTTTTGGAATATGCTCGAGGTATTTTTTATAACTCTATGGAGTATGTAATTACATATAACGCCAAAAGAGTAAAAGAGTAAAACCTTTGCTCCTGTAATTTCAATTTGACTTTTGGGAGTGTCTGTAACATATGCCATGTGTATTGGCAAAAGAAAGAGGAATTGGTAAGTTATAACCAATGAAAAGAACCGCTTTAAATCAGTGATTTGTGGTTTTTCAAATTTAACCTTCAGTGTTTTTTCATTCTTGTACTTTTCATAAATTTCTGCTTTTTCATCGGGAGAAATTTTTACCTTGAATTTTTTATCCTCAATTATCAAGAAAGACACAGCAAAGACAGATATTAAAAACAGAAGGCTAACATGTGATATAGTTCTGCCATCAGTACACAACTTCCATGAATAGAGATACGAAGAAATAATACCTATAACACTCCAAAACTTCCACTGAGATTCCAAAAATTTTTCGGTGAGATACGTTTTTCTATCGTTCATAAGTCCTAAGAGAGTTAGAGAATAAAAATACATTGAAAAGTTAAATCCTAAGATGATTACTATGATCGCCGTAATCGACTTCTCATCGACAGTTGCGTTTCTAATTGCTGTCAGGAAAAATGCAACAAATGTGCCGAATGTAAGAAGGTACGGTGTACGCCTTCCGATTGCTGACCGTGTTATTTCAAGCAAAAAGCTTACGTGTGGGGTAAGAATTGCGAAGATGAGTAATTCTGAATAGAAAATTGCAAGTAGTATAGCCTTAGATAAATCAGAAGATGCCAAAAAATGCAACATGACGTATATGTAGGCCGGTATTACAAAACTCAAACCAAAAATACCGAAAAGCAAGATAACGGCATCTTTGAACTGTTCAAATCTTACCTTTCTTAAATCTTCTTCAGTTATTTTCAAATTCATCACCCCATGCTTTATATTTGTTAGAGGTATATCTAGTATGTGTCTACAGGTGGAATTTGATATGCTTTATCGATATCTTTCAACGGTAAATCTGTAGATTTCAAAGTCATCATCATATATTCCACCTTTTAATTTTGCAATTCTAATTTGCTCTTCGATAGTTTCTACGCCTTCTATATCCGGTAAGAGCAATCCTCTCCTCCAGCCTTTTTGAACAATGATTCCATATTTTTTTGGGTCAAGTTCTTCGATACTTTTTACAGGTTCGTATGGACTTAAAACGTCAACGTTAACGACAATATTATCGAGTTCTTCTACTTCCACGGGTGGAAATCTTGGGTCTTTTGTTGCTGCTGCTATTGCATTATCACGAATTTCGTAAGCTAAGTTTTCTCTCACAGGAACAAACGTGCCTATGCATCCTCGCAGTGAACCATCGAGGTTGTGGAGTGTGACAAAAGCTCCTGCTTTTGTTGTAAATAGCTCTTTTGGAAGTTCGGAGTGTGGCTCTATAATCTTTCTGTGTCTGACATAATTTTCTATAACTTCTATTGCCCACCTCACGTATGGATGTTCACCCTTCATATTGTTCCCCCCTATAATGGGTGTGTTGGGATATTTTCCGTCATTTAACTATTGGATTTTCTGCCTTTTCATTAAATCAATTATGAGCTGGACTTCTCCAACGCCCATCTTCATGCGTTTTGCTATCTCCACTGGTTCTATTCCGCTAAGGTACATATCGAATATCACAATTTCTTTCTTTTCATTCTCTAATTCTTCTTTCTTTTCGTATAATAAGTATTCTTCGTTGTTTATACTTTTTTCCTCTTCATCTTTCTTTTTCAATGTTTGTGTTGATTGTTGCACGGTTGGCGATACGTTTTGTATGTTTTTCATATTATCAATACGACTTAGAACGTTTTCCGAAACTTCCCCAGCGGAATTATCTGGAATATTTTTATTTATACTCTGATTTTGCAGCTGTACAATTAACGCCGACATAGTAACATATTGTTCATTTAATTCTTTTATAATTGCTCTTGCTTCTTCCATCTTCTTATCAAGTTGCTCAAGTTTCGAGTCTACGAATATTCTAACTTTACCAATAAGCTCGACGAGCTTTTCCTCTTCTTCATCTATTTCGCTTTTTTCATTTTTCTTTTTAAAACTCTCAAGTAAGTAAGTTGCCCAAGCAAATATTAAAGTGCTAAGGGAAGAAAGTACAACAAACCAATGAAAAGCCGTCATAAGACCATCTCAACTCCTTTTAAATTTAATCCTTGGGAATGTCTTAATATCTTTTCCGCTCCAAATAATCAAAGTTCCAAGATTCTTAGTTGGTGTCGGTTCTATACTCTCAACTTTAGCACCGTCAGGTAAATGTACTTTTAAATTGGAGTTTGCAACAGAATTCATCTGAATCTGTCCCATATCGAGAACGAAGATTGAATCACTTTCTTGTACAAGACCCTTTAGAGTAACAATTTCAGTAACTTCCATTATTCCATCTCGTTCACGCATGTTGGATTTAAAATCGATTACTTCGATTTCTTTGCCAACTTCTTTTGAAACTTCAGAAAAGTATTTTTTAAAAGTTTCCAGTGATGTCTTCTTGTATGATTCTATGTATTCGTTCTTTTTTTTCTCATTCTTGAATTTTAAACCACTCACTGTTGTTATCGTTGCTGTGGAACTGTAGGAGACATGGATATCAGAATCGTAATACTCAACGGTAAAATTAGGTCCTCCAAAAAATAGTGTTAGTACATCTACAAGAAGGAAGAATACAACGATAAGTACAAGTATATAGATCATCGATTTGTTATTCAAAATCAGCAACCTCCTATCAAAGGCATCTCGCTTTTTATGATCTTACTCTCATTCTTTTGAAATGCAAACTTTCGCGAATTTTGGTACTTATGTCATCAAAAACTCTTGCAAAGGCGTACATTACTATCAAAAACTCGAATCTACCAGCGAACATTCCTAATATTAGTGTCCACATTGCGCTTAAGGGCATATCGGGTGATGTTACGCCACAACTCAATCCAACACCATCCATGGCAGAAGCAAACTCAAACATCGATTTTTCGATATCATATCCATGTAGCATTAGTATGAAAGAGCCAAGCGCAAATGTTGATATGTAAAGCATAAATATCAAGAGTGCTTCTTTTATATTATCATCACCGAGAATAATTTGTTGTTCGCCTTTATATAAGATTTTCTTCTTTACAGTATTCCGCGGTAACAAAAAGTTTCTAATAGTATCGTGTATTGTATTAATAATAACCCAAAAGCGAAATTGCTTGATACCACTTGATGTTGAATCCATTTCACCACCGGCAAGCATGAATAAAATTAGTACGAACATAAAAGGTGAAAAAGATAGCCATTTTGCATCATTTAGTGGTAGCGTCTGGAAACCAGTACCAGAAATTGCTGATGCTGTTTGAAAGACTATATATCTAAAACTTTCCTCAAAATTATTAAAGTATTTTCCTAAGCTATAGTACGATAATATTAATGAAGAAACAAGCACAGAAATTGTTAAAAGCCAAGGTTCACCATTTTTCAGAACAGCTTTGAAATTTCTCTTCCAAAAAGCATAATGTATACCAAAACCAGTTGCACCAATGAACATCAAAATGATTGTCACAATCTCTATAGCTACACTATTAAATTCTCCGATGCTACCATTTCTGGTTGAAAAACCACCCGTACCAAGTGCAGTCATTGTGTGGTTCAGCGCTTCAAACCAATTCATTCCCGCAATCTTCATAGCTATTGTTCCAGCGATTGTATAAGCCAGATATATCTCGACAATAATTTGAGCAGACCTTCTAATATTTGGTACAAGGTTGTCGGATCTTCCTTCTGACTTGTAAAAACCTGCTGCTTTTGGTCCAAGCAACATACCGAGCATCAATACTGCGAAACCTGCTCCACCAACGTATTGAGTAAGAGAGCGCCAAAATAAGAGCAATTTTGAGAGTTTTGTTACATCAGTGTACATTGTTAATCCAGTACCAGATAAACCACTTACAGATTCAAAGAACGCTTGTGAAAAGTTTAGATTTCCAAGTAAAATATGCGGAAGCGCCGATAGTAATGAAACGATAAGCCAACTAAATATCGTTAATACTGCACCATCTTTATAGTTTATAGTTCCAAGGTCTTCAACTTTAAACATTAATCCTGAAAAATAAATAACTAAAGCTATAGCAGCTGTAATCAAAAATGGATATGTGTTGAAGACTTCGTCAGGGTAAAAAAAGCAAAAAAGTGTTGGCAATAAAACTATAAATGTATATTGAAATATAACAAGTGTAAATGCTCGGTATATTTTTAGATATCGTGCAAGCATTGATAATAACCCCCACTTAGTTTGTTGGCTTAAGTGCTAAAAAACGCAAGAACTTCCGAAGATTTTTCTTCGGTACATACAACTATTATTTCATCATTAGGTTCTATTGTTGTTTCGCCACGTGGAATAACGAATTTATCTTTTCTCATTATACCAACAACTACTATATCTTCGGGAATACTTAACTCCTTTATCTTCTTCCTAATTACATGTGAATCCCATTCAATTGTGATTTTTAAAACCGTAGCTCCAAGTGTTTTAGTTTCTTCTTCAAGGGTTGTTATTACTTCATTCTCAAAAAGGAGTGGTTCGATATTTTTCATTATTAAATCAGTTACACCAAGCACTCTTATTCCATATCTCTCAAATAAGTCTCTATTCTCAGAGTTGTTTAACAAAGTCACAACATGTTCTACACCATAATACTCTTGCACAAGTCGTGCAATGAAAAAATTCCTCCTATCTCTTTCTGTTAGCAAAACAACTATATCTTTTGGATCTATTTCAAGTTGGTCAAGCACTCTTTTTGATGTTCCATCTCCAAGAACAACGTTTGCACTTAATGTCCTTGAGTATTCTTCACATAAATCTTCGTCTTTATTGACAAAATAAACATCGTATCCTTGTGCTATTAAACGTTTTGCAAGGAAGTACGGAACGCGTTCTCCACCGATTATTATAATCTTCATTTAATATCACCAACCAGTTGGTCAATACCTTCGAGAATGTTTCTTTCAAAAGTTTCAACTGCCAAGTTGATTGGAGATATAACCTTAATTTCGCTTCGCTCAAAAAGGGGAACATTTTCTCTGTTATTTACAAGCGCAAGCACACTTGGAATTCCAAATATCTTTGCACCAACCATTGAAATAAAGTAATTGGTCGAATCATCATCTGTTGTTACTATAAGTAGGTCAGCCTTATTTGCTTTTGCTTGTTCCATCGTTCCTCGTTCGGTTGCATCACCTATTACTATAAACCCGCCGTAATCTTCAGGTAAGAGCTGTATTGAATTTGGTTTTTTATCTATTATTGTGACGTTAAAACCTATTTGGGAGAGTCTTGCCGCGAGTTCAAGACCTATCTTTCCACACCCAACAACGATAACGTAAAATTTAAGATTAATCGGTCTCAATTTCATCACCCTTCCGATAACCACGCATATTAATATCGAGTGCTTTGGCGGCGTTTCTGTGTTTTTCTGCAAGTTCGGAATTTCCACGCCTCGTAAGTATTTCAGCCATTAGATAGTGTGGAATTGGTGAAGATGGCATCAATGAAAACATCGTTCTAACAAGTTGCTCACCCTTTTCTAAGTCTCCGGGAAAGTTAGAATGTATAAGCCCTTCAGCTTCTCTGAGATATCTCTCGAAGCTATCTTTTTTATATTCTAATAATGTTCTTATTTTTTTTCTAAGTTCGTCTTGGGTGAATGGTTTTGCGAGATAATCTATTGGAGCAAATTTGCAGACTTCTGCTATGTGTTCAGCGGTGGCAAATGCGGATACTATCAACACAGGAGTGAATATTCCCCTTAATCTAAGCCTTCTAATAAACTCTATACCATCTAATTCATCTTCGTTTTCAAACTTTATATCCGTTGTTATTAAATCAAATCTATGTTTATCGCAAAGTTTCAGTGCTTCCTCAACACTGCCCGCTTCCATTGGGTTACATTCAAAACCTATGGAAATCATACGTACCAATAGATTTCTTACATGCTTTTCGTCATCGACCACCAATACATCAATCATACTACTTCGCCTCCTTCTTTGGAAATTATACCATACTTTTTTTGAAGTGCACCATCGTTATGATAGAATAGAGCATCTAACTTGCGCAGTGGAGGTGTGAGGATGGCAGAAAGTAAACAAAGGAACTTAGTCTTTATTGCTATTGTCTTGGTTGTTCTGTTAAGTTCGGTTCTAAGTTTTTCAGATGTGCTCACACAGTACAAGGGTGGCTGGGCGGATAAGGTATTGTACATGATTATGATTGATAGATTCAACGATGGTGACCCTTCGAACAACAACCAAGGCAAAGGTGAATATGACCCACGTGATGGTGCGAAATACAGTGGCGGAGATTTAAGAGGGATTGTTGATAAGATTGACTATATCAAAGGTCTTGGCATTGATGGTATATGGATAACTCCTCCTGTTGCAAACCAGTGGTGGGATCCATGGGTAAATTACGGAGGTTATCACGGATACTGGGCAAGGGATTTTAAGAAGGTAGATGAACATTTTGGAACACTTGAAGATTACAAAGCACTTGCAAACGCTTTACACAAAAAGGATATGAAATTAATACAAGACATCGTTGTCAACCATGTCGGTAATTACTTTAGATTTAGAAATGGGAAGTTTGAATTGAACACAGGGAGTGTTCCTACACCAGCACCAACACAATATCCATTTAATTTAAACAATTACAATGATCAAGCTCAAAGAGACAAGGCTATATATCATTGGACGCCAGATATTAATAACTATTCTGACGCAGAGCAGAAATTGTATTATCAAATGAGCGGTCTTGATGATTTGAATACAGAGAATCCTGAGGTTATTGAAGCGTTAAGAGATTCCTATGCTTACTGGGTAAAAGAAGTAGGTGTGGACGGATTCAGGGTTGATACAGCGATGTATGTACAAAAAGCTTTCTTTGATGAATTTTTTAAGGGTGAAAAGGGAATATTCGCTTTGAAGAAAGACTTCATTGCATTTGGTGAAACATGGCTTTCCTCAAAACCTTACGAGAATTCTTCGGACATGGAAATTGCTTCTTACTTTGACCACGGTTTTAACTCAATGCTCGATTTTACTCTGATGGAAGAAATTAAGCGTGTTGTTAAAGGTGGACAGCCAACGGATTTCCTTGCTTACAGACTCCAAACCAGAAATGAGATTCTCAAAAAAGGATTACTTGTTACATTTATTGATAACCACGATATGGAAAGGTTTGGAAAAGGCGTAACACCGAATATCACCATGCAGGCTCTTGGATTGTTGTTAACACTTCCCGGTATGCCTGTCATATACTATGGTACAGAACAGTACTTTGAAGAAACTCGCGCAAGTATGTTTAAAGGTGGGTGGGGGTCTTTTGGTGAAAATCATTTTAATGAAAAAAGCGACATGTATAACTTTATTAAAGACGCTATCGAATTTAGAAAATCTCACCCGGCAACGAGATATGGAGAAGTAAACGTTATCCTTTCAGAAAAAAGAGGCTCTGGGTTACTTGTATATACACTGAAATGTGCTGAAGAGGAATTGTTCATTGTTCTAAACACCGCAAATGACCCAAGAATTGCTAATTTTAAAGTTAATTACGAACCAGGAACAACATTAGAACCCATCTATAACTTTGTTGGAGGTACAAGTACTCCAATTGTTGTTAGAGATGAAGGCTATGTCACACTACGTATTCCTTCAAGAACATTAACAGTTTTTAAAGTTTCAGAAGAAAAATCTGAACTCTTTAAACCATCAACAACAGTTAGTATTGCTCTTGAAGACGGTGAAAAGATAACCGCTTTAAAAGAGATTAGTGGTATTACGAACGCCAGAGCAGTATATGTTTATTTCAATAGAAAGATTGAAAGCGAGTTAAAAATAGAGCCAAAAGATGGAAAATTCAGTTTCACTATTGATCCTTTCAAACTCGATCCAGGAGAACATATAGTTCTTATTAGAGCTGTTGGAAGAAATGTAAAGGAAACAGTTTACACAGACGAAATCAGATTTGTTGTTGAGCTTGAAAAGAAAGTTCTTTCTGAAGTTAAGGACCCTCTTGATGATGATATAGGTTTTACTGGTACTTATCTTTACCCAACGGATGCCACATTCAAACGGCAGATGGATATAGTTGAAGCAAAAGTTGAAAATATAGGGAGTACGCTGGTTATTTCTATTAAACCGCGTGATGTGACTAAGAGTTGGAGACCACCAAATGGCTTTGACCACGTTACATACCAGATTTTTATAGATGATCCTAATAGGGAAGGTACTGGTGTTCTGCCATTACAAAATTATGCATTTGATAACTGGGATTGGGATTGGGAAATCTTTGCAACTGGTTGGTCGAGTGCCATATATTCTGCTCAAGGAGCTACAAAAGACAAGTTCGGTACACAGCTCGGTTCTCCCGAAGTATTTGTTGAAGATGGCTGGGTGAAGATTATTGTGAAAGGCGATTGGCTTGGAAACCCTGCTTCTTTCTCTGGCTGGACTATATATGTGACAAGTTGGGATTATGACGGTATAGAGAGCAAATTCAGACCACTCCAACAAGAACCAAAAGCTTACATCATAGGTGGAGGAAACCCAACGGATCCATTGATTATGGATGACCTTTGGTTGGAAATCAAATAAAACTGACAATGTGATTTTTGCGTTTTACGTGAGTAAACATATGATTAAAGCCCGCCAACAGGCGGGCTTTTTGAGTACTTTTGATTACGTGGATTACTTAGAGGCTCTAAAAACTTTTGGAATAGTTGTCAAACTGAACGAATAATCTTCATTTAAGATTCTAACTTCAATCAAAATTGCGACATTTTTGTCTGTTAACGGTTTTTCTAAATGAACAATTCCTTTCCCATTATTTTTAACAACGGGCAAATCCACGCTTTTCCACAGAGCTTTCCTAAAATCTAACGTATCTGAAGTTGAAAACCAACCCTTTGCGTATTCCAATTCTTCCGATGTTTCAAGGATAATCCCATTTTCACTTTCTTGCCATGATAGTTCCGGAAGTTTGTTTGCTACACTTAGTATAAAAAACGCCCTCAATGTATTGAAAAACTCCAACTGATTACCTATGTTGTGAACTTCATTCGGCATAACGTAAGCAAATTTCGTGTCGGGTAAATCCCAGAAATAAAGTTGCGAGGAATCAACTACCCAGTAGGGGTCGTTCGTTCCAACAACAATTAATTTTGGTATACGCAGTTTTGCACTGTAATAGTATGGGTCTATTGCCTTGACTATATCTGGCACCTCATCGTGTGAAGCTTCTGCCATCATCTTTGTTAAACTATACTTAGTGTAGTCTTTTATTTGTTCACTGAATGTTCCATAGTGTTCAAGTTGTTTTCTCATTTGTGCTGGAAGGTTTAGATTGTCATAGACAACTGGAACCATTGCAAAGACTCTCTCATCAACAGCTGCTGTCAAGTACGTTGTCCAGCCCCTTTTTGAACCACCGGTCAGTAAGAATTTTTGAATGTCAAGTTGGAGTTCTTTTTTGAGAAAGTCTTGAAGGCAGTCCATGGTTGAAACAACACTCTTTACCATTGGAAACAAAAGAGGCCAATCTTCTTCGCCTGTTTCTATGTACTTTGATAGTGTATAAGCGATTAAAGCATCTTCTCTTAATCCAAAAATAGGCTGGTTTGGTATATCCCAAAGTATTACAAAAGGTGCTCCAATGCTTTCAATTACAAGTGCGTATTGATTTAAATTGGAAATGGGATCTCTTGGTGCAGAACCTGTAAGCATTATGATTCCGTGATTTTTGTAAATCAATCTTCTTGGAATGTATATTCCAACTTTATGATTCCATTCGATACTTCTCCATACCTGACTTTTCACATTTAAAAGAAAGAACTTTCCGCCAACTGCGGAACTTGATGAAGATACAACACTGTAAGTTGGACTACCAGAATTGCTGAGATACGCTGTTAAAGAAAGTGCAAGACAATCTGCTGAGATAAAGACAGTAATAAAGACAGTAAAAAGAAGCAGAAAAGTTAGCGTTGTTCTTCTTTCCACGGAAACACCTCCTTGATCAATTAATGATTCAAGATTTCACACGAAGCGGAATTTTTACGTATATTGTCGTACCGTTACCTGGACTACTTTCCACTCTTATCTCTCCACCAAGCTTTTCGGTAACAAGGTTGTATACAATGCTCAAACCAAGACCTGTTCCTTTATCTTTGAGTGTTGTAAAGAAAGGTTCAAAGACATGTTTTTGAACATCCGGTTCTATACCCTTTCCATTGTCGGAATAGACAAAAGATAGATATTCTGTCCCCCTTGCATCAATACTTTTCTCGAATTTGATTTTTATTATCCCTGGTGTATCTTCATCAAACGCATGAGTTAACGAATTGTCTATCAAATTCATCAAAATCTGTGCAATGGCTCCGGGAATCGTATTGACTATTAAGTCTTCCTGTATTTCGGTCGTAACTTCTATCTTTGTTCTTCTCAACTTTGGGTACATAGCATTGAGTACATCGTTAACGAGTGAATTAATATTTACATTCGAATAATTCTCGATAGTTTCGTTCAATGCTACCCTTTTTAAACTCTGAACAAGGTCAGTTATTCTTCTTGTATTACGTAACATAATTTCGATTAGTTGAGATGTGTTTTCAAGACAGTTTTTGAATTCTTCTTCGGTTAATTCTCCAGAGTTAAATTTCTCTTTTGTAGAATTTACCATGTGTTCTATTTCTGTTAGTGAGGAATAAATAATTCCAGCAGGTGTATTGACATCGTGAGCGATGTTTACCATTAACTTCCCAAGCGCAGCCATTTTCTCTGAGTTTATAACTTTATTTTGCGTCTCCTCAAGCTCGTTGTAGGCAACTTCAAGTTCACTATTCATTTCGTTTAGTTCACTTACCATCTTTGTGAGCTTTGCATTTTTCTCAATAATTGAAGCATGTAAAATAATGATTATAGATAGTAAAAAAGAAAGCAAAACACCAAGTATAGTTATGAAGTTTGAAAAGACTTTAGAACGAACAATTCTATGAGATTCTCTCGCAATTTCTGAAAAAGGCATTATAGCTACTGCTGTAAGATTATAATTGCTAATTCTCTCAAAGACTGCAAATTTCTTCTCTTCGAAATAATAAATTACTGTACCTTTTTCTTTTGAAAGTATTTCTTGCGCAAGGATTTTGGTCTTTTCATTTTTTGACAAATCAAAATTACCGATGTATTCTTTATTTGGATGGGTAATAGTCTTGGTTCCGTAAACAAGAGCTACATAACCAGATTCTCCAAAACGAATTTTTGAAACAAGTCTTTCTATTGGGTTTTCTGGATAAAGTCCAATAAGAATTGCATCTGACCCTGCAATCTTACTTAGCACAACAATAACTTGCTTTCCTGAGTATTCATACGGCATATATATGTCGTATTTCTTTTTACCGGAGCGTACGGCTGAAATAATCTCATCTGATATTGAAAGCTCAGTCAAACCAGTTTTTGAAACAACTCGATTATCTGGAAGCATAACAAAAATTTCCTCGTATCCTTCTAAACTTAGCAAATTATATGCATTACTTATACCCCACTGGAGCAATCCAAGTGCAGTGTCATCCATCTCCTTGTTTATGTAAAGCGAAAGTTCGCTACTCTCCGCATACTTTACTAAAGGCCGAGTAATATCTTCTATAAGATTTTCTATTTCCGTAGTCAGATTCCTTAAAACAAGCGACTGTATCTTACTTACTAAATCTAATGAAACTGATTTGGAAAGAGAGAATGATATTAAAAAAACTACTAATACTGCAAAAATTCCAGCGAGTGCAATCGATAAGGTGAGTATAGCTTTTTTTGGCATAAGAAACCTCCCTCAAATCTTTGACTTTTACAAAATTATTTTTCATCAATATTATACCATTGTCAAAATAGATTATCAAAACAAAGTATGCTATAATTTAATTAGCTGAATTACAGCTGAAATATCTCTGTGCAGGAGGTGGAAGGTATGGAAAATTTCGTTTTTCACAACCCGACAAAATTAGTTTTTGGGAAAGGCACGGTTGAAAAGATAGGTGAATATCTTAAAAAAGATGGGATAAAAAAAGTACTCTTGCTCTATGGCTCAGGTTCGATAAAAAAGAACGGTGTTTATGAAAAAGTACTCAGGTCACTAATTGAAAATGGGATTGATAAGGTGGAAGTTTCAGGTGTAAGACCAAATCCTGTTCTTTCCAAGGTACACGAAGCGATAACAGTTGCAAGAGAACATCATGTGGAAGCGATACTTGCTGTCGGTGGTGGAAGTGTTGTTGATAGTGCAAAAGCAGTCGCTGCAGGTTTTTATTACGAAGGGGATATCTGGGACGCATTCATAGGAAAGTACAACGTAAAGAAGGCATTACCGTTATACGTTATTTTGACTATGTCCGCAACAGGTACTGAGATGAATGGCAATGGTGTTGTTACAAATGAGAAGACGCAAGAGAAGTTTTACTTTAGCTCGAAGCATGTCTATCCAGTTGTGTCAATAGTAGACCCTACAACTCAGTATAGTTTGCCTGCCAATCAGGTTGCTTACGGTGCGATAGATGCAATTAGTCATGTGATGGAGTACTATTTCGATGTTGCAAGAAGTGATTTGATTGATAGAATAGATGAAGGAATAATAAAGACACTTATTGAAACAACAGAAATTATTTTGAAAGAACCTGAAGATTATGAAGCACGGGCTAATTTTTGTTTGGCAACGACACTTGCATTAAACGGACTAACGGGCTTGGGAACTACAGGCGGAGATTGGTCATCACATGAACTTGAACACGCAATCAGCGCACTCAATCCAGAAGTTGCTCACGGTGCGGGATTAGCAGTTGTATTTCCAGCGTGGATGGTGTATGTAAAGGATAAAATTAGCGATAAGCTTGTGAGTTTTGGAAAGAATATCTTGGGAATGAATGGAGAGGTCTCTCCAGAAGAAGTTATTAGAAATTTAAAGTGTTGGTACAAGAAAATTGGTGCACCAATAACATTGAAAGAACTTGGTTTTGAAAGAAATGATATCGATAAATTAACTGCTATTGCAAATAAACACGCTCCATTTGGAACAGTAATCGAATTAAAAGAAGATGATATTAAAAAGATATATGAAATTGCCTATGAATAAATGTATCAAATTACAAAAATCAGGAGGTATAAAAAGTGAAGAAAAGCATTGAGGAATTAAAACAGCTCGGCATTCAGTGTCGTGGTGATATATTGAAGATGACTTATGTCGCAAACTCAGGTCATCCTGGCGGTTCCATGTCTTCTATCGACCTGTTGTTGTCACTCTATTCATTTGCAAATGTTAACCCGAAAGAACCTTTGAATGAAGATAGGGATAGAATCATTGTAAGCCATGGGCACATTTCTCCTGGGGTTTATTCAACCTTAGCAGCGTATGGCTTTGTTGATAGAGACGAAGTCATTGCAGGATTCAGACATCCAGCATCAATATTCGAAGGACACATTACACGCGGTATACCGGGGGTTGAATGGACAACGGGAAATCTCGGACAGGGACTATCAGCAGGAGTTGGTTTTGCCATTGCCGCAAAGTTTAAAAAGAAAGATTACCATGTCTATGTTGTTATGAGTGATGGAGAGAGCGCAAAGGGACAAGTGCAGGAAGCACGAAGAACAGCCAGAAAATACAATCTTGACAATTTAACTGTGCTCGTTGACTACAATGACATTCAGATAAGTGGTCATGCGCATGAGGTAATGTATGTTGATATAAAGGCAGAATTTCAAGCAGCTGGTTGGAAAATCATAGAAATAGATGGGCATAACTACGAGCAGATACTCGCTGCTTTAAGGATTGCAAAGGATGATAGAGCTCCAACAGCAATTATAGCCCACACTGTTATAGGTAAAGGCGTAGATTTTATGGAAGATAAACCTGATTACCATGGCAAAGCTCTTAGTAAAGAGGGATTCGAGAAGGCATTAAACCAACTTGGCGTAGAAAATGATGTTGAGAAGTATACAGAGATGCGCAAAAATTTGCCAGTTAGAGCACATGAGAAGTTTAAACTTACGTACGACGTGAATATTGATACGGGCAAAGTCAGAGTCTACGATAAAGCCATGGATAATAGAAGTGCTCTTGGTAGAGCAATCGCAGATATTGCACTGCTCAACGAAAACGTCGCTGCTGTTGATTGTGACCTAAAAGGTTCTGTAAAGCTCGACTTTCTTGATAAGGAAAGACCCGAGAGAATAATTGAATTAGGAGTTCAAGAACACAACGCTGCAACACTTGCTGGAGCAATGTCTGCCGATGGAATTGTAACATTCTTCGCAGATTTTGGAGTGTTTGGTATTGACGAGACCTTTAATCAGCACAGACTAAATGCAATAAATAATACTAATTTGAAAGTTGTAGTAACTCATTGTGGTATAGATGTGGGAGAAGATGGAAAGACACACCATGCCCTAAATTATATTGGTGCGCCACTTGCTTGGTACGGTTTTAAAACTATTGTGCCAGCTGATCCAAATCAAACAGATAGAGTCGTGCGTTACATTGCAAAAGAATACGGAAACTTTGTAGTGGCTGTTGGAAGAAGTAAATTAGAGCCTATTAGAAAAGAAGATGGAACACTATTTTTCAACGAAGATTATGAATTCCAGTACGGAAAGATGGACATACTACGTGATGGTTCAGATGGTGTTATATACGCAATTGGTTCGGTAGTTCCTTATGCACTTAAAGCACAAGAGATACTTAAGAATAGAGGTGTTAGTTTTGCAGTAATCAATGTCAGCTGTCCATATGCACTTGATGAAGAGGTACTCAAAAAGTATTGTAATTTCGTTGTTACTGTAGAAGACCACAACGTACTCAACGGGCTTGGGAGTTTGATAGCACAGAAATTCTTTGAAATGAAGCTCTTACCGGCTAAATTCATAAAGCTTGGTCTTGGAGAATTTCCAGTCTCTGGAGATTCAAAATTCCTCTTCGATATATACGGGCTGAATGGTGAAAAGATAGCAGAAACAATATATTCAAAAATTTAGTTGTAAGAGCGTGAAATAACGTGCGGAAGAGTTTCCTCCGCATATATTTTTAATTTTTGGTGAAATACTTTGAATTTTTGAAATAATAATGTATAATAGTATCAGAATAGTCTGGGAGTGATTTTAATGCCACGGAGTATGACTGGTTATGCAAAGATTCAGAAGATTTTAGAAGATTACAAAGTCACTTGTGAAGTAAAGACATTGAATTCTAAAGGGCTTACGATAGATGTTTCCACAAATTACTTTCTAAGTTCTAAGGAACTTGATGCGATTTCTAAAGTGAAAGAGCATATTTCACGTGGAAAGGTAAGTGTAAGAATATGGGTAAAATTCATAAAGCCTGTACAAGTCTCAGTAGACTATTCTTTACTTAAAACATATTATGAAGCGCTTTCAGATATTCGTGAGAATTTGAACATACCTGTACCTGTTGAACTCAGCCATTTACTTAATTTTAGAGACGCATTCCAATTTGATATTGGAACCGAAGATGTGGAAAACGCTTGGCAGTACGCAAAGACTGTTCTTGAAGAAGCACTTCAAGAGGTTGTGAAGGAAAGAAAAACAGAGGGTGAAAAGTTGACAAAAGACGTTGCTGATATGGTATTTAAAATGCAGAGTGTTGTTGATAGTATAAAAGAAAGAGCAATTGATATTCCTAAGGTGGTTGCCCAAAGAATAAAAAACAATACAAAAGAATTGTTGCCAGACGATGTAGAGTTGAATAGGGAACTTTTTGAAAGTGCGGTTGCTCTGATTGCGGATAGAGCTGATATAAGAGAAGAACTGGTAAGGTTAGATAGTCACTTGAAACGCACACGAGAACTACTATCAAAAGATGAACCAATAGGTGACATGCTCAATTTCATATCACAAGAAATGCTTAGAGAATTCAATACCATACTTTCAAAGAGTCGTTTCACTGATATAACAAACTTGGCACTCGAAGGCAAATACATTGTATCTCAATTTAAAGAACAGATTATGAATATTGAATAATTTTTGTGGTGATTATACAAATTTTTGATTAGAGAGCCGCGTCTTCGCGAATATCCGCGACAGCTTGTATGTATTTTGTTCTTATACTAATTCAGGAGGTGGCGATTTATGTTTGGATTAATCAACATTGGTTTTGGTAATGTTATTGCAGGTGATAGGGTTATAGCTATTGTTAACCCGGAGAGTGCACCACTTAAAAGGCTCAAAGAAGATGCAAAAGGTGAAGGTAAACTCATAGATGCAACCTATGGAAGAAAGACAAGGTCAATTCTTATCACTGACTCCAACCACATTATTCTTAGCGCAATTCAGCCAGAAACAATCGCCCAAAGATTTATAGAATCCATGACTGAGATTGAGAAACAACTTGAGCGAATAAGAAAGGGTTAAATTAAACATGAAAGTTCTGACTGACTCTCAGAATAGCGAGCAACATCTGGCTCAAGGTATAATTTTTGTAATAAGTGGTCCAAGTGGTGTAGGAAAGACAAGTATAATACGTTCTGTATTAGAAAGAATTGAACATGTTGTGTTTTCCGTATCATGCACAACGAGAAAGCAGCGACCCGGTGAAATAGACGGGATGGATTATTATTTTGTTTCACACGAGCAATTTGAAAAGATGATTCAGGAGAATAAATTCATTGAATGGGCAAGAGTACATGATAATTATTACGGGACTCCTGCAGAGATGGTTTATGAGAATATAAGAAAAGGATTTGACGTCATACTTGATATAGATGTTCAAGGTGCACTGACTGTTAAAAATAACTTTTCGGGTGCTAAATTCATTTTTATAGCACCGCCAAGTTACGAAATACTACGCGAAAGACTGAAAAAAAGAGGTACTGAGAGCGAAGAAAAGATTCAAAGAAGATTAGAGACGGCAAAAAAGGAGTTAACTTTCATTCCGGAGTTTGAGTATTTAATAATAAACGAAGACCTTGAAGAATCTATACGAAATCTATCATCAATAATATTCGCAGAACGACTTAGGTATGAAAGAGTAAAAGATACAGAAAAAGTAAAAAAGCTTATGGAGGAGGTGCGTTAAGTGAGTAGACTTGTGGTACAGTACGATAAGCTTCTTGAAAAGATTCCTTACAAGTATGCAATTCCAATAGTAATTGCTAAAAGAGCAGAAGCGATAAACGACTTCGCAAAGCCTTTTGTTTCAACATCAGATGGTTATTCAGTGAGTATTGCGTTCAAAGAACTCCAAGAAGGATACATAAGAATAAAGAACGAAGATATCTTGAAAATACTTCTACCAGAAGTTAAATAAGGAATAAGTGTGCGCAGAGGAACCTATAGGTTCCTCTGCCTATTTAAAGCCTAAGAATACCAAAAAATAAAAAAAGAATGCGTGGGGGGAAATATTCATATGTGTGGTATAGCCGGTGTGTGGAACGTTGATGAAGCTTATAACGTAATACATGATGTTTTACTCTCAATCCAGCACCGCGGTCAACAGGCAGCTGGTGTAGTTGTGAATGGGTTTCACTCAGTAAAGGGTGAAGGACTCGTTGAAAATGTTTTAACTGATGAAAAGTTTATTTCTGGTAATAAGGGCATCGGTCATGTGAGATACTCGACTTATGGCTCACTTGATGAAATCCAACCTCTTACAGCTCACACTCTAAAAGGAAGAATATCTGTTGCCCACAATGGAAATATTGTTGATGCCGATGAAAAGAGAAAATTCATAATGGAAAGTGGTGGAATATTTTCAACAACGCTCGATACCGAAGTGATTATCCATTATTTTTCCATTGCCCCTTACGAAAGTCCAAAAGAATCCCTCCAATGGGCACTTTCCAGAATCAAAGCCGCATATTCACTTGTGGTTCTACACGATTCATTTCTCGCTGCTGCTCGGGATCAATTTGGAATCAGACCACTCTTTTATGGAAAATTTCACGATGGATACATAATTGCCTCTGAGGATTGCGCACTCAGAACTATCGGTTGTGATGAAATAACGGAAATAGACCCTGGTACGATAGTGTTTTTTACAGATAATAAAGCTCCAGAAGTGGTCAGATTTGCAAAAAGAACCGACAGATTCTGCTCTTTTGAATTTGTTTACTTTGCAAGGCCCGACAGTAATTTTTACGGTGTTAATACTCACGAAGTTCGAAAGATGCTCGGAATGAAGTTGTACGAAGAATACAGTCTAAAAGCGGATGCTATTGTGCCGGTTCTCGATAGTGGCTTTTCAGGCGCGCTTGGTTATAGTCAAATTTCAGGTATTCCACTTGAGTATGGACTTATTAGAAATCATTACATTGGAAGAAGCTTTATTATGCCTAAGAACAGGCAAGAGATAGTTCGAAGAAAATTATCTCCCCTCTCTTCAGTACTTAATGGTAAGGAAGTTATATTAATAGATGATTCAATCGTTCGTGGGACAACTATGAAAATTATTGTCGATATGGTAAGGGAAGCGGGAGCTCATAAAATCATAGTAGGGATTCACTCTCCGCCAGTTATTGGTTCGTGCAACTACGGTATTGATACCTCACGCAGAAGTGAATTAATAGCATCTAACCATGAAATTGAAAAATTAAAAGAATACATCGGGGCTGATGAATTGATGTATCTTTCAGTTAAAGGGTATCGTGAAGTCTTTGAGAAGATTGGGGTGCGCGGCGTATGTATGGGTTGCTTCGATCTGAATTACCCAATATAGTTATTTTGGCTTCCGGCAATGGAAGTAATTTTCAAGTATTGGCTGAAAAATCGCTGAGTGGAGAGCTTCAAGCACGTGTAAAAGCACTGATTGTAGATAAACCATGCGGTGCGATTGAAAGAGCCAATAAGCTTGGAATAGATGCGATTGTTCTTTCGAAACCTTGGTATGAAAACTTTGAACACTTAATTGAAGATATAAATCCAGACCTGATAGTCCTTGCTGGTTTTATGAGAATAATACCTGAGAATTTAACCCAAAAGTATTTCTTAAAAATTGTAAATATCCATCCGTCTTTGTTACCGTCCTTTCCTGGAAAGGATGCGATAAAGCAAGCGTATGAGTACGGAGTTAAAGTGACTGGTATTACTATACACTTTGTTGATAATGGTATCGATACAGGACCTATAATCTTTCAAAAGAGCTTAGAAGTCAAAGAGGACTGGGATTTAGAAACACTTGAACGGAATATACATATTTTAGAACACGAGTTTTACTGGAGAGTGGTGAATGATTTATTGTATAAACCATATAAAGTACAAGGAAGAAAAGTTATGTGGGGGGTATAAAGTTTATGGATTCAAAAAGATTTGACATTGTGGGGAAGGAAGATAGGATTGAACAGAAACTACACGATATTGAACTGCGTTACGGTGAAAACTCGCACGAACGTGCTTTTGTGTTTGGTAAGCCACAGTTCGAGTTACTCCACGAGGGTAAACAACTCTCTTATAACAATATTCTCGATGCTGAAGCGGCTTGGGTTCTTGCTAAGAATCTTGAAATCATTGGTGGTGGAGTTGCAGTAATAAAGCACCAGACTCCGTGCGGTGCTGCTTATATTTCAAACAACAGCGAAGAAGAGAAGATAAGAGCTATCGATAGAGCAATAAAAGCTGATAGCGAATCGAGTTACGGTGGTATCCTTGCAACGAGCTTTACGTTTACTTTAAATATGGCAAAAAGTATAAATACATATTTGGAGGTAATCGTAGCATTAGATTTTGAAAAAGAAGCTATCGAGTACCTTTCAAAAAAGAAAGTTAGACTAATTAAACCAGAAGACTATATTCCATATGCCGGAAGAGTTGCATTTGGAAGTATCGTACTTTCGGAAAGAAAATTTGAAGGTGAGCCGGAATGTCTATTTGGTGATAAATTCGATATTCGAGATGTAAAATTCGCACTCATTGTTGTTGAGGCAGTAAAATCAAACGCAATTGTACTTGTTAAAGACGGTGTGACGGTTGGAATTGGCGGTGGACAACCTTCGAGAAAACGCTCAGCGTGGATTGCAACAACACTTGCCGGTGAGAATTCCGTAGGTGCTATTGCAGCATCAGATGCATTCTTTCCATTTACAGATGGTCTTGAAATATTAATTAACGCGGGGGTAAAATGTGTTGTTGCTCCAATCGGTTCAATCAGAGATGAAGAAGTGCTTAACTTCGCACGTGAGAGAGGAATAACGTTCTACAAATCACCAATTAGACTCTTCAGACACTGAATAAGTGCTCGATGAGGTGGTAGTTATGAAAAAGGTACTAATAATCGGAAGTGGTGGCAGAGAGCATGCAATTGGTTGGGCATTTAAGAACGCTGGTTTTGAGGTTTCATTTTTTCCAGGGAACGCTGGTACAAAGTTTGTAGGTAAAAACGTTGTTTTAGATAATTTTGACAAATTGGTTGAGTTTGATATAGTGATACCGGGTTCTGAGGAATTCTTAGTTAAAGGTGTGGCTGACGGCAGGAGAAACGTCTTTGGACCTGATTCTTCTGGAGCGCGATTAGAGGGGTCAAAATGCTTTTCAAAACTCTTTATGCAACGGCACGATATACCAACGGCAAGATTTAGCATAGCGAAAAACAGTGTTGAGTTAGAAGATGCACTTAAGACCTTTCAACCACCATATGTTATAAAAGCCGACGGATTGGCACAGGGAAAAGGCGTTATCATAGCTGAGAATTTCTCGGAAGCCATGGAGAAGGGCACAAAGCTTATTAATGGAACGCTTATTTCAGGTGTCAACGGACCTGTCATCGTTGATGAATTCTTAAAAGGTTGGGAACTTTCAGCAATTGCCATAGTAAACGGGAAAGATTTCGCATTACTGCCATTCACAAAAGATTACAAGCGTGCATTTACGGGAAACATTGGACCAAATACAGGTGGTATGGGTGCATATGGACCTGTTCAAATTGATAACAATTTAAGGAAAAAGATTGAAGACATATTCGAAAGAACGCTTGCAGGACTTAAGAAAGAAAAAATAAATTATAGGGGCTTTCTGTACATAGGTCTTATGATTGTCGAAAATGAACCCTATGTACTTGAATATAACGTTAGATTGGGTGACCCTGAAACGGAAGTAATCATTACAATGGCACCAGACAAATTTGTAGAAAATGTTGTAAAGGCATTCTCAAACGAAAAAATAACGGAATATTATCCAGAAAATTATGCAGTTGATGTTGTTCTTGCTTCAGAAGGTTATCCAGATAATCCAATGAAGGGTCAGAAAATAAACTTCAGTTCTGATAATGGTTTCTTTTTCTTCGCAGGTATAAAAGAGAATAATGGTGAATTGATTGTCAACGGTGGAAGAGTACTTCACTCCATAGGGATAGACAAAAACTTAGAAAAAGCAAGAGAAAAGGCTTATGAAAATATAAAAACCGTACATTTTGAAGGTATGTTCTACAGAGAAGATATAGCAAAATAAAGATATGTTGAGAGGGTGATAAAATGAGCTATACTTACTTACAATCGGGAGTTGACGTGGTAAGAAACGATGAGTTTACTGATTATATAAAGCATTCTTTGAAATTTCCAGAGTGGGTTATCAAAGAACCGACAGGGTATGCAACGATACTTAATTTTACTAATCCACCGATAGTCTTAACAGCAGACGGAGTTGGTTCAAAGCTACTACTACACATAGAGCATGGAAGATGGGAAGATGCAGCTCAAGATTTAATTGCAATGAATTACAATGATATTATCTGTGTTGGCGGACGTCCAAAAGCTTTTGTAGATTACCTTGGTGTAAATCACATCAATAAAGTCCACTATGAATTTATAGGTGCACTTATTAAAAAATTGGAATACTATGAGATGTCCTTGGTTGCCGGAGAAACCGCTGAAATACCTTCCATTTACACAGAAAAGGATTGGGACGTTGCAGGTTTCTGCATTGGAACGCTTGAAAGGAAGATTCCAGTAGATAGTATAAATTACGGTGACATAATTATAGGACTTCCAGCAAGTGGATTTCACTCAAATGGTTGGTCGCTTATTAGAAAGATTATCACTGATGAGAGAATAGATATAAATACTTTGGACTTTGACTTGCTCCAAGGTACAAAGATTTACAACAACGTTCTAAAAGTCTTTGAACATGTAAAAGGCATTGCTCATGTTACGGGTGGTGGAATCCTTAGGGCTCTTAAGAGAGTTTTGAGGGATAAAGGTTGGGATATTCATATCGAACTGCCGGATTACATGAAGTGGATTTTACAATACGTTGAAATGGAGGAAGCTATGAAAACGTTCAACATGGGGTACGGAATGATTCTAATTGCAGAACCATCAAGATTTGACGAGATTATTAGAATAACCGGAGGAGATATTATAGGAAAAGTTAGTAATAATACAATAATTGTGGTAGAATAATATTACATATAGAAACTAAAAGATGGAGGTGAGGGAGTTGAAGATTCATCCTGCGGTTATAGTTTTGATAGTTATCTTAGTCGTAGTTCTAATCGCGGTATTCTGGGCGATAGGAACGTACAATGGTATTGTATCTATGGAACAAAAAGTTAAAGAGAGTTACAGTCAGATTCAAAATCAACTCCAGAGAAGGGCAGATTTGATACCAAATCTTGTTGAAACTGTCAAGGGATATGCAGCTCAGGAAAAAGAAATTTTTGAAGCGCTCGCAAATGCAAGGGCTAAACTTGCCGGTGCACAAACACCACAGGAACAAGCAACTGCTGATGCGGAATTATCGAGTGCACTTTCGCGATTGCTTGTCATAGTTGAAAATTATCCAACACTAAAGTCAGATGCAAACTTTAGACAACTCATGGACGAGCTTGCCGGTACTGAGAATAGAATTGCCGTTGCCAGAAAAGATTACAACGAAGAAGTCAGAAAGTACAATGCTTTTATAAAAAGATTCCCCAATGTGCTAATTGCGAACGCTTTTGGATTCACGGAAAAGCAATACTTTGAAGCAAAACCAGGAGCTGAAGAGGTACCAAGTGTGAATTTCTAAAATTGCGAGTGAAAGAAAATGAAAAGCCCGGATTTCCGGGCTTTTTGTGTTATTTTATCTTCGAAATTACATTGGGTATAAAATAATCTTCGATTGTTGCATAGAGTGCTCCGTAAAGGTATGTATCAGTTGAAAATGTAGGTGGTAGTACCTTCAAAATCTTTCCAGCATGTTCAAGTGCATGTTCTTTAACTTTTACTTCGATAAACTCATAGAATCTCTCATTTAACCCTGAAAGTTCACCGCCTATTATCAAGTATTCAGGGTTGAGTGAATTGACAACATTTGCTAAGGCTCTTGATAGAATTTCGATATAGTCTAAAATCTTATTTGAACTCTTCCAATCTGCTTCAAAGTACTTTTGAATATTTCGTGGTTGCTTTCCAAATACGTATGAAACAGGTACATACGTATCGATACATCCATTATTCCCACATTGGCATACTCTATCACTGTATAAATCTATTGTTGTGTGTCCAAACTCACCTGCGGTAAAAGATGGCCCTCTGAAAATCTGCCCATTAATCCACAATCCTGTACCGAAACCCTCACGTACAGTTACAAAGACTGAGCATTTGGATTTTCGCACTTCTTCTCTTTGGAAAGCTTCTGCTATCATGGCGAGATTTGCTTCGTTGTCGGCATAAACTACCTTTCCGGAAATCTCAATCTTTATATTTTTCCAACCACGTGATGGTACAAAGAGTATAGTGTCGTTTTCTACATCGACCATACCTGGTATTGAAAAAGCCACAACTTCGACCTTTTTATAATAACGAAGCAGAGAATCCACATCATTTAAAATTTCTTGAAAATCTTCCGGCGTTGAAGAGGATTCAAGTTTTTCTATCGTTCCATCTGCATAACCAATAGCGTAATTTGTATTATACGCTCCAACGTCAACAATGAGTGTTTGAAAAGATTGTGGGTTAATCTTTAACGAAATTGCTTTGCGACCAACTTTAACATTTTGTTCGGAAGTTCCAACCTCTACAACATAATTTTCATTTATAAGTTCATTTACACACCGTGTTACCGTACTTGGTGAAAGGGAAGTTAGCTTTACAAGATTAACCCGCTCAATGGTTCTACAATGATGAACAGTTCGTAAAATTAAAGAATAGTTATTTTCTTTCATTGTTGAATGGAGTATCTTTTTCAGCTTCTTCGCCTCCAGTTCATGTTTTTTATAATTTGTGTCTATTTTACTAGCTTACTTTACTTCTTGTCTTAATATCGAAGACGACAGCCGCGATAAGAACGCCACCCCTGATTATGTATTGTAGGGATATTCCAACACCAAGTAGATTCATTCCATTTATCAAAGAAGCCATAACGAGTGCACCGATGAGTGAGTTCATAACCTTACCAACGCCACCAGCAGCAGAGACACCACCAACATATGCGGCTGCGATAGCGTCAAGTTCAAAGAGCGTTCCAGCATCAGGTGTTGCCGATTGTAACCTTGAAGTATAGAGTATTCCAGAGATTGCAGTTAAGAAGCCCATAGAACCAAAGACAAAGAGCGTTATCTTTCTCACATCGATACCACTCAACTTTGCTGCTTCTGGGTTACCACCGACTGCATAAATATGCCTACCAAGAACTGTTTTTGTTGTCAAGACATGATATACATATGTTATCGTAAGGGTTATTACGAATGTCCATGAAAGACCATTGTAGTTGGCAAGCGTCCAGAAGACATAGAATATTATTGCACTCACAAACAAGAGTTTAAGCACAAACATATGGAGCGATAGAACCTCAAAATTGTATTTAAGCTTATTATTTCTTGTCTTTACTTCACCGAGAATGTACAGTACAATGATTGCAAATCCAATAAGTAAACTTAGAAAGTGGACGTCACCTATTTTTATAATATCTGGAATGTAACCATTTCCTATTGCGTTGAATGAGTCATTTGAAACAATAATTGTACCAGTTGCCTGTGTAAAAACAAGTAATGCACCCCTGAAAATCAACATACCTGCAAGTGTGGCAACAAACGCGGGAAGCCCTACCCTTGCCACCCAGAAGCCATTAACAAGACCGAATACTGTTCCGAGGGCGAGTACAACTAAGATCGTAGGCAGAACCGGTATTCCTTCCCTTAACATTCTGGCAGCAATTGCGCCGAGAAAACCGGCCATAAATCCAACGGATAGGTCGATGTGTCTAATAACGATAACAAGTGTCATACCAACGGCAAGAACAGCGATGTATCCCATCTGATTGAAGAGATTGCTGATGTTTCTTGACGAAAAGAACAGACCGTCTGTCAATATTGTAAAGATGAGCATAATAGCACCAAGCGCGATGTACATACCATATTCACGGATGTTCTTTTTTAGTAAATTTCCAAGTTCTTTTGCAAATTCCATGCTTTGCCCTCCTTTTGATATTTTTCTATCGTCAAAAATCTAAAAATTAATAATCTACTGCCATGTGCATAATCTTTTCTTGTGTTGCTTCTTCCCTGCTTAGTTCACCGACGATCTTTCCGCCTGCCATAACGTAGATTCTATCGCTCATTCCGAGCACTTCTGGCAATTCGGAAGAAATCATGATTATACTCATACCTTCTTCTTCAACAAGTCTATTCATCAGCGTATAAATCTCGTACTTTGCGCCAACATCGATACCACGTGTTGGCTCATCGAGAATAAGGAGTTTCGGCTTAATAAAGAGCCACTTGGCAATAGCGACTTTTTGTTGGTTTCCGCCACTGAGATTCATAACTTTTTGTTCTATTGTTGGTGTTTTGACTTTGAGTGAATTTTTGAATTTCTCGGCAACTACTACCTCTTCATTTTCGTTTATGAAAAGACCTTTCTTTAATCGTTCCAAGCCAGCGAGGGTCATATTTGTTTTCACATCAAAATCCAATATCAATCCCGTTCCTTTTCTATCTTCTGAAAGATAAGCAAATCCTGATTTAATTGCATGCGTAGGTGACTTAAACTGCACTTTTTGTCCATCAAAGTACATTTCACCTTCGACTATATATTCTTTCGGATTTCCAAAGAGACTAAGTGCAAGTTCCGTCCGACCTGCGCCCATAAGTCCTGCAATCCCAACGATTTCTCCCTTTCTCACATACATACTTGCATCTTTTACGACATATCTATCAAGTTGAGTGTCGAAAGCCTTCCAGCCTTTTATCTCAAATAGCTTCTCTCCAAAGTCAATCTTTTTGCGCTTTGGGTATATGTCTTCGATTTCCCTACCAACCATGTACTTAACGATGTTACTCTCTGTGAACTGTGATTTATCTTCAAGCTTTGCAACCATCTTTCCATCACGTAGCACACTTATCGTATCAGCGACCTCGATAACTTCCTTTAACTTGTGTGATATAAGGATTGAAGTAATACCACGACTTTTAAGGTCTTTTATTATTCTTAAAAGATTTTCACTATCGTCTTCGTTTAATGAAGATGTTGGTTCGTCAAGAATAAGTAATTTAACGTTCTTACTAAGCGCCTTTGCGATTTCCACAATCTGCTGGAGACCAACCCCAAGGTCTTTTACCTTTCTTGAAGGGTCTAAATCTGGTCTTAAAGTTTTCAACATCTCCTTTGACTTAGCTATTGTTTCGTTCCAGTCTATAAATCTCCCTTTCTTAATCTCATGTCCAAGGAAGATATTCTCATATACGGTAAGCTCTGGAATAACGGCAAGTTCTTGATAAATCGTAACTATCCCGACGCTTTCGCTGTCATGAATGTGTTTAAACTTTTGCTCTTTGCCGTCGAAAATGATAGTTCCTTCATATTCTCCATATGGATAAAAACCACTTAGAATCTTCATCATTGTAGACTTTCCAGAACCGTTTTCACCGACTAAACAGTGTATCTCGCCGCGCTTGACTTTAAAATCAACATTATCAAGGGCACGCACACCAGGGAACTCTTTTGTAATGCCTTTCATCTCCAGTATGTACTCAGTCGCCATCAAATCACCTCCGAATTTTCATTTTCCCTTGTTTTCTAAAAACTGGGTGGTGATATTTCACACCACCCAGTTTGTTTTATGAGTTATGTGCTATGTGTAACAAACTCCACTCAATATCTAATCTAAAAATTACCATCTGAAGTCCTTTTCTGAATAGTATCCAGATTCAATGAGTAATTTCTTGACGTTATCCTTTGTAACAACTTGAATCTCTGACTGAATGGCTGGGACTTTCTTCTTTCCATTGTCGTATGTAACTTTTGTTGTCGGCTTTTTACCTTCCAAAAGTAGTTGTGCGGCATTTATAGCATCTTTGACAAGGAGTCTAACATCTTTGAAGACCGTCATCGATTGTTTACCATCGATTATGTACTGCACTGATGCCTTTTCTGCGTCTTGACCTGTTATAAAGTAAGCCTTTACATCTTTATCCGCCCTAAATGCGTCTGCGATTGCCCTTGCCGTACCGTCATTTGGAGCAAGTATATAGACTGTACCCTTATCTGCTGCCCTTGCTCTTGTAAGGTCATCTTCTGCTTTCCTCTTAGCAACGTTGAAATCCCAGTTTGTTGTAACCTGACCGATTATCCTTGCCATTTCATCTCTTGTAAGATTCTTCTTGGATTGAACTTTTATCGCTTCTGATGAATTAATTATTCTGAATGTGCCATCAACGATCTTTGGTTGGAGGATTTCCCATGCACCTTGGAAGAATAAGAATGAATTGTTGTCAGAAAGTGCTCCTGCGTAGAGATAAAGTGGATTTCTCTTTGTCCCGGGTTTGACATTCTGGACAAGGAATCTACCCATCGCTCTACCAACTTCAACACTGTCGAACGTTACGTAGTAGTCAACTGCATCTGTACCCATGATGAGTCTGTCGTAAGAAATTACAAAAACTCCAGCTTTTTTAGCGAGCTCTGCCGATGCTGATGCTGCAACCGCATCGTGTGGGCATATGATGAGGACTTTTATACCCTTTGCAATAAGTGCTTCAACGTTTTCTCTTTCCTTTGCTGGAAGTCCTTGACTAAAGAGAATTTCTACGGAATACTTTGTGTTTTTGAGTGCATCTCTGAATCTTGTTTCATCTTGTACCCATCTTGGCTCGGCATTTGTCGGAAGAACGATACCAACATCAACTGCAAAGTTCAACACTGCCGAAAGAAGAAATACCGAGAAAATGCTGATAAGTAATAAACGTTTCATACCTTCGCCTCCCTTTTTTGGAATTGTGTGGCGGGTTTTTCACCCTTGGTTGAAATATAACATAATTCTTTTTGAAAACATAACCCACTGACATGTGTTTATATTTCTTTCAGAAAGAAAATAATAAGCGATTTTGAAAAATTCTTTGTTGTTCTCTCATTTTCTACGATTTTCTTTTATTTTCGTATTTAGATTGTAGAAGTAGTGTTGAATACAAGAAAAACGAGCTTTATCTTTGAAAAAAAGCAGTATTCAATCAATTCTTTGCTCTTCGTTGTGATGTAGCTTGATTTCATATTGGGGCTTTCAGTATTTTTTATAGTATAATAACTATATAGTGTGAAAAGTTGTATGAGGGGGTCTTATGATGAAAATAGACTTGCTTTTTGCAGAGATAGGTTCGACAACAACTGTCTTAACTGCTTTTCATTTTGGTTATAAACCAAGGGTAATTGCACAGGCGGAACACTGGACAACTGTTAATGAAGGCGATGTAACGATTGGTATAGAAAAAGCGCTGAAAAGGATTAAGGAACAACTTGGAGAGCATATCGCGTGGGAGAAATTTGCTGCAACAAGTAGCGCAGCTGGTGGGTTGAAGATGACAGTCCATGGTCTTGTGTATGATATGACCGTTCGCGCAGCAAAAGAAGCAGCACTTGGCGCTGGAGCAGTTATTAAATATGTTACGGCCGGAAAGATGGATGATTTTCATTTGAAAAAAGTTACATCGATACAACCAAAATTGATTCTCTTAGCTGGTGGTGTTGATTATGGTGAGAGTGAAACGGTAATTCACAATGCAAAAATGCTTGCAAAGTTAGAATTCGATGTACCAATAGTCTATGCAGGAAATGTTGCAGCTGCTGAGCAGGTGGAATATATCATTACAAATGCTGGGAAAAAAGTATACATAACTGAAAACGTATATCCGAGAATAGATTATCTTAACGTAGAACCAACGCGGAATGTTATCAAAGAAGTCTTTGCAGAGCATATAATTAAAGCGCCTGGTATGGAGAAGATTAAAGGTATGGTGAATTACGAGATAATTCCGACACCAGCAGCAGTAATGGTCACAACAGAACTTGCATACGAGCATTTCGGTGATTGTTTGACAATAGATATAGGTGGTGCAACAACGGATGTCGATTCCGTTACCGATGGGACCCCGGAAGTGCAAGAGATGCTCGTTTCGCCAGAACCGTTTGCAAAAAGAACTGTGGAAGGCGACCTTGGTTTGTATGTTAACGCTCACAATGTTATTGAAATGATGGGAGAAGAGAATTTAAGAAAACATTTTGAAGATTACGATGAACTTGTGAAAAGAATAAGTCCTTATCCATCATCAGAACGTGACGAGTATTTTATAAGCAAACTTGCAACGTTCTGTGCTCAACAAGGTTTGAGAAGGCATGCCGGTAATAAAAAGCATCTATACACACCAACCGGCAGGAAGACAATAGCAGAAGGTAAAGACCTTACGGCTATTCGGGTAATTTTTGGAACAGGTGGATTTCTTTCGAGGTCGAAGTATGCAAAAGAGGTTCTTGAAAGTTTATCACATCTTTCCAAGCTCCATCCCATGGAGCTTCTACCTTCTGAGGACGTTAAATTTCTCAGGGATAAGAACTATATCTTCGCGGCGATAGGTCTTATAGCAAGTAAGATTGATAAAAGTGTTGCAAAGCAATTGCTCGAGAGTAATGTGGAGCGATATTGATTTACCGGGTTTTTAGTCTGCAATTGAAAGAACAAAAAAGATTGGAGGAAGTAGGATATGTCAATCGATGCCATGGCAGAAAAGGTACTTGTTGTAGAAACGGAAGATATTGAAAAAATTTGTAACGGTCAAACAGGTGTTGTTGAAGTACCTGAAGATGAGTTCTTTAAAGTACTCGAAAAAGGCTTTTTTGTTGAACGTTCAAAGGCTGAATACGATGAATCAACACGTCAAGTAATTCCTTATATTGTTCTAAAAGATGGTGATGAATATATATTCTTCAGAAGAACAGCAAATCAAACAGAAAAAAGGTTGCATAATTTGATAACACTTGGTGTCGGTGGACATCTTAACATTGATGATTCAAAAAATCCAGTTGAGTGTCTGAAAAATGGTTTATGGAGGGAATTAAAGGAAGAAGTGGATGTTGAAGTGAAGTCTTTGAAATATATTGGATTAATTAACGATATAGAAAATCCTGTGAGTCGTGTCCATGTTGGTGTTCTTTACATTGCTGATGTTAATTATAAAAGCATAGCCGAAAAGGAAAATTTTGTCGAAATTAGATCTAAAACACTATCAGGTTATATTGAGGAGATGGAAGGATGGGCAAAGGTGGTAGCATTGTACTTAGAACGTACGCAAAGTTAAACTTGTGCTTGGATATTATTGGAAAAAGGAGCGATGGTTATCACGATATTGACTCACTTTTTCAAAATGTCTCTCTATTTGATAGAATGGAGATAAAAATCTCTCAGGGTGTTGGAAATTTATCGATTGAATCAAATGTACCGATAGAAAATAACATAATTGAAAAGGTATGGAACATGGTCAATAACAAAAAGTTCGATGCCTTTGTCTTGTTGGAGAAAAACATTCCCATGGGGGCTGGGCTTGGTGGTGGAAGTAGTAATGCTGCTGGTTTCATCGTGGCATTAAGAAAGTTTGGAATTATTGGTGAAATTGATACTTTTGAAATTGCAAAAAATGTTGGTAGTGATGTGCCATTTTTCATTAAGGGAGGAAGTGCACTCGTTTCTGGAAGAGGGGAGATTATAAAAAACGTAGAACCGTTAACAAATTACAACGTAGATATTTACTTTCCAGGCTTTTCCATTTCAACAAAAGAAGCCTATTCCAAGTTAAAGTCTGAGTGGTTTGGGCAAGCTCCAATGACTTCTGAAGCTCTCTATGAGGCTTATCGAAATAGAGATTTGGAAAGCATTATTAAAGGGACTTATAATATATTTGAAAGAGTAATTCCAGATGAATTATTAGCAAGAATTGAGATATTTAGAGATGAATACCCGTGTGCATTAACAGGTTCTGGCAGTGCGTTTTTTGTTATTAACACGTACGGCAAGTACCACTTCACACAGAAAGGAGTGGAAATAGATGCCTTTGAAGAAGATTAGATGGGAAGAGCTCAACATCGATGAAAAGTTAATACCAGATGTAGAAACAACACAACAAATAAACGAAACACAATCTTTCATTGGAAGAAGACGTGCAATAAAAGCACTGCTCTTCGGTCTTGATATGGAAAAGGACGGTTATAATGTCTTCGTTGTAGGACTCACGGGAACAGGGAGAAAGACTTTTGTGAAGCACTTCGTTGGTGAATACGCACAAAAAAAGCCAGTACCATCTGATATAGCGTACGTAATGGATTTTGAAGACCCACAAAAAGCAAGGGTTATCTTCTTACCCGCTGGGAATGGTATAGATTTCAAGAAAGATATGGAGAGACTTGTTGAAAACTTAAGTGATAAGATTTCAAAGTTATTTGAAGGTGAAGATTACAAAATAAGAAGGAAAGAAATCGATGATGAATTTGTAGAAGAACAAGAGAGAATGACTAAGGAGCTCGTGGAGAAAGCCCAGGCACTTGGATTTTTAATAAAATTTACAAGTACTGGAGTAAATTACTTTCCAATGAAGGATGGGAAGGCATTAAATGAAGAAGAGTTTGCATTATTACCTGAAGAGGAGAGAAAGAGGTTTGAAGAAAACGAAAAGAAGGTTCAACTTATTATAGAAGCTGCTATTGAGAAAGTTCGAAAATTGGAGAGTGTTTATAAAGAGCGTGTTAAGGACCTAAATCGATATGCTCTACTCTTTGCAACGGAAGAATTCTTTTCAGTGATTGAGAAAAAATATCCGTACAGCGATGTAAAGGAGTATGTACACAAAATAAAAGAGGATATCATCGATAAAGTAAGTTCTACAAAAAAACTGGTTGATTTGGAATATTATTTTAAAAGAGCATACAGTGTTAATCTGATAGTGGATAATTCTGGTTCCAATTGTGCCCCGGTTGTATATGAAGATACACCAACTTATCATAATCTTTTTGGAAAGATAGAATATATTGAACGTGAAGGCATGCTATACACTGATTTCAATATGATTAGACCTGGGACACTTCATAAAGCAAATGGTGGTTTTTTGATAATCGATGCCAGTGAATTGCTTGTCCATCCTTTTGTGTGGGACAGATTAAAAAAAGTTCTTTTTGCTAAGCAACTTAGCGTAGAGAATGTAGATACTGCTTATGGCTATTCAACTATCGCCTCTCTTGAAACAGACCCAATACCTCTCAAAGTTAAGGTAATCTTAGTTGGAACTCCAGAGATCTATGAATTACTCTATGCGTATGATCCAGAATTTGAGAAACTCTTCAAGGTTAAGGTCGAACTCGATTGGGAACTCGATACAACAGTTGAAAACGTCTCAGATTTGGTGGCATTTATAACTGACTATACGAGAGAAAAACATACACTGCCAGTTAAAAGAGATGCTATTGAGAAAGTAATTTGGTATTCCACAAGACTTTCTGGCGATAGAACAAAACTCTCAATGAAACTGGGAGCTCTTATAGATTTAATCGAAGAGGCTAATTTCTTTGCATCTAAAAGGAACTCAAAAGTTATTGGTAGCGAAGATATTAAACGCGCACTTGTTGAGCGAGAAGAGAGATTGAAACTCGTTGTGGAAAAGTACGATGAGATGTTTAGAAAAGAAGACCTTATGATAGATGTTTCTGGAAAGGTTGTAGGTCAGGTGAATGGTTTGACAGTTGTGAATTTTGGTGATTTCGACTTCGGGTTGCCAGTTCGTATAACGGCTAAGACGTACCTTGGGAGTTCAGGTATTCTCGATATTCAAAGGGAAGCAGACTTAAGTGGGCAGATTCACAGCAAAGCTGTAATGATACTAACAGGATATTTGGGAAGCAAGTATGCAAGACGTGTGCCTTTTTCAATAGGTGTATCGATCTCGTTTGAACAGGTTTATGGTTATGTTGAAGGTGATAGTGCATCCTTAGCTGAAGTACTCGCTATCGTTTCTGCCCTTTCAAAAATTCCACTTAAACAATGTATCGCGGTTACAGGTTCCATAAACCAACATGGACATGTCCAACCCGTAGGTGGTGTAACAGAAAAAGTTGAAGGATTTTATAGAATATGTAAGTTAAAAGGATTGACGGGTGAACAAGGTGTTTTAATTCCAAAAGCTAATGTTAGAAATCTCGTTCTAAGTGATGAGATAACAGAGGCAATTAAGAACGGGCTTTTCCATATATGGACTGTTGATGAAGTTGATGAGGCTATAGAGTTGATGACTGATAAGAGAGCAGGAATTATGAATAAAAATTACGACTATCCCCGTGGAACGGTTAATTACTATGTTGTACAAGCATTGAAAAACTCGCATGATTTGGCAGAAGGGAAGATTAAATCTCGAAAAAAAAACAAAAAGATAATAAGAAATAGAAAGCATAATGAAGAAAAAGACATTTATAAGCAATTCGTAGACGAGAAAAAAACGGTGTGATATAATTTGAAAGGTTTAGATGGAGAAAAATCAAAAATTACTATTATTATGATACATTGAGGAGGCGATTGAATTGAAAAGGATAGCAGTTATGACAAGCGGTGGAGACTCTCCTGGAATGAACGCTGCGATAAGGGCAGTTGTTAGATATGGTATTAAATCTGGACTTGAAGTTTATGGAATCAAGAGAGGATATGCAGGATTACTCGATGAAGATATTGAACCCATGACATTTGCCTCTGTTGGTGGAATAATGGAACGTGGTGGAACGATTTTAAGATCAAGCAGATGCCCAGAATTTGTCAGAAAAGAGACGAGAGCAGAGGCTGCGAAGATTCTGAAAAAGTATGGAATTGAAGGACTTGTTGTTATCGGCGGAGAAGGAAGCTTGCATGGTGCGATGTTCCTTGAAGAAGAGCAAAAGATTCCCGTTGTAGGTCTTCCGGGAACAATCGATAATGATATTGCAATGACCGATATGAGTATTGGGGTCGATACATGTCTGAATACTGTTGTAGATTCAATACAAAAGCTTAAAGATACGGCAAGTTCACACGAAAGGGCATTCATCATTGAAGTTATGGGTAGGTCATCAGGTTATATTGCAGCAGTTAGCGGACTTGTAACGGGTGCGGAAGCCGTTATAATTCCTGAGGTTCCGGTAAATTACGAAGAGCTTGGTAATAAACTACTTAAAGAGAGAGAAAGAGGGAAGATTAATTGTATCGTTGTTGTTGCAGAAGGTGCTGCGAGCGCGTACACAGTAGCAAGACACCTTGAACATAGAATTGGATACGAGACAAGGATAACAATTCTTGGTCACATTCAACGTGGTGGTTCGCCAACTGCATTCGATAGACTTTTGGCTTCAAGAATGGGATTTGCCGCTGTCGATACTTTACTAAGAGGCGAAAGCTATGTTATGACCGCTCTCCAAGGTGGTAAGATAGTGACTGTGAAACTCGATGAGGTGTTAAAAGAGAAGAAGAGACTTGACATGGATTTAGTAAAACTTGCCTCGATACTTTCCTAAACTATAAAAGATAAGAGGTGAAAGCTTGTTAATAAAAAACGGTTACGTTTGGAATGGTAGAATTTTTGAAAAAAAAGATTTGTATGTAGAGAATGGCAAGTTTGTAAATTTTACAGACTCAGGACCTGTGGTAGATGCCACAGGTCTCTTTGTAATGCCTGGCTGGGTTGATTCTCATGCTCATGTTATTGGTACTGGAATGAAGTTGTTGACTCACGACCTTACAAAAGAAACGTTATCTGACATACTTTCTAAAAATCAACAAAACGTTATTATAGCTCGTGGTTGGGAAGAACTTCCAGATGTCGAATTGTTAAATAAGGCAAATCTTCTCAAGAAACCAGTTATTCTTATTAGAAAATGTGGTCACGTAGCTTGGGTCAATGACCATCTTAAAGATAGTATTGGAAAGAAAGAGAATCTTCTCTACGAAGATGAAATCGAGAAAGTGTGGTCGATACTTGGTGATGAGTTTTTTGAAAAGGCATTTGAAGTAGGGCAAAATGAATTCATCAGGTATGGTGTTACTCAAGTGCATTCCGATGATTTCCACGGCGTAAGTTTTGAGACATTAAAAGAACTACTGAAAAATAGTAAGATCAGAATATTTGAAAAACTCTGCACTAAGGAACCTTGGAAATATGAATTTGGAATTTATGGCATATCTAAGATTGGTGCAATAAAACAATTTGCGGATGGTTCACTTGGTGGAAAAACGGCATATATGCTTAAACCATACAGAAGCTCAACGAATTTTGGAACATTTACTTTACCTGAAAACTTTGATGATATTGTGCGATTTGCAGAGCAAAATAACATTCAAATTAATGTACATACTATAGGTGACAAGGCATTGAGGGAAGTGCTCAACAGATTTGAAAAAAATAAAGTGCGTCTAAGACATAGATTGATACATCTCCAATTTATCTCTAAGGAGGATTTTCCAAAACTAAATAGATACTATCTCTCTGTACAACCACACTTTTATTTTGAAGATATTCCACTGTTGGAAAGCGTGTCTTTTGAAATGGCTTATCCGTTCTTAGAGATGCACAAAGTTGGATATAACATAGCATTCTCGACAGATTCACCAGTATCGCCAGCTGACCCAAAATATGTAATTGAAAAAGCTTTAAAGATGGGATTTACAAAAGAAGATACGATTTATTATTACACAGAGGCTGGTGCTAAGATTGCTGGGTATTTGTGTGGAAAAATAGATGTAGGGTATTATGCAGATTTTGCATTGTATCAAGATTCTCCACTCGAAAATGATCCGGTAGTGGTCTTTGTTAATGGCAAGGAGGTAATATCAAGGTGAAGATAAATTATTTTACAAGACCAGAGGATGATTATTCTTTTGATATTATCGTTGTTGGTGGTGGTCATGCTGGAATAGAGGCAGCACTCGCATGTGCACGACTTGGTTTAAAGACAACGCTTATCACAGGAAATCCCGATAATATTGGATGGGCTTCCTGTAACCCTGCGATTGGTGGATCTGCAAAAGGTATTGTTGTACGTGAAATTGATGCACTCGGCGGAGAGATGGCTAAGACCACAGATGAGACTATGATTAATGTGAGAATGCTGAATACAAGCAAAGGACCAGCTGTTCAAGCTTTGAGAGCTCAGATAGATAAGTACAGTTATTCAAGAACAATGAAACGAAAGATTGAAGAACAAGAGAACCTTTTACTCAGATACGGTATAGTAAAAGAGATCATAGTTGAAAATGGTAAAGTTGCAGGTATTATTGATTCTTTTGGTATAGACTACAGAGCACGAGCAGTTATATTAACAACCGGTACATTTCTAAGAGGAAGGATTTTCATAGGTAGAGATACGATGGAAGCTGGAAGAATGGGAGATTTTTCTGCGCGTGGCTTAACAGAATCGCTTATAAGACTCGGATTCACGGTTGGGAGATTTAAAACAGGCACTCCGGCTCGTGTAATGAAAAAGAGCATAGAATTTTCTAAGATGGTTAGACAAGATACTGACGAAATTCCGTGGGCGTTTTCTCACTTTAATGAGCCAAGAGTTTTAGAAAAAGATTATCCTTGCTGGTTAACACACACAGTACCTGAAACGCACAAGATTATAAGAGATTATCTTATCTTTTCACCATTGTATGGCGAAGTTAAATTGATACAATCAAAAGGACCCAGGTATTGCCCGTCGATAGAAGACAAAGTGGTAAAGTTCGATAGAGAAAGCCATCAAGTCTTTGTCGAACCGGAAGGAAGAGAGACACAGGAATACTATCTAAATGGTCTGTCAACGAGTCTACCATACGCAGCACAGATAAAGATATTGAGAACAATTCCAGGGTTGGAAAATGTTGTTATAGTCAGACCCGCTTACGCAGTCGAATACGATTACATAGACCCGATACAATTGTATCCAACACTTGAATCAAAGTTGGTGGAAAACCTTTACTTTGCAGGTCAGATAAATGGTACGAGCGGATACGAAGAAGCTGCTGGTCAAGGATTAATTGCTGGTATAAACGCAGCTCTAAAACTGAAAGGCGAGGAACAAATAATTCTGAAAAGGTCAGAGAGTTATATAGGAGTAATGATAGATGACCTTGTGACAAAGGGAACTGATGAACCTTACAGATTGCTCTCTTCAAGGGCTGAGTACAGATTGCTTCTAAGACACGACAATGCTCATTTCAGACTTTCAAAATACGGTTACAGAGCAGGTTTGATTCCAAAATGGTTCTACGAAAAGGTGTTAGCACTTGAAGAGGAAGTTCAAAAACAGCTTGAAAGACTGGAAAATGTCAAAGTCCCAGCCTCAGGGCGAGTTAACGATTTACTATCAAAACTGGGAACATCTCCACTTTCCGAAGGGACAAGGCTTGCAAAGTTACTGAAAAGACCAGAATTGAATTATGAATCAATAAAAGAACTTGACCCAGAACCAATAGAAGACAAAGAGGTTCTTACTCAAATTGAGATACAACTCAAGTACGAAGGATATATAAAATCCATGCTTGAACAAGCTAGAGTCTTTGAAGAATACGAAAATTTACATATTGGAAACATAAATTTTGCAGAAGTACCGAATCTTTCAACTGAAGCTCGCGAAAAACTCCAAAAAATCAAGCCTTTTTCAATCGGTCAAGCAATGAGGATTTCCGGTGTAACACCAGCAGATATTCTGGCATTACTAACGTACATAAAGAAAAAATAACGATTTTTCAATTTATTACAACTTATTCTAATTAAATCGTTCAATTTTGACAAAGAGAACTTTTATGGTAAAATATACCAGGACATTTTGTAACAATTAGAATAAGGGGTGGTAGGAGTGCGAAGAATACTTGTTTTTTTGACAATATCGATATTAATGGTGGGATTAAGTTTTTCATTCTATATAAATTATAGAGTTCAAAGCGGCGATACTCTTTATTCTATCTCGAAAGGTTTTGGCATACCTATTCCCGTGCTGCTTGATTGGAATAGTGATATCACATCTTCAAATATAAAAGTTGGTCAATCGCTAAAAATACCGTTTAACCCCGGCATTATGTTCAAACCAACAAAGACGATATCTTTATCAACACTGGCAAAGATGTTTTTCATTGCTGCTGCGGAAATTCAAAGTGTTAATCCATCGATAGGAACAACGATTGCGGCGGGTAAAGAAGTCTTTGTTCCGCTCGGAAGAGAAAATACTTCTTTCACAGAACTTGCAGATTTTATATGGCCTGTATATGGTCAGATTTCGTCAGAGTATGGTTGGAGAATCCATCCGATATACAACAAGAGGCTATTTCACAATGGTTTAGATATAATGGCTCAGCCTGGTGCACCCGTGTTTGCATCGCGTTCAGGCGTTGTTAAGTTTGCTGGTGTAAAATCAGGATATGGAAATGTTATTATAATTGAACACAGCGGTGGATACGAAACTTATTATGCTCACTTATCAAAAATAAACGTCTTTGTTGGAATAAGAGTTGAAAAAGGAGATTTCATCGGGAGAGTTGGAAGCACAGGCACATCTACTGGTCCGCATCTGCACTTTGAAGTGAGGAAATATAATGAAACTAACGATCCGGTTGCGTATTTACCAAGGACAAATACTTACGTTATGAGGAGGGTTCTCTCTGAGTAAGAATATAGTTTTCAAAGAATTGGTCTTTAGTTTCGATGAGACAAAATCTGATTTAGTCGACAATTTGCTTTATGGTGAATACAATTACTATACAATCAACAGCAGCGAGGGGAGTTTCCTCGCTGTTGTTTCGCCATATCCAGATGAACTCGATAAGGTCAAAGTTATGTTAGTTGAAGCAGGTCTTAGCTTTGTTGGTTACAGAGAAACAAAACAAGAAGATTGGTTTAAAAACATCATCACAGAACCTTTTGAGATGATTGAAGGGGTTTGGATTGATCCATTAGATCACAGAATAAACGAGGAAGATGGAAAGATTGTGCTCAAAATTCCACAGGGGTTGGCTTTTGGCACGGGTCTGCATCAAACTACAAAGATGTCCTCAATGTATCTAAGAAAATACTTGAGACGTGGAATGGACGTCCTTGACCTTGGTTGTGGTAGTGGAATACTGGGAATTTTAGCAAAAAAGCTTGGAGCTAATAGAGTTGTTGCGGTTGATAATGACCCTCTTGCTGTTGAAGTTGCTCAAGAAAATGCTATAAGAAACAATGTTAATATCGAAGTCAAATGGTCTGATTTATTTTCTAATGTAGATGGAAAATTTGATATTATTGTCTCTAATATCATTGCTGAAATACTTGTTGAGATGTTGAAAAGTGTACGTAATTATTTGAAAGATGATGGGGTGTTAATATTATCTGGAATAATTGTTCAAAAAGCTGATTTATTCAGCGATTACAATGTTATCGAGAAAATGGTGATGGACGAGTGGAATGCATTAGTGATAAGGATCTAAGCATAATTAGTTTTCAACTTGAGAGAAAGATAGATAATGCGATATGCGTTTTAAAGAGATGTTCTTACGGTTTCCCCGTTGTTATTCTAAGCTATCCAATAAGAGATGGCAAGCCTTTCCCAACAATCCATTACCTCACATGCCCTTATCTTAGAAAAGAAGTCTCGAAGTTAGAAGAAAGAGGTTTTATAAAGAAATACGAAGAAATTATAGAAAACTCACCTGAACTGAAAGCTCGCCTTGTGAGTGCCCACGATGACGTAGTTCAAAAGCGAATATCTCTTTTGAAACCGACAGACATAGTTTGGAAAGATATGCTTTCGTCTGTAGGAAGTGGAGGTATTAGAAATAGAAGCACAATAAAATGTCTCCATTTACATCTTGCCGATTTTCTTGCTGGAATTGATAATCCCGTAGGAGAAATGGTTTATAATCAAATCGAGAAAAAAGAATGCATTGATGGAATTTGTGGGGGATTCAAAAAAGAATAATAAATCTTCCTTCTCTCTTTTATTTTTGTTGTTTAATTCTTTATTTTGAATTTTAAAGGGGGGATTGTATGTCTTTTGCTGAAGGCTTCTCCAATATCTACTTACTTTTTGATTTTCAGAACCAACCTGTTGACGTTCAACTCGTTTATAAAGAAGCCCAGAAGTTTGGTAGAATAGTTGGCGGAAAGGCATATGGTTCGTGGTCTAAACACAAAATGTCTGCTTTTGCGCTTTACAATTATGGTATAGAATTGGTAGAAGTACCCGAAGCCGAATTTTTGCCCAACAAAAAGGGAAATGATATAAGGCTTGCTGTTGATTGTGTTGAACAAGCATTGAAAAATACAATTATCGATACGTTTTTCCTTGTAACGGGCGATGCTGACTTTACTGCTCTTGTGTATAAATTGAAGGCATACGGTAAAAGGGTAATTGCACTTGCACGGACAAAATCAACCAGTTATGAACTTGTCTCCGCCGTTGATAAATTCATTCCATACGAGGATGTTGTGAAAAATGAAAATTTAACAGACCCGATTGATAGACTTGGAGAAGAGATGGAGATATTTCTCAAAAGATCAGGAAAGGAATTCTCTATCGACAATTTATCGAGGTTTCTCACTTCATTCAATGTTAATCCATCTAAATACGGTTTTCAAAGTATTCATGAGCTTGTAGAGGAGATTTACGAAAGAAGGGTTCAAAGACCTGAGCGATTAAAGAACATCAAGCTTATCCTATTAAGAGGGGTTTTATATGAATCGCTTAAAAAAGAATCACTTCCAGAATTTGCTGAGAATAACAGAATAACTATTACCGATTTGAAAACTGCTATGGATTTGCTGATACACGATGAGGTTATTAAACAAACAGATGGATATTATGAGCTCAATAGAAACAAGGCTTTTTTTGCCACGTTACTTGAAAAATATCCTGTTATTGCTGAGCATTTAACTGGTTTTGTTGAAAAAACTTACAAAGCATTTACGAACGGAAGAGTCAAAGCACTTAACCAGCTTTTGCAAAGCGAGTTTAAATTACCTTCCAGCGAGTTTAAAACTTATGTAGAAGCAGTTAAAAGAAGTGGGTGTCTTAAGGGAATCGATGAAAGTGATTATATTTCTTATTCTACTCATGCAAAGATCATATGTGATGTTGAACATTTAAAAGTTGCAACATTTTCTTACTTTGTGAAAAGGATTTTGGCGCAGACATTCATTTTTAAAGAGGAGCTTGGGTATATTAAAGAATTAGTGTTTTCAAACAATAGCGAACTTTTTGAAAAAACAATGTCTTATCTCCAGCAGACAGGAGAGATTTTAGAAGTGGGAGGGGTGTATTTTTATTCACCGATATGACGATAGATATAATAGTTCCAGGAAAGGTTTCTAAACACCTTTTACCAGCCAAGGAATTCTATGAAGAAAAACTATCGAGGTTTGCTCAGGTTAAAGTAAATTTTGTATCGCTGGGTGGTGATGTTAATACCGATAATCCAAAGGTTATATTGGCAAAAGAGGCCGATAGTATAAATAAAAGATTAAAGGGAAGGCGATATGTTCTAATAGACCTCTGGGGAAAAGAGATGAGCAGTGAAGAATTTTCAAAGTTTTTTGACAAGCAATTTCAGTTAAACTCAGAGTTAGTTTTTGTCATAGGTGGACCTCTCGGTGTTGATGATTTCATAAGAAATAACGCATCCGAGAGGATTTCTTTTTCGAAAATGACATTTACTCATGAAATGTGCCTTGTTCTGCTGTTGGAACAATTGTTTAGAGGTTTCAAAATACTTAGGAATGAAAGATACCATTATTAGTTATTTTCCGAAAGTTTTAATGATTTGACGAGAAATGACGATAATAAATAAGAGAAAATACATAATTACTTTGAAAGGATGGTGAATTTACATGATAGACAAAATTAACAAAGCGGGTATTCAAGGAGCCCAGAACATTCAAGAAGTTAAAGGAAAAAGTGAGAAGAGTGTAGAAAAATCAAAAGGGAAGACAGAGGAAAGGAAAGTTAATGAAGAGCTCGTTGTTGAAGAAGGAAGAAAGATTGCCGAATACATTGAAATGGCTAAGAATTACCCAGAAATTAGAACAGACCTTGTAAAGCAGATAAAAGATGCGATAGACAGTGGAACGTTTAAAATTGACCCAGAGAAGATTGTGAAAAAAATATTGGAGGGATGATGATTGTTAATAGAGAATTTGAAAGATGAAATCCGGGTTCTTGATAGCATGATACAAGCCTTTAGAGGGCTTGAAAGTGCTATGTTGAATAAACAACCAGAAATGGTTTCAAAATACGCACTTTCCATAGAAGAACTGTCATTGGAGATTTCTCTCATCGAGTCTGAAAGAGAAAAACTTTTACAAGAACTTGGCTATTCAAGTGTCAGGCAATACGTTGAATCGAAGGATGGAGACGATGTTTCGCAGGTTGCTTACTTGTCTGCCGAGATTGTTGAAAAACTCAATGAGCTTACCATTGTTATGGACGGGATAAGGCAGATTGTAGAATTTGAAAATTACTACTTTGAGCTTCTCAACAATCTCGTTAGGGGCGTGAACCCATCTTCAAATTACTCCTACAACCAAAATAGGCAAGGTGTCAATTCTTATATCCAAACAAACGACAACCCAAGGTACGACCGCTTAAAATAAAAAAGAATATCCTTCATTTTCGCACGGTGTAAGACTTTGTTTTTAATTAAAGGAGTGATCAGAATTGCCAGATATAAGCCTCTTTGGAACATTGAACACTGGTTTGCTTGGAGTTTATGCGAGTAAATTGGCAATGAATGTTGTTGCTCACAATATAGCAAACGCCAATACACCGGGTTTTTCAAGGCAAAGACCGGAATTACTAACTACGCCACCTATCCCTTTGACATCTCTCACTCAACCTGCTGTTCCGTTGCAAATAGGTACAGGAGTTTATGTTCGTGATATAAAAAGGGTCAGAGATGCTTTTCTCGATATTCAATTTAGACAGACAAATAATAAATACAATTACTGGGATACAATAACTTCTAATCTACATTTTGTCGAACAGTTATTTGCTGAGCCGTCTGAAGCTGGAATCCGGTATCTTTTTGATTCTCTCTGGTCAGGTGTAGAAGAGGTAATAACGGATCCAACGAACACGGCGGCAAAACGTGGACTTGTGAGTAGAGCAGAAGAATTTGTTCAACATGTTCAAGATTTATATACAAGACTTGAACAATTGCGTGTGGACATTGATAACGAGATAGCTCAAAGAACCCTTCAGATTAATGCAATGGTAAGAAGGCTTGCAGATATAAATGCCAAAGTTAGAACAGCCGTTAGTTTGAAATACACACCGAACGATTTGTTCGATGAACGCGATAGAATACTCGACGAACTCTCAAATCTTGCGGATATATACTACTATGAAGACAACGCAGGTCAGATTACACTGAGGTTGGGAAATCAAATAGTACTCACCGGTCAAGATGCCATAGAACTCAGGGCGCTTGAAAGACCATACGGAAAAGGATTCAAAGAGATATTTGCAGGAAATTCTAAAGTTGTTGTAAATGATGGTAAATTGAAAAGTCTTTTCGACTTACGAGACAGTACACTCGTTAAATACATGAATAGATTAGATGAATTTGTCCTCTCGCTTACTGATGAATTTAACCTCGTTCATCAAGACGGTTTTAACGGTGATGGTAGTGTTACAGGATTAAAATTCTTCAACGATATTGCGGCAGAGAGAATAGAAGATTCGGTGCTTTATAGACTCGCTGGAGCAAAACGTGTTGAAAATGGTCCTATTAAATTTATCTCTGGAATGAGTGAAAGGAAAGATTTTGCTGATATCACAACAAAGCCTTTTATTGAAAAAGGTTCTATTGTATTTTTTGATGGGACGAATGGTGTATTTTCCGCACAGGTTAATCCATACGACAAAGTTGAAGATTTCCAGAATACACTCTCAGGTATTTCGGCGAGATGGTTCGATTTAAAAATTGGTGCTCACGGAGATGGTGGATATCGGTTGTACTTTGAATCTGCAAACAACCTTAGAAATACACTTGCTCTTGACTTTAACGGTAATATGTTCAATACAATGGGATTTGCAACTAAAAATGTTGACATCTTTGTTATTAACAGAAACGAGTTTAAAGTTAAAGATGGCACATATAAAATAGCTATTAATGGTAAAGAAGAGATTATAAACGTCACAACCTCAACAACGATTGAAGATATAGCAACACAACTCAACACGCATTTTGGAAATGATATAATGGCATATGTTCACGAAAACAAGTTATTGATTATGCCTACAAAGTCTAATAATTTTGATCTAAAAAAGATTAAATTATCAGATTCCGGTGGCTTATTTACGCAAGCAAATCTACATATTGAAACTTACAAAGCGCTTGATACAGGTAGAGAAACTCTCGAAAATATTCTAAACAGAAGTTCAGCTTTTTCCATTAGAATTGGTGCGACTGAAATACGGATAGATCCAACAAAAACGACTTTAAGAGACCTTGCAAAGATCATAAATGATGCAAGTACTGGAATTATAGCTGAAGTCACGCCACACGGTAAATTTGTCCTTCGCGGTTCAAGGTCATTGGACTTTGAGCTTAAAAAAGTTATTCAAGGTCCGGAAGCTCTCTGGTCAACCCTTGGCTTTATAGATCCAGATGGTGATGTATTAAACGATTGGGATGAAGGTTTTGTGTTCGTAAATCCATTTGAACCACCACGGGATCAAAGAATGAGATATATAAAAGCAGATGCACTCTTTATAGACAAACAATTTTCAAAAGAACCTTACAGGTTTGTTGAAAAATTTGCCGTTAATTCTACTATTAAGAGTAATCCAGAGACCATTGCTGTTGATATAGGATATACTGAAGAAAATCCAAATTGGGATGCAAAGGTCTTCAAACCATCTGGAAGGGCAAACACAGGTATCGTTGAACTCTTATCAGCACTTAGAAACAAAAAATTGCTAAACGATGGACTTGAGTCTTTCAATGAATACCTCGGAAGCGTTGTTGCAGAGATGGGTGTTGAAAGTGAAACTGCAATGAAGATAAAAAGCAATACAGATTTAATGAAGAAAGAAATAGAAGGTGAACGTGAAAGGGTTAAAGGTGTATCACTCGATGAAGAAATGGCTAATATGATAAAATATCAACAAGCGTTCAACGCTGCGGCAAGGGTAATGACGGCGGTAGACGACATGATTTCCAGGGTTATCGATAAGTTAGGATTAGTTGGTAGATAATTAAATTTATAGCGAGTATAGCGAGGTGATTAAAATGAGAATAACAAATAACATGATAAACGAGAGAGCTCTTTTCAATATCCAAAACAGTCTTTATAGAATCGCGCGAATGCACGATAAATTATCATCTGGTAAAGAAGTCCAATATCCCAGTGACGATGCGGTAATTGCAACTCGTGCGTCAAATATAACGAGTCGATTGAGAGAATTGGAGCAATTTAAGAGAAACGTTGACCACGTTAATAACTTCGTTCAGTCGTATGATACTACTTTACAAGAATTATCAAGCTTGTACCACAGAGTGCGTGAATTAATGGTGAGGGGAGCGAACGGAACTAATACAGTTGATGAAAGAAATGCTATAGCCACAGAACTGAAAGCATTAAAAGAACATCTTATAGAAGTTGCAAATACGCGTGTCGGAGATGAATATATATTTGGAGGGGCAAGAACTGAATTACGACCTGTTGATGAAAATGGAAATATAGTAACTCCAATTGAAGCAAATGTGAGAAGAAAAGTAAATGCACTTGGGTATAGTATAAGCTATGGAGTTACAGTGTATGATGTCTTCACACTTGAAAATGGAAAGACCGTGTTTTCTACAATCGACGATGCTATAAATGCACTCTATGAAGGTAACGAAAGAAAGTTATCTGAGATTTCGCTCAAAGAAATAGGAGTTCTCGAAAGGTCAGTTATGGAACACTTTGCAAACGTTGGTTCAACCTCGAGAATGGTAGAAATGGTCTCGTCGAGATTAGAAGATTTGAAACTATTTAATACTGAATACCTTTCAAAAGAACAGGATGCAGATTTGACGAAGGTACTTACTGATTTAAATATGCAACAATCAGTTCTTCAAGCCGCCTTAAAATCTGCCGCTATGGCGATTCAAAAATCACTTGTTGACTTTGTTGGTGGCTAATATGCGAATCGAAAGATTTTCCACAGATATTTTAAGACAAATCCAAACAATTGACTTACCTACTCACAAGCCGACGCATGCGTCGGCTTTTTTAGTTTGGTACTCAAAGCCAACGAGCGCTATAGAACACGTAGTTGAATTGGGAAGTGGAACAGGGATGGTTGCATTTGCACTTGCCAAACTGTATAATCTAAGAGTTGAAGGAATTGAGATACAAAAGGAGTTATACGAACACGCTCTCGATGGTGCAAAACTTAATGGAGTTGAAGATAGAGTCAGCTTTAATAATGTTGACGTAAGAGATGTAAGAAAGCATTATAAAGCTGAGACATTTGACATGGTTGTCTCAAATTTCCCATTTAACATAGGTAAAGAAAGTCAAGATAAAATCAGAAAAATCACACGAAATGCGGATTTTCAATTAATCGAGGACTTCATATCAGCTGGTGCGTATCTACTGAAAAACCGAGGAACTTTTGTCTTCGTATTTACACCAGTGATATTTTTAAAAGTAGTCAAATTATTATCTAAACATAATCTTACAATTCAAAGAATGTGCTTTTTACATGGGACACCAGAAAAGGAAGCAAAATTGATGGTTATTAGAGGAAAGAAAAACGGTGGACAAAATCTGATAGTTGATCCACCACAGTGGGGGGTCTAAAGAAATGGTAGAAAGGTACGCACTTGAACCTTTAAAAAGCTTATGGACATTAAGGGCGCAGTATGAAAGATGGTTGGAAGTAGAACTTGCTGTAGTTGAAGCATATGAAGAAGTTGGGGTAGCACCGAAAGGTACTGCACAGAAAATTAAGCAGCACGCTCGAATCGATGTTGATGATATTTTGAATATTGAAAAGGTAGTTGACCATGACGTTATAGCATTTATAAAATCTGTTACTAAGAATATTGGAGATGAAGCAAGGTATTTTCACTACGGATTGACATCTTCTGATATCGTAGACACGGCTAACTCTCTTGCACTTATCCGTGCTACAGATACTATCCTCGAATCAATGAGTAAATTATCAAGCACTCTTTACTCAAAGGCTCTACAGTACAGAGAACTTCCGACTATCGGACGCACACATGGTGTCCATGCTGAGCCAACCTCTTTTGGCCTAAAATTTTTGTCTTGGTATTCTGAACTTTTGAGAGATATAGATAGACTTAAATACGTTAGAGAAGAGATTGCCGTTGGAAAATTAAGTGGGGCTGTTGGGAATTATGCAAATATTGAACCAGAAATTGAAGAAATTGCACTCAAGAAACTTGGTTTGAAACCAACACCTGTGGCTACGCAAGTCGTTTCGAGGGATTATATCGCACAACTAATATCCTTATTTGCTATAATTGCAGGTCTTATTGAACGCATTGCTGTTGAAATAAGGCATTTACAAAAAACAGAAACACTCGAAGCGATGGAACCATTTAGAGAAGGTCAAAGAGGTTCATCTGCAATGCCACATAAGAAAAATCCAATCCTTTGTGAACGATTAACTGGTATGGCAAGACTTATGAGAAGCTATGCACAAGTTGCTTTTGAAAACATGGCACTTTGGCACGAAAGAGACATTTCACACTCATCTGCAGAAAGATACATACTGCCAGATTCGACAATGACAATTTACTATATGCTTGAGAAAACAAGATTTCTCATTGAAAATTTGAAGGTATTTGAGGAGAATGTTAAGAAGAATATAGAAATAACCAAGGGACTGGTTTATTCGCAAAGAATTCTTCTTGCTCTTGTGGAGGCGGGAATGAGTAGAGAAGAAGCTTATACTCTTGTCCAAAAGTATGCATTGGAATGCTGGGAGAGCGGAGAATCATTCAAAGAAAAATTGTATTCTGACGAGAAAATAGTTAGTATGCTTCGGGAAGAAAAACTTGCTGAACTATTCAAACCTGATTATTATCTTAGAAATGTTAAGAAAATCTATGAGAGATTTGAAGAGAAATGCTAATTGGAAATAAAGCGGGCTTTTGAGCCCGCTTTTATTAACCTTAGATGAGATTATTGATTCTGTTCTCCTTCTTCTTCTGTTGCGTACTCATCTGTTGTGTACTCATCTGTTGTTTCTTCTTCTGTTGCGTACCCATCTGTTGCGTACTCATCCGTTGTTTCTTCTTCTGCTGCGTACTCATCTGTTGCGTACTCATCTGTTGCGTACTCATCTGTTGTTTCTTCTTCTGTTGCGTACTCATCTGTTGTTTCTTCTTCTGTTGCGTACTCATCTGTTGTTGTTTCTTCTTCTGTTGTTGTTTCTTCTGTTGTTGTTGTTTCTGCGTTACCTTGGTTTGCTGCTACTGCCCAGATGATAGCAACTACAATGATAGCGATGACAATAAGTGTTACTGTCAACCCTTTTTTGGATGCCATAACCTCAACCTCCTTTCGTATGTTGTAAAAAAAAAACAATTTTTCTCTTGTTTCGTTTCCAATTATATCATTGTTGATGTTACTTTCAATGAGTAATTAGTGAAAAAAGTATGTTAATTTAACATTAACTATCGTGTATGTGCTGATTAATTCAGTACAAAATGGAGAATTCAGATTATCAAATACAAACTGTTTCGACATCTTTTATCCTTTGCATACAAAAGCATAGTTGAGCAAAATAGTGAGAAAATGAGCATAAAAGGGTTATGTATATATTCCCACACATAGTCAATATACCATAAAGATTGGCAAGGTTGAAATAATACTTCGAATTTTAGTAAAATTATATTGCACAAAGTAATATATTTTATCAATCAGCGTAAATTGAGAACAAAAAGGAGGCGTAAGGTATGAGGATTGTAACATGGGGATTTGGGGCAATGGGACGTGGTATTGCAAAGAACGTTGTTGAGAGTAAGTTCATGAAATTAGTTGGCGTTATTGACAAGAATCCGGAATTCATAGGTAAAGACGTTGGTGAATTGCTCGGGCTTGGAAACTACGGTGTTCGTGTGAGAGATTCTATTGATGTCATCGAGGAAACAAACCCAGACCTTGTTGTTATCGCAACAAGTTCTTTTGTTAAAGACGTTCTTCCACAGATTGAGTATGCGGTTAAGAACCATGCAAATGTTATTACAATAGCTGAAGAAATGGCATTCCCATTTGATTCCCATCCGGAAGAATCACTCTACATGGACAGCTTAGCAAAAAGATACGGAGTGACTATACTTGGAACCGGTGTCAATCCCGGATTTGTTCTTGATACGTTAATCATTGCCCTCACGGGAGTTTGCACAAAAGTTGACAAAATTGTTGCAAAAAGAATAAACGACCTATCACCATTTGGTAAGACCGTTATGGAAACTCAGGGTGTTGGAACAACACCAGAACAATTTGAAGAAGGATTAAAGAAAGGAACGATAGTTGGACATATAGGATTCCCACAGAGTATTGCGATGATAGCAAGAGCATTAGGTTGGAACATCACAAAGATAGAAGAGGAAAGAAAACCTATAATTTCTAACGTCCACAGAGAAACCCCTGTCGTTAAAGTCGGACCCGGCATGGTAGCGGGTTGTAACCACTCGGCGAAAGCATACGTTGGAGACAAATGTGTCATTGAGCTTTACCATCCGCAACAAATACACCCACACCTTGAAGGTGTCGAAACAGGAGACTACATAGAGATATACGGAGACATAAATATAAACCTTTCTATAAAACCAGAAATTCCTGGAGGAAAAGCAACGATAGCGATTGCAACCAACATGATTCCAATAGTAATAGGCGCACAACCTGGTTTGAAATGTATGGCTGACTTGCCAGTTCCAAGGTCTATCCTTTCATTCACAAGATAAATAAGGAGGTGAGCTCAGTGCTCGCTAACCTTGTCAAAAAAGGTGATTGGGTGCAAATTCAGGTTACTATACTGCAGCCCCATGAACGTGCACCACAAGTGCCTGAGGATACAAAAAAAGTTCCACTCGAGATGAGAGTTAAAGGCTTTTTGCAGGATGAAGAGGCGCAAATAGGAGCGACTGTTACCATAAAAACAATGACAGGAAGATTGGTTACAGGAAAACTTGTGGCTGTCAACCCAAAATACGAGCACGATTTCGGTGAACCTGTCCCTGAGCTCATAACGATAGGTTTGGAGTTAAGGGAAATCTTGGAGTCATCGGATGGTGATGACAAATGAGCAAAGATAGGTCTTATGTTGCAGTAATGGCAAGACGTGCCGAGATAATGCGAAAGGCTGTAGTTATAGATTACGAAAAATTTATCATAGAAGGTATAGCATTTGACTACGAAAAGATGATGGAAGAAGTTGGGTATTCAATTGAAGAAGTTAGAAAAATCCAAGCTGAGACATGCGTTGGAAACACACCTTTGGTGGAGCTTAAAAACATAAATAAACTAATCAAAAAGATAGCTCCGAAAGGCAAAGGTGCAAGGATATTTTTGAAAGATGAAGCAACAAATCCATCGGGAAGTTTCAAAGATAGAAGAGCGGCGGTAAGTGTATACCACGCTCAGAAACTCGGCTATAAAGGAGTTATAGCAGCCACAAGTGGTAATTACGGTGCTGCCGTTGCTTCTCAAGCTGCGAAAAGAGGCCTAAAGTGCATAATAGTCCAGGAGTGCTACGACAGCCAATGGAGAGGTCAACCTGAGATTCTTGAAAAAGGACGTGCGTGCGAAGCATATGGTGCAGAGGTTGTGCAACTAACAGTAGGACCAGAACTATTCTATTATACATTGGTCTTACTTGAAGAAACAGGTTACTTTAATGCATCGCTCTATTCTCCGTATGCGATAGCAGGCATTGAGACACTTGGGTATGAAATTGCCGAGCAAATGAAAGAATTAACCGGAAGATTTCCTGATGCTGTTGTTGTGACACATGCCGGTGGAGGGCTAATAACAGGGACCGCACGGGGGCTAAGAAAAGCCGGAGCAACGCAAACAAAGGTCATCGGCGCAAGTGTTGATTTGAGAGGACTACATATGGCAAGTGACACAGATTTTAATAGGAAATACTTTACAACGGGGCACACAGGATTCGGCATACCGTTTGCAGTATTTCCAGACAGGTCCGATGTGCCAAAGAACGCAGCAAGACCTCTAAGATACATGGACAGATACGTACTTGTGACCCAAGGAGAGGTCTTCTACGTTACAGAAATGCTTGCTCACCTTGAGGGATTGCAAAGAGGACCTGCAGGCAACACATCGCTCACAGCAGCGATAGCACTTGCCCTTGAGATGGATGAAGACCAAACGATAGTAGTTAACGAAACGGAATACACAGGTGCTGGTAAATTGCCGTCAGCTCAACTCACATTTGCTAAAAAAATGGGAATGATTGTTAAACGTGGAGACCCCATAAAAGAAGATATTCCCGGGAAAGTCATAGCAATTCCAGAACATCCTTCGCAAATTGGTGTTATTGAATATCCTGTTGAAGATATGAAAAAGAGCTATTTGAAAGAACTTATCAAACGAGAAAATAGAAGTGAATTTACTGAAACCGAAATGAAATTCCTTGAAGAAGATTTAAGAGCAACAAGAGAAGAAATAATCAAGTGTATAGAAGAAGTCAAAAAGAGCTTGTGAATAAGAGCAAAGAGCTTGATGGGGAGGGAAACGGATGAAACCAAGACCGGATGATTTCGCAGAAAGGTCTAAACATCTTCAAGGCATGACCGATGAAGAACTCAACGCTTACTTTTGGCAACTTGTAGAAAAAGTCGTTGACCCACTTGTCGAACTTGCAAGGACACATACAAGTCCGTCTATCGAAAGGTCAGTACTTCTAAGAATGGGATTTAACAGCTTGGAAGCAAAAAAACTTGTCGATATGATTTTTGAAAGAGGATTACTTGGCAAGGGTGCCGGTCACATCGTCTGGAGAATAGCAAAAGAACACAACATCGATTACATAGAAGCAGGAAGAAGGATGATAAATGGAGAATTCTGGGACGATGTCGACAGGATATTCAAAGGGGTGAAGAAGAATGGATAAACTCGACCCAAAAAATCCAATCGATGTTGAAGAAATATTAAAAGACCTCGATAAATACCGCCCAAGAAGAAGAGGCTGGACATGGAGGAAGAAACTTCCTGAAGGAACAAAGGTCGATAGATACGAATATTATCAAATAAGCGAACCGTTGAAAAACAGTATACCGCTTCCAGCAGCACACTATTTCAACAACATCGACCCACAACCGGACGTTGTCATCACGAGTGAAATCGCCTCTGGAAGGTTCGAAGATGACATCAGAAGAATGCGTATGGCAGCTTGGCATGGTGCTGACCATATAATGGTTATTAGAACCCTTGGTCAGTCACACTTTGATGGGCTTATCGAGGGAACACCGGAAGGTGTTGGCGGAATACCAATCACAAGAAAGCAGGTCAGAGCAACAAGAAAAGCTTTAGATTTGATAGAAGACGAAGTTGGAAGACCAATTAACTTCCATAGCTATGTTTCTGGTGTTGCAGGACCTGAGATTGCAGTATTGTTTGCTGAAGAGGGAGTTAACGGCGCGCACCAAGACCCACAATACAATATTCTCTACAGAGGTGTTAACCCTGTTAGGTCTTTTGTCGACGCAGCGGTTGCTAAGAAGATAATGGCATGGGCAAATATGCTACAAATCGACGGTGCCCACAACGCAAACGCATCAGCGAAGTTGGCGTGGACCGTTATGCCTGAACTGCTTGTCCAACATGGTATCAACTGTATGTTCTCAGTAAAGGTTGGCATGCCTAAAGAAAACATCGCGCTATCAACTGTTCCTCCAGTGATTGCACCGCTACCAGAAATGAGAATAGATTTACCATACGCTGTAGCACTTAGAGAACTCTTTAAAAGTTTCAAATTCAGAGCGCAGATGAACACGAGATACATCGAATCAGACTTGTTTGACGCAACGAGGGTACACGTTCTGAATGCCGTACTTTCAAGGTTGACAAGTGCAGACTTACAATCAACAATCACCCCGGACGAAGGAAGAAATGTGCCATGGCATATAAACTCTATCAGAGGAATTGAAACAGCAAAGCACACTCTTCTTGCAATGGATGGTATAAAGAAATACGTAAAGATTGACCAAGAAACAATCAGAGAAAAGGTCAGAGAGCTGAAAATGAGAGCTATTCTCATGCTTGAAGAGATTCTTGAGATGGGCGGTTATTTTGAAGCGCTCGAAGCTGGTATGTTCGTTGACAACGGTTATTACCCAGAACGTCTTGGTGATGGAATTGCGCGAAAGAAAGACGGGGAAATTGCTGCTGGAACAGTTGTTCCAAGAGACCCAGATTACATGGCTCCAGTTTGTGAGCACTTTGGATACAACAAGCTGCCAGAAGGTATTGAAAAACCTTGTGATCTTATCGGTGGTTGTACATTCCACAATCCAGAGAAGATACAATTCATAGACGAACTTGATGAGACAGATAATGTAAACCTAAGAATTGTGAGAATGAAAGACATGAGAACGAGAAACGTAATCAAACCTGAAGTTGAATGGTTTGCCGATGGTTGGATTCAGCTTGATATGACATTCTCGTTGCCAGAAGAATACGCAGAAGCTGCGGCACTTGCGGTTTGTGAAAAGCTTGGTCTTGAAGAACCAACGATAATTGCCAAGACCGTTCTACATCCAGTTGAGGGCACATACGTTGAACTAAAAGCAAAAGTCCCATTTGAAATAAAAGTTGATGAACTGGAACTACCGAAAAAACCTGAAACATTACCTGAAGAAGAACTCTTCAGCTTTGTTGAAAAACGCCCAATTAAAGTGGTGGCGGCAACTGTTGGTGAAGATGAACACTCAGTTGGACTGAGAGAAGTACTTGACATAAAGCACGGAGGTATCGAAAAATACGGAATAAAATACACTTATCTCGGAACGAGTGTCCCACCTGAAAAGTTAATCGACGCAGCAATTGAAACAGGTGCCGACGCTGTACTTGCTTCCATGATTATTACTCACAACGATGTACATATACGAAACATGAGAAGACTCAACGAACTCGCTATAGAAAAAGGTATTAGGGACAAGGTTTTAATAATCGTTGGTGGAACTCAAATCAACAACGACATGGCTGTTGAAAATGGCGTTGATGCAGGATTTGGTCGTGGGACGAAAGGATTACACGTTGCATCGTTTATAGTTAAGAAGTTAAAAGAAAAAGAAGGAAAGTGATATAATACATTTAGCACACAATTTAAGGGGGGGACAGGGATGTACGAAGCAACAGATTGGACGGTTGTACCACCATTTAAAAACGAACCAGTTACAGATTTCTCGAGTGTAGAAAACGAACAAAAGATGAAAGACGCACTCGAGAAAGTCTACAGAGAATTTGGAAAAGAGTACGACATCGTCATCGGAGGTAAGCCATACAAGGCTGAGAAAAAGATTAAATCAATTAACCCAAGCAAACCAGACGAAGTTGTTGGTATTGTAAGCAGTGCCAATGAAGAACTGGCAGAAAAAGCATTGGAAGCAGCATGGGAAGCTTACAAAACATGGAGCAGAACACCTGCGCATGTAAGGGCAGAGTATTTACTCAAAGCTGCAAAAAGAATTAGAGAACGCAAATTAGAGTTCGATGCAGTTATGGTATACGAAGTTGGAAAGAACTGGGTAGAAGCAGATGCAGATACGTCTGAAGCAATCGACTTTTTAGAATTCTACGCACGCGAGATGTTACGTTATGCATCGGAACAACCACTTGTCAGAATTCCGGGCGAATACAACGAATTAAGGTATATACCGCTTGGTGTTGGTATCATCATTCCACCATGGAACTTCCCACTTGCGATACTCGTTGGTATGACAAGCGCAGCGATAGTCACAGGTAACACTGTTGTCTTAAAACCAGCAAGCGACAGTCCGGTAATTGCTGCAAAGTTCTTTGAGGTGCTTCAGGAAATTGGATTGCCAGATGGTGTGGTCAATTTCTTACCCGGAAGTGGTGCGTTGGCGGGAGAATACTTGGTCAAACATCCAAAAACGAGATTCATAAGTTTCACTGGTTCAAAAGATGTTGGACTTCGTATACATGAACTTGCCGCAAAACCACAACCAGGACAGATTTGGATCAAACGAACGGTCCTTGAAATGGGTGGAAAAGATGCCGTGGTTGTTGACGAAACAGCAGACTTAGATGCTGCAGCAGAAGGAATCGTTGTCAGTGCATTTGGATTCCAAGGTCAAAAATGTAGTGCAGGTAGTAGGGCGATAATTGTTAAGGATGTATACGACAAAGTAATTGAAAAGGTCTTAGAAAAAACATCGAAGATAACGATAGGAGATGTTAGATACAATGAAAATTGGCTTGGTCCGGTAATAAACAAGAGTTCGATGGAAAAGATAATGTCTTACATCGAGATTGGCAAGAAAGAAGGACAGATAGTTTATGGTGGAAACACAAGAGAAGACCTTGGTGGTTACTTCATCGAGCCAACGATATTCAAAGATGTTGCCTGGGATGCAAGGATAGCTCAAGAAGAAATCTTTGGTCCTGTGCTCGCGATAATCAAAGCGGAAGATTTCGATGATGCCTTGAGAATAGCAAACGCAACAGAATACGGACTTACAGGTTCACTCTATTCAAGAGATAGAAAACACATCGAAAGGGCAAAAGAAGAATTCCACGTTGGTAATTTGTATTTCAACCGAAAATGCACTGGTGCGCTTGTTGGAGTCCATCCATTTGGTGGATTCAACATGTCCGGAACCGACAGCAAAGCAGGTGGAAGAGACTACCTTGGTTTGTTCTTGCAAGCAAAGGCGATGAGTGAGAAGATATAAACAAAGCGGAAAATTGATAACATTTTTTTACATGTGTCCGGCATGAGCGATAGCTTGGCGGTGAGAGTTTGCTATGGACTAGGTAATGGGAATCACAACAGTTCAAAGCACAAGTCAGCACGCGGTAGGGATAAAGACTAACAGCCGATACCGTTCGATAGATGCGGTAGTGTGAGAAAAAACTGGGTAAATCAGCTAAGTACCCAGCTTTTAGTTTATTCATGTATTGAAATTTTCCCAAAGATATCCAAATGAGCCAGTAAGTTTTTGATAAAATACGAAAGGATTAACCATTATGTTATTATGTCAGTAGGGGAGGCTCATGAGAAAGTTCGGGAAACATTTATTTGTTTTCACTGTACTCTTCATATCTTTCTTTATGCTTTTTTCATGTGTTCAAAAACCATCAGCCGAAACTGTATCGGTCCATGTTAATGTTGATGTTCCAAAAGAAGATAAATTGAGCGAGTTCAAAACAAGAATTGCAGGATATGTTGAAGAAATTGAAGCAATCTATCTTACTGTAACGAATTCGAATGGACATAAAGTATATGAGAGTTCAACTAAGAACAAAATATCCCCTTCCTTCAGCTTCTCACTTCCAAGTGCAGGAACCTAAATATTCACAGTTGAAGGAAAGCGTTTGGACGATACAAGAGTATTTACAGGTCAAACAACAGCAGAAATCATTAGCAGGGCAATCGAACACGGTATCAATAGTTGGAGAGTTCGTGAAAGGATTGATAGAGGCTATATTTGAAATCGATAATACGGTTTGGGAAAGATACAACATTCAGATTGCTCAGTTTAGTTTCAAAAAGGAACGTGAAAGCAATTGGCAGATAGAAAATCTGAACTTTACTACAAGTAGTCTCACAAAAACCATCCAAAACCTTGTACCAACGATGTACGATGTGAAATTTTCAATAAAACATCGTCAGGAGAGATAGATAGAAAAATAGCTGTAGAGCCAGATAAAGTGACCAAAGTGAAATTCAAAGTCGTTTTTGATAACGAGTTAAAGGTAGTGGTTGAGACGTCATCTATAGACCTACCTTACGTCGAAGGTGTGAGAAAACTTCAAGAAATATGGGATAGGAATTCAAACACATTAACTTTAACCTGGGAATACGATAACTCCGAAGCTACGTTTAAAATCTACAAGCGAATAGGTGATGAAGATGGAAATTACTACTTTGAAGAGGTAGGAACTACGCAGGATAAGACATATGTAATTAGCAATTTTACATTGGATGAGTATAATAGGATAGATGGTATAGCATTAACACTCTCGTCAACGAAAAAGAGAGCGGACTTGTTATTCTTGACAAGAGTAGGTTTAGCACAAAAATAACAATCGATGGGAATCTGTCAGACTGGGATGGATTAATCGTGGATGATGTAGTAACTGACGGGAGCATTTCAGGTAACGAGATATACAGAGCAGGTCTTTATTTCGATAAAGACAACATATACATAGCCGGCGATTTCACGAGGACCGAATTTTATAATTTCCTAGTGTTAATTGATATTTCCACGGGTATCGGGGCTCCCGATACAAACGCAGGTGGGGATTATAATTGGGATCGAAGTTACAAATTCGAAAGTGGTGACATAGATTTTGTCCTTGAGACGTGGGGTGAAGATTTTGGGGCATGGAGGGGAAACCCCAACGGTTTTACGTCAGTTAAAACACAGACTACACACGAAGCAGCAACTGCTGAAAACGGTCGCAAAGTTGTCGAAATAGCAGTTCCACTTAGCTTGTTTGGGATAACCGATTTTAGCAATATGAGTATAAAAGCAGCTTTTGTGTTGACCGGTTGGGTAGATAACGGAGTTCAATTAGCCGGCGATTTTCTTCCAAATCAAGGATACGAAACTTCCGACGGACGTTACACTATAATTCCTGTTGAAATTAAAAATGTCCTTTCATGTCATTCACATTAACGTACTGAACGGTTACTAGGATTATTGAGTTTACACTCATAGGTCGTCTTAAAAGTCAAAGAAAACCGGCGAAAAAGTTGGAGCTCCGCCGGTTTTTTTCTTTTTGAAGTGAGAAATAAAAAAATTTTGGTACTTAAAATTATCTTAATGTTTGTGATGTAAAAAGATTGTAGTGATATACCCTTCGTGTAAGGCAATTCTTTGTGGATGAATATTTAAGATACCAATTTCTGGAGGTGAATGCCTGTGTATACGCGTAGACTAATTTCTGTATCGGTTTTGGTACTACTGTTCATAGTCCTTTTTTTATTAGCATCTTGCCAGCCTGGGGCTCAACCTCAACAACCCAAACCTGAAGAAAAGGTTTATAAAAGTATTGGAGAAGTGAAAAACACTCTCCTGGTTTCTTCGGCTGACACAGAAACTACGGTTGACCTGGAAGGCTACGTTGTTTACAGATTTGAAGATTCCAGCTTGATTCTTGCAAATGACGAGACCGCGATAATGTTCAAAAATTCAGGCTTGAGTTCTAAGTACGTCGGGAAAAAGATACAGTTAAAGTCTGTGAAAGCAGTTTACAAAAACAAGACTTTCTACCTTGAAAAAAGAAACAGTACAGAAGCATCTATAGACCTCTCCGGCAAAACGCCGCCTCAAGCCAAGAATTTGAACTCCTCAGGTGAGCTTCCCACACCAGGGGAGAAAGAAAAATTCGCACTAATGAATGGTTTCTATTCAACAGTTCATGGAACTATCAAGTTCGACACTGATAGCCGCAGGTATTTTGTAACGTACTCCATAGCAACAAAAAACCAAGTATTTGAAATCTCAGATGAACAGTCTATCAATTTGATAAACCGGTTTAATGTCGATAAACCCATCACAGTTGATGCTGAAGCTACCTTGACGGGATATCTCTTTTACGAAACCAACTCTTGGAAATTCAAAGTCTCCAGCGCTGATGTCGTAATACCGGCTCCTAATGTTAGTGTTGGTATTGAGATTCCTGGATACGTTCTACCCGTCGAACAAGCAACCGCTACGTATTACCAAACTGAAAAGAGATTGTTAGTGGAATACACTTACACGCTTCCAGATGTTGTGTTCATGATATACAAGGAACTCAACAATCCATCGAATGAGAATGAAAAAGTGTATGAACTGATTGGAGAAGCAACAAGCACGGTCTTTGAAAAAACGGGGTTTGATTTAGGAGGGGTCAGTGGAATTGGTATTAGAGTGGTAAGTGTTGATAAAACGAAAGAAAGTGAGCTGTTCGTTGTTCCGAGAGAAAAATTTATAGAAAACTAAGACTCTGAGGACTAAGAATTTTGGAAAGGAGAAGAATTTATTGTGAAAAGCACACTAAAACTTGTAGTCTCTTTCATAACAGTAATTCCAGCTTTTGTTTTACTTTTAACATCGTGTTCTGTAAATTCTACCAATACACGTCTTATTCATAAGAATTATTCAGTAAACGTTACTATAAACCTTCCAGCAGATGTTTTAAACGCAAGTAAATCAGGCAATGCCATATCTTATTCCTTTTCTAACAAGCAAATCTCAAATGTGCAGATTACTGTTTTACAAGCTGGTTCTGTTGTTGAAACCAAAAGTGCAACTCAATTAGGAAACTTCACTTTTAATTTAGCACCTGGAACATACACTTTCGATGTAAAAACTTACTTTAAAGATGCAAATCAAGATAAATTGTTTTTCTATGGTTCTTCAACCACCACAATTGATGTACAAAATACTAATATAATAATCGACACAAGACTCGCCTCAGGAACAATACACCTGAATGTATTACCAAGGGATATAACATTCTTTACAGAACATGCAACAGTAACTCTCCAAAAACTTAACGGAACTGCTGTCCAATTTACGCAAGTTATTGGAAAGAGTTCTGGAAACTTGACTGTAGAAGTCTACCCTGGTATTTGGCAAGTTAGCACGGAAGGAATTCTCACTTCGCAAACAAATCCGAACGATAAAAGATATTCCAAGGTTCAACAAAGCAGGATTGTTTTTGTTGATGTTTCCGAAGATGAGCAAATCGTTGAAAAGCTTCTTGTTCCTTCGGAAAGTGATATCGGAAGTTTGTTATACGTAAATACTGCAGATGTCCATGACGGGGATACGTTCAAAGTAGAAACACAGACGTATAGATTGATAGGCATCGATGCTCCTGAAGTCCAAAGAACAGGCTCAAAGCCAAGAGGAGAATACGCTGATGAATCAACAGATTTTCTTAAAAACTTCGTTTCATCTGGGAATGGTTACGTCCGTGTTATTAATAAAGGGACAGACCGCTATGGAAGATATTTAGTCTACCTTCTTAATAACACTGGAGAAAAACTTTATCCGGAAGAATCTCTGAGAAACGGACTTTCAAGGCCTTTACTATACCGAGAAGAGATTGATGAAAGGTTCACACCACGCATTGTAGATGCTTATAGATTGGCATATCAAAATAGAAAAGGTATATTCTCAAAATATGAAACCGCACAGATTATTGAGCGGACAACTTCTAGCAAAGATAATTACAAGGGAAAGATTGTCTGGCTTAAAGGCCAAATTACAAATGTGTCAAGGGACTCTAACGGTAAATACACATTGACACTCGACGATGGCTGGGCAACGGTTGAGTTGCGCAAAGAGGAATATGACTATTTTGTCGCTCCTTATGACATGTATTCTCTAAGTGGCAAAAACGTTAAATTTTACGGCGAACTTTGGTCCGGTGACACAAGTGGAACTTACGAAATCCTTTTAAGAGCATTGTTTGAAATGGTTATTCTAAACTAATACTTTTCGCTTTTTCCACACTTTTGAAGGGAGGAGTATAGTATGAGGAAGTTTCACTGGTTGGTGTTGGGTTTAGTGATTTTGCTGGCGCTTTTCTCTTGTACCCAGAAAGCTGTGACGAGTTCTGTATCAGTTAAAGTCAACGTGAACTTAGCGAGTTCAACAACAGTAAAAGGCTTTGAACCACGTTTAACAGGATACGTCTCCGAGATTGACAAGATTTACCTCACGGTCAAAGACTCGAGTAACCAAACCGTTTTGGCAACAGAGACCACAAACAAAACAAACCCATCGTTCAGTTTTACACTTCCAAGCGCAGGAACTTATAGCTTCTATGTTGAGGCAAAGCGTGCTGACAACACAAAAGTTTTCACAGGGCAAAGCGAAAATGTAAGCATTGGAACTGGGAACAACGAATTAACGATCGACGGGGTACTTGTCAACGGAACATTAAGGACAAATGTAGAAATCGATAGCACAGTATGGGAAAGATATAACGTAGATAGCGCAGTGCTTGAATTTAAGAAAGACATAGCGACACAATGGACACAAAAGAATTTGACAATACAGAGTGCTAACACAACCGTAGAAGAAACTCTCTATCCATCAATGTACACAGTTAGGTTCACAATAAGCTTAACTGCTAAAGACCAATACACAACCCCACCAAATTGGAGCAACGCATCAAATCCGGCACAAGTAAACATCCCAATTGATCCAGATAGAGTAAGAAACGTTACATTTAGGGTAAGATTCAATTCTGAAAGAAATGAACCTGAGGTGATTGCTGTTGTAACGCAAATAACACTCCCGTATGCACCAGAAGTGAGCAATCTCACGGCAGTTTGGAACAGAACAAATAACGAACTAACACTTTCTTGGGAGTACGCTGAACAAAACGCCACATTCTACATATACAAAGAACTCAAAGATACAGAGAACAACACATATTACGAATACGTTGCGAATACACAGTACAGAACATTTACGATTGAGAACTTCACTCAAAGCGAATATGACAGGATAAATGGTATTGCAATCAACGCGGTTGTTGATAACAAGGAAAGTGGATTAAAAGTTCTGCCAAAAGCAGAGATTCAAGAGCAGCAAGAGTCGCAGATTCCAAGCGCACCACAAAATGTAATCGCAGAGTATGAAGATTACTCTGAAAGAATCATCCTCAGGTGGAACGCTGTTTCAGGACAAAACGTAAAATACAAGGTATATAAAAAGCTAACGACGGATAATGAGTTCACTCTTGTTCAGGATAACATCGATGCGACGACTTTTACAATCCAGCTCGCACCGAATGAATGGGACAACCTTGAAAAAGTGGCTGTTAGTGCGTACAATACTGCTGGCGAAAGTCCAAAGACAGAAGTTGCGAAATCAAGCATTACACTCCTTGACTTTGCGGGTGGAAGTGGAACGGAAGAGGACCCATACCTCATAGGAAATGCAAGACAGCTGCAGAATATACGCAATCCTGGTTATTTGACCACAGGTAAATATTTCAAACTGATTGCTGATATTGACCTTACAGGTGTAACTTGGACACCGATTGGAACATATGGCTCAAATCTTTCAACAACTGCGTTTGTTGGAGTGTTTGATGGAAATGGAAAGAAGATAAGGAACCTCACTTACAATGACACAAATGGAACAAATGTTGGAGTGTTTGGATACATTTACAACGCAACAGTGAAGAACCTGATAATTGAGAATGCAAATATTACAGCGAAACAATACGTTGGAGCTCTTTCTGGTGGTGCTAAGAACTCCACGGTTGAGAAGGTAGGTGTAAGTAACTCCACATTGAGAGCTGAAAATAGCAGTAGTAGTAGTAATGCTTACGTTGGGGGCCTTATAGGCGACGTCAATGATGATACTTCTTCTACGAATGCGATGGTTATCAAACAATGCTTTGCAAGCAATGTAACAGTCTCTGCTCCGAATCTCGATAATGCACGGGCTGGAGGGTTAGTTGGAAGATTTTATGCGAACGCTACTTCTAAAGGTGTGGTAGAAAACTGTTACGCTATAGGAAGTGTGAACTTCAAATCAACATCGAGTTCTAACATAGGTGGATTAATTGGTCTTGTGTCAAAACATACATCTGATGGAGGGTCAGTCAAGATAGTGAAGTGCTACGCTGCTGTTGCTCCAAATATGAGTGGTAATACTTACTGGAGAGGTTTCATAGGCGGTAGTACTGTTCCAGCTACATCTGACAGCGGTAATAACTACTTTGACAAAGACGTTGCAGGTACAGATAGCGGTTCTGCCTCAGCCAGTTTGCAAAGTGGCAAAACGACAGCAGAGATGAAACAACAATCTACGTTTGAAAATTGGGACTTTACGAATGTTTGGAGAATCAATGAAGGAAACGACTATCCAAGATTAAGATGGGAATTTTAATAAGACCGAAATATAGTGCTAGTCCCAAAAACTCGGGGCTCTGCCCCGGGTTTTTGGCCAGATGACAGAGATAATTTATTCCTCATATTTCGGAGGTGGTATAGGTGAAAAGTGGTTACATTGCACTTCTGGCTCTTTTAAGCGTGGTTTTGGTTTTTGTCATAACAAGCTGTGTTCCACAGCATCCATCACTTTTGTCGGTTAAGAACATCTACGATGCAAAGCTAAAGATTTTGAACTCAGCAGGTCCAGTATCGCTCGATAAAGTCGAGGGGACGATTATCTACGTTTCGGGAAGCGATGCGATTATTCACGATGGACAGACCGGTATCTACGTTTACAAAGCAGGGTCTTACTCTTCAGATGTTGGAAAGAAGGTCACGTTGACTAATGTCACAGGGACAACATATAGGGATTCTGTGCAAATAGATTTCAGTAAAGGTGGGTCTAAAAGCTTTGCAACAGGAACGTTTACAGTTGAACCTACCGATTTGACAATCGATATTGCAAATAATCTCAGCGTTCCTACTCGTGCTCTTTGGGATTTCCAATACGTTAAGGTATACGGTATACTCAACGGTGGAAAGATGACATTTACATACGAGTATGATAAGGTAAACAATAGAAAAGCAACTATCGATGTTGTTTCATTGAATTCGAGTCTCTCTCTTCCTTACACCTACGACACGGAAGCCACGTTGACAGGATACCTGCAATTTTCAAATGGCGCTTGGAGTTTGAAAATTCTAAGTGCAGAAATTGGGGATAGTTATTCTGGAGTTGGTGTCTTGGTTGATGAAGTTATTGATGGTAAAACGCTTAGAGTGGCTGAGCAAACTTACGAACTTATAGGAATAGACGATACTCCAAATCCTTCGGAGGCGAAGACAAAGTTGGAGGAGTTTATAAATTCCCAATCCGAAGGGATTGTCCAAGTTCTTGTGAAAGGTGAAAAAGATGGTAAGAAATACGCCTTCTTGTTCAGCAAGGATGGTAAGACTTTGTATCAAGAACAGGCTCTGAAAGATGGTGTGGTTGTTCCCAATCTTGTCCAAGAATGGGAAGATGCAACGATATATGAATCACTAAAGAATGCATACAAATCTGCGTATTCTTCTAAAAAAGGCGTTTATTCGACATTCACTGAAGCTACAGTTATTACAATAGAAAGTTCAAACACATATGTTGAAGGCAATTATGCAATCTTTTCTGGAGCAGTATCAGATGTAAATAAAGACGAAACAGGAAACATTGTGATTAACGTAAGTAACTGGCTCAAACTGGCAATCTCGGCAGGTAATTTCAAATATTTGTTCACTTCTACGTTTGAACAATTTGAACAGTCGCTCGAAGGTAAAGTTATTAACTTCTACGGTAAAGCCAAAAGAAACGAAGGAATACTTGAAATGCCGTTGTATGCAGAATGGGAAATGTTCTCGTTCGAATCAGGTTCTGGAACGTCAGAAGACCCATACATAATCACGAAACCTGAGCACTTGGTTAGTGTAAGGGCATTTGCAAGTGCTAATAAGTATTTCAAACTTAGGGCAGACATAGACCTTGCAGGGGTTGATTGGACTCCAATAGGAACATATAGTTCAAATCTTTCAGAGAGTGCATTTGTAGGAACGTTTGATGGGAATGGGCACAAAATAATGAACATATCTTTCAACGATACAACAAAGAGTAATGCAGGTTTGTTTGGTTACTTGTACAACGCAACGGTGACGAACTTGATAATTGAGAATGCAAACATCACTGCAAGTAGGCGTGCAGGAGCATTAGCGGGCGCTTCCCAACTTTCAAAAGTTTACAGGGTTAAAGTCGTCAATAGTTCGGTGAGGGTAACATACGACGGTTCAGGCTATGGTGGCGGGCTCATTGGAGAAGCGATAGATGGAACAGAAATCGAAGAATGTGCGGTCAGAAATACGACAGTTTCTGGAGTGAAATATGCAATTGGAGGATTGCTTGGTAGACTTAGAGTTAACTCTGGAAAGCCTGCAGTTGTGGTTAGGAACTGCTATGTAGAAGGTGGGCAGGTCAGTAGTGATTTTTCAAGTTCAACAGCTGCATCAGGTTTCATATGTAATTACTACAGGGCTTCAGGAACGAATGCAGTTATTGAAAACAATTATCTAGCAACTCAGATAACTAACGGAAAAGCGTTTATAGCGTTTTCAGAATCAGGTAGTCAAACACCGGTTGTGACAAGTTCCTACTATGACACGGAGGTTGTAGGCTCTGGTGCCAGTGATTCATATGCAACGGGTAAAACGACAGCAGAAATGAAGCAGCAAGCTACATTCTCTGGTTGGGACTTTACGAACGTTTGGACAATCGATGAAGGTAATGACTATCCAAGATTGAAATGGGAAAATTAGTTTTTGTGGGAGGGAGCTAAGTTGAGAGGCAAATTAATTAGACATGCTGTCTTGTTTTTTTCGGTTTTCTTGGTCTTACTCTCGTTTGCGTTTAAAATTGACTTTAGGTTAACAGGGTATTTAACCTACGACATGAACTTGGGAAATCTCGATAATTTCCCAATAGCATACTGGACAATCACACCACCAGCACCTTTTGATTCCGTAGCAATCAAATTCACCGATTATCTAACATATTCACATGGTACCTTTAAACTCTTTGACTACGACTTCATCGTTCCTAGGTATTACTTTGTCGATACGAAGCTTTCGGTTAACATCCCATACGTTCAGACTATCTATCTTGCGGCAGGTAGGATGAGGCTTTCGAGAGGTCTGACTTCCCAATACGAGGGTGTTTCGCTCGGTGGATTGAGGTTTGATACATACAGCACATCAAATACAACACCGGGGCTTGGTGGATTTGTCGGTTATGTCTACGGTAAATTTGGTGGTTATTCATACGAAGTGGGTGGTGCTTACAGCACAGAACTGAATAAATTTGCACTTTATGGAACCCTTACAACCAGTTTTGGGCGTTTTGGTGCATACTACGAAACTCGCTATGATCAAGTTTCTTTGAATTACTCCAATTCCCAGAAGTTCTCATTTGGGACTATTGATTACTGGGCAGGTATTGGTGGAGCAACGAACACTATCAATGAGCCAAGCTTTTTGGTCGGTGCCAAACTCACATCTGGTCCTTGGTTTGCAGCCAGTCAGTTCGCTTGGATTGGTGCGAATAAATACGATGTAAGCTTTGCAACAGGAGAACCTTCAAACCCGAACATGCCACGCTCTTGGAACGTTATGGGCGAACTTGGATACAACTTCCCAGGATTTTACCTCGGAATTTTTGCCAAATACAACAGCAACTTGGCAAGTAGTGGTTGGTTGCCGCTGTATGGTGTGAAATTAAATGTTGCGGATTTCTCACTCTCGTTTGCCAACGGTGATTTATATGCTTCTTCTGCACTTCCAACAACTCAGTTTGCCCTGCTTAAGCTCACGTATACATACCAAACAAGCATAGACCTACTCGGTGCGGTGCAATCGCTTGTCACAAGTCTTACCCCAAGACCAGTAGTTCAGGAAAGCAAGCAACCGACAACAATCAAAATTGCAGACCTTTACACAATGTCAGAAGGTTCAAAGGTTACCGTCACTGGAACTGTCCTTGCACCAGTTGGATTGCTGAGCAATTCGGTAACATATATCCAGGATGAAACGGGAGCGATAATGCTATATGGAAGGTCCATCCCTACGAGTTTGAATGTAGGAGATATCGTTGTTGTGAGTGGCTCAACGAAAGTCTACAACAACATTCTTGAGATAGTCGTAGATAGCATAACTGTAGTTGGTAAAGGAAATGTAAGACCTGTTGAATTAAAGTCACTTGACAAGTCTTACCTTTCAAATCTTGTATTTGTAACCGGAACAGTTGAGAGCGTTGGAAAGGATAATTTCATTGTAAACGCCGGTGCTTTTAAAGTAAAGGTTTACATTAAGAGTGCAACAGGTATTAGTTTAGCTGGTATTTCAGAAGGAAAAACTGTTAGGGTAACGGGTATATTGACATTGTACAAAGATGAGCTTGAAATCCAGCCATTGAAGCAGGCAGATATTGAAGAAAAATAAAAACAATTACACACTATAAGGGAGTGGATGTGAGGAAATGATTTTTAGAAAATCCAAAATAAACGCACTATATATTCTTGTAATTACCATCAGCCTGGTTCTTGCTCTAACACTGAGTTCTTGTTCTACTCAAGAAACAGTGATAAGTAGTGTTGAAGTACTCGATGGGGATACACTAAGAGTTTCAGGGCAATCATTTAGGATTCTTGGCATCGATGCGCCAGAAATTCATGAAAGTGACAAACCTGTAGGCGAATATGGGCAGGATGCAAAAAATTACCTTTACTGGTTCGCAAGTCAATTTGAACTTTCGTATGAGCAAAAAGGAAAAGATAGCTATGGAAGGATTTTGGTTTACCTTTTTGGTAAAAATAGACGAACTGGTGCGAAGTACTTGTATGAAGCCTCGGTTACTGAAAATGGATACGCTCGACCTTTGATTTACGACAATACATCGGTTCCAGAATATACCAAGGCAATCGTCGATGCTTACAAAAGAGCATACGAAAACAGAAGAGGTATATTTTCAAAATACGATAATGCACCGGTTATCGATATAACCAAGGCAAGCCAGCTGAGTTCATACAAGGGAAAGATTGTATGGCTTGAGATGGATGTTAACAACGTAAGATTTTCTAACGATACTTACTACTTATATTCTGACTTTGCGCTTGTTAAGATAAGAAATGGTGAGTATAACAATTTATTCAATGGGTACAACCTCTATGGTCTAAAGGGTAGAAAAGTAAGGTTCTACGGTGAGCTCTGGTATGACAGCTACGAAGGAAAGTATATGATTATGCTTCGCGCACCGTTTGAAATTAAAATCGTCAACTAAAAACAAAAAGGAGGGACTGACGGTATGAAGAAGTTTTTGGTAGTGTTTTTGTTGGTAGTGAGTGTTGTATTCTTCTCCCAGAACTTGGTCAAAATCGCCGATATTTACAACTTGAAAGTTGGAGAAACGGTTGAGGCAACCGGTATCATTCTCGCCCCAGTTGGTGTACTTGGAAGCTTGACAACGTATATGCAAGATGAGACCGCTGGAATCATGTTATACGGCAAGGTCTTACCTGTTGACTTAAAGATAGGCGATGTTGTCAAAGTGGTTGGAAAAACAAAGGTCTACTATGGAATTCTTGAGATTATACCAGACAAAGTAGAGGTCATTGGCTCAGCAACTCCAACAGCTGTCGAGCTTAAAGACGCAGACTTCGAAAAATATCTGTCCAATCTGGTTGTAGTTACGGGAACTGTGAGCTCTGTTGAGAAGTATCAGTTTAAAGTGAAAACGGAAAAGTTTGAAATTTTGGTGTATATAAGAAAAGAAGTGCCATTCAAAGTTAACACGCTAAAAGTCGGAGACAAGGTTTCGGTAACAGGTGTTATGTATCTGTACAAGGATATGTATGAAATACTTCCGAGGATGCCAGAGGATATAAAGAAATTCTAAAAAAATGAGTGTAATTTCCATGATGCATGAGAAATCCAGCTGGGAGAAAACCAGCTGGTTTTTTTAGTTTCTTAACAGTTTTAAAATGTTTGCTAATACAAATATGTTACAGTGTTTGTGAATAACTCCCGGAGGGAATACGGGAAAAATCAAAGCTATGGAGGTGTCAAACGTGAAACTTAGAGGATTTGTGTTGTTAGTTTTGGTGTTTGTAAGTGTTCTTTCGTTCTCGCTGAACATTATTTACCTTGTCGGTGACGGTATGAGCTTTAACCAGCTTCTTTTGGCAAGTATTCTTGAGGGACGGGTTTTGGCAACTATGACAATGCCATACACAGGAATTACGACAACATACTCTGCTGATTCATGGGTGACAGATTCTGCTCCAGCAGGCACGGCACTGTTTAGCGGATACAAAACATTGAACAGGGCTATAGGTGTTCTTCCCAATGGTTCAGCAGTGTCTTCAATGTTTGAATCTGCTAAGAAAGTGGGTTTCAATATTGGTTTGGCAGTCACGTGTAGAGTAACTCACGCTACACCAGCTGCAATGTATGGTCATGTTTCAAGTAGAGACGACGAAGTAACACTTGCAAAACAACTTGCCGAATCTGGAGTTGTTGATGTGATATTTGGTGGCGGATGGGATATGTTTGTCCCCACTGCGCAAGGTGGTAAAAGAACAGATGGTCTTAATCTAATAGAATTGATGAAAAACAAAGGGTATGAATATATAACAACAGTCGAACAGCTTAATACTGTTCAGTCTCCAAAGGTTCTTGGTTTATTTGCCAAGGGACACCTTGACCCAGTTTCAAACAGAACATCAGTTCAGCCAACCCTCGACGTTATGACCAAAAAAGCTTTAGAGCTTCTCTCAGAAGACGGAAAACCATTCATGCTCATGGTCGAAGGTTCACAAATAGACTGGGAAGCACACGCTAATGATTTTTACGGAGTTTGGAAAGAAACAGTTGAATTTGATAATGCAGTGAAGGTAGCTCTCGAATTTGCAGCAAAGGATGGAAATACCCTTGTTATTGTGCTTGGAGACCATGAAACAGGTGGATTGTCAATTTCAAAAGGTGGCTACAAAATTAACGTAGAACTCGCAAGGAGTGCAAAGGGAACTACACAAATGTTTTTGAGCCAGTACAACATCGCAGATAAAGAAAAATTCATTGCAGGTCTTAAAGAATGGTATGGTATATCTATCACAGATGCTGAATACGAAAACCTAAGAAAGATCCCTTCAAACAATTTAAGAAGAGAACTTGCAAGGTTTGTCAGTGAGAAGGTAGGTTTTGGCTGGACAACATTTGATCACACAGCTGCACCTGTTCCAGTATACGCATTTGGACCTGGTGCACATTACTTCACAGGTTTCATGGACAACACGGACATTGCTAAGATTATTATGCAGTTAACAAAACTTTCGGCAATCTCATTCCCTGCGATTAAAACAACAGGTAGTGGGTATTAAATTAGGAATGAAAATTCTCATTTAGCGCGTTAATTTAGCCTTCTGAAAGCTTTTCTTCCCCTGCACATCTCTATGTGCGGGGTTTTTCTTAATTTTGAGGCTTTGTTATCTGCTGAAAATGTTGTACAATAAATTGTAGGATGAAGTTATAAGGCAGGATACATATCATGGGGGAGTTAACATGTCAAGAATGGATTTTCTTAGTTACCCACTGCCGGATGTTTTGAAAAAATACATTTACCAAGGTTTCTTCAAAAAAGCCCGTGAGCAAATTGATAAGATATTAGAACACAGATTACCACCACAGATGAGAGAAAGGCTTAAATTTGAATTGTTTAGAATGGAACTGCTCAAAAGAACTTACAAATACCCTCCAGACGAAGCGCTTAAGATTTTCAAAAAGGCGTTTAAAGGTGCTACGAAATCGGAGTTTGAGCAACTTTGGAGAGAAGGGAGAGTAGATTTGATATACATCGAGACACAAAGATTCTTTGAAAGCAGGTTTGATAAGAACCTGGCTTTCAATAAAAAGGAATATAAGGCAAGGCAGAGGGTTGATAAGCAAACACTTAGAAGACGTGAGATAATCAACAAATCTGTTGAAAGACTACTCAAGAATGGAAAACCCAAGAGTTACAGAGTTTGTGCGAGAATAACTGTTGAAAAGGAACATCCGAGGGAAGAAAAAGTTCGTGTATGGTTGCCTTTTCCAAAAGAAGAATTTCAGCAGAGCGATGTCAAATTGATAAGTGCAAGTCACGAGTGCGAAATCGCAGACAATTCAGTTGGTCAAAGAACAGTGTATATGGAAGGAAAGGATAATGAAAAATTCTACGTAGAGTTTGAGTACACAGTTCATGAGTGGATTGGACAACAATCGCTCTATACACAAAAGCCTACAAAAGAAGACATTAGTGAATTACCACCCCATATTGTCTTTTCTCCTTTCCTAAAAGAACTCCTCCATACGATATTCCACAACAAGGAATGGACCAAGTTTGATGATTTAGCACGTGCGAGAAGGATATACGACTTTGTCACACTAAATGTGAACTATTCATTCGTTTTACCTTATGCCCTGTATGATAATATCCCAGAATACGTAGCAACAACCTTCAAAGGTGATTGCGGGTTCCAAGCGCTCTTATTTATTACTCTGTGTCGCATGGCTGGGATACCTGCTAAATGGCAATCTGGCTGGAGTATAACTCCGCTTGGGGCTTCTCCACACGATTGGGCACTTGTCTATCTTGAAAGATACGGATGGGTGCCAGTTGACCTTTCGTTTGGTGGATGGAGAAGAGAACAAGAACCGATGCGTATATTCTACTTTACGAATCTTGATGGATTTCGAATGTTTGCGAATACAGAATTTCAGGGGGATTTCTATCCTGAAAAGAAAGCGTGGAGGTTGGACCCTTACGATAATCAGACCGGAGAAATGGAGATAATCAACAAAGAAGAAGATGGGTATGTAATTGATTTAAAAAGCGAAATCGAGGTTCTTGAATTTGAAGAGTCAATAAAGGGAAAAAGAAAATAGGTGGTGTTTAAGGTGGGAAAAATCAAATCGGTAAAGTTCAAATTGAACCGCTTTGAATATGTGAAGCCATTTCATATCACAAACAATGTTTCATACGACACGGAGAACATAGAAGTTATTGTTGAGCTTGATAATGGAGTTGTCGGATACGGAGAGGCTTCACCATCGTTTAGGGTGAATGGTGAGAAGGTTCCTGCTTTATTAGGGCTGGAACAAATTGTAAATGAAATGATTATTGGGATGGATGTTAGAAATTACCGCCAAATTTTCGATGTGACCGACAAACTTTTTGGTGCACCAAGCATTAAAGCTGCAGTTCAATATGCTGTTCTTGACGCATTCAGTGAAGAAATTGGCGTTCCGGTTTATCAAATACTTGGTGGTGCGAAGACAAAGATAGAGACGGATTATACAATAAGCATAGGGACTATCGAAGAGAGAGTTGAAGATGCAAGAAAGATTTTAGAACGTGGGCACAGCGTGATAAAGATAAAGGTAGGGGAAAACCTTGAAGAAGATATACAAGCGGTGATGGCAATTTATGAGGTTTCAAAGGGATGCAAATATATCGTAGATGCTAACACAGGTTATACACCAAAACAGGCAGTGAAATTTGTGACCGAGTTATACAGGGCTGGCATAGATATACATGTTTTCGAGCAACCAGTTGCGATGCACGATATAGAAGGACTTAAATACGTAAGATGGAACTCTCCATTCCCCGTTGCAGCAGACGAGAGTGCTAAGACAAAATATGATGTGATGAGATTAATAAAAGAAGAAGCGGTGGATTACATAAACATTAAACTTATGAAATCAGGCATCAGCGATGCACTTGCGATTGTTGAGATGGTGAAAGCTGCAAATTTAAAATTAATGATTGGTTGTATGGCGGAATCAAGCCTTGGAGTGAATCAAAGTGTCCACTTTGCTCTTGGAACTGGTGCATTTGATTTCCATGATTTGGATAGTCCGCTGATGTTGAAAGAGCCAGAATTTAGAGGGAAGTATAATGTAGAGGGAGTTTATTATTTTGTGTGATACTGTTAACTTGTAGTGATGAAAATAGCTAACTGAGAAATGACATTATCAATGCTGCTCTTATACTTTTACGCAAATTTGTGATATAATATACTTAGGGACAAATGACATTATCGATGTTGCTCTTGTTGACTTTCAAAGCAGATGAATTGTTGGTTGCCGTATTTGTCATGACCCAGTAGACAAAGAGCCACACTTTGGGCAAGAAGGCGTCGGGTTATTCATATCGTGGAACCTGCTTTTGTTAAGAGTTGTTGGGGGTTATCCCCTATTTAAAGAATAATGCGGTTTTTGGAAAATTTCAATACTTTTAGTTAACATTATATTTTGTGTAAACGAGGTGTACCACATGGGTGAAAAGGTAGAGATTTATGGGGACGTAGTTATAGATGAAGACATACTCAGACGTTTTTATTACGAACCTCACCAATTTGGTGGTTACAAAGTTTATAGAAGGGTTCTAATAATGGAAAAAAGTGGATTACTTGGCGTGATAGGAACATACAAGCTCTTAGATTTTATAGTTATCAATATTGAGCTAAACGATTTGCTAAAGATGATACAGCCTGTCAAAGATGTTATGATTCAAAGATTTTTGATATTTGGCAAGGGTAAGATGATTAAGAAATCTTTTCACTTAGGTTTGAAAGGATGGGTATACATAGGTTTTTATGAAGGAGAAGAAACGTTTTTTGATGATATGAGGAAGGAGTTAAAACAAGCAATAAATAAGGTTTAAAAAGAAACTCTATCTTTAAAACAGGAGGTGTGCGTAGGTATGGTTATCTTACTTTTCTTAGTTGCGGTGGTGTTGTTTGTAACAGCGTATTTTGTGTATGGTAAGTGGCAAGAAAGATTTTACGAACTTGACGATTCAAAAAAGACACCGGCACAGGAACTGTACGATGGTGTAGACTATGTACCCGCTCACCCAACTATACTTTTGGGTCATCATTTCTCCAGTATAGCAGGTGCGGGACCTATCGTTGGACCAATTACGGCGGCTTCTATTTTTGGATGGTTACCTGCATATTTGTGGATTGTTATAGGAAGTATTTTTTTTGGCGCAGTACATGACATGGGTGCTATTGTTAGCTCAGTAAGGCACAAAGGAAAAAGTGTAGCTGAGGTCATAGACCACTATATTGGAAGACGTGCGAAGTTACTTTTCAATGCTTTCGCTTGGTTCGCCCTTATACTAGTTGTAGCAGCGTTCTTGGAACTGGCTGCTGCTTCTTTTGCAGGTGATCCTGCTGTAGCATGGAGCGCAGTTTTATACATCGGGCTTGCGATTGTTTTTGGACTACTGGTCTACAGATTGGGATGGTCTTTTAAGATTTTAACTATCCTTTTTGTGCCTCTTCTTTTTTCTGCTGTTTCTATTGGTAATTATTCTACTGTTCTCCAAACTGCCTTTTCGTTAGATATCGACACATGGAGGATAATACTAATTGCTTACATTTTCTTTGCTTCGGTTCTGCCAGTATGGATACTTTTACAACCAAGGGATTACTTATCATCATGGTTTCTTTATGCAAGTTTGTTTATTTCTGCAATAGGATTGCTTTTCGTTGGCGGTAAAAGTGAAGTTGCACTTGAAGCCTTTAAGGGATGGGTTTCAAACGGCAACTATTTGTGGCCAATGCTTTTCATTACGATTGCTTGTGGTGCGATAAGTGGTTTTCATTCTTTGGTAGGCAGCGGTACAACAGCAAAGCAGTTGAAAAGTGAAAGAGATGCCACAAAAATAGGCTATGGTGGGATGCTACTTGAAGGAATAGTGGCAGTTATTGCCCTTACAACTATTATGGTCACGGGAAAGATTTTAAGTCCTGCTGAAGGTTTGCCACCGAATCCTCAATACACTTTTGCTGTTGGTTTTGCAAAATTTGCAAGCATTTTTAGAATACCCGAGAAGATTGCTGTTTCGTTTGGGATGTTTGCAATTAATACTTTCATACTAACATCACTTGACACAGCTACAAGATTGGCAAGATACCAACTTGAGGAACTTAGTCTTGGAAAGATTAATAAATACCTTGCAACAATTATAACTGTTGGTAGTTCGCTTATATTAGTCTTCATGAAAACAGGTTCAGTTCCTGTGTGGAAGATGATTTGGCCGGTTTTTGGTTCTGCCAATCAATTAACCGCAGGCTTGGCATTACTTGGACTAACGGCTTTTGTTATGAAAGGATTAAAAAAGAAAGCCCTATTTACAGCAATTCCTATGTTTTTCATGATGACTACAACCATAGTAGCGCTTATTATGTTAGCTGTTAGCAACTTTAAAATTAGCACATTACCGCTTGCTATTATTTCGATTGTGTTGATAGTTTTGGCATTGACACTTGCTATAGAGGCTTTTAGTGTTTTGGTTGAAAAACGTCAAGTGAAAAAAGAAAAGGTATTAAAAGAAGAAAATGTATTAACAGAAAACGAAGAGCTGGATTAAAAAGGTATATTCCACGTCCTAAAATATGTTGAAATTTATGAAAGACTTTTATGATTAACCTTCTTTTGCCTTTCGACAAGAAACGAAAGAAGAGAATTTTTCTGGAGATTGTGCTAGAAACAGTCAAGATTATACCAAATGATTAACATAGTGATATATTAAGCTGGTGGTTATCAATAAAAGGCGCCCTAAATCGGTAAGGGCGCCTTTCTCGTGCAGTTTTTGAATTTTAAAATATACTAAATTTTTGAAAGAGCGGTGCAAATATCAATGAAACCACTGCCATTATCTTTATCAGTATGTCAAGGCTTGGACCAACGGTGTCTTTTAATGGGTCCCCAACTGTATCACCCACAACCAACGCTGAATGTTCCACAGAGCCTTTACTTAAACCTGGAATCTTACCTTGTTCAAGATGTTTTTTTGCGTTGTCCCATGCACCACCAGCGTTAGCTGTAAAGAGTGCGAGCATAATTCCGCTCAATGTGGTTCCAACAAGAAGTCCACCAACAAAATCAACACCAAAAGTGAAACCAGAAACAAGTGGTGTCACTATTGCTATCATCGCAGGTAAGACCATTTGTTTGAGTGCTCCATCAGCACTTATTGTGATACACCTTTCGTAATCTGGAGTTTGGCTACCATCGAGAATCCCAGGCATTTCCTTAACCTGTCTTCTTATCTCATCAACCATCTTTGAAGCAGACTTTACAACAGCTTCAATTAATATTCCACTGAATAGATAAGGCAGTGCTGCACCGAGTATAGCCCCTCCCAGAGTTCTTGCATTTATTATGTTTAAATTCAAAAGTTCTTGTATACTTCTTACATATTCTCCAGGCGAGGTCTGAGAATATATGTACGAAGCAAAGAGCGAAAGTGCTGCCAAAGATGCAGAACCGATAGCGAACCCTTTACCAATTGCCGCAGTCGTATTGCCAACCATGTCAAGTCTGTCTGTTATATGCCTTACTTCCGGTTCAAGCTCTGCCATCTCACTTATGCCACCTGCATTGTCTGCGATTGGTCCGTACGAGTCTATTGTAACTGATGTGGCTACAAAAGAGAGCATACCAACAGCGCCCATAGCTACGCCGTAGAGTCCTGCAAAATGATCTGCCAATACGATAGTGATAAATAGAACAAATGATGGAATAAAAGTACTTCTCATCCCAAGTGCCAATCCACCACTTATTACCATTCCAGTACCTTGAAGTGATTTGTAACTTAGCTTTTTAGTAGGTGAGAAGTGGTCGGAAGTATAGTACTCGGCAAGAAGACCTATTAAGATACCAGCTATAATTCCAGCGATTGCTGAAAAGTAAGCAGAATAAGGACCGTAGCGGAAACCAAAATTAACAAGCGCATCATTTGATTCGCCTTTCAACATGTACCCTGTGAATATAAAGTTCCCAATACCAGTCAAAAGAGCTGAAATAATCAGTGCTATGTTTAATTCCTGGTGCGGTTTGTCAGACAAATTACGCATAACCACAAAGAGAATACCAATAGAACAAGCTAATAAACCAATCGTAGTAAATCCAATTGGATAGAATATCAATTTAAGTGCAGTTTCATAATATTTACCAGAAAGTACGTAGTTGTACGAAGCAAGAACAATTGAGGAAAGGATTGCACCAACGAAGCTCTCAAGTAAATCTGCACCAAGTCCTGCTACATCTCCCACGTTGTCTCCAACGTTATCGGCTATCGTTGCGGGATTTCTTGGGTCATCTTCTGGTAATTTCAATTCCGTCTTACCAACTAAGTCCGCTGCCATATCAGCAGCTTTTGTGTACACGCCACCTCCAACCCTATCGAACATCGCAACAATCGAACAACCAAGCGAATAGCCTGAAAGGGTCATAGCAAATGGTATGAAATTCACTCCGATATGGTTATCAATAATGATTAGACTTTCAGAACTAAGCTGACCTTTAAAAAGGTTTATCACTATATTCATACCCAAAAGTGCTAAGGCACCGACAGAAAGCCCCATCACAGAACCGCCTTGAAAAGCAACTTTTAAAGCAGGTCCTATTCTCTTTGTTGACCTTGCCGCTTCTGAAACTCTCACGTTTGCTCTTGTTGCAGCTTTCATTCCAAGATAACCAGCAAGTGAGCTCATAAAAGCACCAAATACAAAAGCTATTCCCACGTACCAAGCAGTCAAAAAACTCAGCACAATAGAGATGATAACAACATAAATTGCAACAGTTCTGTACTCATGATTGATAAACGCATCAGCACCTTTTCTAATTCTCAGCGAAATATCTTTCATTCGCTCAGTTCCTTCAGACTTTTTGAGAAACGCAGTAAAGTTGTAGGCGACTAAAATCAAGGCGATAATTGGACCAAATATGTATACAAATTCCATAAATCTCTTCCCCCCTTTTTTTGAGAAAATGACCATACCCTCATTGAAATTTTACCATAAGAATGTATAAAGACAAAATTTTTCAGAATATTAACTGTAATAATTGTCTGGAAACTAATATTTAAAAAAGAGAGGACATCTTTTCGATACCCTCTCTTGGTTATTTGGTCGGGGTGACTGGACTTGAACCAGCGACCTCTTGCGCCCCATGCAAGCGCGCTAGCCACCTGCGCTACACCCCGACAACTTTTTCCAATATTCAATTTGCAGGTTTATTTTACCATATAGCGTTTAAAAAATCAAGATTTCACCCTTTCAGAGTAAAATATCGAAGGACTTTATGATATAATATGATATAATTTATCAAATGATATAATTTATCAAATTCAAACCTTGTTTGGAGGTGAAAGTATGTTTGAAGAAGTAAGAGAATCTATTGTTAATTTGCGAAGGGCTTTTGAAATTGTGCGACTTAGCGATACTTCAATTAAAAACAAGGCGATAAATGCTATAGCTAAAAGACTCAATGAGAACAGAACATATTTGATTGAAGAAAATGCAAAAGATATCAGAAAAGCAAGGGAAAATGGTGTAAGAGAATCGCTGATAGACCGATTAGCTTTAAATGATAAAAGGATAGAAGAGATGCTTAAGAGTTGTGAAGTGGTATTATCCCTCAAAGATCCTATTGGAGAGGTTGTCGATTCTTTTGTAAGGGAAGATGGTCTAAAGATTTACAAAGTTCGAGAACCAATAGGGGTTATAGCTATAATATATGAATCCCGTCCGAATGTTACTGTGGAAACAACACTTCTTGCGTTAAAATCGGGGAATGTTATTTTATTAAAAGGTGGTTCCGATGCTATTAATTCAAATATAGCTCTCACGAATATCATTAAAGAAGCACTTAGAGAAGCTAACCTACCAGAAAGTGCGGTAGAGCTCGTTCGTAGCACAGATAGGAGTGTTGTTGATTATATTATCAACCAGCGTGGACTTATTGACTTGGTTGTACCGCGAGGAGGCAAACCGCTTATTGATTATGTGACTATGAACTCGAAGGTACCTGTCCTTGAAACAGGTGCAGGGATTTGTCACATATTCGTGGATGAAAGTGCTAACGTTGAAAAGTCCATTCAAGTGATTGATAATGCAAAAACACAAAGACCTGGCACTTGTAATGCTGTTGAGACACTACTTGTACATGAACATATCGCTCCAAAACTCTTACCTGAGTTGAAAAAGATATTCGATGAAAAAGGAGTCGAAATCAGAGGTTGCGAAAGAACAAAGAATATTATCAATTGCAAATTGGCAACCGAAGAAGATTGGGAAACAGAATACCTTGATTTGATAATTTCCGTGAAGATAGTTTCATCGATTGATGAGGCGATTAAACATATAAGTAGATACTCTACAAAGCATTCGGAATCAATTTTGACAGAGAACTACACAAATGCTATGAAATTCATAGCTTCTATCGATTCATCTACCGTATACATTAACGCATCGACAAGGTTTACAGATGGTGGTCAATTTGGTATGGGAGCAGAGATTGGTATCAGTACACAGAAATTTCATGCGAGAGGACCTGTTGGTTTAAAGGAGCTTACAACTACGAAGTTCATAGTCTTTGGGGACTATCATACCAGAAAATAATATCCAAAGGAGATAGTTGACCGTGGCAAAGGTGGTCTTAAAAGTTGGGAGTAATTTACTTGTTAAGCAAGATTCAATTAACAAAACTTACATTATGAATTTCGTAGCTGTTGTAAATGAAATAATAGAAGCTGGTAACCAAGTTGCCATTGTCTCTTCAGGCGCTGCGGCAACTGGAAGGGCTCTCTTGTCCCTGAGAGGTATTTCGAGAAGTATTTTGTCAAAGCAAGCACTCTGTGCAATTGGTCAGCCAAAGCTTATGGAAATATACCAACAGGCTTTTGATTTCTTCAACCGTCATGTTGCACAGATTCTTCTCACAAGAGATGATTTCAACAACCGGCAGCGATTCCTTAATTTAAGAAACACACTTATCGGTCTCAGTGAGCTCGGAATCGTGCCTATTATAAACGAAAATGATACGGTTTCAGTCGACGAGATAAGATTTGGAGATAACGATATGCTCTCAGCTATGTTTTCGATATGTTGGGGAGCAGATTATCTCTTCTTGATGACATCCGTTGATGGAGTGATTGGTGAAGAAGGGAAGGTTATAGAAAGGTATCCTGTAGACACTCCAAATGTTAGAATAGCAGACCTTGGGAAGACTTCATTTGGAACGGGAGGTATATCGTCAAAAATAATGGCTGCGAAAATTGCTGTTGAGAGTGGGGTTAATGCTTTTATTGTAAATGGTAGAAACTTAGAATGTGTGATGAGGGTCCTTAAAGGTGAAAAGTGCGGTACTCAATTCGTACTTTCAAAGCAGAGAAAATTGAGTAAGAGAGAATCATGGGTGAAGTACATTAGTAAACCGAAGGGTATACTAAATGTAAATGAAGGTGCGCATATTGCCTTACTTGAACGAAAGAGCCTCCTGCCGGTGGGTATCATTAATGTGGAGGGAAACTTTGAGAAGGGGGATGTTGTAATCATTGAATATCAAGGAAAGATAATTGGGCGAGGTATTACGAACTACTCAAGTGAAGAATTAGAACAGATAAAAGGATTAAAGAGCTCGGAAATCCCAGAAGATATTTACACTTACGATGAGGCTGTGCATGCCGACAATTTGATTATAGAAAAGAGATAAATCACAGGTGGTGATGAGGATGAAAGTTGGTATAATCGGTGTCGGAAATATAGGAAGTATGATATTAGAAGTGCTGAACAAAAAGGCCGAATATGACTTTTACATCTACAACAGGTCGGTTGAGAAAGTTAGAAAATACGAAGTATTTGAGAACGTGAAAATATGCTCCAGTGCTATGGAAGTTTATAGAACTTCAGATTACACTTTCCTCTGCGTGAAACCACAACAAACAAAGCAAGTTTACGAGGAGCTTGCTGCAGTTACACAAGAAAACGGAATTCTTGTCAGTACAGCAGCTGGGAAGAGGATAGAGGAAATTTCCGCATCAACTCATAAGAGCAAAATAATCAGGATTATGCCTACAATAACGTCGAGAATTGCAATAGGTATAACCGCTGTTTGCTATAGCAAACATGTTCCTTTGGAAAAACAACGAGAGTTTGAAGAATTAATTGCACCGTTCGGTGAAGTGATGGAATTAGAAGAAGAGAAATTCGATGCATTTACAGTTCTAAATAGCAGTGGGCCTGCGTTTGTTGCTTTTGTTTTAGAGAGCTTTATAGAGGGAGCTATAAACATAGGTGTCAATCCAGACTACGCAAGAGACATCGTCCTACGTACTTTTGAAGGGTCTATAAAGTTACTTGAGCATATGAGTATTGAACCTTCCAGGTTAAAGTATCTCGTTTCTTCACCAGGCGGTGTAACGATAAGAGGATTGTACGAATTAGAGAAAAATGGTGTAAAGGGTGCGATAATGTCTGCAATCTATGAAGCGTATAGACGTAGTAAGGAACTATAGCTTTGTTATAATATCAATTTAGAAACAAGGTACCTTTAATATTTTTTTGAGATTTTGAAATTACTTGCAACATTTTGTTAGAATGTGGTATTATTTATTAAATAAAAGTAACAAGTGATTTTTCCACTTTGAAAGGGGGGATTGTTGTGAGATATGTAAAGTATTTGGTTCTAAGTTTGTTTGTATTTGCTGTAGTAGGCATTTTGGCATTTGATCCAACGACGTACGTTTCGGCTGGTGTTGGTGAACCGGATACACTCGATATCCACCAAGCGTATGACACTGTTAGTGGAGAAGTTATTTACAACGTGTACGAAAGCCTTATTGCTTACAAAGGAAGTAGTTTGACAGAATTTGAACCAAGGTTAGCAACGCAAGTTCCAAGTGTTAAGAACGGACTTATCAGAGACGGCGGAAAGACATATGTTTTTCCTATAAGGAAAGGAGTTAAGTTCCATAACGGTGCAACGTTGACTCCGGAAGATGTTGAATACTCTTTTGAAAGGGGATTGCTTTACGACCCTACTGGTGGTCCAATGTGGATGCTTTGGAACGCCATTTTCGGTGTTAACTCACTCAACGAGATGATACAAAAGTATGTCGGAAAACCTGTTTCTGAGGTATTTAAAGATGGTGAGCCACTGCCTGAATACAAGGACAAGTTGGTTCAAATGTATAAAGAAGTTATAGACCCAGCTATTGAAGTTCAAGGAGATAATGTAGTGTTTAAACTCGCCAGACCATATGGTCCATTCCTTACAATAATTACACACACCGTTGGTTGGTCTGCCGTGCTTGACAAAGAAACGTCAATAAAGATGGGACTTTGGGACGGTAAGCCAGATACGTGGTGGAAGTACAGGAATATAGCAAAAGAAAAATCGCCACTTTACGCAACGGCTACTGGAACAGGTCCTTACAGATTAGTTCAGTGGGATAGAACAAACAGAAAAGTTGTTTTAGAAGCCAACAAAGATTACTGGCGCGGTGAAGCAAAGATTAAGAAGGTAATAATTCAAACAGTTAGTGAGTGGGGTACAAGAAAGTTAATGCTTGAGAAAGGTGATACTGACGATATAGCCGTTGTTCTTGAATATCTTGATCAGATAAGAGGAAACAAAGACATACAGATAATAGAGAACATACCATCAATGTCCGTTGTTGTTGTTGGATTTTCATGGTCCGTTTCTCCGAATAGCAAGTATATCGGTAGCGGTAAGTGGGATGGTAACGGTTTGCCACCTGATTTCTTCAGTGATGTTAACGCAAGAAAGGCTATCTCGTACATCATCAATTATGATGCAGTGATTCGTGATGTGTTGAAAGGCTATGGAAAGAGAATTCCTGCGGCACTTCCAAATGGATTACTTGGCTTTGACCCGTCGTTACCACTCTACAAATTCAGTGTTACAGAAGCACGAAAGGCTCTTGAAAAGGCATGGGATGGAAGGGCTTTGAAAGTTGGACTAAAATTCACAGTTGCATACAACACAGGAAATGTGATGAGGCAGAGAATTGCTGAAATGGTAAAAACATACCTGGAAATGATAGCACCAGGTAAGATAAAGATAGACATTGCCGCTCTTAACTGGCCAAGTTATCTTGATGCAATGAGAAAAGCTGAACTTCCAATGCCAATATTCAACTGGCTTGCAGACTTCCCAGATCCCGATAACTTCATATTCACATTCTATCACTCGGCAGGAACTTATGCACCAAGGCAGGGAGATAACTTTAAAAAGTTTGTTAGCACGCCAAGGAAAGAACTTGGTGGAAAGAGCCTCGATGAATTAATTGATGCTGCGAGAAATTCATCTGACCCTGACGAACGTGCAAAACTGTATGTTCGGGTCCAAAAGTTTGCAATCGATAACTACATAAGTATTCCTATATACCAACCGGTTGGAGTTAGGGCGCAAAGGGCTTGGGTAAAAGGTTGGTACCCGAACCCGATGAGACCTGGTAATGATTATTTTGAATTGTACAAACAGCAGTGATGTGACATGGCAAAGTAAAAATTCAAGGCTGTTTGGACTACACACTGAAGTAAATAAAAGAATTTTGTACATTTCAATTTTTCAATTTTCTTGGACGCATGGCTTCGGTACTCGACCGGAGCCATGTTTTTTGGTGCGCCCGGTATGAGAGACAGCTTGGCGGTGAAAGTCCGCTATGGGCTTGGTAGTGGGAACGTAGATGTGGCGAGTACATGGCATGAATACGGTCGTTCTTACCCGGCAAGGTCTGACGGATACACCTATTGGTAACCTACTCAACGATGGGTATCTGAACCGTCAGAAGTCAGCAAAGCTCAGTAGCCAAAAGGTGAAGGATTGAACCTTGGAAGACTTAGGGTTTTCAAAAATTCAGAAGATGGAAAGCAGAAAACCGAAGAGGGATACCTTAATCACAGGTCAGCGCGCTCCTGTGCTGTACTCTAAAGCGCATGACAACTATGGGAAACGCTGTATACCGGTCGGTACGTACGGTGGTATAAAAATGCTGGGTAAATTACCTACGTACCCAGCTCCTACTGGAATACCTACTTGGAAGATGTCTTTGCAGATGATGATTATTTTCTAAAAAACTTTTTTCTTGTAATGACAATCGTTTATTGGACAAGTAAAACAATCTGGCTTTGTTCTGCAGAAAATCTTTGCGTGTTCAACAATTAAGCCGTGGAATTCTTGATATAGTGTAACATCTTTTGGATAAGTGTCTTCAAAAAGCTTCCTGTATTCGTCGTATTCTTTGAGTTTGATCTCAAATATTCTTTCAAGAAGCCGTCTTGTATATGAATCGATAACGAAAATGGGTAATTCAAGTGCGTATAGTATAATTGAATCGGCGGTTTCTTTACCTATACCACTTATGCTAAGTAGTTCATTTCTAATCTCATTTACATTCTTAATTTTCATTGCTTCAAGATTATAATGGTGATTTTTTATCCTATCTAATAGATTTTTCAATCTTTTTGCCTTAATGTTATAGAAACCGGCAGGTTTGATGAGAAGTGAGATTTCTTCTAAACTCATTTTAGATAAACAAAGAAGTAAGTCGTTTTTGCATGTATTTTTTAAATTTTCGAGTGCTTTTTCTACATTTTTCCAATTAGTATTCTGCGTCAGTACTGCCGAAACTATAATTTCTTCTTCCGTCCCTGGCCACCATTTACCTTGAGGACCGTGTATTTCTTTTAGTCTTTCGTACAGGCTATTCAATGTCATATAACAACTCCTCTATTTTGACGTTTTAATTGACAAAACGTGCCAAGTGACGCTGACCGCTATGATGAATAAAATAACTCTGACAATAAGACTCTTGACGGCGAAAATTGCCGAAAGTGTTATAGTCAACCACAGTATAGATATAGTAAAGATTTTTGTCTTGATAGGTATCCCTCTTCCTTCTCTGTAATTTCTTATATACGTTCCAAGCCATCTGTGATTTATCAGCCAATTATAAAATCTTTCAGAACTTCGAATATAACAACCAGCGGCTAACAGTAAAAACACAGTAGTAGGTAAGAGAGGTACGAATATTCCAATGACACCTATGGCTACAAAAAATGTGCCAAGAATAATTAAGATCCGTTTCAAAAATCTGCTTTGAACTTTTTTCTGACTCATTGCAATTCACCTCTGATTTATGTTTTATATAGATTCAACTAAGCGCGATTATAAGGCTGATAATAAACTGCGCAAATACCACTGGGGCCAGATTCGTTCTATCTTACTCTTTGTTATTGTATTCATTATCGCTCCTGAAAATGAGAAGGCCACAACTATCCAAATTAACTTTCTTGAGATAGAAGAAAAGCCCACCAAAACTAATCCGACACGAGACAATAGAATCATGGTGAGGAGCATTAGGACAGATATATTTATCACAGCTGCAACGCACATCTTTGGTGGATATTTACCCGGAAACTTTCCACCCGTTGATGCTGCACCCCAAGAAAGACCAGCAGCAAGACACGCTTGAAATATTATAACGATTAGATTTAAAACGCTATAGATTACGGCAAATATCGAATTACTTGTACCTTCACAATATCCCTCAGAACTACATAGACTTAATTCTCAGAATAAATTATAACACATGTCCGTGCACTTATGTGAAATTAAAAGAAGCGGAGGTATTTAACCTCCGCATTTGAAATATGACTCAAAATTTATCCTCCAAGATATGCCTTTCTCACTCTTTCATCTTCAAGTAATTCTTTACCAGTACCTTGTAGAACAATTCGGCCAGTTTCGAGAACGTATGCGTAATCAGATAGCTTAAGTGCCTCAAATGCATTCTGTTCAACAAGAAATATTGTAACACCTTCGCTGTGAATCTTTCTTATCATCTGGAAGACTTCTTTAACGATAACTGGTGCCAAACCAAGAGATGGTTCGTCAAACAACAGAAGTTTTGGTCTTGACATCAGTGCTCTACCTATTGCAAGCATTTGTTGTTCTCCACCAGATAATGTACCGGCACGTTGACTCGTTCTTTCGCGCAGTCTTGGGAATAAATCAAAGACATATTCTATGTCCTTTTTTATCTCTTCTTTATCCTTTCTTAAGTAAGCACCTGCTAAGAGGTTCTCGTACACGGTAAGGTTAGCGAATACTCTTCTACCTTCTGGTACCATAGTGATTCCCATCTTAACTATTTCGCTTGTATCAAGCTTTGTTAGTTCCTTACCTTTATATTTTATACTACCTCTTGTAGATTCTTTAAGTCCACAGATTGTTCTAAGTGTGGTAGATTTACCTGCGCCGTTGGCACCGATAAGTGATATAATCTGTCCCTCTTCGACTTTCATTGATATGCCTTTTAAAGCGTGGATACCACCGTAATGTACGTGAAGGTCTAAAATCTCAAGCATCTTCATCACCTGCACCTAAGTAAGCTTTAATAACAAGCGGATTCTTTTGAATTTCTTCAGGTGTTCCTTCGGCTATTGTAACACCATGGTCGAGAACAACAATCCTTTCGCAGATATTCATGATAAGTTTCATATCGTGTTCTATAACGATTATGGTTAGTTTAAACCGCTCACGAATTTTAAGTATCAATTCATTTAACTCGAGTGTTTCATCCGGGTTCATACCAGCAGCGGGTTCATCGAGAAGCAACAACCTTGGATTCGTTGCAAGCGCTCTTGCGATTTCGAGTTTCCTTTGCAAACCATATGGCAACGAGGTTGATTTATAATCAGCAAGATGTTCAATACCAAGTTCCATCATCAGTTCCTGTGTCATAGTTTGGATGTATTCCTCTTCTTTTCGATAATTTGGAAGAAATGCCACAGCGGAGAACAAATCAGACTTTAGATGTGCATGGAAGGCGGTCATTATGTTTTCTTTGACCGTCATGTTTCCAAAAAGCCTTATGTTTTGGAATGTCCTCGCGATACCAAGTTTAATTATCTTATCTGTTTTTAAGTTTGTAATATCTCTTCCGAGGAATTCAATCTTGCCTTCCGTAGCAGGAAAGACGTGTGTTATCAAATTGAATATAGTTGTTTTACCAGCACCATTTGGACCAATTAAGCCAAGCAGTTCCCCATCTTTTAAATCTAAATTGAAATCAGATACAGCAACAAGACCACCAAATCGCTTGGTTACGTGTTCCATCTTTAAAACAGTTTCTCTACTCTTTGTGTGTTGGTTAGTCTTTTGTTCTGTCATTGCTGCTTCACCTTCCTTTTAGTAAAGAGGCGAACAAGCCCTTCCCAAGTGAATTCTCTTGTTCCAAACAAACCTTGCCTGAAGAAAAGTATAGTAATCATAAGTAAGACAGAAAATATCAGCATACGCATACCGAGTATACCGGGTATGGTAATGCCGAATACATTCATGGGCATTTCGACGAATCTTAGCCATTCCATTAAGAATGCAAAACCAATACCGACAATGACGCTACCTGTTATATTACCAAGTCCACCGAGGAGGATTATTGTGATAATTTGATATGTGAAGAGTATGCTAAATGAATTGGGGTCTATCGTCATGAGCAAACTACCGAGCAATCCACCAGCTACACCTGCAAAGAATGCTCCAACAACAAATGCGAGAACCTTATGCTTGAAGAGGTTTATACCAAGATTTTCAGCCGCAACTTCGTCATCTCTGATAGCTTTCAAAGCCCTACCGTACGAACTATCAACTATTCTGCGTATAACTATAACAGTAATGATTGCCCAGCTCACTGTCCACCAAAGATTTGTATGTGTTGGCAAGCCTTTCAAACCAAGAGGTCCATTCGTTATATTTTGCAAATTATTGAAAAGAGAGCGTATTATTTCGGAAAAACCATAGGTAACAATCGCCAAATAATCGCCCCGAACCCTCAAAGATGGCGCACCGACGATGAAACCCATGAGTGCTGCCATCAATCCGCCGATTATAATAGCCCAGAAGAATGGTAGCTGTATTTGGTCAAGTGGCGATATGAGTGGTTCCATAAAGAAGTTCGATAACTTATCTTCTGGTGACATGTAAAGAAGTGCTGAAGTATAAGCACCAATTGCCATAAAACCAGCATGACCAAGAGAAAATTGACCAGTAAATCCGTTAATCAAATTCAAACTAACTGCGAGTATTACGTATATAAAACCTGTGTTAAGAACCCTCTTAAGGAATGGGTCCATAAACCTTTCAGCAAAAAAGACAAAGACGTAAAGAACAAGAATAAGTAATATGCTGAGAAATATTCTCGCAGAACGCTTCATGCTTTTTCACCTGCCTCCTGACCAAAGAGGCCATTGGGTTTAAATATGAGGACAAGAACTAAAAGTAGGAATATAAATGCTTCACGATACCCTGAATATTCAGGGAACATAGCTGGTATTAAAACAGTTAGTAAACCAAGCACAAATCCACCAATTAATGCACCTTTCAAACTACCAATACCACCCACGACCGCAGCGATGAATGCACGGCTTCCGGGGTATTGACCCATAAATGGGAAAATCTGAGGATACCTGAGTGCCCAAAAGACGGCACTGAAAGCGGCAAGCGCTGAGCCAAGTGCAAAAGTAAAAGAAATTGTTCGGTTTACATTTATCCCCATGAGTCTAGCGGTATCAAAATCTCTTGAAAGAATACGCATTGCAAGTCCTATTTTTGTTTTCTGAAGTATAAATGTTAATATTAACACAACTATCACTGAGAAGATAATTGTGTAAATAGAAACAGCTTGCACTCTAATTTCTCCAAATATTAAGGTTTTCTTCATCGGTTCTGGCACTGGAAATGACCTTTGAATTCCGCCAAAGACGACAACAGCAAAGTTCTGTAGTAAAAAAGACATACCTATCGAAGAGACAAGAGAGTTTATTCTTGGGTACTTTCTCAGAGGTTTGTATGCTACTTTCTCAATTCCAACACCAAGTAAAGAAGTCAAAACAATACCAAGAATAACAGCACTAAGCCACGGTGCACCGAATATTAAAGAAGTATAGAACATAAAATAAGCTGCCATCATGAAGACATCGCCATGTGCAAAGTTAACAAGCTTTACAACACCATATACGAGCGCGTAACCTACGGCAACGAGACCAAAGACAAAACCAAGTGAAATGGCGTTTACCATGTGTTGTAAGAATAGACTCAGGTCCATCACGACACCTCCAGGTTAAAAAAATCTAAAATGTCTACAAATCATTGAATTTTTAGAATGTGGGAATGGCGTATGCCATCCCCACTGAAATGAATTAAAGGTCTAATATTAATCAGTCACCCTTAATAACTGTAACAAATTCAAACTTTCCGTTCTTTATTGTCTTAATAACAGCATCTTTTATAGCATCACGGTTTTGGTCAAAGCGTATTCTACCAGAAACTCCTACATAATCAGTTGTTATGAGAGCGCGTCTTATCTTTTCTGGGTCATCACTACCTGCACGTCTTATAGCATCAACAAGAACCATGTATGCATCGTACGCGAGCGCTGGTAAATAACCCGGATCTTCATTGTATTTCTTTCTGTACTTTTCTACAAAAGGCTTTGTCTTTGGTGAAAGTTCGGCCTTAGCATCGAACATTGTGCTGTAATAAGCTCCTTCGACTGCACTTCCGCCGATTTCTATTAACTGCGGTAAATCCCATGTATCACCGCCGAGTAGCGGTTGTTTCAGTCCAAGTTCACGTGCCTGTTTGGCTATCAGTGCAGCATCACCGACGATACCTGCCGGAATGAATATGACATCGGGATTACCTCTTTTAACGGCGGTAAGTTGAGCTGTAAAGTCCTGGTCTCCACCTTGGTATGCTATGTAAGTAGTTATCGCTTTTGAGTTTCCAGTTAACTTTATGAAAGCATCACGGAAATAAAATGCAAGGCCAACAGAATAGTCGTTAGATACGTCGTAGATAACAGCAGCTGTTTTGGCTTTAAGATTCTGAACTGCGAATTTTGCCATAACTGTACCCTGGAATGGGTCAATAAAACATGTTCTGAATGCAAATGGTTTATCTCTTGTCACAAGTGGATTTGTATTGGAAGGAGCTATGTAAACAACTTTGTTCTTATTCGCAATTTCCGCACCGGGAATACCAAGAGCACTTGAATATGTTCCGAGTATTGCAACAACCTTGAATTGTTCAATGAGTCTTGTCACCACATTTGCAGCTTCGATTTTATCGCTTTTATTATCGAGTGTGATAAGTTTTATACTTCTTCCAAGAACGTTTGGAACTTCTTCGTATGCCATTTCTATGCCTCGCATTCCGAGTTGACCGCCCATTGCATAGTTTCCTGTAAGTGGTTGTGTTACACCTATAACTATTTCATTAGCTGCAAAAATAGCAGAAAAAATCAATAACAAGCTTAAAATAATGACTAAACGTTTTAACATACACATCACTCCTTATCTCTAATCCCAAAGCTTAGGGTTTAACGATACTCACGAGTTTGAACTTTCCATTTTCAATCTTCTTTACTATCGCGTCTTTAACTGCGTCGCCATTTTCATCAAACGTGATTGAACCGGTTGCTCCTTGGAACCCCTTGGTTACTGCAAGTGCATTCTTTATATCTTCCGGTTTCACCGACCTTGCTCTTCTAATTGCATCTAAGATAACAAGGTATGCGTCAAATCCAAGTGCTGCAAACGCGCTTGGTTCTTCATTATATTTTTTTCTGTAAGCCTCAACAAATCTCTTAGTCATTTCAGTCGTCATCGCTTTTTCATCAAAATGTGTGCTGAAGTACGCACCTTCAACTGCATCTCCGCCAACGTCGACAATCTCTGGAACTTCCCATGTGTCTCCACCAAGAAACACAGCCTTGATTCCCATCTCGCGTGCTTGCTTCATGATAAGTGCCGCATCACCATATGAACCAGCTGGGATGAATAGAACATCAGGGTTCTTAGCTTTTGCAAGTGTAAGTTGGGCTGTAAAGTCTTGGTCTCCACCTTGGTAGGAAGCAACACCGAGAACTGCTTTTGAATTCTTTGTGAATTCAATAAAGGAATTTCTGAAATAGTGTGCCAGACCCACTGAATAGTCTGAAGAAATATCTTGAATAATGTATGCAGTCTTTGCACCAAGTGTTTCAACTGCAAACTTTGCCATAACCCTACCCTGGAATGGGTCAATGAAACATACTCTGAATACGTATTCTTTGTCTTTTGTTACGAGTGGATTTGTTGGAGAACAACCCATCATAGGAACTTTCATTCTGTTTGCCACTTCACTACCTGGGATAGCCAAAGAACTACCGTAACTTCCAATAATAGCACTTACGTTGTAGACTTGAATAAGCCTTGTTACTGCATTTGCTGCTTCAACTTTATCTGTTTTGTTGTCAAGAACAATCAGTTCTACTTTTTGGTTAATCACTGTCGGGAACATCTCGTTAGCAAGTCTAATACCTTTTAATGTCAACTGACCACCAGCAGCAAAAGCTCCGGTTAATGGTTCAAAAACGCCTATCCTAATCGCCGAGAACACAACAACCGTAAGAAGCATCAGTAAGAACAAAAATACTTTCTTCACAACTACCCCTCCCTTCAAAGAGTTGAGAAATGTTGCAAAAGTTAAACAAGGTAGCCACCACCAAAAATAATAAACCGTTTGTTCTCATGTGTAACATTTTCCACCGATTTGTCACATTATATAACACAAGCTTCGATTTTAAAAAAGTCAGCAGTTGATTATATACGGCTGTATTTGCTAATTATTATGGAATGTTTGTTGTTTTTCTCATATTGGCAATGTTTTACTAACATTTTATAGTGAATGAAAAAAGCGAGGCTTTTAAGCCTCGCTTCGATATGTTTTGTGATTAATCTGTTCAGAAAGGATAAAATCCCAATTCCAAGTTGTTTCTCTCAATGATTGACTTAATCTCTTCTTCGATTATCCTTTTGTGACCTTCTTCCCAGTCTCTTAGGACGAGTAAGAGTTTCTTTACTCTCTCATCTTTTTCATTTCCTGCTGCTTTTTCATAGAATTCCATAAAATCTTTTTCTATTAAGTAAGCCATTCTCAAAACAGAAAGATCCGCGATATCATCTTCTGGGGTCGTTTCAGCAATTTTCTGACCTTCGAATCTTGATTTGTAGTACTTTGTATCTTGTTCTGGAAGAGCTTCTATCTGTGCACCTTGTTTGAGAGATTTTATCAATCTTCGTATAAATTCTGTGTGTTCTTTTTCCATCTGAGCTAAATAATCAAATATCTCAGCGACTGTTTTGTTCTTTACTTCGTTCTTTTTAGATGTGTAGAACTTAAATCCATCGATTTCAAATTGTTCAGCTAACCTTAGCACATCGTACATCTAACTCACCTCCCGTTATACTTTATAACTAAAATTACTTTTGTTCTCTCAGGTATTGGTCTATACCACGTGCAGCCCAATATCCGTCTGCAACACCGTGTATTATATCTGGACCGTTCACTATATCTCCACCAGCAAAGAGCCATGGTATCTGGGTTTGTCTAAGGTTGTTTGTAAGTATCCTTGGACCAATGAATTGGAGTTTTGACTTCCATTCTTCTGGTAGATATGAATAATCTGGTGCTTGACCAATTGCTTCGATAATCATATCACCATCGTAGTAACATATGTTAGATTCATCAAATTTTGGATTGAATCTCTTATTCTCATCGAAAACTTGTGTACATTTTGCACATTCGATTCCTTTAATAATATCCCCGTCGTCGAATATAACTCTTCTTGGTCCCCAGCCAGGGAATATTTTGACTCCTTCTTCAATTGCTTCTTCGATTTCTTCCATATCAGCGGGCATTTCTTCGTGAGTTCTTTCAAGACACGTTAATGTTACATTGACTTCTCCATATTTTATCTTTTGCAACCTTGCCATGCTTCTTGCAATATCCATTGCTACATTTCCACCACCTATAACAACAACTCGTTTTCCTATCTTTGGTTCTGGTCCATCCCCGCGTAGATAGTCTCTAATTTCTCTGAGTAGTGGAAGTGCCTGAACAACATTTGGGTGGTCAGAACCTGGGATTCTCGTTGACCTTCCAAGTGTCAAACCGGATGCCAAAAATATAGCATCGTATCTGTTTTTCAGCTCGTCGAACGTTATATCTTTTCCAACTGCAACACCTGTCATAATCTTGACGCCAAGTGATTCTATAAATGCTATGTCTTTATCGAGTGCTTCATCAGGCAATCTGTATCTTGGAATACCATATCTCATCACACCACCTGGACGATTGAGTGCTTCATAAACATCGACTTCATAACCCATTGAAGCCAAGAGGTAAGCTGCGGAAAGTCCGGCAGGACCACTACCAACAATAGCAATCTTTTTATTCTGCTTCACACTTTCGAATCTTACTATCTCATGCCACTTTTCAGCTGGTACGTTATCTGTTATGTATCTCTTTAACCACCTAATTGCAATTGCTTCACCGCGATGACTTATTGCACAAACTTCCTCACATCTGTGCGTACATACCCTACCACATACGCTTGAAAATGGGTTTGCACCGAGGTTACTTTTGTCCTCTGCTCCTTTAAGGAGCCATTTCAATGCACCTTGTAAATCATCTTTCCAGATAGCTTTGATATACTCTGGAATCTGCATGTGCTCTGGGCATCTATCAGTACAAATACCACACTCTACACACCTTGCCGCTTCTGCCATTGCCTGTTCTTTGCTGTAGGCTTTAACGAATTCTACGAATGAATTGACACGTTCTTCAGCAGGCATATGCTCGGGTATTACTCTATCAAGGTCTAACAAATCGTTTTCTTCGTCTCTCGTCCAACCAATTTTAATATCTTCTGGTGATTTTTTGAGTATTCCCTTTTCTGTTGGTGCGTAATAGAAATCTTCTGGATTTGGAGAGACAAATATATACTCTCTTGTCATCTGCAATGAACCTGTAGTACATATATCGACACACATTGCACAGAAACTACATCTTCCATAGTCAATTGAAGGTCTCACTGGTTTCATTCCGTACTCTTGTTTCATATCAGGTACTTCGACCATTTTTATTGCATCGGTCGGACATATCTTTGCACATGTACCACAGCCAATACATTTTTCCCAATCATTTACGTGGAATCCTCTGTATCTTGGCGCTGCTTCTCGTTTTTCTTTTGGAATTCTTATCGTTACGGGCTTTTCAAAAAGATTTTTCCAGCCGATTAGGGGTGCAAAGAAACTCTTTTGTGGAACTTTTGACTTGCTTTCTTTTATTTCCATTATCGTCACCTCCCGATTACCTATCTATTTCCGGGGCACAGACGCCCATCGTGTCAAGCCAGATTGGCACATCATCTATTCGTGTTCCTGGGAGCAGGCGCTCAACGCCGTAAAGTCCTTGTGGGTAAGAAGCACCTCTAACAGCTACTCTGTAAGGTGTTTCTCCACCATTTGATACGACAAGATAACCGTATTCTCCACGTGTGGATTCAACACGAGCGTATGCCATGCCTTTTGGTACTCTTATTCTCAATCCATTGCCATCAGATATCTTTGTGTTTACAGGACCAGCAGGCATCTTTTCAAGAATCTGTCTGATTATCCTTATGCTTTGTCTTATCTCTTTCGGCTTTAAACTCATTCTTGAAAGTGCGTCACCTTCCGTTGCTGTTGGTACCTCGAATTCAACTTTGTCGTAGAACAAGTAAGGGTCAATCTTTCGAATATCGTGTGGAAGACCAGTTGCGCGTAAACCGATACCGGTGACTCCGAGTTTTAGACATGTTTGTGTATCAATCTTTGCGATACCTTTTAACCTTGTATGAAGTATTCTATTTTTAAGAATAAACGTTTCATATTCTGGCATTTTTTCTTCTAAATAATCCATCAAATTCAATATCTTTTCCTCGAGCCTTGGTGGTAAGTCTTTTCTTACACCCCCAGGAATGATGTACATGTGGTAAATTCTTGCACCTGTGAGTTCTTCAAATATATCAAGGACTCTATCCCTATCGCTCACTGACCAGAACATACTGGTGTACATACCAGTTGGTCCACCTATACCACCGAATGACCACAGATGGTTAGCTATACGAGCAAGTTCAAGAACGAGCATTCTTATCCATTGTGCCCTTTCAGGAACTTCGACTTTTGCAATCTTCTCTATCGCCATTGCATAACATGCTTCATTTATATCCGGTTCTGGAACGCAAATTCTTGGTATCAAAGCAAGGTTTTGATACCATAGTCTTCTTTCCATCAACTTTTCAAAGCCACGGTGTAAAAACCCTGGTAGTGGTCTTGCCTTAACAACGATATCACCTTCAACGTACATATGGACGCTGAAATTACCGTGCATCCCAGGGTGATTCGGACCAAAGAACAGTTTCACTTCACCCATTTATATCACCCCTTGTATCGTCTAAATCTGACCTTATTATCTTTGCTTCATGAATAACATCTTTTTCATATTCCCTATCTGGGAAGTGTTCCTTTGAAAACTTAAGTGGGTCGAAGTCCTTTCTAAGTGGTGGCAAATCGTTCCATGATTCAAGAATCATAGGAAGTTTACATCTTTCGTTTCCTTCAAACTCTACACCAAAGAATTCGTGAACATCGCGTTCATAGTATTCAGCTGTGGGCCACATATCCTTAACTGTGTAGAAAATCGGTTTTTCTCTATCCACAAATGTGGAGACAAGGAATGTAGTACCATTAGACCAATTAAAGAGTATGTAGACGAGTTCAAATTTCTTCTCTTCAATCCAGTCAACACAAGTTAAGATTGATAGATGTGAATAGCCGGATTCTTTCAAAAACGAAAGCAAAGGAATTGTTTTATCATTTTCACTGATTATTTTGTATTGCCTATCAGCGACATCTTCTATCTTTATGTTGAAGAGCTCCTTAGCTTTCTCTAATATTTCAGCTGGAGTCTTATTCATGGAATTCGTCATGGATTATCACCTCTCCAAGGCTTCTCAACTGGTTTTGCTTGTACCATTCATAATTTTCTTTGTATCTCTTCCATCCATTTGCTTCACCTTTTCTAATCATTTCCATAAGTGTATTGAATGCATTTAATATTGCTTCTGGTCTTGGCATACAGCCTGCGATGTATAAATCTACGGGTAGATAAAGATCTAATCTATTGATAGTAGAATAAGAATCGTAGTAAATACCTCCATTAATTGTACAAGAACCAAACCCTATGACATATTTGGGATCAGCCATTTTCTCGTACGTGTATATAACCCTTCGCAAAGTTTTGGTACTAAGATAGCCTGTGATTAAGAAAATATCAGCTTGTCTTGGTGTAGCCATAGGTCCCATTCCAAGACGTTCCATATCGAATCGTGAGGTCATCGATGGTGGCAATTCAACAGCACCACACCCAGTACAATAATGCAACATCCACATTGATCTACTTCTGAGTTGGTCAGCTATCTTTTCCCACACACTTCTTTCATCTATCTGAGCCATCTATTTCACCTCCGAAATTTAATTAAAATACCCAGCCGTTGACAACTAAGAATGCTTGCAAGAACGCAAGAAGAATAGGAACAGTCCAGTAGAATGCTACGGCTTGCTCTATTCTGAACCTCGGAAGTACGGCGGAAATCATAACCGCAAGAGTCCAAACGATAAAGTATTTGAGTAAGAACTCGAAGTAATTACCGCCTCCGAGGAAGAAATTAACAAAGAGAGAAATTTCAATGAATTCCATGAAGGTGTTCATAAGCATCAATAATCCCATGTATTTTGCCGAGAGTTCAACCATTGGACCTGATGCAATTTCCGCTGGTGCGATGGGTGCCTCAAACGGTTCTTTACCGAGCATGCCCTGGAGCGAAATAAGAGCAACAAGCGCACCTATTGGGAATTTTACTATATTCCATTGACCAGATTGTGCCTGTGCCATTATTATGTTGGAAATGTTTCCCGTTTTGTAGTAATACATGAGGGATGTTATAACAATCAGGAAAGGAACTTCATATCCCAGCATGAGTGTAAGAGCCCTTGCAACGCCGACAGATGCCCAGGGGTTGCCTGTTCCGACCATACCCATTGCCATACCGAGTGCACCAACTGTGAAGAGGTATGCGATAACAAAGAAATTATCAAGACCTGGGAATGCAACAAGATTACCAAGAGGCACGAACGAGAGCGTTGCAATTACTCCTCCAAGCGCCATGAGTACGCCGAAATCAAATATCCAACCATGTGTCCAGCCGTGTTTTGTTAACGTTTTGAAGACGTCGATAAAATTCTGATACCAAGGTGGACCGTATCTCTTTTGGATACGTGCGGTAATCTTTCTACCGATACCTTCAAACGTCAATCCAAAAAAGAACGCTGTCAACAGTATTCCTGCTACTCTTCCAACAGTTGCTACTCCAGTCATCGCTTACCACCTCACCAACATGATTAACGCAAGTACCACAGCAGTCCAGAAAAGATACGCAGATGCTGTTCTTCGTGCAAGATAATCAATAAATTTTCCAAGTGATCTAAGAGCATTTACAATTGATAAATACCAATCTTCAAAAGACGGGTGACCTTCGTATTCTCTTTCCAAGAAGGCGTAGAATTTTGTTGCGTAATGATACAAATCGTAATTATGTATGAATTCACCAGATGTGTACTGGTCTTCCAAAGGTATCTTCTTACCTTTCGGCATGAGTACGTAAATAACTGCTGCGATTATGAAACCAACTGCGAACATAACAAAGACCGTCCATGTGTCCCAATCGCCCATGCTTGTTTTTAACACGGTGCCTTCAAACTCAAATGGTTTCATACCAAATTCCTTTTGAACATCTGTAATCCATCCAAGTACTTGTTGTGGGAAGACTCCCCAAAGAACTGTGAGTGCTGTGAGAATTATCATTGGTATTTGCATTACTATTGGTGCTTCTTTAACGTTTTTATCTTTATTTTTGAGCTGGCCAAGGAATACACCGGCAAGTGGTCTAAAGACGTACAGGAATGAACCAATACTTCCAACAAAAACGAACATTTGTGTGACAAACATACCTTTTGAAACGAGCGATTGGAATATCATCCACTTTGAGATAAATCCGCTTGTTGGTGGAATTCCTGCCAAAGAGATGATACCAACAAGGTATGTGACAAATGTTACAGGCATCCTATGAATAAGTCCACCCATTTCGTCAATCTTTGTCGTTCCTGTTCTGTAAATGACCGCTGCGAATGAAAGGAATATCATCGTTGCGGCAAGCGCGTGATTGATTATATGGAACAAGCCACCTGCGTAGCCAACCTGGTCAAGTGTTGCCAAACCTATAAGTATATAGCCACCGTTTGCAACAGTTGAGTATGCTATCAACATCTTCATATCGTTCTGCTTAATAGCCATCAGTGTTCCAACGAGGATAGAGATGTTACCAAGCCAGATGAGAATGTACGAAAGTATATTCACTCCATTGTAGAACTCTGCAAACATAGTTACAATTGGTAATACACTTAGAACAAGCGCGATTAAGTAAGATCCCATCTTTACAAGTTGACCAGAAAGGACTGCACTGAACGTATCTGGCGCGTTGCCATGGACGTTTCTGAGCCACACATGAAGTGGGAATATACCACTTTTTGCTATACCAGCTGCAAGTAACAATAAAACGACAGTCCATCTAAATCCAGCCGGGGCATTTTGAATGTTTTGAGCGATTTCGAATATATCAAATGTTCCATAGTGTTCATGAAGCATGAAGACACCGTATAGGAACAGATAACTACCTATTGAGCTTATAACTACGTACCAAATAGTCGCTTTTTTCGACTCTTCTTTTCCCATGGGAACTATAAAGAGCGATGCAAGTACTGCAATTTCCCAGAATATATAAAGCGCTATTAAATGAGCAGAGAAGAACACACCAATTGTGCCGAGTAACGTTAATATAGAAAGTGCATTGAACGCTGCTGGATGTTTCGCTTTTGAAATCCACGAAATGTTGAAAAAGCCATAGCATGCAAAGACTATCAAGGTAACGATTGAAAGGTATTTGGATAAAGCTGTGAATTTGAGAACACCTTCAAAACCAAACAGTGACTCTGTCACTCCTGTTGGCATTCCCCAAAGAGCGTATAGTCCGAAAATGGATAAAGCAAAAAGCACAATGGGTCCAAGATGCTTATTTATCTTTGACAGGAAGTAACCGATAAGCGTTCCTAATGCAAGATAGATTATAAGACTTTGCAAACTTTGCATTATCACATCCCCCCTTTTAGTATCGTGTCAAAGTATGTTTTGAAATCAAAGATGTGGGATGCAATCTTGTCTGTGTAAGCCTTGATTAAATCTGGCATGAAACCTATTACAACGAGTGCGAGAGCAAATAACAAAACAACGAGTTGTGCTCCGAATGGAAGGTAAATTTCTTCAGTTTCGCTATCGTTATCGACATACCAAAGGTCAACGTTCCATTTAATTAAGTATCCTGCTTGAATAACTGCTGCAGCGAGTAGTACAGCCGGGAGTATGTAATCCCCTGCTTCAAAGAGAGCAGTGAGTAAGTTAATCTTGGCCCAAAAACCGGCAGTTAGTGGGAATCCAATGAGTGATATAGATACTAAGGAGAATGCAATACCGGCTACAGTATTGTCCTTGAATCCCTTGCCGTTCAAATAACCAAATATTATGAAAAGAACAAATACAGCGATAATATCGTTGAAGAGATACAACAAAGCGGCGGAAATCAACTTCTCATCACCCATAGCACCTGCGGAGAACGCTGCCATAACTGTACTTGCACCGGCAATAGCAAGATATGAGAGAGTTCTTCCAAGCGTTCTTTGTTTCATGGCGGCAAGTTGAGCGAAGATGAGAGATACTATCGCAAGAACGTAGACAAGATTTGTATTAACTGGTCCTATTATATTGAAGAATAGCCTTGCATAGAAGTAGAACATCGTAAGAGTTATTGCACTACCAAGTATAACTGGTGTTAGTGTTGAGCCATTTGAATAAACATCCGGTGCCCATAAACCGAGCGGAAGCACTTTGAGTTCAATGAGCAACGCTATGAGCATTAGTATACCAGCAATCTCTAAATACTCATGTGAAGCTATAAATCCTGCATAACCCATATTAAGGGTTCCAGCATACACGTACATTGATACAGCACCGATAAGATAAAGTGTACCTGCGATTGCACCAAAGATTAAGTACTTGAACGCAGCATAGGAGTTTTTATTCTGTGCCGAGAGGATATACGCAACTGCTGAGATAATCTCAAGGAAAACAAATGCGTTAAAGAAGTCTCCAGTAAGCAAAAGTCCATTCAATGCAGCCGTTAATACGATAAGCAATGTTCCGAGTTTATCTTGAAACGTTGCAGATATAGAAACTGCCAAAAGAATAAGATTAACCAGTATCAAAAATGGATAATTTACATTATCGAGCAGTAAGACAATACCATAAAGAGCAGGCCACTTTCCAACTTCCACAACTTGTGTTGGGTGAACGTATCCAATCAACAATGTGAGGTTAAAAAGCGTAACAAGAGGAAAGACATATTTATTCAACTTAGGAAAAGCAACAGTTGCAAACGCAAATGCGAGAGGTACGGCAACGAGTAATGTAATCATTCTATCACTTCCTTTGCTGCACGAATTTCTTCAACGTCAACTGAACCGTGCTCTTCGTTTATGTGTATCAAAAGCATCGAAGCCAATGCGAGTATTCCAACACCGATGACTATGGCTGTAAGAACAAGCGCTTGTGGGAGTGGATCAACAAAATTGGCAACTGGAGTTACGTAAGAATAGATAGGCGCTTCTGCACCATCCAAATATCCAAGAGACACGATGAATATGTTTACTGCAGTGTCTATTATTGTTAATGAAACGAGTTGTTTGAACAGATTTTTCTGGGAGACTATTCCGTACAATCCAACACCGATTAGAATAAAGGCAATGTAATATATCATGCTCTATCACCCTCCCTTAGTTCGGATACGAGACTTGATAGCTCAGCACCGACTTTGAAACCTATAAGTGTATAAACGATAGGTACTACGCCTGCACTAAACAACTCACCGACTATACCAGTTGGGAAGAAGTTTGCCAAGAACACTCCAGCAATTGCCATTCCAATAAGCCCTACGAGTACGTATCCAGAACCAGCTATCTGCTCGGTATATTTTGCAACATCCGTGACTTTAAACTCGTTCTTAGCCAGCATTAACAGCAGAACTCCCAGAGCAATAACCGTACCGCCTGGAAATCCACCACCTGGTGTTAAGTGACCGTGGATGAATATATAAGCTCCAAAGAGCAAAATTAGAGGGAAGACTATACCAGTTGCAACTGAGAGTACTCTGTGTTCCTCAAACTCAACTCTTCTTTTTCTAATGCTTGCAAGTATACCAACTCCGAGCGCGGCTGTGAAGAGGACTGTAACCTCACCAAGAGTATCGAAAGAACGGTAATTAACAACAATAGAAGTAACAACATTTGCACTACCTTCTTCAAGACCTTTCGAATGTTTAAACTCAACAGGTTGATATTCTCTTGTTGTTGATTTGCTTATATAATCAAATGAAACTCTTCGGAACATATCGATGTTGCCAAACTCTGGAAGCGTTGGAAGATATATGCCAATTAAAAAATAAACGAATACAGCGGTAATCAAAAGAGCCCAAATTCTTCTCATTTCTTCTCACCTGCCTTGATTCGGAAAAGAGCGAAAATCATAACTGCACTTGCGAGCCCTGAACCAACCGCCGCTTCAGTTATTGCAACATCTGGAGCTTTTAACACAATGAATAAGAGAACGGAGAGAAGACTTAACGCAGAAAGAGCAAGAATTGAATCAAAAACTTTCTTCGCTTCAACTGCAAAGAGAGAAAAGACAATCATTAGTCCACCAACAAAATAGAATACCCAATCTATAAGTTGTAAATTGCTAAAGAATTCAAATATATTAGTCATGTTTCTCACCACCATTTGCAATTTCATCGACAATTGTCACTCCGCATGTTGGAACTTTGTTCTTATACGCTGCTCTAATCATTAAAGAAGAAGCAACAGGGTTTGTGAGTGCAATGAATGCTACTAAGAGTAGTGATTTACCAATGAACGAAGGATTTAAAATGCCGACGCCAAGTATCATTGAAAAAGTACCAAGAGTTGTTGCCTTTGTTGAAGCTTGGAGTTTCGTATAGAAATCTGGCATTTTCAAAAGTCCAAGCCCGGCGTAGAAATAAAAGAGTGCTCCAAGCCCTGTCAATGTATAACCAATAATTTGCTGAATTAAGCTCATCATTTGACATCACCTTCCCCAACCTTCGACTCACTTGATACAGCTGGTTGCTCCGCATGATGCTCCAAATATCTTGCGAAGACAATTGTCTCAACAAACGCCAGCAACCCATAAAGTATAGCAATATCCATATACATGGTATTTTTGAATACATATGCCAACAGTGAAATGAGTCCTACAAACATTATATTCATCATATCCACTGACATAAGTCTCTCAAAGCTTGAAGGACCCATGAGAAAGCGTAATAGAGAGAAGAATATGCCAAGACCTGTGAGTCCGAAAACGATGAGGTCAACTAAAAATATCCCACTCATTCGTACACCCCCTTCAAAATACGCTCAAATCTTCCGTAGAAAATCTTCTTCGATTCCTCGTCTGTTCCAACAACTTCAATCCAATGAACGTAAAGATCGTCATCTTTCATATCAACAGTGATCGTACCAGGGGTGAGCGTTATGGAATTTGCAAGTGTTAATTTAGCCACATCACCTTTGAGAGTTGTTTTAATCTTCACAAATCCCGGCTTTATATCAGTCTTTGTCTCAACAACTCTTGAAGCAACATCGATGTTGGCTTTGAGCATTTCCCAAATAAAAACAGGGATATAGATAAAAACAAACTTAAGTAATCCAGGGATAAACTTTGCGTTGAAACGGATGTTGTAGTACTTTTTGAAAACAATGGAAATAACAGCCGATACGATGAGCCCGACAATAACTTCTTGAAGCTCAATCGTCCAAGTGAGGGTTAACCATGTGAAAAATGTCACAACAAAGACAGAAAAGCTCATATACATCCCTCCCACAAAGAATTATGAAAATTTTCACAACGTTTTCAAGAAACAAAAAAGCTTGTATAAACAATGTTTTTAATATTGATGAAGAGATTTTGGTAAAGATAAAATAGACAATAATACTCCATCTTTCTTGTATATTGTAACTCAGCACCATAAAGGTGTCAAATACAAAAATTAGATAAAACTGGTCTAAATTGTTCGGAATTGTTTTTGCTTTCGAGTTTTTGTCGTCCTAAGTTGTTTTTTTGATATTCAACACATTCTACAAGCGTATTATACCAAACTCGTTTTTAAAAACAAAATCAAGATGAGAAAGTCTACGAGGTATGGGGGCGAATGTGTTAATAAGAGCATTTTACTGATAATTGGGGCAGATTTCGATATGGAACATGATGATATACAGAGCACTGCTGATAGAGATGGAACGAGATTTCGGAACTGTAAGTTCAAATTGACATTCTTAACGAGTAGTGGTAAAATTAATATGTGAAAAAAATCACAAATATAATATTAAAGACCCCGTGGTACAAAAAAATGAAAAAAGGAGGAATACTAATGGCAAGAAGTTTGATGTCTCATTCAAAGTACATCCAAGGATTTGGCGTGCTAAAGGACTTGAGAAAATACTTGGAGGGTAATTTTGGTAAACGTCCTTTGGTTAGTCTATTTACTAAAAAAATAGAAGAGTTACTTAGGCGGAGTTTTAACGAAACCGATTACGACTTGGTATTCGAGGTTTTTAAGGGTGAGTGTTCTAAGAAGGAAATAAATAGATTAGTGAATATTGTTAAGGAGAGAAATTGTGATTTTGTCATTGGGATTGGTGGTGGAAAACTCTTAGATACCGCGAAAGCTGTAGCTTTTTATACGGATCTTCCTCTTGTCATAATTCCGTCTGCTGCTTCAACTGACGCACCGTGTAGTGCTTTGTCTGTGATTTATACAGAAGATGGA